>OJDV01000005.1_pt1 | contig 321850 bp, 293 predicted proteins | sample 1592911 | NCBI WGS metagenome assembly OJDV01 (sample SAMN05416860, study PRJEB24817) | seawater metagenome | isolation source: Sea water | place: Canada:Atlantic | collected 2013-11
TTTCTGCCTGTCTCGTGGGCTCGGAGATGTGTATAAGAGACAGCTAAAAGAAAGTTATCGAAGAAAAGATAAACACACCCATTAATGCTCGAACAAAGATAGCGCAAAATGATAGGGGTTGAATATTGTTCTGGTCAACTAAAACAGGACACTTTCTTTAGAGAATTTTCGTAGTCAATCGGCGACATACTATCATTGGCAGAATGTAGGCGATAAAAGTTGTAGTATTTCATATAACTAGCAACATCATCTTTCATCTGTGACCGGCTGGGTTGGTGTACTTTGAATACCCAGTCATGCTTTAAACTCCCAAAGAACCGTTCAACAACAGCGTTATCCCAGCAAGCACCGACATCCCCCATGCTCGCTACCATTTTGTACTTTCTAAGCACATCTCTAAAGCGCTTGCTCGTGTATTGCGACCCTCGATCACTGTGAAACACGAGTCCTTCTTTCGGTTGCCGAGCATTTTTTGCCTTTACTAACGCCTTAGTGATCAAGTCTGTCGTCATACGTTTATCGATATGCCATCCAACGATTCGTCGGGAGTAAAGATCCATAACTATCGCAAGATACATCCAACCCTCACCGGTTTTCAAGTAAGTCACGTCGCCGGCCCAGATGCTGTTGGCAGCCTTCGGGTTAAACGCCTGATTGACAATATTGGGTGCTACCGCGTCACTGTGTTTGCGTACAGTCGTGACCTTGTAAGCAACTCTTTGAGTCGCTCTCAGGTTGAGCCTTTTCATGATCGCTCTAACTCGATATCGACCCACTTCAAAGCCTTCTTTGCGTAGGTTTTTCATCATCTCCCGGTTGCCAAGGCTTCCTCTGCTTTGTTTAAAAAGCACCTTGGTACGTCGATACAATTTCAGTGTTTCCGCGGTGATCAGCTTCCTTGGACGGTTTAACCAATCATAGTAAGCAGATCTGCTCACTTGCATAACACGACACAATATTGTGATGGGATAACGACTTGACTCTACTTTAATAAAAGCGGATCTTATTTCATTTCTTTTGCAAAGAAGGCTGAAGCCTTTTTTAATATTTCTTTTTCCATACGCAGTTCTTTGTTTTCTTTACGCAGGCGTTTTAGTTCGTCTCGCTCATCAGGTTCAAGGGCTACACCGTTGCGCTCAGCTTCGACTTTGTCCTTCCACTTGTACAATAACGTAGTCGTTACACCCACGGATTTAGCCGCTTCTGATACGGTATAACCCTGTTCAAGAACAAGATTCACAGCTTCCTCTTTAAACTCTTTCGGGTAGTGCTTGTAGCTTCGTTTTTGAGTCATTTTGACACCTCAATAGTTGATTAATATTCTCCCCTATTAAAGTGTCTGCTTCCATTAGACCAGAACAGTAACTGTTACGATGGCTTAGTCCATACAGATTCTACTGGCTCTGTACGGCCATTTATTACACAAGGTTATCCTCGAGTTCCTCCGTACAATTCACATACTCTTGTTTCCACTGATAAATGGGTTGCTGACTGTAAATCAAATGGTACTGAGGTAAGTCTTATCGCTCCAACTGGAACTACTTATAACTTTAAGGATTCGCGTTTAACACAAATAACTGACAGTAACGGGAATTGGTTGAAATTCTCTTACCTGACAGGTGGTTCATATCAACATACTCTTCTTGATGAAATCCGCGCAAGTGATGGTAGGCGGGTCGATTTTAATTATGATAACTCTACGAATTTTGAAGCAACATTAAAAAATATTAAAGCACACGGTTTAACGGTTTTATATGAATATGCTGCTGCTCCTACAGCAACGACCAGCAAATTCCTGAAACAGGTGCGACTAGCTGACGGAACTAAGTGGAAGTATCAGTACCAGCCCGGTGGTGGTGCTGGTCTATATTCGATGTCGAAAATTGAAATGCCTGGTACAGGAATAATAAATTATAAGTACAAACAGGAATGTTTCTATGATTGCTCAGGTTACCCTGACAGGTATGTGTCATCTATTGCGGAACGAAAATTGTCTGGAAGGTCTATCCAAACAAGTACTTGGAGTTATACTTACGCTAAATCAAGGACGACAAATAAAACGACTGTTTCTTTTCCTTACGGTAGGAGTGAGTATTATCATAATAGTCCTCATAGCGGAACCTCAGGAAATGTATGGAAGGTAGGTCTATTGGTTGAAAAAAGAACTTATGAAGGTTCTAGCCTGAAAAGAAGAGTCATTAACTCTTGGGCGAAGCATAAAATTTCTAACAATCCCCGTGAAAATAGAGGTGTAACTTTTCTTGGGTTTACGGCTATTGATAGCAATACTTCAATAGCTGTTTTGGATAAAGCCGAGATAATCGATGCGGTTAGTGGTACAGATAATCATTATATTAAGGATTATAGTAACTTCAATCAGTATGGACAGCCTGAGAAATTGAAAGAAAGTGGTTCAAATTCTAGAACCACTACTTTTTCATATCAAAACGATAGCTCATCATGGTTAGTTGGTTTATTGAAGAATGAGAGTGTTTCAGGTATTGGTACTATTTCACGATCATATGACAGTGATGGAAACCTCAAGTCGTTATCAAAGTACGGTTTAACAACAACATATGATTACGATTCATCAGGAAATCTAAGTTATATTTCAGATGCAAATAGTAGAGTAACTACTTTGACTAATCATTATCGTGGTATCCCTAGGAATGAGACACGAGATAAGAATGGCAAGAACCTTATCATTTCAAGAGTGGTTGATAGTTTAGGGAGGATTACAAGCCAAACAACTGCTGGTAAGACTTATGGATATTCGTATGATGGTCGGAATAAACTAAGGTCAATAAGCTTTCCTAAGAGTGGGAGTCCAAGTACCTCTATATCTTGGAGCTACTCTTATGGAGGAACATCTATAGGATCTGCTTCTGCTGCTATCAGTAAAACAACAAGAAGAGGAGGAAAGGTAACTGTTGAGTCATTTGATGCATTAGGTTCAAATATATCAACAAGTACGAATGGTATTGTTCTCAATCGCTCTTTTGATGAGCTAGGTAGGCTCACTTTTGAATCTTACCCAAATAGCTCAAAAGGTGTGGTGTATGATCATGACATTCTTGGAAAAATAGAGTCAAGAAAAAATACGGCGGATAACTCTACGGTGATTTATTCTTATTATAGCAACGATGTTGTTAGCGAACGTAATGAACGAGGACAGATAACCAATGTAACATATAGCTCCTATAGTCCTAACGAGAAGTATCCAGTAAAAATAGATCAACCTTCGAATATATCAACTGTTATTAATAGGGATGCAATCGGTAAAGTTAGAAGCGTTGTTCAAGGTGGTTTGACAAGAAGCTATGTCTATACGCCTCAGAAACAGCTTGACTACATCCTAGATCCTGAAACAGGGAAGACAGACTTTACCTACGACAATGTAGGGAACCTTCGTTTCCTAAAAGTAGGAACATCTGGTATAACAGAGTATAGGTATGATGGGTTAAATCAATTGACGAACGTACTCTACCCAGCAAGCACAACAGACAATCCTACTTCTCCTAATATCGCGCATGATTACTATCCTGATGGACTACTTAAATCATCCTCAAAAGGAAACACGCGGTGGGATTATGTATACGATGCAAATAACAACTTAACAGTAGAGCAGTTAACAAATGCCGCCAGTGTATATAGGCTTAGTTACACATATGATGCATTAGATAATTTATCTAGAACTACATATCCGTCAGGTTTAGCGGTGGACTATGCCCCAGATGCTCTTGGACGTCCTACAAAAATAGCCGGTTATGTTAATAGCGTTGGGTATCATGCAAATAATGCTATTAGGCAGATTAACTTTGCTAATGGCACAACTACTAATATTTCGCAAAACTCAAGGTTACTTCCCAATTCATTTGTGACGACAAAAGATAGCGCTACAATTGCATCTGTCGGATTAACCTACGACCCACGTGGAAATATCACAACAAAAAACCATATATACAGCACAAGCTATACTTATGACGGCCTTGATAGATTATACAGTTTTGATGGCACCCCTATTAGATATGACACACGAAATAATATAACCGCCTATGGAGGAATCGGTTATACCTATAACACAACAAACAACCGGCTAAGCTCTATTACTTCTGGGGGAACAACATTTAACTATTCATATGACGTATACGGAAATATTAAAGACAACAACCGTGTCCGTTTCATCTATGACAATGCATCAAACCTCATTAAAAACTCAACGCTAACCCATCAGTTTGAGTACGATGCTAATAACCACAGAGCAACCGAAGTTGTGAACGGCCAAACCAAACACACCGTTTATTCAGCATCCGGAAAGCTCATGTTTGAACAGTCAAATGGTGAGAGTAAAGAGCATATCTACCTAAATAATACGCTCGTAGCAAAACATGTTAGCTGTAGTGACCTAGATACTGATCTCGATCAGCTTTCTGATTGCATTGAACGCCGTATCGGGACTGATATTCATATCCCAGATACAGATGGTGATGGAATGACTGATGGTTTTGAATATCAGCATGGTTTTAACCCACTTGCTGATAATGGCGAAGCGCAACAAGATAGTGATAATGATGGATTTAGTAATTATCTAGAATCCCTCGAAGGGACAAACCCGCATGATCCTAACTCCAAACCCACGATGGCTTGGATGATTCCGATTCGCTCACTATTGTTGAATTAAGGTAGGTATAAAACATGATAAAACGAATTATTTCTATATTGACCTTACTCACCTTCTTATCAACCAGTGTTGCTTATGGGGCTGAGTATAAAACATTTATTCATACAGATAACTTAGGTTCTCCAATTGCCGCAACCGATGAAAACGGTAATAAGCTTTGGGAAGAAATCTATTATCCTTATGGAGGAAAACGTCTCAATCAAGCCGTATCAAAGGGTAACAACGTCTACTTCACTGGTAAAGTTCATGATGAAGCATTAGGGCTTACCTACATGAATGCACGATACTATGATCCGGCTATTGGCCGGTTCATGAGTGTTGATCCGGTCAGGTTTACTCAGCAAAACATGATGAGTTTTAATCGTTATGCTTATGCTAATAATAATCCTACTAGATTTATAGACCCACACGGTACTGTTCCTGTTGATACGATATGGGATGCTGGAAATATTGTTTATGATCTAGGTAAAATTTCTGCAGGTTTTCTGTTAGATCGGCCTGATCTCGTAGCGAGTGGTTCTACGGATTTAGCTGCGGATGTTGGAGCTTTTTTTATTCCTTATGTGCCGGCTGGTGTAACTAAGTTGAGCGTGAAGGTTACAAAGGGAGCAGGGAAAGGGCTTGAAACACGAGGTGTTAGACCAGGCCCTGGAGAAAGAACAATTCAAGGGCAAGTTGATGCTGCTACTAAAGGGGGTAATCCCACCATACAGCGTGGTGGCCAAGATTTAGTTCGTTTGCGATCTAGTGGTCACGGTCAGGCCGGAGCTACAGCAACTCCTCAGAATGTTAGAAATGTTACACCTGATGGCCGAGTATTCACTGGTAAAGGGGCTGATAGGGCTGTTACGCCAAGGGATATTCGAGAGTTACACAAAGCTCAAACCGGACAGGGAACAAGTACTATACGTACAAGGTCGGGTAGATAGATATGAGTACTACTATTGGCCTTGGCTACTCTGTTCAGGATGATGACCTTTTTATTGAGCTTAAATCGGTAGCAGAAAAATTTGGTTATGGACTTTTAAAAGGGATTGAATGCTCTGAGTCAGATGTGAGGTCTGGTTTAGAAGTTGCCCAAAAAAATGAAGGTTGGGAGCAGCTAATTTTTTTACAGTCTCCTGCCGATGGTGAAGTTAGCTTGGCATTTGGGATAAATGAAGAACTTACCGAGTTTGAAACTACTGGAACTCAGCCAAAGTTTTTTGACTTCCTAAGTGAGTTAGCAAAAGTTGCTCCGAAAAAATGTAAGAAGCTCGGAATATTTTTTGCGAGTGAATGGTATGAAAGTGATCGAGTTAGGTTTAGCTATGGAACTGCTGAAAATTTAGTAGCGCTTTTATCTATGCCTGGTCATTGGGGGATTAGGTACATGATTCCAGATACGGGAAGGCTACAAGACTCTGACGAGATACCTTTTATATTTGACTTGAGTTTGAAATAAACGAAGCCCCGCATCGCGGCAGCAAAAACTAAGACAGGCATAGTTTAAGAAATATTTTCGGAATTATGATTTTTCGGTTTCAGTTCAGGTTCTTTTGAGTGAAACTTCTTCGTTTCTCTGAAATTCAAGCTATTTCGCATAGACTTTCTAACTAGCAGCCATGCTAAACATCAATGCTTGATTGACCGAGTGGTTATTTAACTTGGTTTTATTTCTAGCCTGTATCAGCTAGTTCTTTTTCTTTAGGCCTTCTTCTTCTGGCAAACTTTCTTTGATAAAGTTTTTCAAACTGCGTGGTGTTTTCCAGCCATTGTTTAGGGCTAATATTTAACCGTTCTAGAATAGGCGGAAGAGTTTGAGTTATCGCGCCACGTTTATCCTCTCTAATAATTCTTCCTGTGGTGTCTACGAGCTGTAGGTACTCTTCAAAGCTGAATAGAATACCTGTTTGCTCTTGTTCTTTAAGGTTTCCTTCAAATAGTTTTAAAACCTTCAATGGCAGTTGAAAGTCTAATAAGGTGCCTTGAGTTAATTGCTGGCTAATGGCTTCTTGTAAGTTAAAAGTCGGCTTTATGCATTCTTTGATACTAGTGTAGTCTGATGCTTCAGGAGAATCGGCCATATTCGCTCGAATCGGATTTAAGTCGACGTACGCCATGCAAGAGAGCAGGGCTTGCTCGGTTAATAGTGGCTGAGATTTAAAGCGTGACTCCCAGAAGTGACCAGTGCAGTTTTCTTCTTTATTGGCTTGTCTTGCGATGGGTTCATTAAGGCTTCGCATAAACCAGCTAAGGTCGGTTAACCTTTTTTTGTAAGATTGAATCGTTTCTTTAACGGTAAGCAACTCAGCTTTAGAGAGAGTTTTATTATCACGCCACTTTTGAATGAGGTAGGTGCCTTGGTAGAGGCTAGTCCAACGATGAACAACTTCTTGTTCAGTCCAATCTTCACTTTCTTTTGGGCTGAGTTTTGTGACCAGGTGGTAGTGATTAGACATGACGGCATACGAGCAGATATCGATAGTATAAATAGAAGAGAGCAGCCTTATTCTATTTTCTATCCATTGTCTTCGATGTTCGTAGTTTTGACCGGTTGTTCTATCTTCACCACAAAGGAAGGTTCTGCGGACGCAACGTGAGACGATATGATAGTAAGGTGTGTCTTCAATAGACACTTGAGCTTTCCTTGGCTGTGGCATGGTTTTATTCCCTTTAAAACCTTGATGATTTCTATCATCGTTTTATGATAATCACTCTAAATCAACCGCTTAGTTGGTTTGTTTTTAATTTGTTACGTTTTGATTTTAGAAACCCTTAAAAAACAAACATCGCATTGTTATTGGCTAGGAAGGCTATGTGGTTACTGCTAAGCGATCGGTTTAATTTCAGTATGGTCGGTAGCTAAGAGCTTCGCTGAGTAGTTTTTGGTGTGAGATGCGGTAAAAAATATATAGGTTATAGCTACAGCCTAACGCCGTTTTGATATCTAGGTTTCAGTCTTGAGGTGGTGGTTTGAACAAGAGCTAGTCGTAGTTCAGCATGTTGCGGAATATACCCGCAAATATTGCGTTAAAAATGGTTGAATTAGCAATATTAACTCTGAGCCTGATCGTATATGATCTGGCTATTTTTAACATTGCTTTAGGAAATTTAGTCATTGAATAATATGGAATACATCGTCGGTCAACGATGGGTGAGTAATACGGAGTCCGAACTTGGGTTAGGAATTGTAGTAGAAAATAGTGGTCGAATGATTTCGCTTAGCTTTCCAGCGGCTGGTGAGCGTCGAACGTATGCGATTGATAATGCGCCGATCAGCCGGGTTGAATATTCAGTAGGTGATGAAATTAGTAGTGATGAAGGTGAAAAAATCATTATTACTGAACGCCATGAACAAGATGGCGTATTTATTTATGTCGGTACAGACGAAGCAGGGAACATCAAGCAATTGGATGAGTTGGATCTCGATAGCTTTGTCCAATTCAGTAAACCGCAAGATCGAATGTTTGCTGGTCAAATTGATAAAAATAGCAGTTTTCAGCTACGTGTTGAAACCTTAAGCTTGTTACGCAAACATCAGCAGTCATCCGCTTATGGCTTGCTCGGTCCGCGTGTGCAGTTGTTACCGCATCAGTTTTATATTGCGAATCAAGTTTCTCAGCGTCACTCACCACGTGTTTTATTAGCCGATGAAGTTGGTTTGGGAAAAACCATTGAAGCAGGTTTGATCTTGCATCATCAGATTATCACCGGAGCAGCTAATCGAGTATTGATCGTAGTACCTGATTCGTTAGTTCACCAATGGCTAGTAGAAATGCTACGGCGTTTTAATCTTTATTTTACGATTTTGGATGATGAGCGTTGTTTCGCGATTGAAGAATCAGAAGATGACAATCCATTTGAAACGTCACAGTTAGTATTGTGCAGCCTTTCATTTCTGATCAACAACCCTGAGCGTCAGGCACAAGCCTTAGAAGCTGGTTGGGATTTAATGATCGTTGATGAAGCACATCACCTCAGTTGGAGTGAGCATGAGGTCAGTCCAGCCTACCAATGTGTAGAGTTATTAGCGCGACAAATCCCTGGTTTATTATTATTGACGGCAACCCCTGAACAGCTCGGCATTGAAAGTCATTTTGCTCGTTTGCGCCTACTTGATCCTGATCGATATTATGATCTTGAAGCGTTCCGTAATGAAGATGCTGGTTATCAACAGATTAGTGAGTTGATTGATCACTTGCAACATGAAGAATCTGTACAACGTCTACGAGATCTGCCAGAGCTCGCAATCCAAATGCATGAATATTTGGGAAGTGATTCAGTACTGAAGATTCTTGAAAGTGAGAATGTTGAACAAGCGATAGAGTCTGCAATAGACAGTCTAATGGATCGACACGGTACAGGACGCGTCTTGTTTCGTAACACACGTGATGCCGTTAAAGGCTTTCCTGAAAGAAAGCTTAATAGCTATGCATTAGAGAATCCCAACTTAGCCGATCCAGATACTTCGGTAGAAGATAGGCTGCACCCCGAGGTTTTGCTCGGCGATCAATGGTTGTTTGACGATACACGAGTTGAGTGGTTAGCAGCTTGGTTAAGTGAGCATCGCGATCAAAAGGTATTAGTGATTTGTGCACTAGCGAATACAGCCCTAGAACTTGAGGAGCATTTACGTACACGTTCAGGTATTCGATCAGCTGTTTTTCACGAAGGCTTATCACTGGTGGCACGTGATCGTGCGGCGGCTTATTTTGCTGATGAAGAAGAAGGGGCACAGATCCTTATCTGTTCTGAAATAGGCAGTGAGGGACGTAACTTCCAGTTTGCACATCACTTGATATTATTTGATCTTCCCTTCAATCCGGATCTTCTCGAGCAACGGATCGGTCGCTTAGATCGGATCGGCCAAACTGAAACGGTAGAGCTGCATGTGCCTTATCATGTCAATACAGCACAAGAGAGCCTACTGCGTTGGTATCATGAGGGTTTGAATGCATTTGAGCGTGTTTGTCCTGTCAGTAGCAAAGTGTTTGAAACACATGAAGATTTGCTACGAGTTTGTCTTCTGAATCAAGAAGATCAGGAATTAACACAACTGATCACGACGTCTCGTGCATTAACCGAAAGCTTATTAGAGCAGCTTCAGCTGGGTCGAGATCGATTATTAGAGCTCAGCTCCTGTCATCCACAAAAAGCGGCTGATGTTTTAGACAATGTAACTGGCTCAACGAGTAGTCTCGAGTTGCAAACGTATATGGAGAAAATCTTCGATCACTTTGGTGTTGATCATCAGGTTCATAGTCAAAATGCGATTATTCTTCACCCAGGCGATCATATGCGTTGTCATTCGTTTCCTGGTCTTACTGAGGATGGTATTACAGCAACTTATCTTCGTTCACAAGCGATGAGCAGAGAAGATATGCATTACCTCACTTTGGAACATCCAATGGTGACGGGTGCAACTGATATGATCCTTAGTGGTGATTTTGGTAATACTGCTTTTTGTACGCTAAAAACGCCATCGTTAAAGCCGGGAACCTTATTGCTTGAAGCGATTTTTATTGTGCATTGTCCCGCACCTAAATACTTACAGCTACATAGATACCTACCACTGACAACGATTCGAGTCGTTGTTGATAGCGTCAACCGAGACCTGAGCGATATATTAGTGGCGAGCAAGCTTAATCAAATGGCTCAACGCGTAGAACTTCGATCAGTACAAGAACTCGTCAAGCATGCCAGACCACAGATTAACCAGTTGATTACTGCTGCGGAAAATAGTGCCACAAAACGACGCGGAGCAATCATCGATGTAGCTCTACAGCAGATGACAGATTCGCAAAATGTTGAGATTGAAAGGTTAAAAGCCCTTGCTGAAGTCAACCCAAATATTCGACAAGATGAAATTGAATATTTAGCATCTAGCAGCTCTCAACTACAACAGTTTCTGAATGGTTCAACTTTAAAGCTCGATGCGATCAGGGTGGCGATGGCAACATAGAACATGAGCAACAGATTTTTTTAAGGTTGTCGATAACTTAATTAGCTTATGAATACCTATAAACGTTTAACTACGCAACTATTTATCCTAACCTTAGGACTGATCCTGCTCGGTTGTGATACGGGTTCGAAACCAGAACAGATATGGGTACCTGAAACAGAAGGCATTTTATCCGCAGCGGTGTCTAATACAGGCAAGTATGTTTTATTAGGAATCGACTCTGGTAAAGCTAACGTGTGGGATATCTCCAAGAAGAAGCAATCACTGCTACATTCATGGCAACACCAAGAAGGTGAAGCAGGCGGAATCAAGCTTGTCGATCTTTCCTACAATGATAATTTTGCGCTTACTGCAGAAGAAAATTCATTAGCATGGTGGGATGTAAAAGCGGGCAAGATATTAGGGTTCTGGCGTCTGGAGGGGATCAAATCCATTGCTATTTCTAAAGATGGTCAGTCAGCGGTTGTTGGTTTGCGAAATCAAGCTCAATATTTTTCACTAAAATCTTCTCAGCCGGTCTTTCAATTAAAACATCCTGACTTTATCAAGACTGTAGCATTATCTGATGATGGTCGTTATGCCATTACGGGTTCAGATAATGCCGAGGCAAAGTTATGGTCATTAAAAAATGGAAAGTTACTGCATACATGGAAATATAGAAATAAACTTTTCTCTGTCGCACTGTCAGCAGATGGAGAATATGCTATGGCGAATGCCGTGTATGGTGAGACCAACGTTTGGAATACAAAGAGTGGAAAATTGATTAAAAAAATCCCACCTAATCGAGTTACTATTTCTGCGGCTGAGTTTAATTCGAGTGGAAAAAAATTAGTAACCGCTCGCGTAACTCAGCGTATTGATCTTTGGATCCCTCAAACGGGAAAGCTTCTTAACTCGTGGCGGCCTAAAAAAAATAATAATTGGCGTCCGAGTTCAGCGAATATCTTAGAAATAAAATTTACTAATAAAGATAAAAGTATTATTAGTGTTACCTCAAATGGTATTGTTCAACGTTGGAATTCTAAGTAAAGTCGAAACCTCAGTATTATTATCTTTAACGGTAGTTCAACTATATTAAATAGTCGATACTGTTAGATAACCATCTTTATCAAGGAAGCCAAAATCATTCGTTTTAAACCAGACTATAGAGTTATCCTCAGTTAATACTTCCGATGTTTTTACAGGGTCTTTTTCATATCCTAGCATCACTTGAGGACCACCGATCAAAATTTGACCGACTTTACCGATCGCTAACTCCTCTTGTGTCTCGGGTTTAACGATACGGAAACTAGTGCCTGGAACCGGCATTCCGACTGTTCCTTGTTTGTTACCTACTTGAACTTTCCAGTCGTTTGAATCTAGTTTATCAGGAACATTGACACTCGCGACAGGAGACGTTTCAGTGACTCCATAACCTTCGAAAATATCTTTGTTAAACTTCAATTTAAAATTATTTCTTGTTATATCGTTTAATTTTTCTGTACCAGAAACGATCATACGTAATGAATCTAACATCAATGAGTGAATTGAATCATTGTTATTAAACAATTCTAAAATACTTGGGGTATTGATTAGAATGGTTACATTGTATTTAGTAATAGCCTTACTTATCTTTAATACGTTACTAGCAGATGGAGCACATATAACAGGGATCCCTTCAATCAATGGTAATAGTGTCGTCACGGTTAAGCCGAAGGCATTAGATAAGGGTAGGGATGCCATCATTACATCACTTTCTTCGGTATTTAAAACATGTGCTACTTGCTTTAAATTCGTCATTAAATTTCGATGACTTAGAACAACACCTTTTGAGTTGTTTTGATGATCAGGAAATATGATCGCAGCTTGGCTCTCGATATCTTTCGTTTTACAATAAATAAGTTGAATTAATTTTACTGGAAATATTTTCAGAGTTAACTGTGTTGATAATTTAGAAAATAAGCTCGCTTTTTCATAGTGATCTTCCATATAAAAAATATTGATCTTGTTAAGTTGGCTGACAATCTCATTGTCGAGCATTTCGATTATTTTACGAGTGGTGAAAATGGTTTTTATTTCGGATTTTTCAATCGCGATAAGTAAGTTCTTTGAGTTAAGATTGACAACGGTTTTCCCACTCATTAGACAGCCTAGGTTTGCAATAACAGCATCGACAGATGTTGGAAACAATAGTCCTATATTTTGATTGGCGATATTGGTGCTTTTATTGAGCTGTTGCGAAAAGATAAGTGTTTGACACATTAACTGATTATTACTGAGTGCCTTTTGGTCAACATCAGTGATCGCCATATCATTACTTAATTGTTTTGCTGTTTCTAACCAAGCCGCTGGCAGTGTTTGTAGCGTATGAGAATAACTTTCCCATGATTTTATCGACAACGCACAAATGTGTTGTTTGAGTTCGTCAGCCAATGTAGTCATGGGTAAAGGCTTACCAAAAGCCACGATTAAATCTCTACGACTTGCTGACCTTGAGTCCTGTTTTAATTTTTCACTTGATCGTGAAAATCGACTGCCCCAGAGTCCACGTAAGTGAAAAGGTAAGATCACACCTTGGGCGTTGGCCGCAGCCTTTTCATAGCCATGCTTAAACTCTGAGAGTTGACCATTTCTGCTGATCATTCCTTCAGGAAATAATACGACGACTTCACCTTGATTAAGCAGTTCTGTGATCGATTCTAGTGCTTGTTTACTTTTTCTGGGGCCAATAGGAATGACACCAAATAGATCAAGAAACCATTTAAGATACCAACGCTCATAATAGTGCCTTGCCATGACAAATCTTAGCTGTCTAGGAATGGCCATTTGTAAAATCGCCCAATCGATATAACTGATGTGATTACCTAACATCAAAACGCCGCCATTTTCAGGAATATTCTCAAATCCTTGAACCTGTAATCGATATTTGCTCGCAATCAATTGTCCCGTTAAAAGGCGTGTAAGGGATTGTGGCAAATGATAAAGCGTATAGGCAGCGCCAAGGACGGCGACAATCATTAGTAGAACTATCAAGCCAACCGTACTAATACCAAGCCAAGCAAAGATCACCGTCAATACTAAGAAACTTAACATGACAGACGTTTGTATGAGATTGTTTGCGGCGAGTACGATGCCTAACTCATGCTCCTTTGCATGAAATTGAATCAGTGCGTTTAATGGGACGACGAATAGCCCACCCATAATGCCTAACATTAGAAAATTTAGTCCATGTGAGATGGGGCTATTTAAGCTAGGCATTAACATCAAACAAAGTGCTATACCAACGGCGCCTATCGGTAGCAAGCCGGTTTCTATATGATTTTTTGAGAACCGACCTGAAATGATCGAACCGATCATAATACCAATCCCAGCACAGGCCATCATGCCTTGAATGACCACAGTGTCGAGCGTGTTCATCGTTTCTTTTGCAAACGCAGGAAAAGACGCGAGCAGAACCTGTGAGATAGCCCAGAAGACGGAAAGACCAATAATCGATAACCAGATAACAGGGTGTCGATAGACTATGGTTAGATTTTCTTTTAAATAGGCACCACGTTTATAACGATCAAAATCAAAATGCTTAGTCTCATCGAGATCTTGTTTTTGAGGCAGTTGGAAAGCAAGTACGAGCTCGATCAATGAGCCGAGGATTAGACACCAACCGACCGGAGCTATCGTACGGATTAATGCGGACTTATTCGAGTAGGTCACACCATCGAGTAGATTTTCGAACATAATCGAAAAAGCAAAAGTGCCCGCTAAAATTGCAACCATAGTAAAAGCTTGGACCATGCCATTCGCAGCAGACAAATACCGGTTACCGACTAGCTCACGGATGAAACCGAATTTTGAAGGTGAGTAAATAGCACTTTGCACAGCCAGTAAAAAGGTCATTGCAAAGGCAGCCCAAAACATACCGAGGTAATAAAAAAGAGTGATCAAACAGGTCAATATAACCGCAAGTCCTGCACTTAGTTTGATCACCTTGTTTTTGGGATATTTATCAGCTAAAAAACCAGCCGGTGTAAACAAAAGAATAAAAGGCAATAAGATAAGTGCGTTGACGATTGCAGTAAGAATGATCTGATCTTGGCCATCGTAGGTTTTAAATACAGCGTTTTGGATGATGATTTTATGGCCAAGATCGACGAAGGCATTTAGAAAAATCACTAGAATATAAGTAAGGAATCCGCTGATCTTGAAAAGTTTAGCCATACAAAAATTTCCTTAAGCTCTTTTGTAATTTACAGAATTTGTTTAGATTGACGATAAGGTGCTACTAATGCAACTTTTATTTAAAATGTTGCCGAGAAAATAACATTAAGCATCATATTTCAATACTTTAAAATAAAACGAATATCACTCTAAGGGCAATCATGGCACAAACAACGGCTTTAATCGAAACTTTGAAAAAGATGCTGAAGGCCGATGGCAAGACCTACACGGATGTTGCAGATGCTCTGCAATTATCAGAAGCTAGTGTCAAACGATTGTTTTCAGAAAAGAGCTTTTCTTTGAAGCGTTTAGATCAGGTTTGTCAGTTGTTAAAAATCGAGATCACCGATGTAGTTCAGGCGATGAACCAGTCAAAAATCCAGATTGAAGAGTTAACAGAAGAACAAGAAAAAGAAATAGCCAGTGATCGATTATTTTTATTTGTGACCTTGTGCGTATTGAATCGTTGGAAGCTTGAAGAGATTCTTCAACATTATAATATTACCGAGTTGCAGTGTATTAAGGTTTTGACTCGTTTAGATAAACTACACATTATCGAGCTACTTCCTGACAACCGTGTAAAACTATTGGTCGCTCCTAACTTTAAATGGCGTGCACGCGGCCCCATTTTTAAATTCTTCCAAAGCAATGTCGAATCGAAATTTTTCAACTCACAATTTGATGCCGAAGATGAACGCCTAATCTGTATCAATGGCATGTTATCGCATAGCTCCAATACTATTTTTCAACGTAAGCTGGAAAGGCTTGTTCAGGAATTTAACGAGCTTAGTCATGATGATGTAAACCTTGATTTTGATCAACGGCACGGCAACACTGTCGTATTAGCGATTCGGCGCTGGGAATATGGTCTGTTTTCATCGCTGCGAAAAAAATAAGTTTCTGTACAATAGCTTATTAGATAAACGGGGAAACTTAGGAAATACACTTTGACATTAAAATCTGAAAATAATGATGCCGTCATTAATTGCTGGATCTATAAAAGCATCCGCAAAGATGAGATGTATTTGTATCTCGCAGAAGAAGATGCATTTGATTCTGTTCCAGAAATTCTTCTAACATCATTTGGAGAGCCCGTTTTTGTAATGGAGCTGGAATTATCTCTGCAACGTAAACTGGCACGTGCTGATGTTGAAGCGGTGATCAAATCATTAAAAGAAGACAAGTTTTATTTGCAAATACCACCCAAATTAAATCCCGACCTACATTTTGGTGACTGATAACGCGCTAGTTGAACAGTTCTTGGACACCGCTTGGACGGAGCAGGGGCTAAGTGATAATACGTTGTCATCGTATCGATCTGATCTAAACGCCTTTATAAAATGGCTTCATTCTAATGATAAGCAAATAATTGAATCTGACTGGCAAGATCTTCTCAAGTTTCTCGACAGTTTTGAGCGTGCTTCTCCTAGAAGTCGATCGCGCCGTTTATCCAGCCTACGACGTTTATATCACTACTTAATGAGAGAAGAACTCGTAACGGAAGACCCAACAAAACGTCTCAAGTCGCCGAGAGTAGGGCGTAGCTTACCTAAAACACTTTCTGAAGATGAAGTTGAAGCCTTACTTAATGCTTCAGATATAGAAACTGATCTAGGGCTACGTGATAAAGCGATGATCGAGTTGATCTACGCCACTGGCTTGCGTGTGTCAGAACTGGTTAATATGACCATGCAAGAAATAGATCTTCAGCATGGTGTTGTTCGAGTGACCGGAAAAGGTGGAAAAGAACGGATCGTGCCCGTCGGCGAAGAAGCGGTTTATTGGCTGGATAAATATTTTACTGAAGCGAGAAAATCATTACTCAAAGGCGTTATCTCAGATGCATTATTTCCCGCAAGACAAGGTAAAGCGATGGGACGACATGCTTTCTGGCATCGGATCAAACAACTCACAATCAAGGCTGGAGTTGACAAGTCAATTTCACCACATACTCTTCGGCATGCTTTCGCGACACATCTGCTCAATCATGGCGCTGATCTACGTGTGGTACAAATGCTTTTAGGCCATCAAGATATCTCAACTACACAGATCTATACTCATGTCGCTCAAGCAAGATTGCAAAGTCTACATGCCGAACATCATCCACGCGGATGAGGCCTAAAATTAAAGAGCGTCAGTACCTGTTGCATCCTGCCTTCCGCTAACATAGAATACGCCGTTTTTAACCCTTGCCTCATCATAAAATAAATATGGGAGGCTACAAGCCGAGAGGGAATATAGTGAGACACTACGAAATTGTCTTTCTGGTTCATCCTGACCAGAGTGAGCAGGTTCCAGCCATGCTCGAACGTTACCGAACAATTATTGAAACTGATGGTGGACAAGTTCATCGTCAAGAAGATTGGGGCCGCCGTCTATTAGCTTATCCAATCAATAAAGTTCATAAAGCCCATTATGTGATGATCAATGCTGAATGTGATCAGAAAGCACTTGATGAGTTGAACAGCGCTTTCCGTTTTAATGATGCGGTTATTCGTAACCTAATTATCAAACGTGCTGCTGCCGTCACTGAACCTTCTTTCTTAGCGAAAAGCAAAGAAGAAGAGGAAGAGCGTTCTGCTAAAGAGTCGGCTGCAAAAGAAGCTGCCATTGCGCGTGCTAAAGCTGCCGAAGCGGCAAGCGCTGCAGCAGCAGCTGTTGCTGCAGAGCCAACTGAAGCAACTGAAGCGCCAGCTGTCGAAGCACCAGCGGATGTAGCGCCTGCAAAAGAACCAACAGATGCAGAAGTTATCTCTACAGAAGATCACGAATTGAATTATGTACTTAAAAAGTACAACAAACGTCAAACAGCTGCAAACCGTAAAGCGTTTGTTGCATTGTTAGATGAATTCAAAGCAGATGCAGGTTATGAACCGCATCTTCGTGAACAATTTTATCGCTACATCGAAGAGAAGAAAGCTTTCGATGTTATGGAAGAACTGGGCTAATTCAGAGGAGAATTTATTATGGCACGTTATTTTCGACGCAAACGTTTTTGCAAATTCACCGCTGAAGGCTATACAGAGATCGACTATAAAGATCTAGTGACACTAAAAGCATATGTTTCTGAATCAGGAAAAATTATGCCAAGTCGTGTTTCAGGTACGAAAGCCGGTTACCAGCGACAACTAAAAACAGCGATTAAGCGAGCACGTTTTCTCGCTTTGCTCCCGTACTGCGACTCTCACGAGTAAGCTAAGTACACAAGGAAAAGTAAGTATGCAAGCATTGGCCACGTATATTCTACGTGGCCCACTTCAAGCAGCCGGAATCATTGGATTGTTTGGAGCATTAGCCTGGGTATTTCCACCTTTTTTTCTGATCAGTTGTGCAGCTTTAGGATTAGTCAATCTTAAGCATAACAATCGAATAGGAATTCAGGTGATGGCAGGGGCCACAGCCCTCTGTGCAATGGTTTCGTATATAAAGTTTGGAACACCTTCATTAGCATTTTTTACGCTGCTAGTGATTTGGCTCCCAACATGGTCGGCAGCGTCAAGTTTAAAAAAGACGAACTCACAAGCGGTTTTGTTGATGGTTGTGATGCTGATGGCGATTCTATTTACTGCTGGAACACGGTTTTTAATTGGTGATATTGAAGCCTTCTGGGAAGGAGTCTTGAATAAATATCCCTTGAATGTCGAGATGTTTACAAGCGCGGCCCATAAAGCTGAGGTGATAAAATCACTGTCAATGATTATGAATGGGTTTGTAGCAGCTTCATTCGGATTAATGATAACGTTCAGTACATTATTAGCTAGGTGGTGGCAATCAATACTCTTTAATCCGAAAGGATTTGGAGAAGAGTTTCGTAACATACAGTTACCGAGCTTTGTAACAATCTCAGTATTAATAAGCGTTATCTTGGTCGTTGTTATAAAACTACCAATACCGCCTTATGGATTGATACTAGATTTTATGATGGCTGGCATAGCATTGTTAATGATTCATGGCTTGTCCGTGGTTCATTTCTTCGTGAAAGAACGACAACTAAGCAAGAACTGGCTAGTTGGCTTGTATTTTTTTCTTGTCATTGCAGCAGTATACGTTTTTAGCCTACTGGCAATGTTGGCGGTAGTCGACAGTTTTTCGGATTATAGAAAGTTACGCAGCAAGTCTGCATAAATATAGAGATTTAGTGAGGAGTTACGATGGAAGTTATATTACTTGAAAAGGTTAACAAGCTTGGTGATTTAGGTGACAAGGTCAACGTGAAGTCAGGTTATGGCCGAAATTTCCTGATCCCGCAAAATAAAGCTGTTCCAGCAACGGAAAAGCATTTAGCGGATTTTGAAGCTCGACGTACAGAACTTGAAAAAGCTGAGAAAGAATCATTTACAGCAGCAGAAGCTAGAGCTAAGAATGTTTCTGAATTGAACGTTATTATTACTCGTAAAGCGGGTTCTGAAGGCAAACTTTTCGGCTCAGTAACAAATGCTGATATCGCTACAGCCGTATCAGAAGCGGGTGTTGAGTTGGAAAAACGAGAAGTGCGTTTACCAGAAGGTCCCATTCATGATGTTGGTCAATTTGAAATTGCTTTGCATCTTCATGCCGATGTGAACTCAGCTGTTTCAGTAACGATTGTTGCTGAAGAAGAGTAAGCTCAAAAAAAACATAGTTTGTCCCCTCATCTAGCTTGCTATTGAGGGTATAATCTCCGGATGAATGAACAACCTTATCCAATGGAGATAGGTGGCGAGCCTACTCAAGCGCTCAAAGTCCCACCACACTCAATCGACGCCGAGCAATCATTGCTCGGCGGTTTGATGCTCGATTCAGAAATCTGGACAGACGTTGCAGAACGCGTCTTAGAAGATGACTTCTATCGCAAAGAGCATCGACTTCTTTACAAAGCAATGACTGATTTAGCAGCCCATGATACACCCTCAGACGTGGTCACTGTTGCAGAATGGCTTGATAATAATAATGAGCTTAATAACGCTGGCGGTCTTGCTTACGTTGCTTCTTTAGCCGAAAACACACCAACTGCCGCTAACGCTATTGCTTATGCTGAAATTGTACGTGAGCGATCTGTCTTGCGACAAATGATCAAAATCGGAACATCAATTGCGGGCAATGGCTACAACACTGAAGGTCGTTCTACAAAAGAACTTTTAGACGAAGCTGAGAAAAATGTTTTCGCAATAGCTGAACAACAATCACGTGGTCGTGGTTTTCGATCGATGAAAGAGTTGTTAACTGCAGCGCTCGAAAAGATAGATGATTTATACCGTTCAGATAACCCGATCACTGGGATCCCAACCGGCTTTCGTGATTTTGATGAGCAGACATCAGGCCTGCAAAAGTCTGATCTGATTATTGTTGCTGGACGTCCGGCGATGGGTAAAACAACGTTTGCAATGAACATTGCTGAGTCCGCTGCTATTCGAGCGGGTAAAGGCGTTGCGGTGTTTAGTATGGAGATGCCGGGTGAACAACTGGCTATGCGTTTGCTATCTTCACTAGGGCGCATAGACGCACATCGTATGCGTACAGGTAAACTCACTGATGAAGATTGGCCACGTCTAACGTCTGCTGTGCAGATCATGCAGGATGTCAATTTCTATATTGACGATACCCCAGCATTATCACCTAATGAAATACGTGCGCGCTGCCGTCGAATAGCCAAGCAGAGTGAACTGGGCTTGATTATCATCGATTACCTTCAACTGATGCAGGTGCCAGGTACAAATGAAAATCGCACTAACGAAATCTCTGAAATATCGCGATCGTTAAAAGCACTCGCCAAAGAATTAAATGTCCCTGTTATCGCGCTCTCTCAGCTGAATCGTAGTTTGGAACAACGTCCTAACAAACGCCCCGTTATGTCAGATCTTCGTGAATCGGGTGCGATTGAGCAGGATGCCGATATCATTGTATTTATTTATCGCGATGAGGTTTATAACGAAGATAGTCCAGATAAAGGTACCGCTGAGATTATTATCGGTAAGCAAAGGAATGGTCCAATCGGAACCAGTCGGTTAGCTTTTCTGGGTGAATACACGCGCTTTGAAGATTTCACGCCTGAGCATTATGGTGGTGGGAGTGATTTTGGATGACGCGTCCGGCACGTGTTGTTATTGATCTGGCTGCAGGTCGAGCAAATTTACAAAGAGTTAAAGAGTACGCCCCGAACCAAAAAATCATGGCGATTATCAAGGCTGATGCCTATGGACATGGTCTTGAGCGCGTAGCCAAGGTTTTTGATCAAGCCGATGCCTTTGGTGTGGCTTGTTTTGAAGAAGCCTTGCGACTTCGTGAAGCAGGTGTAACAAAAACAATTGTTCTTCTTGAAGGTTTTTTTTCCGAGCAAGAGCTCAATCAACTAGCCGCTCTCAATATTCAAACGGTTATTCACCAGTTAAAACAACTTGAGTGGTTAGAACAGTTGTCAGCTGCAAAAGCGATCAATGCTTGGCTAAAAATAGACACAGGTATGCATCGGCTTGGTTTCGATCCGGAGCAGGTCGAATCTGTTTACTCGCGCTTAAAGTCTGCCAGCGGAGTAAACGATCATATCCATCTAATGACACATTTCGCATCAGCAGAAGAACCTTCTATTTTACAACAGCTTACATTGTTTACTTCAACAACATCTAAACTTGAAGGAACACATTGTCTGGCGAATTCTGGAGCAATTATTGATCGCCCAGATGCTCATGGTGACTGGGTTCGTCCTGGTTTGATGCTCTATGGTATTTCACCATTTGCGGATAGAACGGCGAGTGAACTCGGATTGACACCGATCATGTCATTGAAATCTGAACTGATCTCCGTAAAACATGCACAAAAAGGTGAAAGAGTCGGTTACGGTGGTACTTGGGAGTGTCCAGAAGATATGCAGATTGGTGTCGTCGCAATGGGCTATGGTGATGGCTATCCACGTCACGCGATGTCAGGAACTCCGATGTTAATCAATGGCAACACCGCAAAACTGATTGGGCGACCCTCAATGGATATGTTGACCGTTGATCTACGTGAATGTCCTGATGCCAAAATAGGGGACGATGTTCTGTTATGGGGACAAGAACTTCCCGTCGAAGAAATTGCTCGTTGTGCAGACACGATTCCTTATGAATTACTTTGTGGCATGCGTATGCGTGCAAGGTTTGTTGAGATTAATGGCTAAACAGAAAAAACAATATCAATGTCAATCTTGTGGAGCTATTAGTCCCAAGTGGGCAGGGCAATGTGGTGATTGCGGTGAGTGGAATACGCTGACGGAGTCTGTGATCACGCCTGTTGCTGCGACAAATGATCGGATCGGTAATTACAGTGGTAGTGCACCGACTATTTGTAACCTTGATCAAGCCGATCTGACAGAAGAAGTTCGTTATACAACCCATATTGACGAGCTTGACCGTGCTATGGGGGGTGGGCTTGTAACGGGATCCGTTATTTTAATTGGTGGTGATCCAGGGATCGGAAAATCGACTCTACTTTTACAACTACTTGCCTCCTTGACGAAAGACTCAATGAAAACGTTGTATGTCAGTGGTGAGGAATCTCCACGGCAAGTTGCACTACGTGGCAAAAGACTAGGATTAGATCTGACGGATTTGCGTTTATTGACGGAGACTAATGTTGAGCGAATTTTAAAAACGGCTCAAAAAGAATCACCCAAAGTTATGGTTGTGGACTCCATACAAACGATCCATACCGATCAGCTCACTTCAGCACCGGGTAATGTGGCTCAAGTCAGAGAAAGCGCTGCAAAAATCGTACGTTTCGCTAAACAAACGGGCATAACAATCTTATTAGTTGGCCACGTTACCAAAGATGGTGCTCTCGCAGGGCCACGTGTCTTAGAGCATATGGTCGATACGGTTCTGTATTTTGAAGGTGATAGCGGCAGTCGCTTCCGTTTGATTCGTGCTATTAAAAATCGTTTTGGTGCTGTCAATGAAATTGGTGTTTTCGCGATGACAGATACCGGACTAAAAGGTGTAAACAACCCTTCGGCGATCTTTCTTTCGCGAAGTGAGGAAGATGCGTCTGGATCCGTGGTGATGGTCACTCGTGAAGGCACTCGACCTCTTATGATCGAAGTCCAAGCGTTAGTTGACGAATCTAAGTTTCCAAATCCTAAACGAGTTGCCGTCGGGATGGATCAAAATCGTCTCGGTATGCTACTGGCTATTTTGCATCGACACGCTGGTATAGCCACATTCGATCAAGATGTATTTATTAATATTGTTGGTGGTGTTCGCATTACGGAAACCGGTGGTGATCTTGCTGTGATTATGGCGATCCTTTCTAGCCTTAGAAGTCGGCCACTACCGACAGATCTTATCGTCTTCGGAGAAGTCGGGCTAACGGGAGAACTTAGACCTGTTCAAAATGGACAGGAGCGTCTTAAAGAAGCGAAAAAGCATGGTTTTAAACGAGCGATTGTCCCTCAAGCTAATCTACCTAAACAAACGATCAAGGGTATTAGTATCGAAGGTGCTACAACACTGGAAGCAGCGCTGCAGTTATTGTAACCCCATGTTATTTTCCTCTAACTGACCGAATATCTATTGATAAAGAGATCGCACCTTTGACGTTTCTAGCCTGCTTTCATTTGATTATTGAATGAAAGATCATGTCAATATTATTATATCCAACACAGGCTCAAGTAAAGTCTGTAGTCTGCCGACACATAGCTATTGATCCTAAGCGTGCTTAGGCTTTAATATGCTCCTGATTTGTATTGTCGACAATAGTGAGTTGGCAACAACCTAACTTAAAATTTTTTTACATATGGCACATAAACCAAATAAAAGAACGATCTTCTTTGTTTCTGATAGAACGGGTAAGACGGCTGAAGCTTTAGCGCAAAGTTTACTATCACAGTTTGAAGGTTTCGAATACGAACATAAATTTTTTTCTTTCGTTAATACCCTGTCGAAAGCTCAGTTTGTTGCAGATAGCATCAAACTCAATAAAGAGATTCATGGTGACGAACCACTCGTTTTCAGTACATTAGTCGATGATGGTTTTCAAGAAGTTATTGGCGCTACAGATGCTTGTGTTATAAGCCTATTTGATACATTTATCAAACCTTTAGAGAAATCTTTAAAAGTAAATTCTTCACACAGTATGGGCAAACCTCATGAAGAATATGACAACAGATATTACAAAGACCATATCGATGCTATCGAATTCACAGTAAAAAATGATGATGGTATTAAAACCAATCAGTTTGATAAGGCTGATGTGATCTTGGTAGGTGTTTCTCGTTGTGCTAAGACACCTACATGTCTTTACCTTGCAATGAACTTTTCCATCAAAGCTGCAAATTATCCTCTCACGGAAGAAGATCTCGACTCAGAACAACTACCTCCGAGCCTGAGGCCTTTTGTGGACAAAATTGTGGGGCTTACAATTAAGCCAGATCAATTAAGCGCCATTCGTGAACAAAGAAGACCTAAAAGTGAATATGCTTCATTAGCGACTTGCAAACGTGAAGTAAAACAGGCTGAAGCTATTATGAATGACGCTGGAGTGTCCATGCTAAATTCAACGGCAATGTCGATCGAGGAAATTGCAGTCAATATAGTTAAGGATAGAAACTTACTAAAAAACAACGACTAAAGTTATATGTTAATCAAGCTTGTGAAAATATAAGGAAACAACCCATGAAGAACTTACTATCAAACAGTGACATCAAACCATTCCGAGAACTGGGCATGGACGATGTCGGTACCGTTGGCGGCAAGAATGCCTCACTAGGTGAAATGATCAGCAACCTAGCGAACGCTGGTGTTAATGTCCCTGATGGCTACGCTACCACTGCGGATGCCTTCTGGAAGTTTCTCGACCATAATCAACTTCGCGAACGCATACAAACTCGTCTCGAAGATTTGGACATTGACGATGTCGCAGCCCTTAAAAAAGCGGGCTCCGAAATCCGTGGCTGGATAATCGATGCACCATTCCAAAGTGAGTTTGAGGACTCGATCAAACAAGCTTATGCATCACTCTCAGAAGGTAAAGAAAATGGTGTTCCTGTCGCGGTTCGTTCTTCTGCAACAGCGGAAGATCTACCTGATGCCTCGTTTGCTGGTCAACAAGAAACTTTTCTGAATGTCCGAGGGATTGATGCCGTTCTTTTCAAGGTCAAAGAAGTGTTTGCATCCTTGTACAACGACCGAGCGATAGCTTACCGTGTACACAAAAACTTTGCTCACGAAGAAGTAGCGTTATCAGCCGGCCTACAACGTATGGTACGTAGTGACATTGGTCTCAGTGGTGTTATGTTCTCAATTGATACAGAGTCAGGTTTTGAAGACGCCGTCTTTATTACCGGCAATTATGGCCTCGGCGAAACAGTTGTTCAAGGCTCGGTCAACCCTGATGAATACTACGTTTACAAACCATCGCTCGCCGCTGGCAAACCGGCTGTCATCAGCCGTAGTGTTGGTAGTAAGCTCATCAAAATGGTTTACAACGACGAAGAGACTCGTCAACAGGATGGAGAACTGGTCAAGATTATCGACGTCCCGAAAGATGAAGCCGCTGTTTTCTGTCTGAACGACGAGCAACTAGAATCTCTGGCCAAGCAAGCGGTTATTATAGAACAACATTATGGTCGTCCGATGGATATCGAATGGGCGGTTGATGGTGAAGACCAAGGTATATACATTGTTCAGGCAAGACCTGAAACCGTTCAAAGCCGCACTAGCTCCAATGTTATCGAACGTTACCAACTCAATGAACAAAGTGACATCGTCACTACCGGTGCCGCCATCGGTCAAAAGATAGGGGCCGGGAAAGCCAAAGTCATTCACAGCTTAGATGACATGGACGACTTAAAAGAAGGTGATGTTCTCGTCACCGAAATGACAGATCCTGATTGGGAGCCTGTTATGAAGCGTGCTTCAGCGATTGTAACTAACCGAGGTGGTCGTACCTGCCATGCTGCGATTATCGCACGTGAACTGGGTGTGCCTGCTGTTGTCGGTTGTGGTGATGCGACAACGAAAATCAAATATGATCAAGCCGTTACCGTTGCTTGCTCAGAAGGTGAGAATGGCCATATCTACGAAGGCATACTCAACTTCCAGATTAATCGGGCCGAGCTCGATAACATGCCACCGCCGCCTCTTAAAATCATGATGAATGTTGGTAATCCAGGCAAAGCGATGTCATTTGCCAGTATTCCCAATGCTGGTGTAGGTCTTGCGCGCTTAGAATTTATTATTAACAACAAGATTGGTATCCATCCAAAAGCACTATTGGAATACGACCAACAGAGTGACGAGCTCAAAGCCACTATCGATAAGCGTATTAAGCCTTATGGTGACCCAGTTGATTTTTACGTTAAGAAGATTGCTGAAGGCGTGTCGACGCTTGGAGCAGCTTTTGCACCGAATCCCGTTATTGTCCGCATGTCGGATTTTAAATCCAATGAATATGCCAATCTGATCGGTGGTGATATTTATGAGCCGGAAGAAGAAAACCCAATGATTGGGTATCGTGGAACCGCTCGTTACCTATCAGAAGACTTTGAACCTTGCTTTGAATTGGAATGTCGCGCGTTACGTTATGTACGAGAAGAGATGGGTATTGATAATGTCTGGGTAATGATTCCGTTCGTACGCACCATCAGTGAAGCGGAAGCAGTGGTAGCCTTACTTGAAAAGTACGGTCTGAAACGCGGCGAACATGGCTTGAAATTGATTATGATGTGTGAAGTTCCGAGTAATGCAATATTAGCAGATCAGTTCTTGGAATACTTTGATGGTTTCTCAATTGGCTCGAACGACATGACACAATTAACCTTGGCTTTGGATAGAGACTCGGCACTTGTGTCTGATCTATTTGATGAGCGTAATGAAGCGGTGAAGTTTATGTTAAGTCGTGCGATTAAGGCGTGTAAGGCCGCGGGTAAGTATGTGGGCATATGTGGCCAAGGACCATCGGATCATCCTGACTTAGCTAAGTGGTTACTGGAAGAGGGCATTGAGAGTATGTCGTTGAATCCTGATACCGTTATTGATACCTGGTTGTTTTTGGCTGAGAGCGACTCTTAACGGTCTAAATAAGAAGTCACGTTTAAAGAATCATCAGCGCCTTAAATATAAAGGCGTTGATGATTAGTCAATTTAGAACAAGCTATATTGTCAACAATATTTATACATGCGGATTGATTATTTCATATTAAACAAGTAGCGTGTTGTTATTGTCGACAATAAAAGGTTGCTTATGACATCTAATTCATCCAAGAATGAGCATGAAATCGTTTTAACGATTGCAGATGAAATTTTCAAAAAGATTCAAACAGCAATTGTTGAAGGTGCTATACCTACGGGCTTTAAAATTAGCGAACCTAATCTTGCCAAAGAGTATGGGATCAGCAGAGGACCTTTGCGGGAAGCCTTAAGCCGCCTAGAAGCTTGCAACTTAATTGAACGAAAACTAAATGTTGGTGCACGAGTCGTCACTCTATCGCATGAAAAACTCTTAGAGATTTATCATATTCGTGAATCATTAGAAGGTTTGGCTGCCCGACAAGCCGCTGAAAATATGACCAGTGATGAGATATCTGACCTTGACACATTATTAGAAAATCACCGGATCCAAGCTAAAACCAATCAGAACTATTATCAGAAAGAAGGGGATATGGATTTCCATTTCAGAATTGTTCAAGGCAGTAAGAACACACACTTGATCAATATGATTTGTAATGATCTCTATTACCTAGTCCGTTTATACCGTTGCCAGTTCGGAATGGTGGGCAAACGAGTGTCTCGAGCATTCGATGAACATGTACAAATTGTTGATGCAATTCGCCATAAAGATGGAGAGCTAGCCGAATTTTTAATGACTAGGCATATTAAAAATTCACGTTTAAACGTTGATCAGTACCTCAAAGACAACCTCGTTAAATTAACTTAATTAACTTAGACAACAGAAATATTTGAATGGAAAATATACCAATATCTGCAGGAGCTAGATTTCGTCTTGCGGTAAAAGAAGAAGAGCCGCTACAAATAGTTGGCGCTATTAACGCTTATCATGCTCGACTTGCCGAAGCGACAGGGTTTCGCGCTCTGTATATCTCTGGAGGTGGTGTTGCCGCAGGTTCATGTGGGATCCCTGATCTTGGTATCACCACGATGGAAGATGTGTTGATTGATCTTCGGCGTATTACTGAAATTACAGAGTTACCTGTGCTTGTCGACATAGATACGGGTTGGGGTGGAGCATTCAATATTGCGCGTACAGTGAAGTCAATGATCAAAGCGGGTGCCGCCGCTGTACACATTGAAGATCAGGTTTCACAAAAACGCTGTGGTCATCGACCGAATAAAGCGATCGTCTCACAAGATGAAATGGTTGATCGTGTTAAGGCAGCTGTTGATGCAAAGACAGATCCTGAGTTTGTCATTATGGCGAGAACCGATGCGCTAGCCATTGAGGGCATTAATGCCGCAATTGATCGAGCCTGTGCATGTGTCGAAGCAGGTGCCGATATGATCTTTCCTGAAGCGATGACGGATCTTTCCATGTATAAAAAATTTGTGGATGCGGTAAAAGTGCCTGTTTTAGCCAATATCACAGAGTTTGGCTCAACGCCATTATTTACTACTGAAGAGCTCGCTTCTGTTGATGTCAGCATGGCTTTATACCCATTATCTGCTTTCCGCGCAATGAATGCTGCGGCACTAAAAACCTACTCGACACTGCGTAAAGAAGGTTCACAAAAAAAGGTTGTAGATGATATGCAAACACGTGCTGATTTGTATGAGTATCTTGGTTATCACGAATATGAAAAATCGTTGGATAAACTATTTTCATCGGAAATGAAATAAGAGAGGCGTTCTATGACGACTAAACCAAAGAAATCGGTGGCTTTAAGTGGAACGGTAGCCGGAAATACAGCTCTTTGTACGGTTGGCTTAACAGGTAATGATCTACATTATCGAGGTTACAATATTCTTGATATTGCTGAAACATGTGAGTTTGAAGAAATTGCTTATTTACTGGTGCACGGCAAACTTCCAACAACAGTAGAATTAGTTAGTTATAAGAAAAAACTACGTTTATTACGTGGCTTACCAACAGCCTTAAAATTAGCTTTAGAGCAACTTCCTGCTTCATCTCATCCAATGGATGTTCTACGCACAGCATGTTCTGTACTCGGTGCAATCATGCCTGAAAAAGAAGATCATAATTCTGCTGGAGCAAGAGATATTGCTGACCGCCTAATGGCAAGTTTTGGTTCAATGCTATTGTATTGGTATCATTTTTCCATCAATGGGAAACGTATTGAGGTCGAGACTGATGATGATTCGATCGGAGGACATTTTCTACATTTATTACATGGAGAGAAGCCTTCTGATGAGTGGGTTAGAGCGATGCACACATCATTGATTCTTTACGCAGAACATGAATATAACGCCTCAACCTTTACCGGACGAGTCATCGCTGGAACAGGTTCTGATATGTTTTCGAGTATTACGGGCGCCATTGGTGCGCTTCGTGGCCCTAAACATGGTGGTGCTAACGAAGTGGCTTTTGACATCCAGTCACGTTATGAAAATCCTGATGAAGCAGAAGCAGATATTCGTGCACGAATGGCACGCAAAGAAATCGTTATTGGTTTTGGACACCCCGTTTATACAACAGGAGACCCACGTAATGAAGTCATTAAGTCTGTCGCGAATAACCTGGGTAAAAAAGCAAAAAATATGAAGCTGTTTGATATAGCTGAACGCCTAGAAAAAGTTATGTGGGATGAGAAAAAAATGTTCCCTAACCTTGATTGGTTCTCAGCAGTTTCATATTCATTGATGGAGGTGCCGACATCTATGTTCACCCCATTATTTGTTATTTCACGGACATCTGGATGGGCCGCTCATGTCATCGAACAACGAGAAGAGGGTAAAATTATTCGCCCAAGTGCAAATTATGTAGGCCCTGAAAATTTAAAATTTGTACCCATTAGCAAACGTAAATAAGGACTGTTTAACCTTTAATAAAGCCTGATAAATACCGAGTTAATATTTGAAGTTACTTACCGGACTGTGCTTTTTCGAGACTATGTTGTGCTTAGCACTTATATAGTACTCTCAGCCGACTTACTGAGATTCAAGTTTCTTTTCATCAAGTTGTTGTTTCGAGCTAATACAAATATCTAGATCTTTAAGAATCCCATCTTCTATGCTGTAAACCCAACCATGTACAGTAAGATCCACGCTATTTTTCCATGCATTTTGTACGATGGTTGTATTGCAGACATTCATTACTTGTTCCATAGCATTTAGCTCACAGAGTAAGTTCAACTTTTCATCACCCTCCAGATTATGCAACTTATCAGCGTTAAACCTGATCACATCTTTGATGTGTCGCAACCAATTATCAATGAGGCCATGTTCTGTGTCCTCCATTGATGCTCTTATGCCTCCGCAACCATAATGGCCACAGACGACGATATGCTTAACCTTAAGTATTTCAACGGCATACTGGATAACAGAAAGACAATTAAGATCAGTATGTACAACAACATTGGCAATATTTCGGTGTACAAAAACCTCACCTGGAGGCAGGTTTACAATTTGGTTCGCAGGTACTCTACTGTCTGAGCAGCCTATCCAAAGATATTCTGGTGCTTGTTGTTCAGATAATTGAGAAAAAAATTCTGGATTTTTTTCTTTAATATTACTCGCCCATGATAAGTTTCTATCAAATAAATGCTTTAATTTTTTCAATTTTTTATAAATCCTCGAAAGCTAACAAAACTAGATAAAGGTTAAGATATTAATACTCAGTGGAGAGAATGATAGTGATTAAATCAACTTTTTCTGAATAGTACCTTTGCAGCGTATTTTTTCCAATAGTGTTATTTGTTATGCCACTTTTATTATGACCTGATCAAAGATGACTAATGTGCGAGGTTTTATCTGAAAAAGCTCTAGCAATATAATATATTCCGTCAGGATCATGTTGAAATATAATTACTTGTTTAAAATGGCTTTTTAATGTTGGAGCATTACCTATCATTCAGCCAAGCACTTTTAATCTTGGGGGCAGGGAACTGAAAATTTGCCGAACTGTCTTTATCGTTTTTGAAGCAATCTATCTATAAGAACTCTAGAGACACTTTCATTACGAGGTATCTTCATCAGGAAAAGCATCCATCAGAGTTCGTCTGTCTTTGTTACGTAGGCATCCTTGCGGAGTCCCCCCGTAAACCTTTGTCTACATGCGATAGCGAGGGAGGTTTCATCAGAAGAAACTTGATGAGCAGACAAGGAAAGTGGTGCCCAGAAGAGGACTTGAACCTCCACGACCATAAGGTCACTAGCACCTGAAGCTAGCGCGTCTACCAATTCCGCCACCTGGGCTTGATTTGCCTTATCTTTTCTCATCTAGATATGAGAACATGACGCCCAATATACCTATATAAACAGGTCGTAACGTAAGGCTAGTGCTATATCAAGGCGCGCAATCTACCCGACCACATAAAGAGTGTCAATGAGCAAAAATAAAAAATTCGATAAAAAAACAGACCCACACTATAAACGTGAGGTCGAAAAATATGAAAACCCTATACCAAGCCGCGAAATGATCTTGGAATACCTAACGGATTGTGGTGGGCCACGTAAGTTTGAGCATATCGCACATGACTTAGCCCTCGATGAAGAGCAGTTGGTTGCGCTGAAACGGCGTTTGCGGGCAATGGAACGCGATGCACAGTTGTTATACAACCGACGGGGAGGCTATGTGCCCTTGGATGAGGTCGATTTGATTCCAGGTCGAGTCATTGGCCACCCTGATGGTTTTGGTTTTTTTGTGCCAGATAAGGGCGGTGATGATGTCTTTTTATCTGGTCGTCAGATGCGTACTTTGTTGCACGGTGATCGTGCGGTTGTCAGCATTACGGGTATTGATCGACGTGGTCGTTCTGAAGGAACCGTTGTTGAGGTTTTAGAGCGCGCAAATCAGCAAATCGTTGGACGTTATTTCGAGGAAGGCGGGATTGGTTCTGTCGCACCAGATAATAAGCGTATTCATTTGGATATTATGATTCCTCATGATGAGTCTGGGGGTGCGAAAAATGGTGATATTGTTGTAGCAGCATTGGTTAAGCAACCGAACAAACGCAGCCAGCCGATTGGTAAGATTATTGAGGTCATGGGCCAGCATATGGCGCCTGGTATGGAAATTGAGGTTTCTATTCGAGCACATGAGCTGCCGACTATTTGGCCAGATGAAGTCGAAGCCTATGTCGCCGGCCTTTCGGGCGAAGTAAAAGAAGAAGACAAACAACCTAAACAATATCCACGAGAAGATTTGCGCAATACACCACTGGTGACTATCGATGGTGAAGATGCGCGCGATTTTGATGATGCTGTTTATTGTGAACGACAAGGGAAGGGCTGGCGGTTACTCGTAGCGATTGCCGATGTATCACATTATGTAGAAGTCGGATCGGCGCTTGATCAAGAAGCCCATAATCGTGGCACCTCAGTTTATTTTCCTGATCGTGTGATTCCTATGTTGCCGGAGATTTTGTCTAACGGTTTGTGTTCGTTGAATCCTGATGTTGATCGACTTTGTATGGTTTGTGAATTACACGTCAGCGCACAGGGCGAAGTTCAACGTCATCGTTTTTTTGAAGGCATTATGCGATCTGCGGCACGGTTGACCTATACAAAAATGGCCGCGATTGTTATTGATCAGGATAAAGGTTTACGCGCGGAGTTCGCATCAGTAGTTCCACATTTAGATGACCTTTACTCTTTGTATGAACTGTTTCGTAAAAACCGTGAAAAACGTGGTGCAATTGATTTTGATACGACAGAAACTCGGATCGTCTTCGGTGAAGATCGCAAGATTGATCGCATTGAACCGTTAGTCCGAAATGATGCCCATAAATTGATTGAAGAATTTATGGTTGCTGCCAATGTAGCCGCAGCTAACTTTATGCTCGAAAACGAAATTCCCGGCTTGTATAGAATTCACGAAACACCTGATCCTGAGAAACTAAACGATAGACGTACATTTCTTAATGAACTCGGCGTCAGCTTAGGGGCCGGTGATAAACCAACGGCTAAAGATTTTGCCAAATTATTGAAGAGTGTTGCTGGTCGAGAAGATGCCCATTTGATCCAAACAGTTTTACTTCGATGTATGCGGCTGGCCGTTTACAACCCAGATAATGTGGGGCATTTTGGTTTGGCTTTTGATGCTTACGCACATTTCACATCGCCGATTAGGCGCTACCCTGATCTTCTCGTGCACCGTGCGATTCGTCACTTGATCCGTCATGGCAATGCTACGACTTTTAACTATAGTCATGGTGACATGCAGTCGCTAGGTGAACATTGTTCCATGACGGAACGCCGTGCAGATGAAGCCACCCGAGATGCGGTTAGTTGGCTCAAATGTGAATTTATGCTGGATAAGGTTGGTGAAGAATTTGATGGTGTTATTTCATCCGTTACGTCATTTGGTTTATTTGTTGAGCTGGATGATATTCACGTTGAAGGCTTAGTCCACGTTACTGCCCTTAAACACGATTACTATCAGTTTGATCCCGTTGGGCATTGCTTGAAAGGCGAAAAAAGTGGTAAGAGCTATCGATTAGCGAATAAGATTCGTGTGCAGGTTGCGCGGGTTGATCTCGATGAGAAGAAAATCGATTTTGAACTGGTATAGTTAAGAAGATCGAGGGATACAAAAACAGCCTGCAATGAGGCTGTTTTTGTAGATTTGCTCCCAGCCTTCACAATACTTTCAGTGAAGGTGGTCAGTAAGCATTATTTCTTTGTTGCAATAACTTCCATTCCTGTTCTATATCGTGAAGAAATACCATATTTTTTCACCTCAAAGCCATGCTCCTCAAGTAGTGCATACAAACGTTCTCGGCTGAAGTTATGAAAGTGTTCCAACTCTCCCCAATAGGGATTTCGGTTCTCAGCATTCAGTGCATGCCAAAGTGGGCTGCTCGTATTCGGCATGCTTAAGTAAAGAACACCATTCTCATTTAATATGCGGTGGGCAGCTTTTAAGCCTTCTTTTGGGTAAGGCATATGTTCCAAAAGGTTCATCATGCTGACAATGTCTGCGTTGCCTTGATAGTCTTCCATTTTGCCATGAAAAGCTTCAGCTCCGAAGGCTTGTAAGCCCGTGACATTGTCCAGACGCATTTCGATTCCGGCTGGTTCATAACCATATTCGTAGGCTGTTAGAAGTAGTGCAGCATTTCCAAAGCCAACATCAAGCCATTTACCTTCACTGCAATAAGGCATTACTTTTTCGATCATAACAGCACTGACTTTTCGAGCTTCTTCTATATTATGCCCCACCATTTGATGGACATTGGTATCACTAAAAACAAGGTCGAAGGCATCATCTGTAAAATAACCATTGGTAAAATTATGATCACAGTCACTACAGATCATCCAGATCATTTTGGCCGGTAAAGGTGTTTTATAAAGTGGATGATGACTGCAATCAGCTATGATGCTGGCTTCAAAATTTTGGCTATCACATAGAGGGCAAGCTTGATATGGTATACGCATCTGTTTTTCAGTTCGTATTGTTGTAGCCTTCTGATTGTCCTTCACATCAGAGATATGAAAAGATGTTGCTTTTGTTCCTTCGTCGTGTAAATCCAACATATGTATCAACCCTTTTTGTAGATCATGAGTATATTTTTCTGTGTCGAACAAAGAGCATGTGTCTCTATTAGCTCTTAGTTTTGATTTGATTTGGTTAAGCTTTTTGGGGTTATGTGCTAGCTCGAGAGCCAATGCCTTATATGAGATAAAGTCGGTGGTGATTAACTCATCAAGATCAATAGCTTTTAGAATACTTGCGGCCACTCTAGCGGCAAAACTACGGCCCATACAGGTCATAACAGGAAGTCCAACCCATAGCGCATCACTTGCTGTCGTGTGTGCATTACATGGAAAAGTATCGAGGAATAAATCTGCATTTTGAATTCTAGCAAGGTGTTCAGCAGAAGGTAGCTGTTCTGCAAAGATGATCCTAGCAGGATCGGCGCCTCGTGCTTTTGCTTCACTGAGCAGGTTCTTACCCGCCCACTCATTACTTTCAAGCAGCCAGAGCACACTGCCTGGTGTTTCTTCAAGCAATTCAATCCAAATATCGAACATTTCAGGCATGATTTTGAAGTTATGATTAAAAGTACAAAAAACAAATGCATCCTCAGGCAGACCACATTCTTGTCGTGATGGTACTTTAGGGTTCACTTTTCTTTTTCTATCATTGATCTGATAACTCTCAGGCATATACATGATTTTTTCTGAGTAGTTAGCTTGTTCCTCTTCAGGAATAATTACCTTATCAGCGATAAAATAGTCAATAGAACTTGTCCCTGTGCTACCGGGGAAGCCTAATAATCTGACTTGGACTGGAGCTGGTCTGTGAGATAAGATCCCAGGTCGGCAGCCTTCTGTAAGACCTTTCAGATCAACAGCAATATCAATATTCAAATCGGCAATAAAGTGTGCAATTTCTTCATCAGAATGATCGGTTAGATCATAAAAGTTATTACATACGGACTTAATTCGCTCTCTAATTTCTGAGTGCTCATTCACTCTATTATGAGTTATGGCATGAATTTCGAATTGTTGAGGATCTAATAGTTCAAACAATTCTGCGACAAGGAAAGTGGTTGGGTGGTTGTGATAGTCTGTTGCTAAAAATGCAATTTTAATTATATCTTCAGGGTTTCTATTACGACGGTTATATAAAGGCTCAGTTAGCTTAACTTCTGTCGTTATCGCACGCACATACTGCTGTGCTGTCGCATGAAGTATTTCAGGATCATCAAAAACGCCTAGTAGTGGAAAAGGAGTGACTGTATTCATTACATCAGGTGATTCTGTATGTTCGAGTATATTGTAGATGGATGATTTTAGGTCTGGGAGTTGAGCTGAATAATCAGACCAATCAGACATTCTCATTCGTAGATACCATAATTTACTGAGAGCGCCACCCAAGGATCCATTAATATCGAGAGCATTTTGAAATGAAACACTGGCTTCCTTTAACCTGTCTTCAAGAATTAAAAGGGTTCCTAAATTGAAATGAGCAATATAATTGTCAGGCTGAGCCACAGTCGCTCTTTGAAAATAATTAATTGCCTCGACAGTCGCGCCTTTTTTATGCAGTGAGTTTCCAAGAATATTTAAAATTTTTGGATGTTCAGGACTCATTTCTAAAGCTTGGAGGTAGTAATTGATCGCATCATCTATACGATCTTCTTCGTGAAGCTCTATTGTACACCCAAGGATAAGGTGAGCATCAGCATACTGAGGGTCTATCTGAATGGCCTGCTCTAATAAGCGAATGGCTTTAGTATGTTCTTTTTTAAGGTTGTGGATTGTTGCAAGGTTCGAATAAATAAGAGCACTAGCTTGGTTTGCATCGATTAATGATTGATAGCCCTTTTGAGCATATTCTAAATCACCATCTTTGTGTCTACTGATCACCTGATTTAAATCAGGTAACTCCACACATGCTCCTATATTAGAATGTGTTGCTATCTGCTTCTCGACGACGTTGTTCATTCGACCCTACCTTTATATAGTCTTAAGATTAAGGGTAAAAAGCATTATTTATGCCATTTAAAAAATAGTTTAAATTTAGATTAAAGTAACGGTTGGTTAGGTCGATAAAGTTGTCAACGCGATTCAAGAATGAATGCGGGTTTTTATTTTTTATTTTTACCAAGCAAGAATTGTTTGGTATGTCCAACCTAGAAAAGGAGAAAGGACTATGGCTATTTCTAATATTTCATTAACAGCAGGGATGCGTTCAAACCTGTTAACACTACAACAAACAGATAATCTATTAACACGTACTCAAGAACGTCTTTCAACCGGTAAAAAAGTAAACAGTGCATTAGATAATGCACAGTCTTTCTTTGCTGCCAAAGGTAATACAAATCGTGCAAGTGCTTTAGATTCTCGAAAAGATGGAATGGGACAAGCGATCCAAGTTGTTAAGTCTGCAGATGCAGGTATTTCAGCAATCAATTCATTGCTTGACCAAGCAGCTGGTATCGTAGCCACGGCAAAAGGAAGTCAATCTAAAACAGGAGATGATGTTGCGCTAAAGGCACAGTATGACGAAATTATCTTGCAAATAGATGATATCGTTAGTGATTCTGGCTATCAAGGTACAAACCTTTTAAAAGGTGGTGCTACAGATATTTTGGATGTTATTTTTAATGCATCCGGTGATAATAAGCTGACTCTAACGGGTGTTTCTTCAGATACTGTAGAGTTAGGTATTGATGCTGCAACGCTTGCATTTAATGGCGCGACTGGCGCAAGTTTAGATGCTATCTCTGCGGGGATAACCGCTGCAAAAGCAACGCTAGAAGCAACATCAACGTCTTTATCTGGTAGCTTGGGTGTTATCAATGCACGTCAGGAATTTACTAATGCGATGATTAATACGTTGCAAGTAGGTGCTGATAAATTGACATTGGCTGATACGAACGAAGAAGGTGCAAACATGTTGTCTCTGCAAACAAGACAACAATTGGGCACAATCTCTTTAAGCTTAGCTAACCAGTCTGCTCAAGCTGTATTAAGCTTGTTCTAAAGTTAATAAGTTTAGTTTCACAGTGGGCTAAAGCTTTACTGTTAAGCGACATAGGAAAGGTGGGATAGGTAACTATTCCACCTTTTTTGTTATTGCTCGTATTTTTTAGTATATATTCAAAATCTTGACACTTTTAAGTAAGTTTTCTGGCAGGTGTCAAAAAAAACTAAAGTTTTTTCTCTAGCTGTCGTTACACTTTATGACATATTCTATTTTGGAATATGGGGCACTTCAGGACGGAGTGCGTTAAAGGAGTAACAACTCATCAGACAAGAATCGTCTGATGTTTGCCAACCTAGAAAAGGAGAAAGGACTATGGCTATTTCTAATATTTCCCTAAGCGCGGGTATGCGTTCTAACCTTCTAACTTTGCAAAATACAGATTCACTGTTGACGCAAACGCAGAATCGTTTATCTACCGGTAAAAAAGTAAACAGTGCATTAGATAATGCACAGTCTTTCTTTTCTGCCAAAGCTAACACAAGTCGTGCGAGCGCTTTAGATTCTCGAAAAGATGGTATGGGACAAGCGATCCAAGTTGTTAAGTCTGCAGATGCTGGTATTTCAGCAATCAATTCACTGCTTGACCAAGCTGCTGGTATCGTCGCCACTGCAAAAGGAACTCAATCTAATACATCAGATGATGTTGCACTAAAGGCGCAGTTTGACGAAATTATCTCGCAAATAGATACTATCGTTAGTGATTCTGGCTATCAAGGTACAAACCTTTTAAAAGGTGGTGCTACAGATATTTTGGATGTTATTTTTAATGCATCCGGTGATAATAAGCTGACTCTAACGGGTGTTTCTTCAGATACTGTAGAGTTAGGTATTGATGCTGCAACGCTTGCATTTAATGGCGCGACTGGCGCAAGTTTAGATGCTATCTCTGCGGGGATAACCGCTGCAAAAGCAACGCTAGAAGCAACATCAACGTCTTTATCTGGTAGCTTGGGTGTTATCAATGCACGTCAGGAATTTACTAATGAGATGATCAATACGTTGCAAGTAGGTGCTGATAAGTTGACATTGGCTGATACGAACGAAGAAGGTGCAAATATGCTGGCTCTGCAAACGAGACAACAATTAGGCACAATCTCTCTAAGTTTAGCTAATCAGTCATCACAAGCAGTATTAAGATTGTTCTAAGGGATCAAGAAGGTCCTGATTAAAGGGAATGATCGTGAGGTTTATCCTTTTAATTATATGGTAATAAGGGATGGGGCAGGTGACTGCTCCATCTTCTTTAAATGAGAGTTTTTAAATGAGTTAATTGAGATCTCTCCGAAGATTAAATTTTAGAAGTGATTAAAATTTAGTTGGAAAAGTTTAGCTTATCTCAAGGAGGAGAGACGCTATGATAAAACTTAACGAAGGGATCTCGCTGGTTTCTTCTGTTGTACAAAAGCCTGAGCAAATAAGGCCCAATGGCAGCAGTTTGCCTGACACGAGCTCCTCAAAAAATAAAACCTACTCTGATAATATATCCTTATCATCTAGTGATGCTGCTTTCGCTGCGTCACAATCTCAGAAAGATTCTTTAAATAATGCAGCAACAACTATCCGTGCTGCGAATAAAATCATGGATGATGTTGTTAAAGTTGTCGGACAGAAGCAAGATGAAATTTCTCAATACGAAAAAATATATCCTCCGTTTCAAAATGAGAACTCCGATAAAGTCGAGCGTTTAAAATCGATCCCAGGTTTTAAAAAACAATTAGATGCACTGACTTTAGTTCCAGACAATAAAGAGCTAGCGACAGGGATCACCAAAAACTTATCTGACTCAGAAATTAAAAATGAGTTTTTTTCAGACTTAGAAAACCTGAAAGTACCGCAACATGAAAATGTTTTAAATAGAGATGAAAATGGCCTAAACATTGCATCTGACGATATAAAAGCAATTGATCTAGAGGTACGACAACTAGGTCGTGACCTGTTAACAATTGGTCATGAGTTTGGAAACATTAGAGCTGGTGTAACACAAAGTTCTGATTCAATTGCTACCAGTATTTCGACAACAGCTGAAGGTATGGGGATAGAGATGCTTAATAGCGAACAAGAAGCAAAACGGAAGAGTGAAGAAGTGAGACAAGAACTTTCTACCTATAAAGATGAAAGCATCGGAACAGAGCAAAACCGAATGTTTTTGGAGAGCTTAAGATAAATGCCATTAAAGATAGCGTTAAAGCCTAAAGAAAAGTTATATATCGGGGGGGCTGTGATCATGAATGGCGGCACCCATGGAGAATTCACGGTATTGAACTCAACTACGATATTACGCGAGAAAGACATCTTAACAGAGGAGACTGCTACGTCTCCTTGTCGTCGAATTTATTTGACTGTCCAACTGATGTATATGGATGGAAATGAAAGCTTGGCTCAGCACCACAAAAATTATTGGTCTTTAGTAGAAGACGTAATGAAAGCAGCTCCAAGCTTTGAGAAATTACTGATAGAAATGAGTGAGTTAATACTCGCTGAAAATTATTATAAGGCTTTAAAGCTGGCCAAAAAATCAATTGAAAAGGAAACCGAGGTTCTTAAACATGCAGAATTCAGCAGCGAATGCGTATAACACAATAAGTAAGGCTTCAATGTCGCCAAGGCAACTCGAGGCAGCCATTCTGAATAGATCCGCTTCTATGTTAAAGGCTGTGCATGATAATTGGGATGCACCGGGCTCTGAAGAAAAACTTGACGAAGCGTTAAAATACAATCAAAAGTTGTGGAGTCTGTTTCAAGCTGATCTAACTGATGACGAAAGCCCGTTACCTAAAAAATTGAGAGAAGATATTCTTTCTTTAAGCATCTTTGTTGATCGACGAACGTTTGAACTGATGTCATCACCAGTACGTGAGAAAATAACAGTATTGATCAATATTAACCAAAATATTGCTGCAGGACTTAATACTGTTGTTGAAAATGAGGCTGTTCCTGCTTAATCTTAAAAACTTTGCAGATTTATCACTTTTTAACAATTTAAAATAATAAAAACGTAAACCATTACCGCTAACTCATAATCTCATGCATCTAACTGATAGTTAAAGAGTAAACTATAAGCTAAGGAATAGGTGGCATGTAATAAAGAAAGTTAAATGAGATCTGTTATCAATATAGGTAGTACGTGAAATGTGTATATTTATCTTGAAATATCATCATGTAACGAAGACTTTTTAAAGTTTATAATAAAGAATATAAAATGAGATTGTCTGATGATGTCTAATTCTAATCAACCCACTCTTCTCGCATTTGAAGAACGCTTTTCAGTAACTGAACAGAGTTATGAATCAGGATTCTCAGTTGAGAATATTATTGATTTTGAACAAGCAGCTGCTGATGTTCTAACGGCGATTATTGCATTGGAACAAATGAGTTATGAGCATGTTGATCCTGACTCAAAAGGTATCACTTCAGATATTCTTAGATTAGAACAAAAGCTTGATTTCATTACTGAATTATTAGCAAAATCTTTACAGTCACAACAAGAAAAGTTAGAAAAAAATAATATAAAAATGAGTGCTGAAAATGTTTTTTGGAACTCAAGTATTTCAATCAATAAAGGCGGTTTCTGTCTTCTTTCTATTTACCTTAGTGATAAATATCCAACACCGTTACAACTACCTGTCGAAGTAATTTCATCTGAAGTAAATAAGCTTGGCTTAACTGAGCATTGTGGTCGAATATTATTATCTGATGAGAAGGTTATTGATGATCTAACCCGTATGGTTTTTCTTTACCACCGACGGCAAATTGCCCGAAATAGAACATAAAGTAAACAATCATCAACTCTACGACAGAATTTTGACCGCTACAGAATAAAGTGCTTTACTTATAGTCGATTAAAGGAGGGTTTTAATTTGTTATGGAGGATTTTACAGGTGCCAATACTTGTGAACTATCGACTATTTATTTAGTCATTCCTAACAAACTCCTGCTTAACTTATATAAACCTTAAGAAATAAGGATTAATTAAAATGGCTAATGGCAGCGTACTAATCGTAGAAGACGATAAAGAGCAACGAGCACACATAAAATCAGTTTTGGAATTTCTCGAATATTCTCCAGTTAACGCTGTGGATCATGAGAGTTGGGAGCAACATCTTGGTGGTAAGGATGGCGCACAAATTTTACTGCTAGGTAGTTGTAGTGAAACAAAAATCCTGATGGATGTTTTCCGTAAAATTAAAAAAGAAGATCCTTATTTACCCGTCGTTTTGTTAACAGCGGCTGATAAAAATAAAGCAAATTTTGAGCTTGAAACTGGAATCATAGCCAAAGCACAATTGCCGCTTAAGCAAAAACAACTTGCTGTGGTTCTTGAAAAGGTTAATACCTATCGAGAGAATCGCCATGAAGATGGCGCACCACGTTCTCTAGAGCTGTTTCGTTCATTAGTCGGCAGCAGTAAAGGCATACAGCGCGTTCGTCGTATGATTGAGATGGTTGCCTCATCTGATGCTAATGTCTTGATTACAGGTGAATCAGGCTCGGGTAAAGAGGTTATTGCTCGCCATGTTCATTATCATTCACCACGTAAAAACAAACCATTTGTCCCGATCAACTGTGGTGCTATTCCTCCGGACTTACTAGAAAGTGAGTTGTTTGGTCATGAGAAGGGTGCATTTACGGGTGCAATTACTACACGTCAAGGGCGTTTTGAAATTGCTGAAGGCGGGACATTATTTCTTGACGAAATAGGTGATATGAGTCAATCAATGCAGGTAAAACTACTGCGTGTTTTGCAAGAACGAATTTTTGAAAGAGTCGGAAGTAATAAGTCAATAAAATCAGATGTTCGTATTATTGCTGCGACGCATGTCAATCTTGAAGATGCGATTGAAGAAGGCAATTTCCGTGAAGATCTGTTTTATCGTCTCAATGTTTTCCCAATTGAAACGCCACCATTGCGTGATAGAATCGAAGATTTACCATTGTTAATCAATGATTTAACGGAACGTCTTGAACATGAAGGTAATGGTAGTATCAATATACCACCGTTGACCATTCAGTCTCTGAGCAAATATGCTTGGCCGGGTAATGTACGTGAATTGGCTAATCTTATAGAAAGACTTTCTATCTTGTATCCTAATGGTACAGTTAAAGTCGCAGACCTTCCTGAAAAGTATCAATCTGCTGAAATTTTAGAAGAAAGTAATCTGACCGAATCTAATGATGAGCAGCTCGAAGATAATGGTGTTATGCCACGACTACCTCAAGGTGGGATTGATCTAAAAGAGCATCTTACTAATTTAGAGTACAGCATGATCAAACAAGCCTTGGATGAATCTAACTGGGTTGTTGCACACGCTGCAAAACGTCTACAACTAGGTCGAACTACGCTGGTTGAAAAAATGCGTAAATACAATATGCAGCGCCGTGATGAAGTGTCATCAGCTTGACATGAAACGCGCAGAAATTAACACTTCAACAACTAAGTTCTTGTAAGCTATGCATTAAAATTTCTGGCACACTACTTGCTCATTCTGATCTATGTATCAGAGTGAGCAAAACCTAGTGATCGAGCCAGAGAATTTTCTAGATTCAGATCAAAATAAAAAACGAGCAGAGGCTAATCTGAATGTTGTTTCACACAATCTTCAAATCAAAACAGGTCTGTCTCACTCTCCAGTCGCAAGTTCAGATAATTATTCTCTACAAACTCGTCGTTTAAATAACCTTTTCCAGGCTTTACCAGGAGCTGTCGTTATGCTCGATGGTGAAGGTCGTGTTGTGCAATGTAATCCTGCGGCTAATGAGTTATTTGGTGAGCCGTTAGAAAATGAACTTTGGCGTGATGTTGTCAGTCGAGCATTTTCTCCAAAGTGGGATGATGGCCATGATATTTCGTTGGTAAACGGCCGTGTTGTGAATATTTCTACACAGCCAATGATTGATGAACCAGGCCAGATATTGTTAATTAAAGATGTTTCAGAAACACGACAGCTTCAAGATCAGTTGAATATAGCAAAACGCCTTTCTGCAAAAGGTGAAATGGCTGCAGCACTTGCTCACCAAATTCGTACGCCATTAGCATCAGCTATTCTGTATGTTTCTAACTTAACGAGTAAAAACCTTGATCAAGCTGCAAGAAAAAAATTCACGGATAAATCACTAGCTCGACTGAATTATCTAGAAAGGTTGATCGAAGACATGCTTATTTTTGCGCGGGGTGAAAACTTTGAGCTGCAAGATTTTTCATTATTAGCACTGTTGAAAATACTAGAACAGCAAATCGAGCCGACTATTAATGCCAGTAATGTAAATTTTCTGATCGATCCTAGTATTGAAGATTGTCAAATAAAATTAAATACAGATGCGATGGTTAGTGTTTTGAGCAATTTAATTGAGAATGCTATCCAAGCTTCTGATGAAGTTAACGGCAACATCTATTTAACAGCAAAATCACTAAAATTGAACAACGAAAATGTGGTACGTATTTCGCTTGCTGATAATGGCAAAGGCATTCCAGAAGGAATTCGTTCGACTATATTTGAGCCTTTTGTCACGGCACGAGCGAATGGGACAGGATTAGGTCTTTCAGTCGCGCAAGCGGTTATTCGCTCACATGGAGGAAGTATCTCTGTCAGGGATGCTGATCCAAAAGGAACAATTTTTGATATTACATTACCCATGATTAGGTATACGAAATGAAACCGGTAGTACTTGTAGTCGAAGACGATATGGATCTCAGGGAGGCTATTTGTGACACTTTGGAACTAGGTGGTTACGAAGTGTTATCTGCTGAAAATGGTCAAAAAGCTTTAGTGATGATTGATAATGAGCAGGTTGATTTAGTCGTAAGTGATGTGCAAATGGATCAAATGGATGGTCATACTTTACTAAAAAATATTAAATCAAGACGAACAGATCTACCGGTATTACTGATGACAGCCTACGGCACGATTCAGAATGCTATTAAGGCTATGCAAGATGGTGCAGTTGATTATCTCGTTAAGCCATTTGAGTCTACTGTTTTAGTTAGCAAAGTTGCACAAATAATGCCTCTTATTTTAGCCATGGAAGATGGCGTGATCGCAGAAGATGCACGAATGAAGGAAGTGCTAGGTATAGCCAGACGTGTTGCTAAGAGTGATGCAACCGTTATGGTCACTGGTGAAAGTGGTACTGGTAAAGAAGTTCTATTTAGATACCTTCACAACCATTCTGAACGATCTACAAAAGATGCGGTTGCGATTAACTGTGCGGCAATTCCTGACAATATGCTTGAAGCTGTTTTATTTGGTTATGAAAAAGGTGCATTTACTGGGGCATATAAAGCCAGTCCGGGAAAATTTGAACAAGCTCAAGGCAGTACCTTATTACTTGATGAAGTCTCTGAAATGGACTTGGGTTTACAAGCGAAAATTTTACGTGTATTACAAGAAAAGCAAGTCGAACGGCTAGGTGGTAATAAAGTTATTGAGTTGGATGTTCGTGTTGTCGCAACATCAAATCGTGATTTGAAAACTGAAGTTAGTGAAGGTCGTTTTCGTGAAGATCTTTTTTATCGCTTGAATGTTTTCCCGATAAAAATGCCTTCGTTAAGACAACGCCCTGATGATGTGATTCCATTGGCGGAGTTTCTATTATCTCGATCAGCTAAGTCTAGTAGTGCTTATATTCCGTTACTTAATGAGTCTGCGGTTGCAAAACTAGCGTCTCATTCATGGCCTGGTAATGTTCGTGAGTTGGATAATGTAATGCAACGTGCGTTGATTATGCAAAATGGTGACGAGATTACAGCAGAAGACTTAATGTTTGAAGAGTTAGATGCTGTTCACCGACTTGAAGAATCACAAGCACGACCAACGAATTTTTCAGATGTGTCAGAATCACAAAATACTTCAGAACAGAATTTAGGTAATAACCTAAAAGATCAAGAGCAACAATTAATCGTTGAAGCACTGGAAGAATGTAATGGTAGTCGTAAAGATGCGGCTATCAAGTTGGGAATAAGCCCACGTACTTTGCGTTATAAATTAGCAAAAATGCGTGATCAAGGAATAGCCATTCCGGCTTAACTAGAGACGAGACATGTCAGATATAGCAATGCAATCAGTTCTTGCTCAAATGCGAGCGATGCAATCCAGGGCGGAAGGTTTTCAAGCGAATCCGGTTCAGCAGCCATCAGGTAATTTTACTACTGTGATGACGTCTGCGATTAACCATGTCAACGAAACACAAAAGACCGCAGGTGAAATGACCAAGGCTTATGAAACAGGGCAAGATGTGGAAATCGCTGATGTCATGGTGTCATTACAAAAGTCAAATGTAGCGTTTCAAGCAACTGTTCAAGTAAGAAACAAAATGGTTGAAGCTTATCAACAAATTATGAATATGCCGATCTAATACGATCATGGAAATAAAGGAATAACATGGCAGAGAATCAAGTCGCAGCACAGAGCAATCCAGTTCCCGCAAACCTGGTGCTTCCACCGCCTAGTCAGACCGGACACGTCTTAAGACAAGCGGGCTTACTCGTCGGAATCGCCGCTAGCGTAGCGTTAGGTGTTGCCGTCGTAATGTGGTCACAGACGCCAAACTATAGTTTACTTTTCGGGAATTTATCTGATCGTGATGCGAGTGCAGTGATAGACTCATTACAAGGTTCAGGTATTGCTTATAAGGTAGATGAAGCTTCTGGCGGTATCATGATCCCAACCGCTAAGTTGCATGAAGCCCGTATGAAGTTGGCTGCAGCAGGCTTACCTAAAAGTAATAGTATGGGGTTTGAAATGCTGCAAGAAGAGCAGGGTTTCGGAACCAGCCAATTTATTGAGAAAGCGCGATATCAACGTGCGCTAGAAGCTGAGCTATCACGTTCTATTGCTAAGGTTGCGAATGTTAAAAGCGCTCGTGTTCATTTAGCTTTACCGAAGGAATCTGTTTTTGCTAGAGACAAAAAAGATCCTAGTGCATCTGTCTTACTCGATCTTTATCCCGGTCGTCGTTTGGAAGACGGACAAGTAGCGGCAATTGCACACATGGTTGCAGCTAGTGTCCCTAACCTATTAATTTCTGGCGTCACAGTGGTTGATCAAACGGGGCGCTTATTAACACGAGCAGGAGCGAGTCAACTTGCAATAAGTTCCGAACGCTTCGACTATACAAAACGTGTTGAAAAATCATACGTGAAAAGAATAGAGAGTATCTTGCAACCGATTGTTGGTTTTAATGACGTACGTGCAGAAGTCACGGCTGATTTAGACTTTACATCAACAGAACAAACCAGCGAAACATTTAATCCGGATCTTCCTGCGGTAAGAAGTGAGCAATTGAGTGAAGAAAGTCGTTCTGGTGGTGCAGCAGCTGCTGGAGTTCCCGGAGCATTAACCAATCAACCACCGGGAAATGCTGCGGTGCCTGAAGAGGCCAATGGTGAAGCTGGAGAAAAGAGTTCTGCTGAAAAACAAAACCAATCGCGTAAAAAAGAGACGCGTAATTATGAGCTAGATAAAACCATTAGCCATACACAAAAAGCGATAGGTTCATTAGAAAAAATATCAATTGCTGTGGTGTTAAACAACCCATCGACAACAGATGAGAAAGGTGTCATTTCTCAAATACAATACACGCCAACTGAAATAGAACGTTTTACCCAGTTAATCAAAAATTCTGTTGGATTCAATATTGCCCGTGGCGATACCGTTAGTGTCATTGCGACCAACTTTTTTGTCGCAGCTGCTGCTGAACCGTTACCTGAACTTGCCATTTGGGAACAACCTTGGGTGATGGATGTTGCCAAGCAGGCTTTAGGAGCAATTTTTGTACTGTACTTATTGTTCGGAGTATTACGCCCAACAATGAAAAATATGATGAAAAAACCTGAACCTGTTACACAGAATGTAGTCATGATAGGTCCTGATGGTCAACCTGTACCTCCTGGTGGTCAGCAAGCAGTTACTGAGGATACTATTCCTCTTTTAGAGTTAGGCGCAACGGCTAGTTATGATACTAGTCTAAATTCAGTTAGAGATTTTGTGAAAGAAGAACCAAAACTAGCGGCGCAAGTTGCTAAAAATTGGGTAGGGGCTGAATAAATGCCAGATACAAATGCACATACTGGTGCTGAAAAAGTAGCCGTTTTGATGATGGCACTCGGCGAAGATGTTGCTGCTGAGATCCTCAAACTTATGGGGCCGAAGGAAGTTCAACAAGTTGGTGTAGCGATGGCGGCAATGGATAATGTGCCCAAAGAAATGGTGGAGTCTACATTAACTGAGTTTATTGGTGAGCTGCAAAAAGAAACCGGTTTAGGTGTTGGTTCAGATGACTACGTAAGAAATGTTCTCATTAGTGCCTTAGGTGAAGATAAAGCCGGCGGTATGATTGATCGAATCTTATTGGGTGGGAACACAAAAGGTTTAGAATCTCTTAAGTGGATGGAAGCTAAGGCGGTTGCTGAGCTTATTCGATTAGAACATCCTCAAATCATGGCCGTTGTTTTGTCCTATTTAGATAGTGATCAAGCTGCGAGTGTTTTAGCTGAATTTCCAGATAAGGTTCGTTCTGATGTGTTGATGCGAATCGCTAGCGTTGAAGGTGTTTTACCCATCGCAATGAATGAGCTTAATGAGATTTTAGAATCGCAATTAAAAGGTGGTTCTAGCATGAAGTCTTCAGGACTTGGTGGCATTAAAACAGCGGCGAATATTCTTAACTTTGTAGAAGGATCAAGTAGTGCTGCAATTATGGAGTTAGTAAAAGAGGCTGACGAAGATTTAGGGGCTGAGATTGAAGAATTAATGTTTGTCTTCGCTGATCTGATCGAAGTAGATGACCGTGGTATTCAAACGATCTTACGTGAAGTCCAAACCGATCAACTCGTTCTAGCACTTAAAGGTGCTGATAATGACCTGCAAGAAAAAGTCTTCAACAATATGTCCTCCCGTGCAGCCGATATGCTGAAAGATGATTTAGAAACGTCAGGGCCTGTGAAACTCAGTGAAGTTGAAGAGGCTCAAAAAGAATTACTCGTTGTCGCAAGACGTCTTGCTGATGAAGGGCAGATTTCACTTGGTGCTTCCGCTGGCGGCGAAGAGATGGTTGGCTAATGTCTGACATAATTAAAAATTCAGATGAAGAAGGGTTAGAAAAGTGGAGTTTGCCATCCGTTCATGGTGATATTTTACCTTCTATTGATACGCTAAATACGACACGTCCCCCGACTGCAGATGAAATAGAAAGTCTTCATAAACAAGCTTATGAAGAAGGTTTTAATCTTGGGCGAAAAGAAGGACGCGCACTAGGATACAAAGAAAGTAATGATCGTGTCGAGCAAGAGCATCAAGAACGCACAGAAACGTTAAAAAATATTCTTAACTTATTAGCTGATCCATTGAGTAAATTGGACGATGAAGTAGAGCAAACTATTGCTGATATGGTTGCCTTGTTAGCCAAACATTTAGTGCGTAGAGAATTAAAAAATAACGAAGGTGAAATTATTGGTGTCGTCCGACATGTCATGGGACATTTACCCATCTCTGCTCGTCACCCCCGCGTTCATTTACATCCAGAAGATCTAGAATTAGTAAAAAATGCTTTAGCCATTGGTGATGAAGAAGAATCATGGCGCTTAGAAGCCGATCCACTGATCAGTCGTGGCGGTTGTTTGGTAGAATCACAATCATCTTTCATAGATGCGACAGTTGAGGCAAGGTTAGCAGCACAAGTATCACAAATGTTTGGTGGCGAACGCCACAACGATCAGGATGATGAGCGTGCAGACTAATCGTAATCCCATTTGGAAAGAACGTTTAGCAAGTTACGAAGAACGTCTTCAAACAGCTGTTCCAGTCGTCGTTGAAGGCAAGCTCACGCGTATGGCAGGTCTTACTCTTGAAGCTGAGGGCTGCGAAGCTGCGGTGGGTGATCGCTGTCTGATCAAGGCTCAAAATGGCAGTTCAATTGAAGCCGAAGTTGTTGGTTTTGAAGGAGAGAAACTTTTCCTTATGCCCATTGGATCGATCAATGGTTTATCGCCGGGTTCAAGAGTTATTCCTATAGGCAGAGCAGGGGATGTTCCCGTTGGCTACGGACTACTTGGTCGTGTGCTTGATGGCACTGGTCGCCCTCTTGATGGTCGTGGACCACTAAAGGTCGATGAGAGTTTTCCTCTTCAAGGCCGCACAATTAACCCATTAAAACGTCACCCAATTCACGAACCACTCGATGTCGGCGTTCGGGCGATAAACACATTACTGTCGGTCGGTGGCGGACAACGGTTAGGTCTCTTTGCACCCAGTGGCGTCGGTAAAAGTGTCTTGTTAGGCATGATGACACGCTTTACAAATGCAGACGTTATTGTAGTCGGCTTAATCGGAGAACGTGGTCGTGAAGTAAAAGAATTTATTGATCATATTCTTGATGATGATGCTCGTTCACGATCAGTCGTGGTTGCAACACCCGCAGATATGCCGCCATTAATGCGAATGCATGGAGCTGCTACGGCAACAAGTATTGCAGAGTATTTTCGAGATCAGGGTAAGCATGTCTTGCTATTAATGGATTCATTAACACGCTACGCACAAGCACATCGTGAAATCGCATTAGCTATTGGCGAACCGCCAGCGACACGTGGTTTTCCGCCATCTGTATTTGCACAGTTACCTCATCTCGTTGAGCGCGCTGGAAATGGAGATCAAGGAGGTGGATCTATCACAGCCTTTTATACTGTATTAATGGAAGGTGATGGCAATAGTGATCCTGTTGCAGAATCTGCACGTGCGATACTTGACGGACACATCGTTTTATCACGAAGCCTAGCGGAATCAGGGCACTTTCCTGCGATAGATATTGAAGCTTCGATCAGCCGAGCGATGAACCAAGTTACGACACCTGAGCATCAAAAAACAGCACGGGACTTTCGTCATTATTTTTCTTTATATGAAAAGAATAAAGACTTACTCAATGTTGGTGCCTATAAAGCGGGAAGCAATCCAGATCTTGATCGAGCTATCGAATTACAACCGTATTTACAAGGGTTTTTGCGCCAAGGAATAGATGAAAAAGTAACACTGCAAGAAAGTTTAAATCAGTTGACTACAATCATCGAAGCAAACCTAGTTCAAACACGACAGGAGGTTGCTAAATGAAACGCTCAAATCGAATGAATACTATTATCAGTTTAACAGCGAATCAAAAAGAGACAGCAGCGAAGCAACTTGCACATTCTCAAGAACTGTTAGAACAGAGTCAAACTCAGTTAGCTGATATGAAGCGTGTTAGAGAAGGTTACTCAGTACAACTATATAGTAAGACTTCTGATCCGCGATCAGTATCTGAAATGCAAGGCATAAGAATTTTCATACAACAGCTAGATGTAGCGATTCAACAATTAGAGCAACAGTTATTAGAACGAACAAATGCGAGTCAAATGCATCAAGATCAATGGATGAAACTCCGCAATAAAACACAAGCGTTGAGTGATATAAAAGTCCGTTACAAAAAAGATGAACAAAAGACCGTCGATCAAAGAGAACAATTTGAATCTGATGAACTGTCACAGAGAAAAGGAAATAAATAATGTCTCGTTGGAAAGCTTCTGGAATACATTTATTCATTAGTGGATTGATCGCATTAAGCGTAGCCGCAGTGATGTTTTTTATTTGGTATCCACAACCTTACTTTGAAGCACTTGGTGGCAAGCGTTTATTAATTATATTACTGAGTGTTGATTTGGTTTTAGGACCGATGATCACATTAATAATATACAATGAGAAAAAGAAAAGTCTCAAATATGACCTTGCAATCATAGGCTTTATTCAACTATCAGCACTTTTTTATGGAGCATCGGTTCTATTCGAGGCTAGACCAGTTTTTTTAGTATTTACAGTCGATCAGTTTGAAGTTGTTTCTGCTAGAGACTTGCTACCTGAAGAATTAAATAAGGTGGAAAATGAACGCTATAAATCGTTATCAATTACGGGACCGGAGCTAGTCACAGCTATGATGCCTAAAGAAATTGAAGAAAGACAAAAAATTCTTTTTTCTGCTCTTGATGGAGGGCCCGATCTACAAGGAATGCCGCAGTATTATGTTCCTTACATGGATACAAAAGATGAAGTTGTTAGTCGAATAAAGTCGTTAAATGATCTTTCTAAAGTTCGTTCTGATTTCAAAACAGAAATAATTATGCAGGCTAAGCAGGATGGTTATGAAAAATCTACGATTGGTTACCTTCCGGTACATGCTGGAAATGTTTTTATCACGGCGATTATGAATACTAAAACAGCTGAGATTATTAAGTTAGTTAATATTGATCCATGGGGATAGTTATTTAGTTGACTTTTGAAGATCTTAATTAAGGTTTCATTGAGGCTTAATAGGGATTTATATAAACCCTATTTTTTAACTCTTCGTCCGTAGAACTTAATTTCGAAGTAGAAAAAATCTATTGTACCTTGCATTGCATTTTTGAGTAATGCACTTTCTTTATATTTACATCCTTTTAATTCCTGATGGTTTTAGCGGTTTAGGCCTAGAGGTTGCTTAAAATAAAATTGCGCTTCAGCTTGATACTGTTGAAGTCATTTTTATAGTCCATAATCACTTCTATCATTCATAACATCACCTAATGAAAAGAGCTTGTTATTCGGGCCGTTCATCAAAAAAAATCTGAACATAAAACTCTATTCCCTAGTGACTTTTTTAGATGTAAACAGAGTCCCTTATTTATATGAACACTTACCGCCACTGACTAATTAATGCTTAGAACACTACAACAGGTTCTGGACATCACACAAATAAATCATCAGCTTCTCCACAATAGAACGGTTGTGCTCGGCCAACATGCCCTAGATTAGATGTGAGAAAGTTATTCCAAAAAGACTTACAGCTAGAATAGTGTATTATTTTAAACACATAGTCGACGGCATAATGGTTGTTATGCACTAGATAGCTGGTCGTTAGTTTTATTGAAGAAAATACATCCGACTGATTCGAAGACTATAAAGCACGATAGTTATATAACTTTGAATACTAAATAATTTAATAATAAAGTACCCAGAGGAGTTGAAAGCTATGTCAAAAAGTTCCGGTTTTTTTAGTGTGTTTTTGAAAGATAAAATTGTAGCGAAGCCTGGTTTTAATCGATGGTGGTTACCACCAATATCGGTAGCAATACACATGTGTATTGGATCAGTGTACGCATGGAGTATCTTTAATCCTGCTTTAGTTAAACAATTGGGAGTCGTTACTACTTCTGCAGACGACTGGAGTTTAAGTTCGGTCGTATACATTTTTTCCTGTGCAATTGTTTTTCTAGGCTTAGCAGCGGCTTTCGCGGGCAAATGGCTTGAAGAAGTGGGACCTAGAGCAACCGGTGTTTTATCCGCAATCTGTTGGGGAGGAGGGTTCCTAATCGGTAGTGTGGGCATTGTCTCGCACGAACTATGGTTAATCTACCTAGGTTACGGCGTACTCGGAGGTTGTGGCCTTGGTCTTGGTTACATAACGCCCGTTAGTACCTTAATCAGATGGTTTCCTGATCGTCGTGGTATGGCTACAGGTATGGCTATTATGGGATTTGGTGGTGGTGCTATGATCGGTGCACCTTTGATCTCATACTTACTAGGTCTATTTTATAAAGCTCCTCAATATCTTGGTAAGGTCGCTGATGTTGAGTTAATTACGGATGCAGGACGTCGCTTTGCAGAAGTTGCCGGTAATAAAATTGAAGTTGTTGTAGCAACCGCAGCAGATATGGCTAAAACACCGTTGTCTGGCCCTGAAGGTGTCTATGTCGTTGGTACTGGCGATACTGGTGCGGCAAGTGTTTTCATAACCTTGGGGTTGCTCTATTTTGTTATCATGATCATAGCTTCATTTTCTTTCCGTGTTCCAGCAAAAAACTGGAGCCCAGAAGGTTGGGATGCACCAGAGCAAACGGAGAGTTCCAAAAAACTCATTACGAACGATCATGTTCATATTAATGAGTCCATTAAAACACCACAATTTTATCGCTTGTGGATAATGCTCTGTCTAAATGTAACGGCAGGTATCGGCGTGATTGGCGTAGCAAAAACCATGATCACGGAAATATTCGGCTCAACTTTGCCGCATATAGTCGATGCAAAATTTGCGGCAACCTATGTGCTTATGATCAGCTTGTTTAATATGTGCGGGCGTTTTATCTGGGCCTCACTTTCTGATGTGATTGGGCGTAAAAATACCTATCACTGCTTCTTTGTTCTGGGCCTATTACTCTACGTGTCGATTCCTTATGCAGCTACAGCGGTCAGTGTCGATCCTGCGGTAATGTGGTTGGTAATGTTTTATGCTGCAACGATGATCATCTTCAGTATGTATGGTGGAGGCTTCGCTACCATACCAGCATATATAGCAGATGTATTCGGTACGCATCACGTCGGTGGTATTCATGGTCGTTTACTTACCGCTTGGAGTGCTGCCGGTATCTTAGGCCCTTTAGCGATAACCTATCTACGTCAAAGCTCATTAACGGATGCGTTAAATAATCTAGCATTAAAAGTTGAGCCAGCCGTTTTTAAGGAAAAATTTGGTGTCGGCATTGAGAATTTGCAAGAGCTTATACGGGCAAAAACAGTGACGATTAGTAATCTAATGGAAATCGTTCCAGAAGGAACTATTGATCCAACAGCAAGCCTCTATAACACAACTATGTACACCATGGCTGGATTGTTGGTAATAGCCTTCTTTGCAAATTTGTATATGAATAAGGTTGATGAAAAGCATCATATCCAAAATACTCACCCTGAGTCTGCACTCGAAAGCTAAGATAAGAATACCCCTCGTAATATCCTTAACCAACAAATACTTTACAGAAAGTATTTGTTGGTTTTTTTCAATCATTTATTTATTATAAATAAGATCGTGGTTTGTCTTGATTGATCTAAAGTTTTGAGAAGAGATGGAGCATCTATTCAGTCTGTTGAACGGCTGCAGTCATGGCAAATTTGAATGTGTATTTGAACTTCCAGATGCATCATATTGTCCTAATAGGCATTGACTCTTTATAGGGAACCCGCATGAAAAAACTTAAACTAACAAACGCTGTTTGTACGCTTATCCTGTTACTCTCAACTAGTTCAATACTCGCAAATGAAAATACGGCGCTACAAATCAGTATTAATGGTGCGCAACGAAGTGATCAAAATGTGATGCGCGATCAAGCACGACATCCGCAACAGACCCTAGCGTTTTTTGGGGTGAGAGCAAATTCAACTGTATTAGAAATATGGCCAGGTAAAGGTTGGTATACCGAGATATTGGCGCCTTATTTAAAGCAAGGTGGCGGCAAGTTTATTGCTGCGGGCTTTCCACTACATGCTGGGCCGCAATGGCGTCAGAACATGCAACAGAAATTTCAAGATGATTTGGCTAGCAAACCATCTTATTATGATGCGGTCAGTTTTGTTGAAATAGGCCCTCCTTCTTTTTGGACATTAGGAAAAGAGAATAGTGTCGATACCGTTTTAACTTTTCGAAATGTCCATAACTGGATCAAAGGCGGCTACGAAAAAGAAGTGTTCAATGCCATGTATAAAGTACTTAAATCAGGTGGGGTGCTGGGCATAACTGAACACAGAGCTAATCCAAACACCGATATTGAGACTATGAAAAAATCGGGTTATATAACAGAGCAACGGGTGATTCAACTAGCTGAGGAAGTTGGGTTTTTGTTGGAAAGCTCTACAGAAATCAATGCCAATCCAAACGATACGAAAAACTATGCTGCAGGTGTTTGGACATTACCACCGACCTTGAGGTTGGGTGATGAAAATAGAGAGGAATATGTCGCCATTGGTGAAAGTGATCGGATGACGCTTAAATTTAAAAAGCCATAATTTTAAAAAAAATCAATATCTTAAGGCGGTTTCGAGTCATAAATGCAATAAAATAATGCAATAAAATAATGCAATGAGTTAAGTAACTCGAAACCCTCTCAAAATTTCATGAGGAGAACGGCTGCCCAGACATTTTAGCGTGGTTAACTCAAACTAGAGATACGTAAGAGTTAACCATGAGACTGAAATTCTCCCTGCTGAAGTCGTTCAGCGTTCAGAATGACCTTTTTAAGAAGTCATCTTGGGCTTTTGGAAGGAGCTCATTATCGAACTCCCAATAATTATGGCACCTTGGATCAACTTATAAACTTACCGAGCAGTTAACAATGCATATAATCGGTTCATTTCAACGTCCAATAAATTATCTGGCATTTCCTCACCCGCACGCTGATACCAATAATTGGCATTACTTAAATCACCCTCTATACGATGAAGGTAACCATGAATAAGGCAAGAATATTTGTCAGAATAAGCTTGAACTAATTGATGAGCTTCATCCCATTTGCCTTCTTTAGCGAGATTCAATACCTGAATATGATCGTAGCTCATGTTACCACCACCATTATTTTAAGCGTTTGCAAGAGCTAAAAAGATTCGTTTCAGATATAAAGCCATCTTTGACTATCTGAAGAGTATGCTCTTGGGTACCATCAAAATACTTAATTACAACATGATCCTCAATGAGCTCGTATGTTCCTGGTACATTTTGTTTATGAGCTAAATTCGGAATACGCGCCACTTGCTCATCTGTCGCAAAGCTTAAAAATAAACCACCACTTTCTGTGAAGTTTAACATCGAGCCAAAATTGCCACTGGATAGATGACATTTATAGGTTCCTGCAAGCTCTTTAGATGCATTACATCCGGCAAATATCTGTACTAGACAGAGAATAATAATTAATTTCATTTTTTACTCCGGTTAATTCACTTGGTGATCTATAAAGCTAGAATCAAGGGATTGGTTTAGCTACTAGTTTTCCGAACAGTTCTGATAATCCTACCTACCGTTGTGAAATGCAAATCAAAATAGGACTCTAACTCCTGAGCAGAATAACTATCACCGGCGTAGGTAGCAACCACGACAGTATTCATGTTTTCTGTGTGACGTTCATATTAGTCTTACAAGATTTGGCTCGTTTCTGTATTTTTCAATCAATTCGGCATCTCTCAGGCATATTGGATTCGCAGGGCCACACCAGCCCCCATGAACTTTGACAATTCCCTTAGGAGCAATACCTGTAAAAGAACTCCCTATAGCCCGGCACTATTAAAATGAACTGTGAAAATAATAAAAGCAATTACAAAACACAGGCAAGATTTCGGATTTTTAAACACCATAATTCATGCCTTATTTACCATTAGTGATATAATGATGGATATTTAATACTAAGTTATTGAATTTATAACTTAACTCATTAATTGCTGTAAGAGGAAGATAGATGGAAGCATCTAGTTTAATGGAAGAAGGTATTTCTTTAATGCTGTTTGGCATGGGGTTTGTGTTTGTATTTTTAACCTTATTGGTTATTGTTACTACGCTTATGTCATGGGTTGTAACCAAAATCGAGAAAAATATTGGAGCCATACCTGAAGGAGGTATCTCATCTCCCACAACCTTTACTCCCAGACAGGGTCTGCTCAAAGACGATGATGAAAATATCATTACCGTGTTAACAGCAGCAGTACACAAATATCGCTCACGTAAATAACGCGATAAAATTATTACTATTTAATAGTTAAAGGTGATTTATGTCCGAACCTAAACAAGCCCTGGGTATCACTGACGTTGTATTACGTGATGCTCACCAGTCACTATTCGCAACTCGTCTACGCCTTGATGATATGTTGCCTATCGCAAGCAAGCTTGACCAAGTTGGTTATTGGTCTGTAGAAACATGGGGCGGTGCAACATTTGATTCGTGTATTCGTTATTTAGGCGAAGATCCTTGGCATCGTATTCGTAGTTTAAAAGCAGCGATGCCTAATACCCGTCAACAGATGTTACTACGAGGCCAAAATCTGCTCGGTTATCGTCATTATGCTGATGATGTTGTACGAAAATTTGTTGAACGTGCGGCAATTAATGGTGTTGATGTATTCCGTGTGTTTGATGCAATGAATGATCCTCGTAACCTTGAAACTGCCATCAAAGCAGTGCAAGAAAATGATCGACATGCTCAAGGTACACTTTCATATACCTTAAGCCCAGTTCACAACCTTGATACATGGATTGATTTAGCCAAACGTATCGAAGATATGGGAGCGCATTCTTTATGTATTAAAGATATGGCTGGCCTACTCAAACCTTACGTAGCTTACGATCTTGTTAAGAGTCTTAAGCAAGCTGTTGATATTCCTATACAATTGCATTCTCATGCTACGACTGGGCTATCAACACCCACTATTCTAAAAGCAGTGGAAGCAGGTATTGATACTATAGATTCTGCTATTTCATCTATGTCGATGACTTATGGGCATTCACCGACTGAATCAATCGTATCGATCTTTGAAGATACGCCCCGTGACACGGGACTAAATATGGACTTGCTGGAAGAAATTGCTGATTACTTCCGTGAAGTTCGCAAAAAATATGCACCTTGGGAAGGCTCTTTGAAAGGTATCGATTCTCGAATTTTAACCGCACAGGTTCCTGGTGGCATGTTGACTAATATGGAAAGCCAACTGCGTGAGCAAGACGCTGAAGATCGTTTTGATGATGTCTTAGCTGAAATTCCTCGTGTACGTGAAGATTTAGGTTTTATCCCTTTAGTTACACCTACATCGCAAATTGTTGGTACACAAGCAGTACTCAACGTATTAACGGGTGAGCGTTATAAAACCGTTACGACTGAAACTGCAGGTGTATTAAAAGGTGAATATGGTGCTGCACCTGCACCGTTTAATGATGAATTACAACAGCGAATATTAGAGGGTGCAGAAGCTATTAGCTGTCGTCCTGCCGATTTAATTGAAGCCGAAATGGATAAAATCACCACTGAATTACGTCAGCTTGCTGCAGAAGATAGTATTCAACTTGAAGAAGGTGAGCGCGAGGTTGATGATGTACTTACCTATGCATTATTCACTCAAGTAGGTCTAAAGTTCTTAGCTAATCGTAATAATCCTGATGTCTTTGAACCAACTCCTACCTTAGAAGCCGCTGAAGCCGCAACGCGTGCTAAAACTGATGATGAGGTTTATACCATTGCTGTTAACGGCCAGAGTTATGTCGTTCAAGTTTCTGAAGGTGGTGATATTAGTAATATAGCAACGGTTGCCGCTCCACAAACTTCCGCAACTCCGACGACAAGTGTTGATTCTGTCACTGCACCACTAGCAGGTACAATTTGGAAAGTTGAAGTTAATGTAGGGCAAGCGGTACAAGAAGGCGATGTTTTAGTTATTCTTGAAGCAATGAAAATGGAAACACAGATCGTTGCTAACAAAGCAGGTTCAGTTTCGTCTATCTCGGTCCAACCCAATGATACTGTCAAAGTTGGTGACCCCCTCGTTTCAATCGCTTAAGAAATATCTAAAAAGGCTTTACATATGGATCAACTATTACAGTTATGGCATAACTCTGGTCTTTATCAAATGACACCAGGGCAAGGCATTATGATACTGATTGGCATGCTATTACTTTATCTTGCCATTAATAAAAACTTTGAGCCCTTATTACTCGTACCTATCGGTTTTGGTGGTGTATTAGCGAATATTCCTGGAGCGGGCTTGGCGGAACATGGCGGTATTTTGCATTTATTCTATGCTGTCGGTATTGAAAGTGGTGCATTTCCACTTATTATTTTTATGGGGGTCGGGGCAATGACGGATTTTGGTCCTCTACTGTCTAACCCACGTACATTATTCTTAGGTGCCGCAGCTCAATTTGGAATCTTTGTTACCTTAATGGGCGCTGTTACTTTATCAACGTTAGGTGTTTTTGATTTTAGTCTTGCTGATGCTGCTGCTATTGGTATTATCGGTGGTGCAGACGGCCCTACATCTATTTATGTTGCCAGCAAACTTGCCCCTGATTTATTAGGTGCTATTGCGGTTGCCTCCTATTCTTATATGGCACTTGTACCACTAATTCAACCGCCTATTATGCGTGCATTAACCAACGATGCAGAACGTAAAATTAAGATGGTGCAACAACGTCATGTATCACACCGTGAGAAAATTATTTTCCCCCTTATTCTTCTCTTATTAGTCGCATTTTTATTACCTGATGCAGCACCATTACTAGGTATGTTCTGTTTTGGTAACTTAATGAAAGAATGTGCAGTTGTCGATCGTTTGAGTAACACAACACAAAACTCATTAATTAACACAGTAACTATCTTCTTGGGTTTAGCCGTTGGATCAAAACTCAGTGCTGATAAGTTCTTAGACCTAACAACACTCGGTATTCTCGTGCTTGGTATGGTTGCTTTTTCTATTGGTACGGCATCAGGTGTCATTATGGCTAAACTGATGAATAAACTAGGTGGTAGTCAGATTAATCCCCTTATTGGTTCTGCAGGTGTTTCTGCAGTGCCAATGGCCGCTCGCGTATCAAATAAGTTAGGGTTAGAAGCTGACCCTCATAACTTCTTATTAATGCACGCGATGGGACCAAATGTAGCCGGAGTTATCGGTTCAGCAGTTGCTGCCGGTATTATGATTAACTATGTTGGTGGTTAATCTAAACGATAATCTTAATAGTTCTGATAGTTGAAAATCAATCGAGGCTGAGCCGAGCCTGTTGATCCTTTTTTCTGTCGCCGAGTGAATGTCTTAGGTGAGGATTATGACTTGGTGGCGATGCATTATTTTTATCGTGGGTTAGAGGGCATGGTGCTACTCTCGGCAAAAGGCTTATCGCTGGCTGTTTAGGCAAGAGTTGCAAGAGTTGCAAGAGAGGGCCGTTATTATCTAGAATTCGTGAAGTGACGAATAAGGCTTGGGTATTAGGTTATTAGCTAGTGAACGTTTTAAGGATAAGATCGAGTCACAGTTAAGTCGTTCTGTTAGACCACCGGGTCAGTGGAGGAGATAGTAAGTCTGAGGTTTTCCGTATGGCCAGACTTAAGTCTTAAACCTGATTTTTTGAACGAATAGCTATTCTCTCGACATAAACTTGCCCGTGCTGGTATTGATCTTGATGATCTCACCGGTCTCTAGATATTCAGGAACTTGTATTTCAATACCCGTTGTTAATTGAGCTGTTTTTGTACGATTTGTAGCACTAGCACCTTTTATTTTTGGGGCTGTTTCAATGATCTCTAACGATACCGATGCAGGTAGTTCGATGCCTAAAATCACATCATCCATTAACATTGCTGTGATTTCTTCCATGCCGTCGGTGATGAAGCCTGCCTGATCGGCTATGTCTTCTTTACTAAGGATATGTTGACTGAAGTCTTCACTGTCCATAAACACGTAGCTGTCGCCATCAATGTAGGAAAACTGTACTTTGATACGCTGACAGTCGGCTTCTTTTAACATATCATCGGATTTATAGGATTCATCGCGTTTTTGACTAGTTTTTAGGTTGTTATAACGTATTTTATATAAGGTTGATGCACCACGTGATGAAGGGCTTTTGCTTTCTATAGTTTTAACGACATGCGGAGTGCCATCAATATCTATAATCATTCCGCGTTTTAGATCACCAGCTTTAGGCATAATAGTTCCGTAGTTATTTTGTAATTAAATAGGAGTCTAATGAGTCCTATCAAACTGCGCAAGTCACGATGTTCTGGGTTTAAAAACTCAAATAAGGCTACTCAGGTTGAGAGCATATATTTGAGCCTCCGATGAGAGAATCACATGGTTAAAATGAGGCTCTCTCGATATGGTTTGCTATATTCAATATTATTTCTTACCCCAAATATGTGTGTTGACCATGGGGGATTTTTCTACGACTGACTCTGCAGAAGAATCTTTAGTCATAGGTTTATTAACCGTTGGTTCACTAGGCGTCAGCTCAGCTTCATCATGAGTTACTGCTAGATCAGACACACCCTGTTTTTCTCTTAATCGTTTCTTTTTGTTTTTTGAGCGTGCTTTCTTTTTAGGTTTACTCCGCTCAGGTAAAGAAGGGGCCTCATCATCGGTTTCAAAGCCCGTAACTTGTTCAGGTTTTAGTTGCAGATCATTACGTTTGTCAATCACTTCAAAATGTTGATATTCATGATGTGAGATTAATGATATAGCCGTTCCTGTTTCTCCTGCGCGGCCTGTGCGACCAATGCGGTGAGTGTAGTCATTAGGTGAGCGAGGTAGGTCATAGTTGATCACACAAGGTAGTTGTTCAATGTCGATGCCTCTTGCTGCTACATCTGTAGCGATCAATATGCGTATTTTGCCCGTTTTGAAGTCACGCAGTGCAGCCGCTCGTGCGGATTGTTCTTTATCACCATGCATGGCGGTTGCACTGATATCTCGTTTTTCTAATTTACCAACAACATTATTACAGGTGCGCTTGGCGCTACAAAAAACCAATACTTGTTTCCAGTCATTCTCGTTTAATAGATGCGCTAATAAGTCGTTTTTCTTGTCATGGTTTACTGTGATCACGCGCTGGTTGATAAGAACGTCAGCTCCGCGTTCATCGACATTAATAATGGCTGGCTTATTCATCACTTCACGAACTAAACGTCTGATGCTGTCTGGGAAGGTTGCGGTGAACATTAAGTTCTGGCGACGATTAGGTAGCAACTTCATGATCCGATCGATTTCTTCTTGGAAATCGCCTTTCATCAACCGATCGACTTCGTCGATAATTAAGGTTTTGGTTTGGTTGAACTTGATCGCATTTTGGTCGGATAGATCTAATAAGCGTCCTGGTGTGGAAACCAAAACATCGGCACCGCCGCGTAAGGCCTTCATCTGAGGGTTGATTTTGACCCCGCCATAGACACTTAGACAACGGAGGGGAGGGGTTACTTTTTCGGCTATTTGTTCAAAAACTTCCCTCACTTGGATAGCCAACTCACGTGTCGGAACGAGAACTAAGACCTGTATACAGTTGCTACTGGCTCGAAGTGTCCCATCGTAGCGACTGTGAGTGTCTTTATTGCCATAGATGCTCAAGTTTGTCAGCTGAGATATTAGTGGTAAAACAAAGGCTGCCGTTTTACCTGAGCCTGTTTCTGCACGAGCTAAAACATCTCGACCCTCTAGGATGGCTGGAATTGCTTCGGATTGAATATCCGTTGGTGTAGTAAAGCCTGCCTTGTCGATAGCAGACAAAATAACTTGTGAAAATGAGAAGGATGAAAAGTTAGCTTTTGAATGGTCTGTTTTCATGGCGTCTCTTTGAAACTGTGATAATCGACCATTCTAACTGAAATCCTTGATTCTGGCTGAGTTATCTCGGGGTGATTTAATAAGTCTTTAATTATTAAAGAAACTAGCATATTGCGACGCTAACTAGATAATAGCTATAGAAACTGTGTTGGGAATTGTAAAGTTGACGAGTACTAAAGATAAATTTAAGCCTGTGAAACCAGACGATCTGCTCGTTTCAAAAACAGATCTGCAAGGAAATATCACCTATTGTAATTCCAATTTTTTGATTTATTCAGGCTACTCCTCTGAAAAGCTGATTGGTAAAACGATATTTTCAATCGCGCATATTGATATGCCGCAATCAATTTTTAGGCATATTTGGTCAGAACTTAAAGGCTTTAACGAAGTGTGCAGCTTGGTTAAGACTCAAAGTAAAGGTGGAGAGTTTTATTGGACATTTATGAATGCAACACCTAGCTTTGATTCTGATAGCCAGCTGATAGGCTACTTTTTTGTACAAAGAAGCGCTTCGGCAGAAGCCATAAGCTATTTTGAAGCCTTATATCGCGACATGCTGGCTGTGGAGTCAAAATCAGACCCAGACATTTCAGCAATGGATGCTTCTTTCCAAATTTTGGATGATATTGCAGCAACACAAGGAGGGCATAATGAATTTGTCTTTTCCTATTACGTTTAAAAATGTATTGCTGGTGAATTTCTTCCTGTTGTTGTTCGTTAGTATCTTTTGCATTGCACAATATGGTGCTAGCACATGGCTGCTCATCGCACCTTTAATCACCTGCGGTTTATATCTACTCGCAACGATGGGTTCTGAGCCGAAGCATGACGATGTGTTAGAGAAGATCCAGACCATGGTTGATGAAGTTAACAATGGTAATCTTGACCATCGAATAATGGGGGTTGCATGGGAGCATCCTTTAAATAGCTTAGTTACGGAGTTGAACGAAGTACTTGATCAGTTTGAAGCCTACGCAAGAGAAGTTGATAGTGTATTTCGCCTTGCACGCAAAGGTGAGTTTTATCGACGGACCTTGCATCGGGGTTTGCAAGGGCGGTTTAGATTAGGTCTGCAACGTATAGATGATTCACTTGAGCTCATGGAGCATGGTCACAGGCAACAACAGTTAGATACTACGTTTGCCAGCTTAGGCCAGTTAAAATCTAATAATCTGTTAGATAATTTAGTTAATAGTCAAACTGATCTAAACTCTATTATGAGTGAGATGAATCACATTGAGTCTATTTCTAAATCATCTGCAGAAACTTCGATCAATAACCAAAGGTTAGTAGATTCTGTTGCAAGCCAATTAGCCACTGTTATCGATCAATCAACCGAAGTGTGTGCTGATACAGAAAAGCTCTCTAGAGAAAGTCATGAAATTGCGGATATGGCCAGCATGATCACAGGCGTTGCAGAGCAGACTAACCTGTTGGCTTTAAACGCTGCGATAGAAGCAGCACGAGCAGGTGAACATGGAAGAGGCTTCGCCGTTGTTGCCGATGAAGTAAAAAATCTGGCAGAAACGACTAAAGTGGCTGCTAATAAAATTGTGGCAACGACTAAGAAGTTTATTAAAGCGAGTGACCAGATGACAATTAACACCTCAAACATGGTAACGGCCGCTGAGGAATCACGTGGAATTATTACTGATTTTGAAGTGAGTTTTGATAATTTTGCGAAGACCTCACAAGAAACGTATGAAAATGTTTCAGCTGTAAAGGTAATATGTGATGCCGCCTTGATTAAGGTTGATCATGTTATCTATATGCAAAAAGCCTATCGTTCAGTAGAAAGTAAAACGCCTCAAGCTAGTGATATCGAATGTGTCATTAAGACGAGTGAGGAGTGTTGTTTTGGTCAGTGGTATCATGAGGGCAACGGTCACCAAGATTACAGTCATCTACCTGCTTATGCCGGTATTTCTACACCGCATCAAGGGGTTCACGATAGCGTTCATAATGTGCTTAATATAGTTAATAATTCGAGTTGGAAGAGTTCTGCAAGTGCACAACAACTCATTCTGGGTGAGTTTAAACAGGCAGAAAATTGTAGCGATCAATTAATGCGTTTGGTTGATCAGCTAGTGCAAGAAAAGAGTAAGTTTGAGTCTTCATCTAACGAAGAACTCGGGGAAATCGAGCTTTTTTGAGTCGTATCGCTGGGGTAGTAAACAGGAACTAATCTTCTTTGGGGATCTCAATATCGTTATCATTTTCGTGAGTAATTGCTTCGATCTTAACAGATTTTATTGCCTGCTTACTCGATTGTAGGATTTCTATTACGTAGTCACCAATGCGCAAACTAGTACCCGTTTCGGGGATATTTTCTAGTGTTTCTATAATGAGGCCATTGATGGTTTTAGGGCCTTCGGTATTTAGGTTCCAGTTTAGGCTTTTGTTTATCTCGCGAATATTCGCGCTGGCATCTATTAAATAGCTACCATCGTCAAGCGTTCTAATATCTTGGTTGTAACTCGGATCCGTTGTAAATTCACCGACGATTTCTTCCAGAATATCTTCTAGTGTAACAAGCCCCTGAATATCACCATATTCATCAATAACAAAGCCTATTCGATTTTTTTCGCGCTGAAAGTTTCCTAGCTGTGTATGAAGCGGGGTTCCTATAGGAACATAATAGGGATCTACAGATTTATATTTTATTTTATCGGCGCTCAAAGCGGTTTTTAACCCAAGTAGCGCTGGAATGTTTCTGACATGCATAACCCCGACAATATCATCTAAACTTCCGTTGAAAAGAGGGATGCGAGTGTGGCTACAATTAAGAAGCTGAACTTCAAGGCCTCTCAGATCGTTATCCAGATCGATACCGCTGACTTCGCTTCTAGGGATCATAATATCTTCAACGGTGACTTTTTCGAGATCTAATATACCGAACAACATCTGTTGATGCCGTTGTGGGATCATCGAACCAGCTTCTTTCACGACAGTTCTCAATTCTTCACGACTTAAGGCCATCGTATCGTTGTCATCTGAGGGTGAAATACCGAGTGTTTTAAGTACAGCATTGGCCAGCAGGTTGACTAACCAGACCAGCGGGTAAAGTAGTTTTAACAATGGTTTAAGTACAACAGAAACCGAAAAAGCAATCATTTCTGGTCGAAATGCAGCAAGTGTTTTGGGAGTGACTTCAGCAAAGATCAATATAACAAGAGTTAGTAATAGCGCTGCTATAGCAATTCCAACTTCACCATAAAGTCGTATAGCGATGATGGTTGAGATAGAGGATGCAAGGATGTTGACAAAGTTATTGCCCAATAGAATGAGACCAATCAGGCGATCAGGTTTTTCTAGTAGTTCACTCGCACGTAGGGCTGCTTTGTGGTTTTGATCACACAAGTGCTTCAAACGATAGCGGTTTAAGGCCATCATGGCTGTCTCTGAGCCAGAGAAAAAAGCAGAGATTAAGATGAGAACTGCAAGGGCTGCAAATAGCAAACCTATCGGTATTTCGTCCAAGTAAAACTGGCCTCTAATATGAATATGGCACTATTGTTGGTCGCACTCGTGATCTAAGTCAAGTATTAAGCTGTATGTAAGATCAATTCTAAAACGGCTTTACTGCCAAAGTAAGCGAGTAAAAGGGTGATCATTCCTGCTAGAGTGAAGCGTATGGCCATACGACCACGCCAACCAAAGCGCAATCTACCGCACAATAGGATGGCAAATACGATCCATGCAATAACGGATAAAACAGTTTTATGAATAAGGTGTTGTCCCAAAATATCATCAATGAATGGGAAGCCTGTGATGAGTGAGATGGTGAGAAGAGTGAAGCCTAGCCAGATTAAGAGGAACAGATGAGTTTCCATCTTTTGTAGCGGTGGTAACACTCGCATTAAAGGCATAGGGTGTCGATTTTTAAGGCGTGCGTCGGCTATTGCTAACAACATGGCTTGTAATGCCGCAATGCTCAGTAAACTATATGAAAGCACTGAGAATAAAATATGTAACTGTAGTCCGAGAGCTAAACCAGAGGCAATTTGCTCTTGCTCCGGCACCAACTGCTCGACGATAAGGCAAAGCGCGGCGACCGGGAAAAAAATGATCGCAAGACTTTCCATGGGCTGTTTAATTGAGCCGATTAATAAGAGTGCAGCAATGAGCCAAGCGACGAGGGATGCAACATTAACAAGATTGAGGTTAATCCCATGTGTGGCCATTAAGCCGGTATGAAGAACAAAGGCATGCAGTGTTAATCCCGCTGTCCCCAAAAGTAAGGCAAATGTTTTGTCTTTTTGGTCAATCGATTGTTCATTAAATAACTTTCTTGCAATTAATAATGCTGCAATTAGGTAAAAAATGATTGATGAGAAGGCCAATATATGTGTTCCTGTCATAATAAAGATGATGACATAATCTAGGGACAATGAGAAACTGATTTTTCGACCAAAACAACTAAGACTCAAAAGGAGTTCAAAATGAGTGATGCATTGAATTATCTAATTGAGGCTCGTCCCGAAGCGATGACCGCCTACTTTAAATTTATTAAACAGGCTGGAGAACATCTTGATCCTAAAACGCGATCTTTAATTTCCGTGATCACTAAGGTCGCAACTCAAACGGAGAAGGGCTTTAAACAATATCTAAAAAGAGCTTTACGTGATGGCGCAAGTGCTAATGAAATTTTAGATGCTTTATTGATGGCTTTTCCTGTTTTAGGCTTATCGAAGACTATTTGGGCCATTGAGCAATTACAAGAAATGGGCTTACCTGAGTTTGATATTGAAGCACTTAAGCTCAAACCTCAGTGGCATGACGTTATTATGATCGATGAATTGGTTGAAGGTACAAAAAAGCTTGTTTGTGATGGCCTTGATCTATTTGTTCATAAGCAAGGTGAAGAAATCAAAGTCTACGATAGTCATTGCCCACATCAATCAACCAGTATGACGGAACTTGCGGTAGAGAATGATAGGTTAGTTTGTCCAACGCATCACTGGTGTTTCGACCTTAATTCAGGAGACTGCATCGAGAAGGGCAATAAGCCACTCAGTATTTTCAAAACACAACAATTTGAAGGTTGTCTTCAAGCATGGTGGTAATGGATTAGTGAAGTTATTGCTTTCAATGCCGATAGATTAGCATTGAAAGTAGCTAGTTCAAGGATCTTCAAGCTGCACACTTTGCTTAGCATTAAAATCTATTTATATCAATAAGATACAATCCTTTATCTCCTTTCTGTTTTATAAACGTTCTTTTTTGTAAGCAAGTTCACAAAGTGGCTAATAAATGCTTAACGAAACTAAAGTTTCTCACTCATAGGTCGATTAATCATTCATAACTCATATAAAAATGGATTTAATGTGAGTCAATCAGGAGCAAGAAATTGGAAATGGAAGTCGATACAAAGCCAACGGTAATTAATGGGAAGGATACTGAATCAAAGGTCGAGTCTTTTAGCCTTGATAGCCTACCAGATAATGATCCGCAGCTAATTAATGTTCATAGATTAGCTGATTCAAAACCTGGGAAAGAAACTCCTATTGATTTGGAGCAGCTAGTTATAGATGAAAACGGGTATGTACAAACTGTGAAAAGAGAATTACGAGTAAGTGTCGATCACCTTAGTGGTGATACGGTTGTATCTGTTATCGATGGCCAGAACAAAGATGTCATTCGTCAGATCCCTCAGGATGAAGTGTTAGCGGTTGAGCGATTGATCACTGCACCAGCAGGTATGTTATTTCGCTCACATGCTTGAATGAAGTATAAGTTACATAGAGGAGAGTGGCTGCGCTTTATAAGCGTAGCCATTTTTTGAGAATGTTAATGCGTTAGAGAGTTATCCACATCTCATTGATATTCTTTACCTATTGACGACTAATGAAGTAGAGCGTTATTTGTCTCTCACAACACCGCTAGATGTCTAAAATCCACCAAGGTTTTCTACCGGAAATTTCAGCGGTTCATTATCATTTATTTTTATTATTGTTTTTTCGATAATATCTACATCGTTATCAAAAGATCCATGAGCCAGCTCAATACTGTCACCCTCTAACGATGTCTGTACTTCACTTTTGGATTTATCATACTCAAAGGATTTAACCCTAGATGATCGGCCTCTGGCAAACTCAGACCATTTTTTAATTTCATTATGCTGGCTCGTATTAAACATTCCATCGTCTTGTTCGGTGTTACTGGTGTCCCAAGCTGCGGCCATGCCGAGAATCGGCATTTTATGAATACCTTCAAGCGCTCGACTAACAAGGTAGAGTAAAGACTTTCCATAAGGCCCAACACTATCTGCTTTTTCACGTTCATCACTCATCATATGGATCGTTAGATCCGTCTTTTTGAGAATCCCTTTGCTACAGGCGTTAACATAATGTCGGTTGGCAAATTCAAGTGTACAAGCGGGGGCGAGAAGCGTTGCAGATTTTATACTTAATTTCCTTTTGACTAATTCATCAAGCCAGTGTCCAAATAAAATGGAACCAGCTGAATGGCAGATTAAGTGAGTTTCAAAGCTGTGTTTCTTTTGTAAGTCTTTCAATGCTTTTGACAAAACAACCATTCCACCAGGTCGAACATTACCTTGTTGAGGGAAGCCTCGTACAGCACGGTCACTGGCGAAAAGAGCATTTTCTTTCATCTCGGTCCAAACACCTTTAACCAGAACTTGTTGCGATATTTTTTCTATTCCACGATCAATAGAATCACGTAAACGATCAAAAATTCCTTGGGCTCGACTACTAGCAGGATCAATTCCCGCCTTGTTGAAAGTACTGTGAATATAGTCTTTTAGTTGATTGTTGATCGACTCCATAAAACCTGTTTTCCAAGTAATGAAAATTGGATAGATTCCATTACTTTTGAAATAAGGCGCCATTACTCGGACGCGATTGATTGAATCTTCTTCAGAGTTCAAACCACCGTGGGCATAGATCACTACTTTTTTATTATTAGGGCTTTCTTTGAACCAGGCTTCTAGATTTTGATAACAGATGATGCGCGCCGAAGCATCAGGATCAGCCGCGGTAATCAAAGTGAGTTTTGGTCTACCGTTATTCTCAATAACGAGCGAGTGTTGATAGGCCCGTTCTTCGCTCCATGGTCTGACCTGAGGATTTTTATAGTCATATTTTAGCGCTTTGGAGATCTTGCTACTGACGCGCTGGGTGGATTCTGTTGAGATCGATTGTAATGAGTGGTTAGAAAATGTTTGTGGTGATGTTTTTCGAACAGGAGCACCCCTAACGGCTACCCAAGCATCACTGCCATTTTCTACCCAGTCTGAGTATGTTAATACAGAAAAACCATTGAACCCCCAATTTTCGCCCCATGAATTTTGTACGATAAAACCGTCTGCGTTGTAACCAATGATGGCGAAAGCATGGCCACCGATTGATTGACTATTGCTACTGATCAAAGACAAGGCTTTATCGTTTTCACGCCACCAACCTTTGTGAATAGAAGCACAGCAGTAAATAGCGCCAACTTCATGAATCGCACTTTGCATATCGACGACAGAGTCATTATTAATTCGGTAATAAGCACCGAGTGGGTTGAGTGTTGCCTCAGTGGACCAAGACGGGTCGGGGAGTTTTTTACCAGCAACAGAGTATGGCCAAGTCTTATCACGACAAACCCCATGACGATGCCAACCTTTCATGGCACCACGACAGCTTGACCCTTCATAATCTTCACCATCCCATTCATCATAAACACGCGCCATGTTATAGAGCATGCGCGTACTTACTTTTTGCTCTATTCCATTACGGGGGCAGAGAATTTCAGAGTCTTTTACGGTGATAGCTTCACGCCAGTTTAAATAATTGATCACGGCTGCCAGACCAAAACCGGTACAAGCACCTTCTCCGAGCTGATTTAAAATCATCCCATCGTTGGTGTAACAGCTGAGTAATTTATTGATATGAATATTTAAGGGCCACTGTGGAGGAAGTGAGCGAAGAGGAGGGCGATACTCACGATCTCTTAAGTCAAGCCGATCAGGACGTGCATCAAATGTTTGATTTCTATGAGTGGTTTTTGGCATTAACTTCTCTCTCAGTGTACCTACAGAGTTTTACTTATAATTTCATTTTTCGTTTGCGTCAAGTAATAAGATGGGAATGAGTTTCGATCGATATTAATTTTTTTGACTTTGAAAAGCGGTACGACATCTAGAAATTGAGCTAGACTTATTTAAGATCATTAAAAAAATAATAAAGAGTTTGAAGTTGTTCTCGAGGAGCAATCGATTAAACATTATGATATTCGATAAACAACATTGCTTCTTATTCACTAGTTTGTTTTTATTATCATCACCGATAGCGCTTAAAGCTGATCCAGAGCTACAGTCAGTTTGGGAACCACCTGGAGAGTTGATTAAAGTGGGGCAGCATCGTCTACATATTAATTGTCAGGGTAATCAAAATAATATGCCTACGGTGATCATTGATTCTGGTCTTGGAGGTTTTTCACTGGAGTGGCAAAATCTACAAACAAGCCTATCAAAACGCTATAAAATTTGTAGTTATGATCGAGCCGGTTACGGTTGGAGTGATCCTGGTCCTTTCCCTCGTACAACAAAAAAAATCGTAGCTGAGCTGAAAACTCTTATGCAGCGATCTGATCTATCACCACCCTACATATTGCTAGGGCATTCTTTTGGTGGCTACAATATGATGTATTTTTCTAAGGCCTATCCTGAAGAGGTGGTTGGTCTTATCTTGATCGACTCTTCACATCCGGAACAAGCAAACTGGTTTCCCCGCGTGTTTCCAGATCTTCCTCATAGTGGGCGTCAAGCTAGATTTATATCGACACCAAAGTTACCAGCGAACTACCCGTATGAATATAAAAAGATTGCCTATCATTTAATGCGTGCAAAAAAGGCCCGTAATGCCTTACGTTATGAGAGCATGAATTTTGAAATCAGTGGCAAGCAGGTTCTTAGTTTAGGCCAGTTGTCGAATATTCCCTTAGTGGTATTAACCCGTGGAGAACGTGCATGGCCAAAAACGACGACTGGTGAACAGCTAGAAACCACATGGTTGAGATTACAAAATCAATTAGCAAGAATGTCCAAAAGATCGTCGCATGTCATGGCTGATTTCAGTGGCCATTTTATACATCTTGATCAACCTTCTTTAGTTGAGCAGGCAATTGAAATAGTCGTCAAGCAATTACCGTGTAAGAAATTAAAAAATATTTATGCCGATGTGGAAAGCCGAAAAGGGCTGGGAGAATGCTGAAAAAAGAGCCATTGTTCAAGAATGATCAACGGCTCTTTTTGTGACGGTTATTTAAAGTAGGTCTACTCTTTAAATATTATTTTTTAATGCTTAGTAGTTCTATTTCGAAAATTAAAGTTTCATTTTTTCCAATTTTCTCACCCGCTGATTTAGGGCCGTAAGCAAGATCCGACGGAACAAAAATTTCCCACTTGCCGCCTTCTTTCATCATCGGTAAAGCTTCTTGCCATCCTTTGATAACGCCGTTAAGTGGAAATGTTGCTGGTTGTTCACGTTTGTAAGAGCTATCAAATTCTTCACCATCGATGAGAGTACCGCGATAATGAACGGTAACGGTATCGGCCGCGGTTGGTTTAGGCCCTTTACCTTCGGTAATAATGCGGTATTGCAAACCACTTTCTGTTGATTCAATGCCTGATTTTTTCTTATTTTCAGCAAGAAACTCTTGACCTATTTTCAGATTTTTTTCAGCATCTAGAGAACCTTTTTGTTCGGCTTTTTGTTGTTCAGCCGCCATAACACGTTGTAACTCAGCTGTAGGTACTCGAGGTTCTTTACCTTCGATTGCATCTTTGATGGCTAAAGATAATGCAGCCTGATCGACTTCAAAGTCTTGTTGGGCAAGACTATTACCAATTTGAAGGCCTATTGCGTAGCTGAATTTCTGAAGATCAGTTTCTACCTTGGTATCAGCCGCGGTTGCGGTTGACGTCATAAACAAGCTACTCGCGAGAATTGTTGCAGCTGAAGTAGCAAGGACAAGTTGTTTTTTCATCGGGTTCTCCTAAAAGTGAATCGCTATCTTCCCATAATCTAGGGAATCTTGACAAGATCAGTCGAGTTCTGTGACCATCAAAACTTGATCGAGTTCAGTGTTTAACCGGATGTTTTTGTAATTTTCGTTGTAGCGTACGTCTATGCATGCCTAATCTTCGAGCGGCTTCAGATATGTTTCCTTCGCAGTTAACTAGGACTTTTTGTATGTGTTCCCATTCCAACCGATTTACGGAAATTGGGGTATTTGAAATAGGTATGTAACGGTCGCCACTTTCTCGCTCAAAAGCGGCAACAATTTCATCGGCATCAGCCGGTTTGGTTAGATAATGGGTTGCACCGAGCTTTATCGCCTCTACAGCGGTGGCTATGCTGGCGTAGCTGGTTAAGACGATGATCTTAGTCTCTGGATGGATTTTATGTAGATGCGTGACTAACTCTAATCCAGATGGACCGGGCATTTTTAAGTCTACGATTGCATAATTAGGGTTTAGATATTCCAATACAATTAAAGCAGAAGGAACATCATGGGCGAGTGTTACGACAAAGTTTCGATCTGCCAATGAATCACCTAAGACTTCACTGTAGATTAGGTCATCATCAACCAGCAGGAGTTGCTCTGTAGGAGAAGGGTTGCTCATCTTGTTAGTCATGAGTTAGCAGTTGGTCAAGGGGTAAAGTGATTTCTACGGTTACGCCTTTCTCATTTGTCCGGTTGTTTAAAGAGATATGGCCGCCTAAGCGAGCTAGCGTTGTTTTTGCTAAATAAAGCCCAAGTCCCAAACCTTTTTCAGCTGATTTTGTGGTTAAAAAAGGCTCTTCCCCAATTCTGTCTTCTAATCCTTTCGGTAACCCTTTCCCTGTATCGTGTACTTTAATCCGTAGATACTGCTCATCCCAACCACCGTCGATTTTAATGAGTTGTGAAGATGCATCTGCGGCATTGTTTAGAATATTTAAAATAGCTTGTGTTACGGTATGATCGGCAAGAATTTTGGGGGCTGGTTGAGGGCCTGAGAATAGACTTTCTGTTGTTACGTTAGGTCTGGTATCCAGCCAGTCTTCAATGATCTTTTTCAGGTACTGATCAACACTGACAATCTGACCTGATTCTGCACGAGACTGATCGGTTGAATCTGACATTCTTGATAAGATCTCTTTACAACGTCTCACTTGCCCGCGTAACAACCCTAATTTTTTACTGATTTTAGGGTTCTCATTGAGCGTGGCATTTTCTAGATCTTTTGAAAGGATGGCAATGGTCGCTAGAGGAGTGCCCAGCTCATGAGCGGTGCCTGTAGCTAAGGAACCAAGTGCAACAATCTTTTCAGACTTTAATGCCTGTTCACGTGCTTCAGCAAGTAATAGGTCATTCTTTCTAAGCGTATTTCCTATCAAAGAAACGAAATAGGCGACAAGGCCGGCAGAAAGTAGGAAAGCGGCCCACATGCCCCAAACATGTAAGGTAAATCCATGTCCATGATGCTGCCATAAGGTCATTGGAATGTAGTAATACATCAAAGATGTATAACAAGTGACAGCAGCAAACACTACGATAGCTATATGAATGGGTCTTAACATAGCTGCCGCGAACGTAACGGGTAACATAAAGAGTGAAACAAAAGGGTTAGACGAACCTCCTGTTAGATACAGAAGAATAGATAAGGTGAATATATCTACAAGCAGCTGCCCCAAAACAAAGTTATTACTAACAATGCCTCTTCTTTGTGTCCAAAACCAGCCTGCTCCCGTAAATAAGCCGAGGATGATTAATACGGTGAGCACCGGTGTAAAGGAGAATGGTTGTTCTAGTAAGAATGTAAGTAACCATAAAATAGATATATGCCCCCAAAAAGCAATCGAACGAAGCAGTAATGCATAGTGCATGCACAAGCTTGTTAGATCATGTGAGCGTTCAGGGTATTTCATGAGCATAAATGTATCACTTTGCTATTTATTGTGTACTGCGGCAAAAGGTCACATGCGACATAATGCCATCCTGTTCTATGTGATTGATGGGTACATATTGTTTATCTATTAAATAAAAAAATAGAAGAATGAGCAATAAGAAAAATCATCAGTTGTAGCAATTGGGCAGTTATTTATAACAAGTATGCCATGGCAACAGACGAAACACGTGATGAACCTGCAGGGGAATAGTCCTGAGTACCATTATTAATGGTGTAGAAGCTGCCGTTGATGCAAACAAGATCTGATGCAATCTTGGTAAAAGGTTGGCCAGTAAGAACCAAGTCATTAATGCATAATGATAGTGATGAGATCACTATTGATAATAGAGTTATCTGGGACATGCTGATCTCTACTGAATGTTTCCAAGTTTAATCATGTCTAAATGTGCTGACGAATATTCTATAATTACGTTAGAATGCATTTTGCTATTTATATGTGAAGATATTCGATATGTTGTTGTTTCGAACGTTCGTTTTGATACTACTTATGTCAATACAAAGTCCAAGTCAGGCTTTTACCGTTAGTAATGTTCCTGGTGGCGTTGCAGCATTTATTTTTGAGTCCGATCAAAAACCTTCAGCATGGTATCAAGAACAAAAAATTATGGTTATTCCTGACGATGTTAAAGGTCGCTGGAAAATAATTATTGGCATCCCTTTATCTGCTACAGTGGGGCAACATGAGTTTCAAATTAGTAAAGAGGGTCTAACAAACAAGTATTTTTTTATTGTTGAAGAAAAAGAATATAAGGCACAGTATCTAACGATAAAAAATAAGCGTAAGGTTAACCCTAACCAACAAGATCTGGATCGGATAATGAAAGAGTCCGTAAAAATTAAAGCAGCAAAAAAATATTGGAGTGACGTTACGCAGCCTCCTTTAAATTTACAACTGCCTGTGCAAGGGCGCTTTAGTAGCCCTTTTGGATTAAAAAGGTTCTTTAATAACCAGGCTCGTAACCCCCACACTGGTTTAGACATCACGTCACCAATAGGTACACCGATAGCAGCGGCAGCGACAGGCACTGTGATAAATACAGGCTCATATTTTTTTAATGGCAAAACGGTATTTATTGATCATGGCCAAGGTATGATTACTATGTACTGCCATATGAACAAAATTCTTGTTGATAAGGGTGATCTTGTTTCAATTGGGGAAACAATTGGCAAGGTAGGGAAGACCGGCCGTGTCACAGGACCACATTTACACTGGAGTGTTATTTTAAATAATACAATGGTCGATCCTAGCCTGTTTATTAAATCTAACTAAGATTTAATAAGGAAAGTATTTCTTGTGAAGATATTATTGGATTTACTATCTTTAAATTAATGCTTAATGCTTATTTGTTACCGACTGGGTGATTTTTTATAGTAATTATTTGTTTAAATAGATTTCAATCTATGTTTGGGTTAGATACAGAATTAATTGGAAATTGATAGTCGACCTAGGTAAGAGGAGAGGTAGATGCGGAACATACTAGTTATTAACTATTCGCAGACAGGGCAATTAACTCGAATTACAGAATCTATATTAAGTCCTTTAAAATTCGATGATAATTTAACCATTGAAACGATTACTTTAAAACCAGATAAACCCTTTCCATTTCCTTGGTCTTTCTTTAGTTTTTTTCAGCTTATGCCTGAAGCGGTCTATATGAAGCCCATTCCTCTTGAAGTGCCAGCAGTTAAGCAACATCAATATGATTTAATCGTTCTTACCTATCAAGTATGGTTTTTATCTCCCTCTTTACCTACCTCTAGTTTTCTACAATCGGAACAAGCAAAAATCATATTTAATACTGCACCGGTCATGACGGTCATAGGTTGTCGAGGAATGTGGCTGACGGCTCAAGAAAAAGTTAAGTTTTTGTTAGAAAAATTAAATGCGAAGCTTGTCGATAATGTAGTACTCACGGATGATTGTGGATCAGGCTTTAGTTTTTTAGCAACGCCGCTTTGGATGTTCACGGGCAAAAAAAAATCATTGACATGGGTTCCTCAGGCTGGAGTTTCTGAAGATGATATTTATCAGGCTAGACGTTTTGGTGATGCAATCAAAAAGCGACTAGATCAAGATCCGACCCCCATTACTGAACCTATTTTAACAGGACTTCAAGCGGTAACAATAAATGAAAAATTAATTCTCAGTGAACAAATCGGACATCGTAGTTTTAAAGTCTGGGGAAAGATTTTGATGTTTTTGGGCGCTTCAGGAACTGTTTCTCGAAAAATAGGTATCTGCTTTTATGTGAGTTTTTTGTTCGTACTTATTTTAACGGTTGTACCCTTAACAGCGCTATTCATTAAATTACTGTCCCCATTGCTTCATAGATATATTACCCATCAAAGAGCGTACTTTGCTCAGCCATCAGGAGAATAGAAGAAATCATGACAAACTCAGTCTATATCAATAATATTTCTGTAGCACTACCTAATAGCAAAGTCTCTAATGAACAAATGGAAGATGTTTTGGGCAAAGTTGGGGGGAAAAGGTCCAGAGCAAAATCTATTGTTCTTCGTAGCAATGGTATTAAGTCTAGATACTATGCAATTGATCCTGTAACGGGTGAGCAAAATTATACAAATGCATCATTAGCTGCTGAAGCGGTTAGGGGACTTTTTGATGATGAAAATAGTATCGAAAATATTGATTGTTTGGTTGCTGGAACGTCTATTCCTGACCAAGTGATGCCAGGACATGGAGTGATGATTCATGGTGAGTTAAAAAATCCTCCCTGTGAAGTTATTTCTACTTCGGGTGTTTGTGTCTGTGGTGTGACAGCACTTAAATATGCTTTTTTAAATATTAAAGCCGGAGAGAGTAGCAACAATGTCGCAGTAGCCAGTGAACTGGCATCTGCTGTTTTACGATCAGATAATTTTGAAGCAGAAAGCCAATATAAACTCGATAAACTTGATGCTAAACCTGAGATTGCTTTTGAAAAAGATTTTCTACGCTGGATGCTGTCTGATGGAGCGGGCGCTGTTTTAGTTTCAGATACAGCAAATAAAGAGAAACTTTCTTTAAAAATAGATTGGATCGATATTTTGTCTTATGCCGACACGATGGAGCCTTGCATGTATACCGGTGCTGAAAAAGAAGAAGGTAAGTTTCAAGGTTGGTCGCGTTTTTCTGAGAAACAGCGCGCTCAACGATCAGTGATGACTATTAAGCAGGATGTGAAGCTCCTTAACGAGAATATAGTTAAGGTAACTTTGGAGCAAGCCTTATCTGAAGTGGCTAAAAAGCGAAAGCTTAATGTGGAAGAGATTGATTATTTTTTACCGCATTTTTCTTCAAATTATTTTAAAGAAAAGGTGCATGCCGGTTTAGAAAAAATAGGTCTCCCAATTCCTTATGAGAAATGGTTTACCAATCTCACTGAGAAAGGTAATACTGGGTCAGCATCTATTTTTATCATGCTGGGGGAACTGTTTGATTCAGGAAGGTTAAAAGACGGACAGAAACTGCTTTGTTTCATACCTGAAAGTGGACGTTTTTCAAGTGCATTTATTCATTTAACCGCCGTAGAGCCGGCCTAGTTTTACGACAGCGTTAGTTCTAGGCTAAATCATGGTTACATGAAAACCATGTTAGGAATACTGGACAGATATCTTGGTTATTGATTTCGCCAAGGTATCTATAACCATAGCAACAACGGTTAATTTCGTAAGTTGAGTATTATCAACAAACTACATTAGTTCGCGCCATTTACACAATCATCATGTTATTATTGGTAGATATCATTTTTAATCGTACAAAGAGTAATCAATGGCAGGTTCATTAAGAGATCAATTGTTGAAAGCTGGCCTCGTCGACAAGAACAAGGCTAAAAAGTCACAACATCAAGAGCGCAAGACTAATACGCAGAATAGACAAGCGGTTAAGTCTGGGAAAAAAGTAAAGGCCAAAGGTCAGGATATTCAACAGAAAATCCTTAAAGAACAGCGAGCTAAGCAAAAAAGAGATCACGAGCTGAATAAACAACGTGATTTAGAACAGGCAAAAAAAGCCATGAACGCAGAGGTTCGTCAGATTATTTTGCAAAACCTCGTTGATGTTCCAAAGAATGCTGAGACGGAATATCACTTTACCCACGATAAGAAAGTCAAAAAAATCTATATTACAGACGAGCAACAGCAGCAACTAGTAAAGAGCCAACTCGCCATAGTTTTTTTTGATCTTCAATATAAACTTATCCCTGATAGTGTTGCTGAGAAGGTTGAAGATCGTATACCCGATTTGTTAATTCGAATAAAACCAGATGTCAGCTTGGATAAAGATGATCCTTATGCCGACTTTCAGGTCCCTGATGATTTGCAATGGTAACCGTTGTTTGGTGTGCTGACTTAGTAATATTGCTCGATTAAGATTAAATAATACGACATGTCGATCTATCAGCTAAAATCTAGTTTTCAGAATTTATTACAGCCTATTTGTGATTGGCTTGCTGCGAGGAGGGTGACAGCAAATCAAGTTACTGTTGCTGCGATGATCTTGTCCTTATTTGCAGGATTGTTCATCTTTTTCAAACCAACAATAATGGCACCACTTATTCTGTTACCGTTGGTTTTACTGATCCGAATGGCATTAAATGCGATAGATGGCATGTTAGCGCGAGAGCATAATATGCAATCAAACCTCGGTGCTATCTTAAATGAACTCGGCGATGTCATTTCTGATGTCGTTCTATTTTTACCATTAGCATTAGTCCCAGTTCTGAATGCTTATTTAATGCTTGCGATCGTTATAATGGCCATTCTGACTGAAATGATGGGTGTCGTAGCTATCCAAATTGGTACTAACCGCCGTTATGATGGGCCTATGGGTAAAAGCGATCGAGCTTTTATTTTCGGTGTATTAGGCTTACTAATAGGCTGTGGGTGGCTAACATCAGTAGTCTGGTGCAACATCATTTTAAGTACGGTCTTAGTTTTGACTTTTCTTACGGTGCTCAATCGAGCAGCAAAGGCTTTAAAAGAGGCAGCCATTGCCGACTAATCAAGTTTTGATATTCTTACTCGCTATCATGTTGATGATCGTACTGGCGTCAACGGTCATGTTTTTTATAGCTAAAAAATCTCCTCAAAAGGATTACACCGAACTAAACGCAAGGATTAACAGTTGGTGGGTCATGTTTGGGATTGTTAGTGTCTGTGTTTTCTTAGGTGAAATGGCTTTGATCTGTCTTTTTGCCGTGATCAGTTTTCTTGCCCTCAATGAGTATTTTTCTCTTAATAACAAAACACTAACAGATAAGCCCCTCAAAACCTGTGCTTACATTGCAATACCGATCCAGTATTTTTGGGTGAGTATTGAATGGTATGGACTTTTTGTTATTTTCATTCCTGTCTATATGTTCCTTTTTATACCTTTTGTTAAGGTATTTCGGGGAGAAACAGAAGGTTTTTTAAAAATTGTCGGGACAATGCATTGGGGCTTAATGCTGGCAGTGTTTAGTTTGAGCCACTTGGCTTATTTGATCGTACTTCCAGAATCAGTCAATCCTGCGGGTAGTATTGCTCTCATGCTATTTTTGCTGGTGTTAACTCAGTTTAATGATGTTGCTCAGTTTCTTTGGGGAAAGCTTCTCGGAAAACACAAGATCAGTCCGCATGTTAGTCCCAATAAAACGACTGCAGGACTTAACGGTGGTATTGTAACAATTACCTTACTGGCTAGTTTTATTGGCCCTTGGTTGACTCCTATGAATGTTGTTCAGTCCGTTGGAGCAGGTTTGATCATCTCTATTGGCGGTTTTATTGGTGATCTGACGATGTCGGCCATCAAACGTGATATAGGCATTAAAGATACAGGAAGCCTATTACCTGGACATGGTGGTATTTTAGATCGTGTCGATAGCTTAACCTTCAGCGCTCCTTTATTCTTTCACTACCTTTATTACCTGCACTATTAACAGCATATAAAATGCTGCTTTCCTGCGAGCAATAACATCATTGAACGATAAGTGTGCAGTATTTGATACTACAGGTCTTATAACTTGAAACTTCTTCAGTTTAAGTATTATTTATAGATACCGAATGCTAACTTTACGTCTCACAAATTAATAACGAATAAAAATATTATGACGAACCCAATACAAAATAGTATGGAAGCTAGTATTCATAACTTCGCCACCTTCGATGATAGTGAGTTGTTTTATCGAGCTTGGTTGCCTAATGAACAACGCACTAATCAGCTGAGTGAAAAAGCATTGATCTTATTTCATGGAGGCCACGAACATTCTGGCCGCTTTCAAGATCTTGTCGAGCGTTTAGCCCTCGATAATGTTTCTATTTTTGCATGGGACGCACGTGGTCACGGACGTTCACCAGGTGTGCGTGGTTATGCTGATCACTATATGGATGTTGTGCGTGACGTTGATGCTTTTATCAAACACATCGAAAGACAGTACAACATACCTTCTTCACAAATGGTTGTTATGGGCCATAGTGTAGGCAGTGTAACGTTGGCCACATGGTTACATGATTATGCGCCTAACGTACTTGGTGCCGTGCTCGGTTCACCGGCTTTTGACGTCAAACTTTATGTTCCCTTGGCATATCCATCATTACGATTATGGCAAAAGGTCAAAGCGAATGGTTTCGTTAGCAGTTATGTAAAGCCGAAGATGCTAACGCATGATCAAGAAGAGGCAGAGTCGCGTGAAAATGATGAGTTAATTTCGCCAGATATTGCGATCAGAGTACTAATCAGTCTTTATGACACTGCGCGGCGTGTGATCGCAGATGCGCATACGATCAAAACGCCTGTCTTATTACTTTCCGCGGGTAAAGACTGGGTCGTGAAACAGACAGCACAACAAAAATTCATTCAACAGCTCGGCAGCACAAATAAAGAGATGTCACTTTACCCCGGCTTTTTTCACGAGATTTACCATGAAGCAGAGCGTGCAAGACCCATCGCTAGAGCAAAAGCCTTTATCGAAGATTGTTTTGCTGCAGAGCCTGATCAAACAAAGGGAGACTTGATAGAGCAGGGTGAAAATATGGCTATCTATGAATCCCTACAACAACCCTTGTCCAGCTCTTGCTGGAAAAAATACTATTATGCTGTGACAGCATTCGTATTAAAGAATATCGGAGGGAAACTTAGCGAAGGTATGAAAATAGGTTGGAAGCATGGTTTTGATTCTGGCGTAATGCTTAATTATGTGTACGAAAATAAAGCCAAGGGTAGGACAGCTATCGGTCAGTTTATTGATCGAATCTATTTAGACTCACCAGGGTGGGCTGGGATCCGCCAACGCGGTGAACACTTGCAGCAGAGTTTGATCGTGTCAATTAAAGAAAAGAAACGAGATCAAAATAAAGTGACAGTTATGGATGTTGCTGCAGGACCGGGGCGTTACCTGTTAAATGTTTTGGAAGATCTTAACGATCCATCAGTGAGTGCCATATGTCGAGATCTTGATGTGGTTGGTTTGCAAGAAGGGCAGACATTGGCCAAACAAAAGGGCCTTAATGAATCGGTCATTTATTTACAAGGCGATGCTTTTGATCCTGAGTCATTACGAGACACTATCGATCAGCCTGACATCATTATTGTCTCTGGTCTGTATGAACTTTTCTCGGATAATAAAATGCTGACTAAATCGTTACAGGGAATTTATGATCTCCTGCCTGAAAACGGTACCTTGATTTATACTAATCAACCGTGGCATCCACAACTAGAATTGATCGCTAGAACATTAATTAATCGTGAGCAAAAACCTTGGGTCATGCGCCCAAGATCACAGAAAGAAATGAATCAACTCGTTGAAAATGTTGGGTTTACACCAGAAAAAATGTTGATTGATAACGAGGGTATTTTCACGGTAAGTATTGCCAGAAAATAAAAAAAATCGGGAAAACACAGCATGCTATTTAATGCCGCAAAGGATGCGCCTCCGATATTTAAAGAACGATTCTTATGGTTGTTATTACTAGCACCTTTTTTCTTTCTTTTATACGGAGGTGCTAATCAAATCGTCAGTCACTTCAAAGACGTGCCGAGTATTGCTTTTGGTTGGGAAAGTCAGATCCCTTTCATCGCAGAAATGATTGTTCCTTACATGTTATTAGATCTGTTTTTTGGTTTGAGTTTTTTAATACCAAAGACTAGACAAACACTACAACAGCATGCTGTTAGACTAGGTTTCACCATCGCAATCTCGATGGTCATATTTATTCTCTACCCATTGCAATTTACGTTTGAAAAACCGGAAGTAATCGGCTGGTTAGCGCCACTGTTTGAAGCCTTAAAGAATGACTTGCCATACAACCAACTGCCATCTTTACATGTCAGTTTGAGTATGGTCGTAGGTTATCAATTTATACAACACTCAAAGGGTGTTATTAAGGTGATCTATGGTTTATTTTTCAGCTCTATAATTGTTTCTGTTCTCTTTGTCTATCAACACCATTTTATTGACATACCCAGTGGAGTACTGATCGGTTTTTTAGCCTTTTTTGTTATTCCGAAAAGTGGCAAGCAACGCTTATGCTTGAACTTTGTGAGCCCTAAACATATTGGTATGGCAATTAAGTATTTAATTGTGGCGATTATTGCGATCGTTTGTGCTTTTAAGTTTCCTAAACTTTGTTGGTTGTTCGCTTGGCTAGGCTTGAGTATGTTGCTACTTTCTACGGCTTATGCTTTAGGAATAAACCGAATTAGTCACAAGAAAAATGGGAAGCTAAGCTATTTTTTTCTTATATTATTTTGGCCTTATTTTTTAGGTAGTTTCTTAACATGGAAGTATTGGCATAATAAGCTATCAAGTCTTAAGCACGTTGATGATGATTTATTAATTGGTATGAGTCTAGGCCGTAAATCAGCCATTAATCTCGATAGTGAAAATATTAAAACGGTGATCGATCTCGCTCCAGAATTAAACAGTCATGTTCCTTTGGATAAACACTATTATTTCCTACCATTATTAGATCTCTCGATCCCCGATCCAAACTGTTTGATGAAGGTTGTGGAACAAATTGAGCAATCAAAAAAACACGGCAAGGTATTGGTGCATTGTAAGTTAGGCCTTTCGAGGAGTGTGATGGTTGCAGGTGCTTGGTTGATCGCAAAAAAAGGGTTTACTGCAGAGAAGGTTTGGTCAGAATTAAAACGGATCCAACCACGCTGTCCCGATCGGACTTATATGCTGATCGCACTGCAATTATTTGAGGCGAAAATGAAAGATGAACTCCGTTCGTAAAGAGTGAGTTCATCTAGGCTAGGTATATTCAAATCCTGTAACTGATCAAGTGAAGGTTTATACTTTTTTACGCCATAAAAAGAAGCCGATAAGTAAACCTATCAAGAGACCAACGAAGGTTCCTAATATTCCTAAGTTGGTTAGAGACTTACGACTTTCATGAAAGATCGGGTTATCATAGAAATTCGTACCTAAATGTAGGCTTAAGACTTTCCACTTTCCATCATCACTTTTAAGTAAGGTCGCAGTCCAACGTGTATTTAAATCGAAAGCTCGACCATCGATTAATTTGTATTTTTCGATACCACTACCGCGCACAATACCCATCGTTTTATTATGGTATAACTCGGTCAGCGCATCCGGTGTCAAAGTCATGTGTAAAGATTGCAGATAACCACCTTCTCCAAACCAGTCAGCAAAGTAGCTATCAATCTCATCAAGTGAAAAAATAGTATTTTGATTAACCGTGGTCACTCTTACTTTTGTATGAAAATAGGGCTTTAGATCAGCAAAATTTTCTGTGTTAATGGCGGTTTCAATACCTGACAGCAGTGTTCGTAACTCAGAGTGAATTGCATGATCGGCCTCCTCAGGTTGCGCTGGGGCAACTAAACCCAAAAAAAGTAGTGAGAAATATATATATTTGACCATTATTGTTTCCGTTACACAAAGATAGGATCTAAAATTATGATGCATAGAGCACCTGTTGGGTAGTCGTATTTTGCGGAGTTTTACTACGCTGAGATTCCTACTGATATAGGTCTTATAACCAGCAAAAGCTAGATTCCTACTAAAACAGTTGCAAACGTGTATAACGACATATTTTATGGTAATATTAACCGAATAACCTACTCACAATAATAACCAACGAATCAAGCATATATGTCCGATTTCGCGAAGAATCTATCGCAGATAAATATAGAAGATGAAATGAAAGAGTCGTACCTCGCTTACGCTATGAGCGTAATTGTAGGTCGAGCCTTACCGGATGCCCGTGATGGGCTCAAACCCGTTCATCGCCGCTCGCTCTATGCTATGCATGAGCAAAACAACGACTGGAACAAACCGTATAAGAAGTCTGCGCGTATTGTCGGTGACGTCATGGGTAAATATCACCCTCATGGTGATAGCGCTATCTACGATACGATTGTTCGTATGGCACAGCCTTTTTCCTTGCGTTACATGCTAGTCGATGGACAAGGTAACTTTGGTTCAGTCGATGGTGATGCACCTGCTGCGATGCGATATACCGAAGTGCGGATGTCGAAGATCGCGCATGAGTTGATTGCCGATATTGATAAAGAAACCGTCGATTTCCAGCCGAATTATGACGAGTCTGAACACGAACCGTTGGTTTTCCCGACGCGAGTTCCCAACCTTCTTATTAACGGTTCTAGCGGTATTGCTGTGGGTATGGCAACGAATATTCCACCGCACAATCTGACGGAAGTCGTGAGTGCTTGTATTGCTTTGGTGGACAACCCAGACCTCGATATTGATGGACTGATGGAATACATTCCTGGACCTGATTTCCCTACCGCTGCGATCATCAATGGTTCGCAGGGAATTCGTGAGGCATATCACACAGGAAAGGGACGAGTGCATATGCGCTCACGAGTTGAGATTGAAGGTGATGATGACGATGATAAAGCTCGTCTTGCCATTGTTGTCCGTGAACTGCCTTATCAAGTCAACAAAGCACGTTTGATCGAAAAGATAGCTGAGCTGGTTAAAGATAAAAAGATCGAAGGTATAAGACCTGATGGCTTGCGAGATGAGTCTGATAAAGACGGCATGCGTTTGGTTATCGAGCTTAAAAGAGGTGAGTCTGCAGAAGTCTTACTGAATAACTTATACAAGCAAACTCAGATGCAAACGGTGTTTGGTATTAACTGTGTAGCACTGATTGAAAACCAACCGCGACTTTTAAATCTAAAACAGCTGATTGAAGCTTTTGTTAGGCATCGTCGTGAAGTTGTTACTCGTAGAACGATTTATGATCTGCGCAAGGCAAGAGAACGAGCGCATATATTAGAAGGCTGGGCGATTGCCTTGGCCAATATTGATCCCATTATCGTATTGATCAAAAACTCAGCAAACCCTGCCGAAGCAAAAGTAGGCTTGATGAGCAAGGTTTGGGAAGCCGGTGTTGTCGGTGACCTTCTCGACCGTGCTGATGCTGATGCTTCACGACCTGACGGCTTAGGGACAGAGTTTGGTTTAACGAAAAAAGGCTATCAATTATCTGAAGCTCAGGCACAAGCCATTCTTGAATTACGTCTGCATCGTTTGACTGGTCTAGAGCAAGATAAAATTGTTGCGGATTATAAAGAACTTATTGAGATCATTAATGATCTGCTAGATATTTTGGCTCGTCCAGAAAGATTGATGAATGTTATTCGAGCCGAGCTAGTCGCTATTAATGAGCAGTTTGGTGACGAGCGTCGCACTGAAATTCTTGAGAATCATCTTGATCTCAGTTTAGAAGACTTGATCAATGAAGAAGATATGGTTGTAACCTTGTCTCACGCAGGTTACGCAAAAGCTCAGTCGTTAGAACTTTACCGTTCACAACGACGTGGCGGTAAGGGCAAAGCGGCTACGGCAATGAAAGAAGAAGACTTTGTCGATCAGTTGTTTATTGCTAATACGCACGACACTATCTTATGTTTCTCTTCACGCGGAAAACTCTATTGGAAGAAAGTGTACGAGTTGCCTCAGGCTGGTCGAACAGCGCGTGGCAAACCCATCGTAAATCTATTACCACTTGAAGAAGGTGAGAAGATCACGACGGTATTACCTATTAGAGAGTTCACTGAAGATCAGTTTATTTTCATGGCAACAAGCTCGGGTACTGTGAAGAAAACTTCGTTGATGGATTTTTCACGGCCAAGAGCTAACGGTATTATCGCGATTGATCTGAATGAAGATGATCAATTAATCGGCGTTGCTATCACTAGCGGACATGACCAAGTCATGCTGTTTAACAGCAATGGTAAGGCGATTTGCTTTAATGAAGATGATGTTCGAGCCATGGGTAGAACTGCTCGTGGTGTTCGTGGTATTCGTCTTGCGGAAGGACAAGAGGTTATCTCTTTGATTGTTGTCGATCAGCAGACTGATGAAGAAGGTGATGTTGTTGAAGAAACAAGAAAAGTTCTGACGGCAACGGAACATGGTTTCGGTAAGCGTACCAAGGTTGCAGAGTACTCTGTGCAAGGACGTGGAGGTCAAGGTTTGATCGCAATCCAAACATCTGAAAGAAATGGTGATGCAATTGGTGCTGTGTTGGTTGATGATGATGACGAAATTATGTTGATCAGTAATAAGGGAACATTGGTTCGTACACCGGTTAAAGATGTCTCTGTTGTCGGTCGTAATACTCAAGGTGTTAACCTAATTACCTTGAGTAAAAAAGAAGCGTTAGTCGGCCTTGAACGTATCATGGATGTTGGTGATGATAGCGACGACGAGGAAGTTGATAGTGAAAGTGACCAAGATACCAACGACAGTAGCCCTTCACCCGAAGCAGAATAATAAGAAGAATGACCGATCAAGAAGCGCTCAACAAACTCAGAATAAAAATAGATGAAATCGACGATCAGCTCTTAGAGCTGATCAGCGAGCGTGGTAAAGTCGCCAAAGCAGTCGCTGAAGCGAAAGGTGAGCCGCCCAAGCAGGGAGGTTATTACCGTCCTGATCGTGAAGCCTCAATTCTGCGACGGATCTTGGAACAAAATCAAGGTCCGCTCGCTGATGAAGAAATGGCACGTTTATTTCGTGAGATTATTTCCGCTTGTTTGGCGCTAGAAAAACCACTAAAAATTGCCTACCTTGGACCTGCTGGTACCTTTACACAGGGGGCAGCTTTAAAACATTTCGGTCACTCTATCGTTTCAGAACCACTAGATGCTATCGATGAGGTTTTTCGTGAAGTCGAGGCTGGTGGTTGTGATTTTGGTGTGGTGCCTGTAGAAAACTCTATAGAAGGTGTGATCAATCACACTTTGGATAGTTTTGTCCGTTCACCATTGAAAATTTGTGGTGAAGTGGCTTTACGCATCCATCATCATTTATTAACCAATGAAACCGATCTGAAAGCGTGTAAAAAGGTGATTGCTCATCAACAAGCACTGGCTCAGTGTCGCCAATGGTTAAACCATAATATGCCGAATGCAGAACGTGTTGCGGTTAGCAGTAACGCTGAAGCCGCTAGGCAAGCCTCGAAGCTAGAAGGGGTTGCAGCTATAGCCGGTGAATCAGCAGCCGAATTGTATGGAATTAAGATTCTCGTCAATAGTATTGAAGATGAGTCTTCAAATACTACTCGGTTCTTGATCTTGGGCAATGCTAATGTTCCTGCGACAGGTGAAGATAAAACCTCCTTATTATTTTCTACGCATAATAAGCCTGGTTCTTTGTTTCAAACGCTTGGTGTGTTTGATAAATATAAGATCAGCATGATGAAAATTGAGTCACGTCCATCACGACAAGAAATCTGGGATTATCTATTCTTTGTTGATCTTGACGGACATCTTGAAAACGAAGATATCATTAAAGCCTTAAATGATTTGAAAGATCATACCTCGATGTTGAAGGTCTTAGGCTCATATCCAAAAGCGGTACTATAAATGTCGAATGACTTTCTCTCACTGACAGCGCCCGGCGTTGCTGGTTTGCACCCCTATCAAGCAGGAAAACCTGTTGATGAATTAGAGCGTGAATACGGTGTGTCTAATGCCTTGAAACTGGCTTCAAATGAGAACCCTTTAGGTGCAGGGAAACTTGCGCTAGAAGCGATGCGTCAGGCTGGAAAAGAGGTGGCTCGATATCCAGATGGAAATGGTTTTCGACTTAAGACACTACTTGCAGAACAGTTAGGTATTAACCGCAATAATATTACGTTAGGTAATGGCTCGAGTGAAATTCTTGAATTGGTTATGCGCACGTTTGTGACACCCGAAAACCAAGTTATCTTTTCAGAGCATGCTTTTGCTGTATACCCTATTTTGACTCAGTCTGTCGGTGCTCAGGCCGTCGTTACGCCAGCGAAAAACTGGGGACATGATCTGGATGCTATGCGTGACGCAGTGACAGATCAAACACGTTTGATCTTTATTGCGAATCCAAATAACCCAACGGGCAATTGGATTAAACGTGAAGAATTACAGATTTTTATGGCTGCGATCCCTGCTCATGTTTTAGTACTCGTAGACGAAGCCTATTTTGAATACGTTGAAGAAGCTGAGTACCCAGATACCATTAAGTGGTTGGGTGAGTTTCCTAACTTAATCATCACACGTACTTTTTCAAAAATTCACGGCTTAGCTGGGTTACGTGTAGGTTATGGTATTTCTCACCCTGATCTTGCTGAATTATTAAACCGTGTACGTCAGCCATTTAACACGAACTCTTTTGCGCTAGATGCTGCCGAAGCGGCTTTGCAAGATCACGAGCATATACAAAAAAGTATTGATACCAATAGAGCGGGCTTAAAGCAATTGATGAGTGCGTTCGAAGAGATGGATTTAGCTTATATACCATCCGTGGGTAACTTTATTTGTGTTGAGTTTGAACAAACGGGTGCGGAAATTTATGAGGCGCTATTACACAAAGGCGTGATCGTTCGTCCCATCGGTGTTTATGGCATGCCAAACTATCTACGCGTAACGGTCGGTAGCGAAGCCGAGAATGCGGTTTTCATTGCTGCGCTGAAAGTCGTCCTAACATGAAGATAAATCACCTGACCATTATTGGTATTGGGCTGATAGGGGGGTCTTTTGCACGAGCACTAAGAAGGGCCAATGTTTGTCAGCGTATAACAGGCTGTGCCCGATCAATTAATGAGCTTAAAAAAGCTGTTGAACTCGGTGTTATAGACGATTATTCAACTGATCCAGCAGAAGCAGTTGAGGGTGCTGATCTCGTTTTCGTCTCAATCCCTCTTGGGGCTTGTAGCGAAATTTTCGAAATCATTGCGCCAGCTTTGGGCGATCAAACAATTGTCACGGATGCAGGAAGCGTCAAAGGCAGTGTAGTTGAATCTGCGCGTAGATATCTTGGTGAGAATTTTTCTAATTTTGTCGCAGGCCATCCCATTGCTGGAACAGAAAAGAGTGGTGTGGACGCTTCTTTTGCGGAGCTTTACGATAACCATCGAGTCATCCTTACACCTGTTGAAGAAACGTCCTCCGAAGCCATTGATTGTGTACGCGAGTTATGGGAGTTAGCGGGAGCAGATGTCGATATGATGGATGTGGAACGTCATGATGAGGTACTCGCAGCCACCAGTCACCTACCACACGTTATGGCATATTCTCTCGTGAATACGCTATCTAAAATGGAAAAATCCGGTGATGTATTTCGATTCGCAGCGGGAGGCTTTGCTGATTTCACGCGAATAGCTTCGAGCAGCCCACAAATGTGGCACGACATCGTATTTGCCAATCGTAATGCTGTTCTCGAATTATTACAGCAGTACGAAGATGGAATTGATGAACTCAAAGAAGCTTTGGTTAAGAATGACAGTACATTTGTAATGAATATGTTAACCGATGCTAAACAAGCCAGAGATATATTTGCGGATAATCGTCTCCAGCGTCAAGTCAACCCAGATACAGAAGAAGGTGAAGAATAAGATTTATGGCTAAAGAAATACTTGTAAAGCCGCAGGGAAGTTTTCAGGGAACGATTAAAATCCCTGGTGATAAATCCATTTCGCATCGCGCTATTATGCTCGGCGCTATTGCCGAAGGTGTGACTAAAATCAGTGGTTTTCTAGAGGCAGAAGATACCCTCGCAACGCTCGCCGTATTTGAAGCACTTGGGGTGAAAATTGAAAGGCCAGCCAAAGGTGAAGTGATCATCCAGGGTGTCGGAATGCACGGCCTAAGAGCACCAACGAAATCTTTAGATGTAGGTAACTCAGGTACTTCAATGCGCCTATTGAGTGGTTTGTTTTCAAGCCAACCATTTGATGTGGAGCTGTCGGGTGATAAATCACTTTCCGTTCGGCCTATGCGTCGTGTAACTGATCCATTGAACGAAATGGGTGCTGAAATTGCGTGTGAAGAAGATGGAACCCCTCCTTTGAAAATATCAGGCGGAAATAAACTTAAGGGTATGATTTACGATTTGCCGATGGCCAGTGCACAGGTGAAATCTGCTGTTTTACTTGCAGGAATATATGCTGAAGGTGAAACACAGGTTAATGAAAAAGGTATCTTGCGTGATCACACCGAACGCATGTTAGAAGGCTTTGGTTATGACATTCGTTATGGTGATGGTTCAGCTAAACTCTCCGGTGGTGGTAAATTAACAGCTCAATCGATAGTCGTTCCCGGTGATATTTCATCGTCTGCATTTTTTATTGTAGGTGCTTGTATTGCTGAAGACTCTGATCTTGTTTTAGAAAATGTCGGTATCAATCCTACGCGTGATGGCGTGATCAGAATTCTTAAATTGATGGGGGCTGATATAGAGATTGTGCGTGAGTATCAGGCAGGTGGCGAGCCAGTGGCTGATCTCAGAATTAAATATGCGCCATTGAAAGGTATTGTCATACCAGAAGAGTGGGTTCCTTTAGCGATTGATGAGTTTCCTGCGATCTTTATCGCTGCTGCTTGTGCAGAAGGGGAAACGGTTCTACGCGGCGCGGCAGAAATGCGTGTAAAAGAAAGCGATCGCATTCAAGTCATGCAAGAAGGTCTCGTCAAATTAGGCGTTGATGCAGAAACGTTACCTGATGGGATGATCATCCAAGGAAGCCAAATTCAATCGGGCACTGTTGATAGCCATGGTGATCATCGTATAGCAATGGCTTTTGCTATAGCAGCATTACGATCGGCTGGCGATATTCATATTCTTGACTGTGAAAATGTGGATACCTCATTTCCTGAGTTTGTTAGCCTAACGCGTGAAGTCGGTTTGAATATTTCTGAACTTTCATGACGAACAATAATATCCCTGTAATAACAGTCGATGGACCCAGTGGTACAGGTAAAGGCTCCCTATGCGGTCGACTGGCCGAAACTCTTGGGTTTCATCTATTAGATAGTGGCTCACTTTATAGGGTTCTTGCTTATGTTGTTAGCAAAGAAAAGATATCAATAGAGGATATAGCCTCTATTGTTGAACAAGCTGGTAAACTTGATCTGAGCTTTGAGAAAAAGGGCGAGTTGGTATCGATCTTGCTCTCTGGAGAGGATGTTTCGGCACAGATTCGTACAGAAGAAAGTGGTAACAAAGCTTCAAAAATCGCTATAATTCCTGACGTTAGAGCTGCGTTATTTGAACGACAAAAGGCATTTCAAATGAGCCCGGGCTTGATTGCTGATGGACGCGATATGGGAACGGTTGTTTTCCCAAAAGCTGATCTGAAAATTTATCTGACAGCCAGCGCTGAACAAAGGGCCAAAAGACGACATAAGCAGTTGAAAGACAAGGGGAATGATGTTACTGTCGCGCAGCTTCTCAATGATATTGCGGAGCGAGATCAGCGTGATAGTCAACGTCAGGTTGCGCCATTAAAACCGGCCGCTGATGCTATTGTCATTGATACCACAAATTTAGGTATTGAAGAAGTTGAAGCTCAAGTGCGAGCATTGATAGAAGAAAGAGGACTTTCTTCATAGAGTTACAAGCTCTAGCTGGAGTCCTTTAATATAATATTTATTAAGCTATAACAACAGGTTGACTGAGCATGAACTCAGTTATTTTTTAACTATAAACCGCTTTATGCGGAAGTGGATTCGACACAAAAAGTTGAGTCTGGAGTCTAATTAATCATGTCCGAAAGTTTCGCGGAATTATTTGAACAAAGTCAAGTAGAATTAAACATCGCTACGGGTGCAATTGTCACCGGTACGGTTTTGGAAGTAGGACCTAAGTTCGTTGTTATCAACGCGGGTCTGAAGTCAGAAGGGATGATCCCAACAGAACAGTTTTACGATGAGCAAGGTGAGCTCGAAGTGGTTGTTGGTGACAAGGTCGACGTTGCATTAGAAGCGTTTGAAGATGGCTATGGTGCCACTCGACTATCCCGAGAAAAAGCTAAGCGAGCAATGGCTTGGATAAGTCTTGAAAAAGCTCACGAAGATAATGAAACTATCACTGGTATTATTACTGATAAGGTTAAAGGTGGTTTCACCGTTGATGTGCATAATATCCGCGCATTCCTACCGGGTTCATTGGTTGATGTTCGTCCAGTTCGAGATACAAGTTACCTCGAAGGCAAGCCATTAGAATTTAAAGTTATTAAAGTTGATCAAAAACGTAACAATGTTGTTGTTTCACGTCGTGCTGTTGTTGAAAGCGAAAGCTCAGCGGATCGTGAAGAGTTACTCAATAGTCTTGAAGAAGGCATCACTATTAAAGGTCTGGTTAAAAACCTTACTGACTACGGCGCATTCGTTGACCTTGGTGGTATTGATGGTCTACTACATATTACTGATATGGCTTGGAAACGTGTTAGTCATCCAAGCGAAGTGGTTACTATTGGCGATGAAATCGAAGTTAAGGTTCTTAAATTCGATAAAGAGAAAACTCGTGTATCACTAGGTTTGAAACAGCTGGGCGAAGATCCTTGGGTTGATATTGCACGTCGTTATCCAGAAGGTTTCCGCTTGTCTGGTAAAGTTACTAACCTCGCGGACTATGGTTGTTTCGTTGAAATTGAAGAAGGCGTTGAAGGTTTGGTTCACGTTTCTGAAATGGATTGGACTAACAAAAACGTACATCCTTCAAAACTTGTTCATCTTGGTCAAGAAGTTGAGGTTGCTGTTCTTGATATCGACGAAGAAAGACGTCGAATTTCTTTGGGCATGAAACAATGTCTTAACAACCCTTGGGATGAATTCGCAGCGACACATGCTCGTGGCGATAAAGTGTCTGGTGCGATTAAATCTATTACGGACTTCGGCGTATTCATCGGTCTCGATGGTGGCATTGATGGTCTCGTACACCTTTCTGATATTTCTTGGAATGATTCAGGTGAAGACATCGCGCGTAACTACAACAAAGGTGATGAGCTAGAAACGGTCATCCTTGCGATTGATGCTGAGCGTGAGCGAATCTCACTAGGTATCAAACAAATGGACGGCGATCCCATCAGTGATTACATGAACGAGCATCCAAAAGGTAAACTTGTGAATGGTACCGTTGTTGAAGTTGATGCACGTGGCGCTGAAATTGAACTTGCAGAAGGCGTTATTGCTTACATGCGTGCTTCTGAAATGTCACTTGATCAAGTAGACGATGCCCGTAAATTGTTTAAAGAAGGTGACAAGGTTGAAGCTATGCTAGTAGGTGTTGATCGTAAGAAACGCTCGATCAACCTTTCAATCAAGGCGAAAGATTCTAAAGATGAGAAAGATGCCATCAAAGAATACAGTTCAGCTTCTGATACTGGTGCTACAACACTGGGTGATTTGCTAAAAGAGCAAATGGATAAATAATCCCAAGTACTAAGCTAGTTCTGGATGATGGGTATGTTTGCCTGTCATCCAGATTAATTAGCTAAACTACTATCCAGAATTCAATCTAGAGAATAAAAAATGACAAAATCAGAACTGATTGATGTTCTAGCAAGCAAACAAACACACTTACGATACAATGATGTTGAGTCCTCAGTTAAATCAATGCTTGAACATATGGCAAATACTCTTGCAAACGGTGAACGTATTGAAATACGAGGTTTTGGTAGCTTTTCGTTAAATTTCAGGCCACCAAGAGTCGGACGCAACCCAAAATCAGGAGAGCAGGTCTCATTGCCAGGAAAACATGTCCCTCATTTCAAACCAGGAAAAGAGCTACGTGAACGCGTTAATGATTCTCTTAAAAAAGATTAAGTAATAACACTAATTATTTAGTGATTTGATGAGCAGCAACGGGTATTATCAAGTTTCAAATTTAAAGAAACGTTGTCTTTTAAAAACTATTCATACAGGGGGAGAAGATGATAGGATTTCTTAAACTTCTTTTTGTTATCGTAATTGTTGCCATTGGTTTGGCATTTCACTCAAATAATACTGAACTAGTTACAATTAATTATTATCTAGGGCAGACAGAGTTAAGTATTTCATTCCTTGTAATAGGATCTATTCTTATTGGTGCAATACTTGGTTTTTTAACCAGTTTTGGCATTATTTTGCCTTTGCGCCGTGAGCGTTCAAAACTTAAAAAATCAGTCAAAACAGCGGAGCAGGAAGTATCAAACTTAAGATCTATCCCTTTGCAGGATGCCGACTGAGTTATTAGGTGGGTTATTATTCCTGTTACTGCCAGTCGCCGCTGGCAGTGGTTGGTATTTTGCTCGGAAGAAGTATTTTAATCCATCGAGTTATGTAGAAGATGTAGCCCCAGAATATTATAAGGGGCTGCGTTACATTATTGACGAGCAACCTGATAAGGCGATTGAAGTCTTTTTAAAGTTACTTGAAGTCGATAGCGAAACAGTAGAAGTTCATCTCGCTTTAGGGAATCTCTTCCGCCGTCGAGGGGAAGTTGACAGAGCTGTTCGTGTACATCAAAACCTCATTGCAAGACCCACCTTAAGTACCGAGCAACGATCTCAAGCACTTGTTGAACTGGGCGTTGATTATCTACGCTCAGGATTGCTCGATCGTGCAGAAGTTATGTTTGAAAGTTTACTTACAACAGCATATAAATCTCGTGCTGCTTTATATCTAGTGGAAATTTATGAGGAAGAGCAGGATTGGGACAAAGCCGTAGAATGCGCTCGTATCTGGCAACAGAATTCATCACATAAACTCAATAAACGTATTGCTCATTACTACAGCAAAAAAGCTGAGGAATGTTTAGCGGATAACGATCTTAAACCAGCGCGTGAGTTTATCAAGTTAGCTTTAAAAGAAGATTCAAACTGTGCCCATGCAAGTATGGTTGAAGGTCATCTTGAGATGTTAGAGAAGAATTATAAAGCTGCTATAAAAGCATTTAAAAGGATAGAAAAACAGGCACCAGAATTTATAAGCGAAGTCTTAATTCCACTAAAAACCTGTTACAGAAATTTGGATAAGAGTCACAAATTTCTTGAGTATTTACATGAACTTCCCACGTCTCAAACAGGTGTTAATCAAATAATAGAGCTGTCAGATTTCATTGAGGAAAATGAAGGCAGTGATAATGCGATTCGTTTCTTGATTGATAAAGCAGAGGAATTACCTTCAGTCAGAATGCTCGATCGATTAGTCGATCTTTCATTGATTGCAGAAGAGGGTGAGAATAAAACTAAGCTCGAATGCTTTAAAAGGCTAACAGGTAAACTTGTAGAAGTTAAATCTGCCTTTAAGTGTAGCCACTGTGGTTATCGAGCACGATCAATTTATTGGCAGTGTCCTGCATGTAAGAACTGGGATACTGTCAAACCAATACAAGGTGTAGTTAGTGAACAATTCTAAAGTGATAATCGCTCTTGATTTTAATAATATGGGCACGGCTCTTTCGTTTGTACTCCAGCTTGATCCACAAAAATGTCGTATCAAGGTGGGTAAGGAGCTATTCACTAGCGCAGGGCCAAAAATAGTTGAGCGTTTTGTTGGAATGGGCTTTGATGTTTTTCTTGATCTCAAATTTCATGATATCCCTAATACGGTAGCGAAGGCCTGTGCTGAAGCTGCTAAGCTAGGTGTCTGGATGGTTAATGTTCATGCTAGTGGTGGCCGTAGCATGATGATTGCTGCCCGCGAAGCGATTGATCAGTGTGAGAACAAACCATTACTTATTGGTGTGACAGTTTTAACTAGTTTATCGGCCATAGAACTGCAAGAAGTTGGAGTGCAAGGGACACCAGAAGAAGCGGTAGAGAGGCTCGCTAAGTTGGCTCAATCAACGGGGCTTGATGGCGTTGTCTGTTCGCCACTTGAAACGGCTAAGTTACGCAAATCTTGTGGTGATGGTTTCTTATTGGTGACCCCTGGGGTTAGACCTAAAGGTAGTGCTCAAGATGATCAAACTCGTATTCTGACACCAGAAGATGCAATCAATAATGGTTCTGACTACCTTGTTATTGGCCGGCCGATAACTCAAGCTGATGATCCTGCAGCGGCATTGAATGTAATTTCAACAGCGTTACCATCTCTATAAATTGATCACACTAGCAACAACTAGTTTAATTAAGTATGAAGTTAGATAAGTACTATGAATGATAAGGTTTCACTGAGTCCCTTTCAGCCCCCCCTCCCAAAAGCTAAAGGTGACCGATTACGCTGGACATGTTTGTACGGTTCCAGCAAAGCACTTGCGATAGCGAGTGCGTTAGAAAAACACCAATCGCCATTATTGGTCATTACCTCAGATACCTTGATTGCAGAACGCTTGGCTAGTGAATTGGCATTTTTCTGTTCAGATAAAGATCTGCCTATTAAGGTTTTCCCTGACTGGGAAACATTGCCCTACGATCAGTTTTCACCTTATCACGATATTATTTCTGATCGTTTATCGATACTTTCGAAACTACCAACAGAACAGCAAGGTGTGTTGATAGTCTCGATATCGACCTTGATGCATCGATTACCACCACAAGAATATGTAAACAGTAATAGTTTTTCTATAGCGGTCGGCGAAACGCTTGATCAAGATAATTTTCGTAGGCAGCTGGAATTGAGTGGCTATCGGTATGTTTCACAGGTACTCGAGCATGGTGATTTTACTATCAGGGGATCGTTGCTTGATGTATTTCCTATGGGGAGTAAAGCTCCTGTCAGGATTGATCTATTTGATGAAGAGGTCGAAACGCTGCGTTACTTCGATCCTGAGACCCAGCGTTCGACAGAGACTCTCGATAAACTGGAGATCTTGCCCGGCCACGAATTTCCGTTAACTGAAGAAGGCATAACTCACTTCAGGCAGGCTTGGCGCGATCAATTTGAAGGAGTGCCCGGTGATTGTTCAGTTTACCGTGATATCAGTGATGGTTTGGTCGCACCGGGAATAGAATATTATTTACCCTTGTTCTTCGATCAAACGAGCACGCTGTTTGATTTTCTTCCGACTGATACTATGATCATGTTCGATGATAGGGTAGAAGAGTCAGCAGAACATTTTTGGAATGAAGTAACTGAGCGTCACAAACAATTTCAGCATGATGCGAATCGCCCCATTTTGGATCCAGATACGATTGTATTACGTGTTAATGAAGTATTTGAAGCGATAAAACAGACACCCTCTATTCAAATAGCCGGTATGGATACTGAACAAGAAGATACTGGTAGTAAAGGCAATCGGATTAGTTTCGCAACAACGATGCCGATGAAAATTCCTGTCGATCCGCGCGCTGAAGATCCTTTGGGATTATTAAAAAGGTTTTTGGATAACTTTGATGGTCGTGTCCTTATTGCCGCAGATTCTGCAGGCCGTCGTGAGACCTTGTTAGACACTTTCCGTCGACATGATCTACGTCCTGTCGTGTTTGAGAACTGGAACGAATTTTTAGTTGCAGACTTATCTGAAGCTAAGGTGGGGATCACCGTTGCGTCATTGGAGCAGGGTGTGCAAATTGATGCTCCTGCTGTCGCAGTCATTAGTGAAACACAGATGTTTGGTGAACGTGTTTCACAAAAACGTCGCCGCAGGCGATCGGGTCGTGGCGATCCTGATGCGATTGTAAAAAATCTAACCGAGTTAACTATTGGTTCCCCTGTTATTCATGAGGATCATGGTGTCGGGCGTTATTTGGGGTTAACGACGCTGTCTGCTGTTGAAGTGACGGATGAATATTTAGAACTTGAATATGCTGATGGTGATAAGTTGTTTGTGCCGGTTGCCTCCTTGCATCTGATCAGCCGCTTCTCTGGCGTCGATCCGGATCATGCTCCATTACACAAACTAGGCAGCGGCCAGTGGCAAAAAGCGAAATCAAAAGCCGCGCAGCGAGTACATGATGTTGCAGCTGAGTTGTTGGAGATCTATGCTCGCCGTGAAGCACGCAAAGGTTATGCTTTTACCGTGGATGAAGATGGCTATCGCGCATTCTCACAAGCTTTTCCATTCGAAGAAACGCCGGATCAATATACCACGATAGAAGCCGTTTTAGAGGACATGCAGGCTGAACGACCGATGGATCGCTTAGTCTGTGGAGATGTCGGTTTTGGTAAAACTGAAGTTGCTATGCGTGCAGCATTCGTGGCGATTAGTGCAGGCAAGCAGGTGTCTATACTGGTTCCGACGACGTTATTGGCTCAACAACATTATGAAAACTTTAAAGATCGTTTTGCGGACTGGCCTGTTCGTGTAGAACAGCTATCACGTTTTAGTGGATCAAAAGGGGCTCGCGAAACAATTGAAGGATTAGCTAGCGGTACTGTCGATATTGTTATCGGTACACACAAGCTGATCCAGAATGACATTAAGTACAAACAGCTTGGTTTGTTGATCATCGATGAAGAGCATCGTTTCGGTGTTCGTCAGAAAGAAAAAATGAAGTCGTTGCGAACAGAAGTCGACATCCTTACATTAACGGCGACACCGATTCCACGTTCTTTGAACATGGCGTTGACGGGGACTCGTGAGCTATCGATTATTGCGACGCCACCAGCACGGCGGCTAGCCATCAAAACGTTTGTTAGAGACTGGAAAAACGAGGTTATCAAAGAGGCAATCTTGCGTGAGATCAGTCGCGGTGGGCAAGTTTATCTTTTACATAATAATGTCGAAACTATCGAGAAAATGGCGGCTGACATAGCGGCGTTAGTGCCAGAAGCACGTGTACAGCACGCTCATGGTCAGATGCGAGAACGTGCACTCGAAAGCGTGATGAAGGACTTTTACCATCGACGATTTAATGTTTTAGTTTGTAGCACGATCATCGAAACGGGAATTGATATACCCAACGCTAACACGATTATTATTAATCGTGCGGATAAGTTTGGTTTGGCGCAGCTTTATCAGTTACGTGGCCGAGTAGGGCGATCTCATCATCGTGCTTATGCTTACCTTGTCGTCCCTGATGTAAAAAACCTTACTGATGATGCGCGTAAACGACTAGAGGCAATCGAATCGTTGGAAGATCTTGGCGTAGGTTTCACCATCGCAACACATGATCTGGAGATTCGTGGTGCGGGTGAAATCCTTGGAGACGATCAGAGCGGACATATTCAAGAGATTGGGTTTGGAATGTACACCGATATGCTTGATCGTGCAGTCAAAGCATTGAAAGCAGGTAAACAACCTCAGCTTGATCGACCACTTGATCACGGCACAGAAATCGATGTCCATGTTGCTTCCTTGATCCCAGAAGATTACTTGCCGGATGTACATACACGGTTGATAATGTATAAACGTATAGCCAGTGCAGAAGATGAGTTAGCGCTGCGAGAACTTCGTGAAGAGATTATTGATCGTTTCGGTATGATGCCTGAACAAGCCTTAAACTTATTCGCTTTAACCAGCCTTAAGATAAAGGCAACCCCAATGGGCATTAAGAAAATTGATTTTGGTGCGAGTGGTGGTCGAATGATCTTTAATGAGGAGCCCAATATTGATCCGGCTTTAATCATCCGACTGATCCAAACAGAACCCTATAACTACAAGTTAGAGAATACCAAGTTACGTGTGCTAAAAGAAATGCCAGATCCTTCACAAAGATTTGAGGAAATACACAGCTTGCTGGATCGATTATTGAAGGATCCAGCCAGTTAACTCGCTAGTTTGAATGGACAATAAGGGTATTAATATGAAAAAAGTCACCTCGCTATTGTTTCTACTTTGTCTATTACCTACTGTTGTATCCGCTGCGAGCTACAAAGTTGAAGTATTAGTGTTTGAACACGCAAATCGAATAGCTATTGATCAAGAGCAATGGCGTGAGCTGATAGAAGCACCTTCTTCTTGGGGCGCGATTCCGGTTGAAAGTGGTGGAGAGGGAAATGTTATCAAACGGCTGCCGAGCTCATCGTTAAACCTTGCACAGGTTCGAGCAAAACTTGAATTATCCAAAAAATACCGTGTGCTCTATCACAAAGGTTGGAACCAGCCAGTTTTTTCTAAAGATGATGAAGCCTCTGCTTGGATTGATGTACCTGGGCTCCTCGAAGGTTCAATCAAGTTATATAAAAAGAAGTACTTACACATCAATGTTAATCTACTTTATACCAGTCTTGAAGGCCGTGTTCGTTTACAACAGAATCGTCGTTTGAAGTCGAAAGAACTCCATTATCTTGATCATCCCTTGTTTGGTGTGTTGATCAGAGTCGTTCGGCTATAAGGACAATTTGTTAATAAGGTGTCTGAGAATAATCAAGAGTTGTCTCGCCGGGAACTGCGCAATAAAGCGATCAAGCGGTATGAAAAAGAACGGTTGCGTAATCGACTTTTGGCTGAACCCGGAGCGCATGAGCTTGTATTGGTGTTGGATAGTCTAAAATCTGGATTTAATGTACCCAAACTTTTTCGCAGTGCTGAGGCCTTTGGTGCTCGTGAAGTTCATTTGATCGATATTGGATTTTTTGATCCAGCGCCTGCAAAAGGGGCTTTTCGTAAGGTTCCAGCAAAATTTCACGAAACATTTGATCAATGCTATCAGTTGCTAAAGAAAGAAGGTTATGCGGTTTATGCCTTGAATTTTGATACTGATGTAGTTTTACAGGAAGTTGTGTTTCCTGATAAGAGTGCGTTTATTCTTGGTAATGAAGAGCTGGGGATTAGTATCGATCTAAAGGATTATCCGGATATTCAAACGATTAGAATTGCCCAACATGGTAACGTGCAGAGTCTTAATGTCAGCATTGCAGGTTCGATTGTGATGTATGAATACCTACGGCAACGATAACGTTGCCGTAGGTTGTAAAAGTCTTACTGGATGCCTTGGCTAGCAAGGTATTCTTCATAAGTACCCGCAAAGTCAATGATTCCATTTTCAGTCATATCAAAGATACGTGTAGCTAATGATCCTACGAACTCACGATCATGACTGACGAAGAATAGCGTTCCTTCATATTGCTCTAGCGCCATGTTTAAAGACTCGATCGATTCCATATCCATGTGATTGGTTGGCTCATCCATGATCAGAACATTTGGGTTTTGTAACATTAACTTACCAAACATCATTCGACCTTTTTCTCCACCAGAAAGCACGCTGACTTTCTTGTCGATCGTTTTTCCTGAAAACAGCAGTCGCCCTAAAATACCTCGGATAGATTGCTCATCATCTTCTGTTGATCCCCATTGAGACATCCAATCATATAGGTTGATGTCTTTTTCAAAGAAGTGTTCATGATCTTGTGCATAATAACCAATATTAGAATTTTCAGACCATTTAATAGCGCCTGTTTTTGGCGGTAATTCACCAGAGAGTGTCTTAACAAAGGTAGATTTACCGATACCATTGGGTCCGATGATGGCGATGCGTTCACCAACCTCTGTCATAAAGTCGAGTTTTTTGAATAAAGGCTCGCCGTCATCGTAACCTTGACTTATATTCTCAACCTCAAGAGCATTTCTGAAGAGTTTTTTATCTTGGTTAAAACGGATAAAAGGATTCACACGACTTGATGGTTTGATGTCATCAAGTTGGATCTTATCCAATTGTTTCGCTCTAGATGTGGCTTGCTTTGCTTTTGATGCATTGGCTGAGAAGCGAGCAACAAAGGCTTGAAGTTCTTGAATTTGTACTTTTTTCTTGGCGTTATCAGATAATTGACGTTGACGAGCTTGTGACGAAGCGAGCATGTACTCATCATAATTACCGGGGTAAACACGTAACTCGCCAAAGTCCATATCAGCCATGTGCGTACAGACACTGTTTAAGAAATGTCTGTCATGCGAGATGATGACCATTGTGCTATCACGCTGATTGATCACTTCTTCTAGCCAGCGAATCGTGCTGATGTCCAAGTGGTTGGTTGGCTCGTCGAGTAAGAGAATATCTGGATCAGCGAATAAGACTTGAGAAAGTAGAATACGTAACTTCCAGCCCGGTGCTATCTCGCTCATTGGCCCGTAATGTTGTTCTGTTGGGATGCCGACACCAAGAAGTAGTTCGCCAGCACGTGACTCCGCGGTATAACCATCTAATTCAGCGTATTCGCCTTCTAATTCAGCGACCTTAATACCATCTTCATCAGACATTTCTGGTAAGTTGTAGATGCGATCACGTTCATGATGAACTTCCCATAAGCGAGGACTTCCCATGATCACGACGTCGATAACGCGTTGTTCCTCATAAGCGAACTGATCTTGCTTCAAAACTGCAAAGCTTTCGTTGACGTCAATACTGACATTACCCGAGGTTGCTTCGAGTTCACCAGAGATAATTTTCATGAAAGTAGATTTACCACAACCATTCGCACCGATTAGGCCATAACGATTACCCCCACCGAATTTAATTGAGACGTTTTCAAATAAGGGCTTAGCCCCGAATTGCATGGTGATATTAGCTGTAGTGAGCAAGATTTTTTACCTATGATAGTGTTACCGGATTTGCTAACATGCGAACCCGAAAAAGCGCGACATTATACATGCTTATGTGCTGGAAAGATAAGCATGTACTTCCGTAGTTTTTTCAATCAATCTAGTAAAACTGAAGATATTTCACACTACTTTTCAATTGAATGACTTAGAATGTGAAGGATGGTCATTAATTCTTTATTTTGATTGCTGTTTTTGAAATTTACTTTTACCATTTCTCACACGGGCAACGAAATTCATATATATCAGTATTAGGTATTAGTATTTAGGTTATGAGTCACAAAACAAACTATTACACGAAACAACATATGTTGTTTCGCTTCGATGCTGTAAATTGCATCTAAATATAAGTAGACCTGATATTTAATGATCGAAACTAATACGGATATTATTCACGAAACAATTCCCTTGGTCGCGCTAATGATAGCAATGGCAATGAGCCTGCTGGTCATTCCTATTGTGTGGCGATTTGCTGGCTTCCTCGGCATGATTGATGAACCCGATTATCGAAAGGTGCATAGTCAAGCTATCCCTAGGGTTGGGGGACTGGGAATTATTGCTGGATCCTTACTTGCTATTTTTTCACTCTTAAATCTATCGCAGACAGTTATCGCATTTTTGCTAGGGGCTGTTGTTATCATCTTCTTTGGAATCTGGGATGATATTTATCAGGTCAAGCCAAAGATAAAGTTTGCGGGACAAATTATTGCTATTTCTATTATCGTTTTCTACGGTGATATTTGGATTTCGCACCTGCCTTTTACAGAGATCGATAGCGTTCCTGCATGGATAGGCATTCCTTTTACCTATTTCGCTATAATCGGTATGACCAATGCGGTAAACACTTCTGATGGTTTGGATGGTTTAGCCGGTGGTGAAGCTTTATTAAGCCTCCTTGTGATCGCCTTCTTGGCATTTATTGCTGGTGGTATGGAAGCTTGTATCATAGCGGCGAGCTGCATTGGTGGGATTTTAGGTTTTCTCCGTTATAACACCCATCCAGCGCAAATCTTTATGGGTGATGCCGGTAGCCAGTTCTTAGGTTACTCTTTAGGTTTTTTAGCGATACTTTTAACCCAAGATGTATATCCATCACTTAGCCCAACACTTACCTTGTTATTCTTGGGTTTGCCTGTGATTGATCTGTTTTTTGTCATGATCATACGTGTCAAAAATGGCCATAGTCCTTTTCATGCAGATAAAAGCCATATTCATCATCGGCTGTTAGAAGTTGGTTTTGATCATTACGAAACAGTCATCGTTATCTATTCTATCCAAGCATTGCTAGTCATTAGTGCGATATTTTTACGTTATCAAAGTGACTTATTGATTATCTTTTTGTATATCTCAACAGCTATATCGATTTTTGCATTGTTAGCCTACGCAGAAAAAACAGGTTGGCGTACAGATATTCAGTCGCGAACGACGTTATTTTCCACCGCTCATTATGTTCGAGAAAATAGTATTGATATCATTCGTATTGCACTGATTATCATAGAATTTACACTGCCAGCTTACTTTATCTTCGCCAGTATCTTTGTAGAAAGTATTCCTAGAGATTTTGGAATGATATCGGGTGTCTTGTTTATTGTTATGTTTGTAGAAATGTTTTATTACAGACAAAAGAACGGATTCTCTTTAAGGGGAGGTGTCTACATTGCGGGAATGTTTTCAGTCTACCTAGTTTCTAAATCTGAACGCATCACCCATGCCGCATACTTGGATATTGTACCATTTGTATTACTAGCAGCGTCGATTGCTATTGTTGTCAGATATGCGATGGATAAGAAGTTTCAAACGTCACCGATGGATTATTTGATAGTCTTTGGTGTGTTTGCAGTGGCTGTTTTTGGAGGACGTTACTTACAAATACAAGAAGTTGGAGTACTTGTCGTTAAAAGCATTATTGTACTTTATGGCTGTGAATTACTTCTGATGCGGAAGGATAAGCGTCTTAATAGCTTAAATATAACAGCATTGATTACGATGGTTATACTTACTTATAGAGGTTTGATAGGCTGATAAATATAAGATCTTGTGAGTTGATTTTTAGATACAGGTTGAACTAAGCCTTAGATATGTAATCAGTAATGTAGTCGATATGAAAAGAGGGAATTGGTCGTTGTTTTTTCATTTATCAAAAATAGTCACTTGCAGTCGGCTAGACTCTGCGAGACTATCAGTTTTGGATTTTAGTAGTTAACACTTTAGGAATTAATATATGTTTAAATTCAACCGATTAGCTTGTTTATCTGTTCTTATGCTGATGTTATCTGCCTGTGGCGGTGCTGATGAGCGTAAAACTGCTTATTTAGAGCGCGGCATACAGCTTGTTGAGGAAGGTAACTTTGAGAAGGCTAAGCTTGAATTTAAGAATGCCTTGCAAATTGATCCCAAAGATGCTGAAGCACACTATCAACTGGGTCTAGTGTTAGAAAAACTGGGTGAGTGGCGTCCAGCGATGGGGCAGTTTTTAGCCGTAATTAAAAATGATGCATCACACGTAGGCGGGCATATCCATGCAGGCCAAATATATCTTCTGAGTAATGCACTTGATTTGGCGTTAGAAGAAGCGGAAACAGCAGTCAAGCTCGATCCGAATAGCGCTGATGCACTTGTCTTACGCGGTGGTATAAAGGCTCGAAACTCTGACATTACCGGTGGTTTTTCAGATGGCCTTGCCGCGCTGAAATTAGATGCGGGTCATATCAATAGTATTGCTCTTTTATCATCGTTACATCTGACAAAACAAGAGTATACCGAGGCGGTATTGTTAATAAATGGAGGTCTTGAAAAACATCCTGGGAATACCAACTTGCTATCGATTAAGGCCAAAGTTCTTATGTTTCAAAAGGATTTTGCCGGAACAGGCGCTATTCTTGACGAAATTATAGTGTCTGAACCTGACAATTTGATGCATCGTTTTCGTCTCGGTAGCTTCTATATCAGTCAAAAGAAACTTGATAAAGCAGAGGTTGTTTTAAGAGAAGCAGCAAATCATGAGAAGAGTGACGACAAAGCAAAATTAATGTTGATGGAATTCTTAGCTAAATATCGCAGTTTTGAAGCCGCCGAGAAAGAATTACAACTGGCGATAGAAAAGTCCCCTGAAAATAGTGTATTCCAATTTGGTTTGGCCTCTTTGTACAAGAGCAAAGATGTTGATAAGAGTATTAAGGTTTTGAATACGATTGTTGATCAAAATAAATATGGTGAAGCGGATGGTCTTAAGGCCAAATCGCAAATTGCTGTACTAGAAATGGGACGTAAGAATATTGAGGAAGCGAAAAGGTTAGCGGATGAAGTTCTTGAAGAAAACCCTAAAGATGTTGATTCGCTAACGGTTAGAGGCAGTATTGCTTTAGCAAAAAAAGAAGCGAGTAAGGCGATCCAAGATATTCGCTCGGTATTAAGCTCATACCCTTCTTCTGTAAAACACCTACGTCTACTAGCTCATGCCCATAGACTTAATGGCGAGGTAGAACTAGCAAGGGTTGCGTTAGAGAAAGCGGTAGCGGTTGATCCAAAAGATCCTGCGGTTCGTTCAGAACTTGCTGAGTCATTATTACGCTCAGGTAAACCTGAACTTGCGATTGAGCAGGTTCAAAAAATACTGGCGATCGCACCTGATAATGCTGCGGCTTTAGAAACCTTGTTCAAGCTACAGTCAGCGAAACAAGATTGGAAGGCAGCTCTGACGACTGCCGAGAAGATCAAAGAAGCTTTTCCTGACAGTGGAGAAGGGGATCATTTGATTGGTTTAGTTCATCAGGTTGATCAAGATTTTACTGCGAGTATTGATCATTACACGAGAGCTCTTGAAAAATCACCGAATGCTATACAGCCTTTGGCGCAATTAGTACGGGGGTACTTATCTGAAGATAAGGCAGATGAAGCACTTGAGCGTGTAAATAAGGTCATCAGCGAGAACCCTGAAAACTATATAGCTCTCAATATGAAAGGTGAGATTTTAATGTTTCAGAAAAAACTTTCTGAAGCCCGTGATGTTTTCAGAAGTGTTATTAAAGCGAAACCAGACTTTAGAACGCCTTATTCACGATTAGCGAATACTTATGCGGTAGAAAGAAATACCGATGAAATGGTTAAGATTTATGAAGCTGGTTTAGAAGCGCTTCCAGGTGATATTACGTTTATAACGGGGTTGGCTGGTGTTTATGAACAAACTGGTAAGCTTGAAAAAGCACAAAGTCTATATGAAAAAGTGCTGGTAAGTGATCCTGATAATATTATCGTATCGAATAACCTAGCCATGTTATATGTTGACACTGATGGCAGTGAAGAAGCTTTAGCTAAGGCTGAAAAATTAACAAAAGTACTTGTTAACTCAAAGAATGCAGCATTTTTGGATACGATTGGTTGGGTGCGTTACAAAACAGGTGATTACAACAGCGCCATTTCTTTACTTGAAGATGCAATTGCTAAGGCTCCAAAAGAACCCGTGCTTCACTATCATCTTGGTATGGCGTACTTTAAACAAGGTAAGATTATGGAAGTAGCAAAAAAACATTTAGAAACAGCTGTTAATAACGGTAGAGATTTTGAAGGTAAGGTTGAAGCTCAAGCAGCTTTGGACACCCTTCGATAGATAAGTTACTTAACGATCAAATGTTGAACTGTTTATCGTTTCAGTATTTGATCGTTTATCGAACGGATATTCTTAGTTTCAGTTTCAGTTTCAGTTTCAGTTTCAATGACTTTCCTTAGTTTTTTACTAAAATAGTATTTTTCGCTAAAGCTCATCCAACAGCCTATGAATAAACAAAACTTTAATAATAATTTAATTGAGTTTATCGAAGACTCACCGACACCTTTTCATGCGACATCTACATTAAAAGAGAAGCTAATTGAAGCTGGTTTTTCTCAGTTATATGAACAAGATCCATGGTCGTTAACGGCGAATAGCAAACATTTTGTTATTAGGAATGATTCTTCCATTGTTGCATTTAGACTAGGCTCAAGTTCACCTATTGAGTCTGGTTTTCGGATGGTTGGTGCACATACAGACAGTCCATGTTTTAAAGTAAAACCCCAGCCAGAAATTGAGAGTAAAGGTTACAATCAGCTTGGTGTCGAGGTCTATGGTGGAGTTTTACTGAACCCTTGGTTTGATCGGGATCTATCGTTAGCGGGCCGTGTCACATTACGGACAAAGGAAGGTCATTTAGAGAATCGGTTAATTGATTTTAAAAAAGCGATTGCGATTATTCCTAGCTTAGCAATACATCTTGATCGTGAGGCAAATGATAAGCGTACTGTTAATAAGCAGACCTATTTACCCCCCATCATTAACCTGACGACTGATCAGCCATTTGAACTTAAAAAAGAATTGATAAAACAGTTAAGTGAGTCAGATCCAAGTCTCACCGAAGCTGTTATTCTTGATTATGAGTTATCTTTTTATGGAGTTGAGAAGCCTGCGATAATAGGTTTAGAGCAGCAGTTTTTAGCGAGCGCTAGGCTCGATAATCTGCTCAGTTGTTATACCGGACTGCAAGCTTTAATTGAAAATGATGATGACTCCTGTCAATTGTTGGTTTGCAATGATCATGAAGAGGTTGGAAGTGGATCTGCTGCTGGCGCACGTGGAAATTTATTAGCAAGTATTCTCAAACGCGTGACGACGAGTTTTTCTGATCAGGATGAAGATTATGCTCGTATGATGACTCATTCGATGTTGATCTCTACAGATAACGCGCATGGCGTGCACCCTAATTTTTCTGATAAGCATGATCCTAATCATGGGGCAGTAATAAACTCTGGCCCTGTCATTAAAATCAACAGTAATCAAGCCTATGCTACTAATAGTGAATCATCAGCTATATTCAGGCATATGGCCGAACTTGTTGGAGTTCCTACACAGTCGTTTGTTTCACGATCAGACACTCGTTGCGGTAGCACCATTGGGCCACATATTTCGACAGCATTAGGCGTAAGGGCGATTGATGTTGGCGTGCCTACTTTTGCAATGCACTCGATTCGTGAACTTGCTGGAAGTGATGATGCGCATTATCTCTTTCAAATACTGCAAAGTTTTTTTGCATTAACAGACTTGTCCGTCAAACCTGCTTAAGCGGATCATTCACTTTCACACCAACCCATAATCTAAACTAGGTACTGAATAATGAATATATTATTGATTATTCACTATTAGCAGATTAATATGCTCCTATGAGCCCAGCAATTCCTAATGAAACCATGGATGATAATCGTCGTCAGATCATAGATGCGGCAGAAAACCGTTATCGTAACTATGGTTATGGGAAAACTACCATGGCTGAAATCGCCGAAGATGTAGGCATGTCTGCCGCGAACCTTTATCGCTACTTCAAAAATAAGCATGAGATAGGTAGTGCCTGTGCCCAACGTTGTATGGCAGAGCGCATCGATCAATTATCTGTCATAGTCCGAAAGCCAGGCCTGAATGCACACGAGAAGCTGCGCTCTTATGTTATAGAAAACCTTATGTACAATTACCAGAATGCTGGTGTTGACCAAAAAATTAACGAATTAGTACAAATCATCGTCAATGAGAATAAAGACGTTGTTTATAAACAAGTTGAAAAGGAAATTGGTCTGCTAGCCGAAATCTTATCTCAAGGAAATAGTAGCAAAGAGTTTGCTATCGAGAATGTACTAAGGACGGCGAGAAGTATCCAATCAGCGACTATTATGTTCAATGTACCAACGTTTCTCGGCCTGTATCCAATAGAACAGTTTCAAGAAATGGCTAATGGAGTTGTAGATTTAATTTTGACTGGTATTTCTAAAAGGTAGTTTTTATTGGTTTGAAGGTAAATAATTACTGAAATATTTAGTATTCACTAAAGGGTTATATGAAATTTTCGAGGGTAAGTGATGAAACGTTTAGAAGATAAGCTTGGTGACTTTGTTATAAGGTACCGTTGGTTCGTGGTTGTCTTATCATTAGTTCTTGTGGGGCTTGCGGCTAGTGGCGGTAAATTTTTAAAATTCACTAATGACTATCGTGTCTTTTTTAGTGCTGATAATCCTGAATTACTAGCTTTTGAGGAGCTAGAGAAAAAATATTCTAAAATAGACAATGTGATGTTTATTTTAGAGCCTGACAATGGTGATGTTTTTAGTCAGGATGTTCTAGCTGCCGTTGAAGAGCTCACAGAGGAATCTTGGCAAATACCTTATTCATCACGGGTTGATTCAATATCTAACTATCAGCATACAGAAGCAGAAGAAGATGATCTTATCGTAAGAGACCTCTATGAAGATGCCAATAATTTATCAGCAGAAGATGTTAATAAGATAAAAGATGTTGCCTTAAATGAACCCTTGTTGGTTAAACGTTTAGTCTCTGAAAAAGGCCATGTAACAGGTGTTAATGTAACGATACTTTTACCTGGGCTTGATGAAAATACTGAAACGCCTGAAGTTGTAAAGATTGTTAGAGCCATGGCTGAAAAAGTAGAAAGTGAACATAGTAATATCAAGGTCCATTTGACCGGAATGGTTATGATGAATAATGCATTCGGCGAAGCTTCGCGTAATGACTTTTCAACATTAGTACCGCTTAGTTTCGGCCTGATGATAATTATGCTGTTACTTTTAACGCGTAGTTTTTCAGGTACTTTTTTAACCGTCTTCGTTATTTTATTTTCAATTCTAGCTGCAATGGGACTGGGGGGAAGAATTGGTTTTCCGATTACACCACCATCAGCATCTGCTCCGACTATGATTTTGACTATGGCCATAGCAAACTCAGTACATGTTATTGTCAGTTTTTTACATTTCATGCATCAGGGTAAGGAGAAGATAGAGGCGCTTAAAGAAAGTGTTAGGGTAAATCTTCAGCCTGTTTTCCTTGCAAGTATCACGACATGTATTGGCTTCCTAAGCATGAACTTCTCTGATGCGCCTCCTTTTAGACATTTAGGAAACTTTGTCGCGATGGGTGTTGCGGCTGCATTTATATTATCAATGACATTTTTGCCAGCGATGTTATCTATCATGCCTGTACGTACGAGAAAAATGGCTGAAAATGATGATGCTATTATGACGCGTTTGGGGCAGTTTGTTGTTAGAAAAAGATCACCATTACTTTGGATAATGTCAGCTATCGTTATTACGTTATCTGTCATGATCCCTAAGAATGAATTGAATGATATTTTCGTCCAATATTTTGATGAGTCTATTACGTTTAGAGCGGACTCTGATTTCATGGTTGATAATATGACAGGACTTGATTCTATTGAATATTCTTTAGAGTCTGGGGAAGAGTTTGGTATCAATAATCCTGAATATTTAAAAGAAGTGGAAGCGTTCGTAGAATGGTACCGAGCTCAACCAAAAGTTATTCATGTTACAACTTTTACTGACATCATGAGCCGTTTAAATAAAAATATGCATGGTGATAATCCTGAGTTTTATAAACTACCCGAACAGCGTGATCTAGCTGCGCAATATCTCCTGCTCTATGAGATGTCACTGCCATATGGTTTAGATCTTAATAATCAAATTGATGTACCTAAGTCTTCGATTAGAATTATTCCGAATTTTGATACGATGTCGAGTAACGACATTATCGAGATTGATGAACGTGCTTATCAGTGGTTACAAGATAATACTTCGCATATTGAGCTTAAACGTAATCCAGCTTCTGGAACATCGAAAATGTTTGCAAACATAGGTAAACGGAATATTCAGAGCATGTTGGTAGGTACAACATTGGCGCTTATCTTAATTTCTCTGATACTTGTTGTTGCTTTCCGCTCAGTAAAGATTGGATTAATCAGTCTTATACCTAATCTAGTACCTGCTGCTATGGGCTTTGGTTTATGGGCGTTGTTGGTTGGTCAGGTTGGTCTCGCACTTTCAGTCGTTACAGGGATGACATTGGGTATTGTTGTTGATGATACCGTTCACTTTTTAAGTAAGTACCTGCGGGCACGACGTGAAAAAGGTCTTAATTCAGCAGATGCTGTTGTCTATGCATTTAGTACTGTTGGACGAGCACTGGTTGTTACTTCAGTGGTATTAATCGCAGGTTTTCTAGTGTTATCTCAATCAACTTTTGAGCTGAATTCAGGTATGGGTTTATTAACGGCGATGGTTATAGCTTTAGCTTTGATTGCTGACTTTTTATTACTGCCACCATTATTAATGAAGTTTGAGGGAAAAAAAGATGTATAAATTAATATCTGTTTTGTTGTTGTCGCTAACAGCGTTCAACGTTGTTGCAGAAACACCCGAAGAAAAGGGCTTAGCCATAGCGATAGAAGCTGATAAAAGAAATAGTGGTTGGGTTGATTCGACGATTGATTTACAAATGATATTGCGCAATGCTCAAGGACAAGAAAGTAAGCGCCAGATCAGGTTAAGATCGTTAGAGATCGACGGTGATGGTGATAAAAGTCTCAGTATTTTTGATACACCACGCGATGTAAAGGGGACCGCTTTTTTAAGTTTTACTCATCCGGTAAAAGCTGACGATCAATGGTTATATTTACCCGCACTAAAGCGGGTTAAACGTATTTCATCATCGAATAAATCAGGCCCATTTATGGGCAGTGAGTTTGCTTTTGAAGACTTAAGCTCTCAAGAAGTTGCAAAATATAAATACAAATGGCTACGTGATGAAATGGTTGATGGCAAAGAAGCTTTTGTTTCTGAAGCTTACCCTCAATACAAACATTCTGGTTATAAGAAAGTAGTGATCTGGTTAGATAAAACCATCTATATGCCGGTAAAAATAGAGTTTTACGATCGTAAGGACTCTTTATTAAAGACATTAACTAATAAAGAATACAAGTCATATCTTGATCAGTATTGGCGAGCTGATAGGCAGAATATGGTTAATCATCAAAGCAAAAAAAGCACCGAGTTGATCTGGAGTAGCTATAAATTCAAAACGGGTTTAACGGGGCGGGATTTTGATAAAAATTCGTTAAAACGCGCTAGATAATTTTTTATGAAACAAATCATTCTCACGACTGTGTTGTTAGCTTTGCCGTTACTCAGTGTATCGGCAGAGTGGTCTGGCTATGTGGGTAGTGAAGCACGTTTATTCACAGGTACCGCACTTGATCCGATTCAAGATCACTCGAACAATTGGTCGTTACTTACTGAGCCAGAGTTTTATCATGAATGGGATGATGGACAACAAAGTTTTACTTTTGTCCCATTTCTTAGAATCGATCAGCAGGACAGTGAAAGAACGCATGCAGATATTCGTGAGTTAACCTGGTTAACAGTAGCTGAGAATTGGGAACTACGAATTGGTTTAAGGCAAGTCTTCTGGGGTGTGGCGGAATCGAATCATTTGGTCGATATTATTAATCAGACGGATCTAATCGAAAGCTTAGATGGCGAAGATAAACTGGGCCAACCAATGATTAACTTTGCTTTGATCAAAGATTGGGGCACGGTCGATTTTTTTGTAATGTCTGGTTTTCGTGAACGTACTTTTCCGGGAGTTAAGGGTAGGTTAAGAACACAACCGAGAGTGGATACGGATGCGCCCATTTATGAGTCTAGCTCTGAAAGATCTCATATTGATCTTGCTGTACGTTGGTCACATGTAATGGGTGATTTTGATATTGGTGTTTCACATTTTTATGGGACCAGCCGCGATCCTAGATTCGTTTTGGGTTTAAATGGATCAGAACCAGTTTTGAGACCGTATTACGATATCATCAACCAGACAGGAATTGATCTACAGGCGACGAAAGAAGACTGGTTGTGGAAGCTAGAAATGATCTATCGTTCAGGACAAGTTGACAGTCGTGGTGATGATAGTTATTTAGCGATGACCGGTGGTTTTGAATATAGCTTCGTTGGGGCATTTGAAACAGATATTGACGTCGGAATTGTCTCTGAATATTTATTTGATAATCGAGATGAGTATGCACTGACACCTTTTGAAGACGATATTCTGATCGGCGTCAGGCTGGCTATGAATGACGTACAAAGTACGGACTTGCTAGCAGGGGTGATCTTTGATCGAGACAGTAGTGCTAAATCATTTAGTTTAGAGGCAAGCCGACGTTTAGGCGAAAGTTGGAAGGTTGAGTTTGAAGCACGCTTCTTTAGTGATATCCCTTCGAATGATCTCCAATATGTTTACCGTAATGAAGACTACTTACAAATTTTTCTTGCTCGGTACTTTTAGTAATTTACATAAAGTTAAGACTCTATAGTCAGATCTATTTATCAAGAAAACTGATGTTTTGTTTTCTGGCAATATTTGACTAGTGCGAGCATTAAAGGCACTTCGATCAACACCCCAATAACTGTAGCTAGTGCTGCGCCTGATGATAATCCAAATAACATTACCGCTGTTGCTATGGCCACTTCAAAGTGATTTGATGCGCCGATCAATGCAGAGGGTGCTGCATCTTCATAGGAAAGCCCGATCTTTTTTGCGGCATAATAGGTAATCGCAAAGATAAAGAGTGTTTGAATAAATAGTGGGATCGCGATCCATAAAATAGTTAAAGGGTTTGCAAGTATCACTTCGCCTTTAAATGAAAATAATAATATTAGTGTGAGTAGTAAAGCGATAATAGTGATTGGAGTGAGGCGATGTAGAAACTTCTCTTCAAACCATTCTTGCCCCTTGTTAGCGATGATCCACTTTCTTGAGCAGTAACCTGAAAACAAAGGTAATACCACGTATACACCGATGGATAAGAGTAGTGCTTCCCAAGGCACTGGTAACTGTCCGACACCTAATAAGAAGCCGCCGATTAATCCAAAAAGAATAAGCATTACCAGAGAGTTGATCGCAACCATCACTAATGTGTGTCCAGGATTACCTTTCGCTAGATATCCCCAAACAAGTACCATTGCTGTGCAGGGTGCGACGCCTAATAAAATGCAGCCAGCTAAGTAACTTCTCCAAAGCGGAATAGCAAGCATTTTTACACCACCTTCCGAAACGACGATGCCAGCTCCATATTGACTACCCACAGGGAGATCCAGACCAAATGGTAGTTTGACGAGATCGAGAGCATCTTCACCAATAAATTGCCGAAATAATAGACCTAAAAAAACATAAGCAATGACATACATTGTGAAGGGTTTGATCAACCAATTTACGATTAAGGTTAAGCTGACAGGCTTAATACTTTTTCCAGCTTTAACGACTTCACCGAAATCTATTTTGACCATGATCGGATACATCATAAAAAATAAACAAATGGCGATGGGTACAGAGACAACTGGTGCGCCATTGATATTGAGGCTCATCGCATCCAAAGTTTTTGCAAGATTAGGAGCAACGGCTCCTAATGCGAGCCCGAAGACAATACACAGACCAACCCAAACCGTAAGGTAACGTTCAAATACGCCTATTTCATGTGGTACTATTTTTTCTTCTGTAGACATTAGATTGCTCCAATTTTATTTAATTGATCAACAAGTGTCTGATCAGATATTTCATCGAAAGATAGCGCGAGCATTTTATTGATTCGGGTTTCTAATGCAGTATAGGTCTCTTCAAAAGCAACCATAATCTCATCAGTAGTACCTGTTACATGAGCCGGATCAGGCAAGCCCCAATGAACACGAATCGCATCGCTTAAGTATAACGGGCATGTTTCTCCAGCGGCATTGTCACAAACGGTGATGACGATATCGATGTTCTGATCAGAAAAATCATCCCATGACTGACTACAATAACTTTCAGTTGATAAGTTGTGATTAGCCAATGTTTTCAGTGCATTCTGATTGACTTTTCCAACGGGAAAGCTTCCGGCAGAAAAGGCTTGGAATTGATCAACCGCGAGATGGTTGATCAAGGCTTCACCTAGAATACTTCGACAAGAGTTTCCGGTGCAAAGTACTAAAATATTCTTCATTGTTCAGGCTATCTCTATCAACAGCAAGAAGGTTGATCATCAGAAGGTGGGGCACAGCAGGATGATGGTTCTTCTTCTTTCGACGCTTCATTAAACGTTGGAAAGTCTGATAGTGAATGAAATGATTCCCAAGCTATACCTTGTGGATCGGTAACCCAGTGTTTATCTGACTTCATGTAACAACAGGCTGTGTTCTCTTGTGATTCAATATTAAGCTCTGCTTTTTCTAAGCGCTGTTTGATTGCGTCGAGCTCGCCTTCTTCTTCTGTTTGTAGACCCAGATGATCAATACCTGCTTTTGCTCCGCGCGCGGAAATAGCAAAGTTTATCCGTGGATCGTCAAGCATCCATTTTGCGTAGTCTTCGTGTTGCACTGTTGGCTCGGTGGCAAATAAAGTATTGTAAAATGCTATATTCTTATTGAGATCATCAACATTAAGGTGGATGTGCATTCTTTTCATGGTTAACTCCTTTATGGATATGCGTATAAGCATATGTATTTTGTTGAAAAAATAACGTCTAGCAGCATGTATTCATATCTGGTCTATCTGTCATCTGGCTCAATCGTTTTTGATCGCGCATAAACATGTCATTATTACTAGCTGCTGTTACAGATTCATCGAGAATTTTCACTGTCCAATCAGCTAGATCAGGGTTCATTCGATAATAAACCCATTGACCATTTCGTCGATCTAGCAACAAGCCAACTTGTCTTAGGTACGCGAGATGACGTGAGATTTTTGGTTGTGATAGATCTAATGCTTCTGTCAGTTCGCAAACACATAACTCAGACTGAGCTTGTATTAAGACGAGACAGCGTAAACGCGTTTCATCTGAAAGAGATTTAAAAAAACTTGTAATAGTTAGCATTTAGATCTATATATATGGATATGCGTATAAGTATTAATTGAGGCGTGCGCTATGTCAAGTAGTAAGAGAAAAGGGCGACGCTCAAGTAAATTAAATATTGGCCGCTAAACTTGTGTGGTTTTTATTATGGCATAGGATTATGCAAATAAGCTCGTCTTCACAAGGAAAAGCATCGCACTATTTAGTGACCACGCTTACTCGATCTTCACAAGATAAATCACAAAGCCCCGAAGCTGTCACAAAAGTAAACAAAGCAACCGAACTTAGCACTGAAGAAGAACAGCAGCTGAGACAAATGAAGGCGCGTGATCGTGAAGTTCGTGCGCATGAACAAGCTCATAAATCTGCTGCAGGCGGGCTTGCGAGTGGCGGTGCTACTTTTGAATATCAAACCGGCCCTGATGGTAAGCAGTATGCTATTGCAGGGGAAGTTCAGATTGATACGTCACCTGTTCTTGGAAATCCTGAAGCTACGGCAAGAAAGGCCGAAAAAATCCAACGTGCGGCCACTGCGCCTATAGAGCCGTCCTCACAAGACCTGCAAGTTGCTGCAGAAGCTTTTGCTATGAAGCAAGAAGCTGATTCTCAAAAAAGGAAAGAGACCGCCGAGGAAGCTGAAGGAAGTAAGCTGGGAATTTTAAGTTCTAAAGGTAATAATCCTACTAGTTCTGATCAGCTTAACCCTGAAAAGCAAAATAGTATGTCTAGTGATGAAGATGCAAAATGTGCGGTATGTGGTGGGCAACACTCAGGAGACACGCATACACAAGTGAATGTAGAAAAGATAAATAAGGTTTTTGAGCTGGCTGAAGTCTCCGAGGGCAGGGCATCAATTTTTAGTGTCATTGCATGAAAAGACAATGAACGGGTTGTTAGTTGTCTTGCAATGACGAGACTTAAACGGGACAAACAACAAAGATCAACTGTCCCTTTTTTAATGACTAATGGTTAGACATTTTTTAAAGCTTTTGAGCTTCTTCTTTATTAGAAACGAACATTTTTGATAGACGATGGTGTATAAATATTCAGCCGAAAAAGTTCGGCTAGCGTTGAGTATAAATTAGAAGGTGGATCCGGGGAAGAATATTTTTTGGTTAAAGAACTCCTATACAAAAAGTAATTTACAAGACTCGGAATAACGATTTACGACAATAATTATCCGATTGTTTTAAATCTTATTTTAAGGGCTAGATAAGCCCCGAAAAAGGCTGAATATTAACGATGCTCTCGGGCTCAATTCCGCTTGATTTTTTTTCTAACACAATAAAACAGTTGGCCTCTGACATTGAACGTAAAATACCTGAACCTTGCTGCCCAGCAATAGAAACAACGAGATCGCCATTATCATCAGTTTCCATGATGCCACGTTGAAACTCCGTTCGGCCTGGGCGTTTACCTAGTTTGCTAGTACAACGTGCTTTTAATGTTAATGGTTTAGTATGGGTTGCCCCCATCATTTTGCGTAAGGCAGGCAAAACGAATTGGTAAAAGGTTACCATCACCGAAACAGGGTTACCTGGAAGTCCAAAAAAAGTGGCATTATCTATTTGACCAAACGTTAATGGACGCCCCGGTTTCATGGCGACTTTCCAAAAGTTAACTTGACCAAGTTCTTCTAAAGTTTCTTTGACGTAGTCTGCTTCGCCGACAGAAACACCGCCCGAAGAAATAACAACATCGGAAATTTTCGATGCTTGAACAAAGGCTTCTCGTACAGCCTCACGTGTATCTTTGATCACGCCCATATCGATAATATCTAGGCCTAACCGTGTCAACATCCCAAATAAGGTATAGCGGTTACTATCGTAAATATCGCCTTCACCTAATGTTTCACCAATCGAACGAAGTTCATCACCAGTCGAAAAAAATGCAACTCGCAGCTGGCGTTTGATCGGTAGCTCGCCCATGCCTAGTGATGAAATTAAACCTAGATCAGAGGGATCAATAGCACAACCTGCGGTTAGCACGAGCTGACCTGTTTTCAGATCTTCCCCAGCTTGACGAACATTCTGTCGAGCACTGTGATCTATCCCTATTTTGATTGTTTTATCATCGCGTTCGATATGCTCTTGCATGATCACAGTATCAGTGCCGGCAGGCATCACTGCACCTGTCATGATCCTCACACATTCGTTTTTCTCAACATGACCCTGCCATGGCCTACCTGCGAAAGAAGTTCCTATAAGTATAAAATCATTAATGGAATCGATGGGTAGATCTTGGCTACGTATCGCGTAACCATCCATTGCTGAGTTTGTATGAGAAGGGACGTCTATTGGAGAGAATATATCCTCGGCTAAGATACGACCTAAAGTCGATCGTATGGCAAGTCTTTCTATACCTTTAATAGGTTCTATCTGATCAAGGATCAACTGTTTGGCGAGAGCGCAATCAAGTGAGTTTGGATCATAATCATCCGCACAACTTCGGGCTTGTTTGATTTTATTGTTCATAATTATTTTTCATGTCGATTTGCGCTAGGATAAATCGGGCAATTTCATCAATATTATTCAGATCTAAAATGGTCATTTGTTGATCTGATGGTGTTAAGCCCGCTAAAGGTTCATCCGTAGCGACAGCGATAAAATCAGCGTGATCTATTGATAAACGTTCTTTTTTTAAAGAAGGACGAAATACTTCGATTTTAGGGATGTTTTCTAATTTGAAGCCTTCAACGAGGATTAGATCTAAAGAATCATGATCAAAATGATTAATAAGCTTAGCCAGTGATGGTTTCTCTTCAGACGTAGGTGTTTCAACAATGTGCGCCCAGCGAAGTTGAGAGCCTACTATCACTTGAGTCGCACCTGCTTTACGCAGTTCATAACTATCTTTGCCGGGGTGATCGATTTCGAAACCATGATGAGCATGTTTGACTAGACCTATTCGCAATGATTTTGCTTTAAGTGCTGGGATTAATTTAGTCAACAGAGTCGTTTTACCAGAGCCACTATGTGCAGCAAACCCTAACAACGGGGTATTGATATTCTTGAGTACCATTTGCATTTCAGCATTTCGTAATTCTTCAGGCGTATTGATATTGATAAAAGTTTCGGGAACATCTGAGAAATCAACCGTTGTCATCTGTTGCTGTTTATACCACGTGTCTATTTTATGATTTCCGGCATCAAGATACGTTAATAGAGAGGGTAAGGTTTTGATATTGATCAAGGCAAATACAGGTTGCAAGCGCTGTCCGTCATGCGCGACACAAATATCAGCATTAGTTTGTGAGTACGCTGTCACAAAACGTGAGACTAAGTCATCCGTAATAAAAGGCGAATCGCATGGAACAACAAGGATATGTGAGCTAGTAGCAGCCTGTAACCCTGCTGCTATGCCAGCTAAAGGGCCTGCAAAACCATCTAGACGATCGGTTATGACAGGGAACCCAAGTTGATCAAATTTCTTGAGATTTTGGTTGGCATTAATTAGAATCTCATCTAGGGAGACTTTAAGATTCTTTAAGATATATTGGATGAGTGCTTTGTCTAGAATTTTGAGGAAAGCTTTGTTTTTCCCACCCATTCTACGAGCAAGCCCTCCAGCGAGAATCACGCCGGTAATACTTATAGATTGTTTACACACAGGGCTATACGTCATGTGCTTAAATTCTACCGTTTAATTTTTTTTAAATCTATTCCAAAAGCAGGGAGTTTCAGTTATAGTTAAAGTAGTTGTAGAACATTTCTGCTGCGGAATATTAACTTGTAGGGATAAAGTAATGATTATAAACAAAATATTTAATTTGAAAATGCTACTAATTACAGTGCTTTCGTTTTGTGCTTTGGGCAATGCGAATGCTGAAAGCCAATCGCAAAACTACACAGTTCAACCAGGAGATGTGCTCCATGTTGCTGTTTGGAAAGAAGAAGACTTAACGCTTGATGTTTTAGTACGTCCAGACGGTCATTTTTCATTTCCGCTTGCTGGTGACATCAATGGTAATGGCAAGAATGCTCAACAAATAACAGCAGAGCTTGCGAAAAAGATAAAAAAATATATACCTGACCCCGTTATTACCGTTTCAGTCGTGCAAATTTTAGGAAATAAAATATTTGTTATCGGCAAAGTAAATGATCCAGGTGAGTTCATCATGAGTCATGATATTGATGTTATGCAAGCAATGAGTATGGCTGGTGGAGCATCAACGTTTGCAGGGTTAAATAAGATTAAAATTCTGCGCAGAAATGAGGCAGGTCAACAAACAGCTATATCCTTTAGATATGCTGATGTTGAAGCGGGTAGAAATCTTGATCAAAATATTCTGTTGCAACCAGGTGATGTTGTTGTTGTTCCATAGTCTATATACTTGTTGCAAATTTTTAGGGGATAGAGAGATGAGAGTTAAAATTCGAGCGCCATTTTCGGTAATGATGCTGGCGGCATCAGTTTCAGTTCAAGCTGGAGAGTATTCGGTAACACCTTTTGCGAGTGCTCGTACTGAGGTCGATACTAATAGAAGACTGGTGCAAGACAGTGATACGAACTTTGGAGTAACTGCTAGTGCGGGTGCTTTATTTAGAGCGAGTTCGGATGAGTCTTCTCTATCTATAACCCCGAGTGTTAGTTTAAAACAGTTTACTGATGATGGTACCGATATTGATCAAGACACGGAAGATTATTTTCTAGATATGAGAGCTGATCATCGCATCAATGATAAGTTCTCAGTTGGCGCATACTTCTCTTATGATAACGTTGGTGTAGTTGACAGCGAACTAGAAGATCTTGGTATTACATTTGGGGGTAACGATATAGCATCAACAGGTTTTGAACTGCCTAATGAGAACTTTTCTGTTGAAACAATTAGTGCTGGACCATCCATCACATATGTAATATCAGAAAAAAATAGCCTTATTTTTGGAGGCAGTTATACACAAGCTGAGTATGAGAATCAGGATACTCAATTATCCGACTATACAAATTACTCCATCGATGCGTCATGGGTAAGACAGTTATCATTAACGGATCAATTTATTGTTTCAATATTTACATCTAAAAATGATCCAGACTTGAATTCTTTAGAGCGAGGTAGTGTTAATGCTGGTCGGGCATTTGCTAATGATGGTATTACCAATGTAAATACTCTAAATGATGAGTTTGATGAAACAGGTATCAACTTGGGTTATGTAAGAGCTTTTAGTGATACATTAACGGCTAATTTCACCATTGGTGTTAGAAAAACTAAAGGTGAATTCCCCGATCTAACGGATTTTGATATCCGCTTAAGTCAAGTTTCAGCTGCAACTTTGCAGGGCCAAAGAGGTGGTGCATTAACAACTACAATTAATAGATTAGATCCTATCTTGTCTGACATAGCCTTTTTAAATGCAAACCCAGGTTTTCTCACAAATTCTAGCCAAGCAAACCATACGTACAAACAAGGCAGCGTTGATAGTACCGGTTTGTTGTTAGACCTTAGTGTAGAGAAAAAATACAATGATCGAACTTTACTGACAGCAGGGCTTACTAAAGCAACATACCCAACTGGACGAGGATTGGTTGATAGAGAAGAAGTTTCGTTTGGAGCGAATCATAGCTTCACCGATCGAATTATTGGAAAGAGTAAGCTCAGATATTTCAGGACTGACACTGTTTCTGAAGAAACACTTGACCTTAGTAATCAGGCTTCTGATCAAATTCGTCTTGAGGCGGGAGTAGATTGGCGCATGACGGAGTTTTGGACTCTAGGTGGTGGTTATAGCTATCGAAGTCGTAGCCCTGAACAAGGAGAATCCGCTGATAGCCATGGTTTATTCCTAACCGTTGGTTATAACGGCAATAAATACGCGGTTTCAAGATAGACTATCTATTATATTTCAGAATTACTGACTCGATAAAATACATAATACTGTTTGGAACCAGTAGAAGGCTTCTGGTTCTAAACAAGTAGGTCAAACATTCGCATCATTAAGACACGAAAATAGAAGTCCAGCTGCAACCTAGTCATAATTAAGCACATCTACTTCAGCAACTACTCGTGAGCAAGAAACTAACAGTCATTAAGGGAAGATAGCCTGCAAATATTAGCTGTTTTATCTTAAGATCTATAAATATTGAAAAATATTGAAGCTAGTCACAATAAATTTTCTTGTAATGTTCCTAAACATCGGTAATATTGCTCAATCTATAACTGCATACGCCCCAAATTTGCAGAAAAAACCCTAGTAAAAACTAACAATTACGTGTTTAATTGTAGTATTTACCTACATTAGTAATTTTGAGTGAGCTAAAGAATGACTACAACAATGGAAGAGCAAGAAAAAAGCATCGGTGATTACCTAAGTATTTTAGGTCGATATAAAGGCCTGATGTTCCTTGTAATGTCGTTAATACTAGTCGCGAGTTTGGCAATAGCTTTTATGCTTCCTGCTGTTTATAAATCAACTTCAACAATCCTTATTGAGCAACAAGAAGTTCCTCAGGATTTTGTTCGAACACTTGTAACCAGTTTTGCTGAACAACGTATCCAAGTCATTAGCCAAAAAATTCTTTCTACGAAAAATTTAATTCCACTCATAGAAAAGTACAATCTTTACAGTGAAGAGAGGGAAGTAAACCCAATCGATACTGTTATTGAAGAAATGAGGGAAAAAATTAGTCTTGAGATGATCAGTGCTGATGTGATTGATCCTCGAAGCGGTCAAGCGCGTTCAGCCACTATAGCCTTTACACTTTCTTTTGAAGATAATTCCGCGAAACAAGCACAAAGTGTTACGAATGAGTTAACAAATTTATTTCTTGAAGAAAATATAAAAAATCGGACTGAAACAGCAATTGAAGCGTCAGCTTTCTTAGAAGTTGAGTCACAAAAATTAAGCTCTAATATCAGTAAGCTTGAAGCTAAACTTGCCGTTTTTAAAGAGAAAAATTCAGATACATTACCTGAGTTAGCTGAGTTAAATGTTCAGATGATGAACCGGACTGAACAAGAAACTCTAGAAGTAAAACGTCAAATCTCTGGAATACATGAACGCAAGATTTATCTCACAGCAGAGCTTGCGCAACAGCCGGAAACAATCGACGAGCAACGTTATAATCCTGCATACGATATTCAGCGTCAGAAATATGAAATGTCATTACAACGTCATCAATTCAAGATGCAACAAGATCAGATGGATCTCCAAAGACGAACGGGAGTAGGGCAGCTACAACCAGATACTCGACTAGAAGCACTACAGCAAGAATACATTGCATCAGCTTCTAAATATTCAGCGGGTCACCCAGATGTTCAGCGCTTAAAAAGGGAAATTGATTCTTTAAGAACAAGTGTTGGTTCAAGTTCTTCAGATACGACTCTGCTAGATAGTCGCATAGCTAATTTAAATCAGACACTTTCATCAGCTAAAGATCGTTATTCATCTGACCATCCCGATGTACGTCGTTACGAAAGGGAGCTTAATCAGCTAGAGACACAACGAAATTCAACGGTTATTAAATTTAATAAAACCAGAAAATCTGGCAGTTTTCCTGGCTATAACATTACTGAACCGCAATATTTGATTCAGATTAAACCTAATCCTGCACATGTTCAGCTCAAAGCACAATTAGATGCAGCAGATACTGATCTAACTTCATTAAATGTGAAAATTATTGAGCTAGAAGCCAAGTTTAGTGATTACGAATCTCGAATGATGAGAACACCTCAAGTGGAACGTGAATATCGTGAACTAACACGAGACTTTGATACTGCGACTGATAAGTACCGTGAAGTTTCAGCTAAGAAATTGGAGGCTGAACTTGCAGAGTCCTTAGAATCTGGTCAAAAAGGAGAGAAATTCACATTAATCGAACCACCTATATTTCCTGAGAAACCATACAAACCAAATAGGTTAGCTATCGCATTTCTTGGCTTCGTATTTTCTTTAGCCGGAGGATTAGGTGCTGCATCTTTAGCGGAAGCTCTTAATGATACTGTTCGTGGACGGCGAGGTGTGACTGAAATTCTAGGAGAGCCACCTTTAGCACTTGTTCCATACATAACAACGATACAAGATGTAAGAAAGAAAATACTACAAAGGAGTATGTTTGCTTTTGGTGCAATTGCATCTATTTTGGTGGTTGCAGTGTTAATACACACTTATTTTATGCCACTTGATGTACTTTGGTATAAAAGTATAAGAAAAGCGGGTATGTAATTTCATTGATAAGTAGTTAGACCAACTAGTTTATTGTAAGGGTAATTTAAAGAAGGTAAGTTGAATGGAAAGGATTAAGCAAGCATTAACTCGTGCAAGAGAAGAACAGAACAAACGAGGCAACTTTACATTAGCGGAGGTTAAAGAACATCCCGCGTCAACAACGACAGACTTAGAGTACGATTATACGCAAACTAAAGTTGTTGAATTGAACTCTAAAGTTTTACATAAGAACCGGGTTCTTTTTGATAAAGATAATGATCGTGCAAATACAGCTTATAAACTGTTAAGAACCCAAGTTGAGCAGCGAATGCTTGCTAAGGGGTGGAACACATTAGCTGTTACTAGTCCTAGTCCTGGCCAAGGTAAGTCATTAACGAGTATCAATCTTGCTATAAGTCTAGCTCGTTCAAAACATAATAGTGTTTTACTTGTGGATCTTGATTTAAGAAGGCCCTCTATTCATCGATATTTTGGCTATGAACCAGAAAATGGTGTGGCTGATTGCCTGTCAAACGATCTACCAGTGAGTGAGATCCTTTTCAACCCTGGTTTAGAAAGGCTTGTTGTCGCTCCAGGTAAGCAATCAGTTTATAACTCCTCCGAAATACTAGCCTCACCACGTATGGGAAGTTTTGTTAACGAACTGAAAAACCGATATAAATCTAGGTATATTATTTTCGATTTACCTCCTGTACTCGCGACGGATGATGCGATGGCTTTTTCTCCGTATGTTGATGCAACATTGCTTGTAATTGAAGATGAAGTAACGACTAATGATCAGTTAAAGCAAACACTACAAATGCTCGAAGGTACTAATATCGTCGGTACCGTGCTTAATAAAGCGAAAAGTAACAGTGGCAATTATTACTACTATTATAATTAGTTTGTATTTCATATAGAATATGTAGCAGATGTGACAAATATTCACATTTATGACTGATATACCATTATTAGTCTATTTTTAAATACATAAATTTTGAAAGAAGAAACCTAATATGTACGAAAATTTTTTTGAATTTAGAGAAAAACCATTTTCTTTGTTACCGGATCCAAGCTTTCTATATCTAGGTAACAAACACAGCATGGCTCTCGCTTTATTACAGTATGCTGTGCTCAATGAGATAATGGTGACCGTTCTCAGTGGAGAAATTGGTTCGGGTAAGACGACACTGATCCGCCATATTCTCAACCAGCTCGGTGATGATGTAAATATTGGTTTAATTTCAAATACGCATAGAAACTTTGGAGAACTCATTCAGTGGGTAAGTCTGGCATATGGTTTACCAGTAGAAGGTAAGGATAAGATTACGCTTTACCAAAACTTTTATCAGTATTTAATTGAAGAATACGCTAAAGGCAGACGCTCTATATTGATCATTGACGAAGCTCAGAATTTAGATGTAGAAGCGTTAGAAGAGCTAAGACTATTGACAAATATCAATGCTGATAAAGACAATGTCTTGCAGCTTGTACTTGTTGGTCAACCAGAACTTCGACAAAAGCTAAAGCTGCATGGGCTAGAACAATTTATGCAACGTGTCGGAGTTGCTTATCATCTTAAGCCATTAGATCGTGAAGAAACTGATCATTACATACGCCATAGAATAAAAAGTGTTGGTGGAGATCCTGATCTTTTTGAACCGGTAGCATTACGTTTTATTCATCATCAAAGTGGTGGTATACCTCGTTTGATCAATGTCCTATGTGATTCAGCTTTAGTGTACGCTTATGGTGAAAGAAGGAAGCGGATTGATGTTGGGCTCGTACATCAGGTTGTTCAAGACAAAATCAAAACAGGGCTGCTAGCGACACGAAAGAACTATACGAATGATGAAGGAACTATTATCCCCCCACAGGATCAGGATAGTGTTTCTGGAAAAACTTCAGAGAAAAGACAAGAGAAGGTCATTCCAGGCGCTTTTTCTGTAAAAAAGAGTTAGATGGAAAGGGCTAAATTTTTCATCTAATCAGAATTAGCTCTGAGTAGTACGACCACCGATTTTTTAGAAAAGAATTCCTTATTAAACATGTGGCTTCTCAAGCCACATGTTTATCCTTTCCCCGCACTACAATTACAATTTTGTTGTCGACACGATGTATGCAGCCGATCTCTTCTGCGTTAAACTAACGTGATAAAAAATCACAAGCAGTCGCATCCTATAAATGGACAATAACGAAACAGCATATCGACCATTAGCCGATAGAATGAGGCCACAATCTATTGAGGAGGTTGTCGGCCAAGACCATTTATTAGGTCACAATAAACCGCTTCGCTTAGCTGTAGAGTCGGGTCGTTTACACTCTCTTGTTTTCTGGGGACCGCCGGGAACGGGTAAAACAACGTTAGCGAGATTAGTCGCACAAAAGGCCGAAGCCCAATTCTTAACTATCTCCGCAGTGCTAGGTGGTGTCAAAGATATTCGTGCTGCGATTGAACTTGCTAAACAAACTCACGCTACTTATGGCAAGCATACCGTTTTATTCATTGATGAAGTACATAGATTTAATAAGGCACAACAAGATGCATTTTTACCTCACATAGAAGACGGTACTATTACATTTATCGGTGCGACCACCGAGAACCCATCTTTTGAATTGAATAATGCGTTGCTTTCTCGAGTAAGGGTATATGTTCTGAAACCGCTCAGTACCGAAAATATTGAACAGATCATTACCGTTGCACTTGAAAAGCTTTCATCAAACATGCCAGATGAGCTTCGCCTTATGCTAGCCGAAGCGGCTGATGGAGATGGTCGGAGGGTGTTAAATCTTCTGGAAATTGCTACAGATCTTGCTGATGAAGGACAAATTTCTGCAGAACATCTTCAACAAGTTCTTGCTGGTGGTGCTTTACGACGTTTTGATAAGGGTGGCGAGGCTTTTTATGACCAGATTTCTGCACTGCATAAATCTGTAAGAGGCTCTGCTCCTGATGCATCGCTGTATTGGTTTGCGCGTATGATTGATGGTGGATGTGATCCTCTTTATATTGCCAGAAGAGTTGTACGAATCGCTTCTGAAGACATCGGTAATGCAGATCCTCGTGGTTTACGGCTTGCCTTAGATGCATGGGAAGCACAAGAGCGTCTTGGAAGCCCTGAAGGAGAGTTATCTATTGCGCAAGCGATTGTATATTTAGCATCAGCACCAAAGAGTAATGCCGTATACAAGGCTTGGAATATGGCTTTAAAAGAGGCTAGTCAACATGGCTCCTTAGAAGTCCCTATGCATTTGCGCAATGCACCTACTCAAATGATGAAGTCGATGGACTTTGGGCAGGGTTATCGTTACGCACATGATGAACCAGAAGCCTATGCTGCGGGTGAAAACTATTTTCCTGAAGCATTAACGGGCACACGCTATTATAATCCTCTACCTAGAGGATTAGAGATAAAAATAAGTGAAAAACTTCAGCATTTAGAAGAGTTAGACCGTAAGGCACGTAAGTTATGATGCAACTATCAGTCATCGCTTTTGGTGGCGCGGTGGGTGCTGTTTTGCGCTTCCTTCTATCAAACAGTGTCTACGCAATAATGGGGAGAAATTTTCCATGGGGAACTCTGTTTGTCAACGTTTTAGGTTCGTTACTGATGGGCTTTCTCTATATTTTATTTGTCGAGCGAATGCAAACCAGTGTCGAGTTACGATCGTTTGTTCTCGTTGGCTTACTCGGTGCTTTTACAACGTTTTCAACCTTCTCGATAGAGACATTAACTTTAATTGAGTCGGGTGAACTCTTACGCGCAGGGCTCAATATACTTATTAGTATTATTTGTTGTGTTGCTGCTTGTTGGTTGGGCTTTATGTTGGGCCGGCAAATCTGATTAAGGTTACATGTTGTTGTGCTCTTTTCTCATGGTTAGTGAACATGTAACTACACTGAATATAACTGGAAATTAATAGGAAACATTTACATGATCGATCCGCAATATCTGCGAAGTAATTTAGATGCTGTTGCTGAAGCTCTATTACCTTGTGGTTACAAGCTTGACAAAGAAACGTTTAATGCATTAGAACAGGAGCGTAAAACGCTGCAAGTAGAAACGCAGGCATTACAACAAGAAAGAAATGCTCGATCTAAAGCTATCGGTCAGGCAAAAGCCAAAGGAGAAGATGTTGGCTCTATCCTTGCTGAAGTTGCAGATATGGGTGATCGCCTCAAACAAAGTGAGACTAAACTCGATGATGTTCAGTCGAAGTTAAACGTGATCATCATGGAAATCCCTAATCTAGCTCATGAGTCTGTTCCTGTTGGTCAAAGCGAAGATGACAATTTAGAGATTAGACGTTGGGGCGAAAAGCCTGAATTAGATTTTGAGCCTAAAGATCATGTCGATCTTGGTGAAAAGTTAGAACAGATGGATTTCGAAACAGGTGCAAAGATTGCCAGCTCACGATTTGTAGTGATGAAAGGTCAGATCGCTCAGTTACACCGAGCCTTAGTTCAGTTTATGCTGAACACACATACTGTCGACCATAACTACACAGAAGTTAATGTCCCATTTATCGTCAACGCCGATAGTATGCGTGGAACTGGGCAACTACCCAAATTTGAAGAGGATCTATTTGCTATTCCTGATCATGGTTTATACCTGATCCCGACAGCTGAAGTTCCCGTGACGAATATTGCACGAAACGAGATAATTGATCATATAGACATGCCTGTCCGTTATGTTTGTCATACGCCCTGTTTCAGGAGTGAAGCTGGTTCATATGGTCGTGATACGCGTGGCATGATCCGCCAACATCAGTTTGAGAAAGTTGAACTGGTGCAGATGGTGAGACCTGAAGAATCTTGGCAAGCCTTAGAAGATTTAACCAGCCATGCAGAAGCTATTTTACAAAAACTGGGGTTACATTATCGAGTTGTGACACTGTGTACAGGAGATCTTGGCTTTTCAGCAGCGAAAACTTATGACATAGAGGTTTGGTTGCCATCACAAGAGACTTTCCGTGAGATTTCATCATGCAGTAATTTTGAGGACTTTCAGGCCCGTCGTATGAAAGCTCGTTGGCGTAACCCTGAAACGGGTAAGCCAGAGTTACTGCACACGTTAAACGGCTCTGGTCTGGCCGTAGGTCGCACCTTGTTAGCAGTGATGGAAAACTATCAGGATGCTGATGGCAAGATCCATATCCCAGAAGTTTTACAGCCTTACATGGGTGGACAAAAACTTATTGGGTAAGAGCTTCTAATATGAGCAAGGAAGCTCATTATACCAGCTCATTATAATTCATTTCTTCATACTCAAGTTCATCAAATTCATCTTGTAGAACCTGGTCTATGATCTGTTGAACTTCGCTGTCGATAGTTAAATCGATGATTAAATCATCAAACATTTCTTTGATTAAGCGCTCTAGAATCACTTGAGATTTCGCTGTCATGCCCAGATCTTTAACTAGGTAGTTTTGAGGTTCAATTAGTTCTATATCTACTTTTAACGCATCAGAAATGACCGAGAGTACAGTCATCGTCATTAAACCCTTGATTGAGTCTTGATCGTTGTTGCTTGTTTTAGAGCGCATAAGTTCCTCTAATGCTTTGTAGGAGCACTAATGTTGAGACTTTAGACTTAATTCAAACATCAGCTCCATAGATTTAAAAAATCATCCTTGATTTCTTTGTTTAGAAATCTACATTGAGATTAGCGGCCGTGATTAAAAAAACTTGATGAACTTGAGTTCAGGATAAGAGTTCGACACTTCATTTAGTATCGCTAGTTAGATAGCTTCAACTTAGGGCTGCTTTAACTCAAAGTTAAGGTTAATTTCGAAAGGGTGGTAAATCAGAAGATGTGTATGAAGATATCAGGGGAGTAAGTTTGTCCCCTGATATTTCACTTAGTCAGTTAGGGAAGAGCAACTCCATTGAACATTAATGCTGCAGGAATTAGCAGCGTTACAAAGGCTGTCATAAAACAATACTTAGATGTGAAGCCCGCCCAGCTGTCTTTCTGAAATGCTAGAATACCAGCAAATAAGCCAAACAAAACTGCCCAGATCACACAAAATACTCCAAATGTTTGACTACCAATGGTGGTGAAGAAAGTATATGACCAGATCAAGCAAACAGGTACACCATAAAGGCAGTAATAACCCATTGATTTTCCATCTAGGTCCATTAATAGATTAATACCCATCATTACAAACACAATGCCAAACAATAATAAAAGTGTTGCTGTAAATGGTGAAAAACTGTCACCCGGTATTAATCCAATGTAGAGTGCGCTAATGATTGCGATCACTCCGACGATAATGTTCACAGGCCAAACTGATTTGGCATCCACCTTGCCAGCCAGAAATTGACCATTAACCACTAAAACAGCTGCATATAATACCAAAATTGCATTAACCATGATAAAGCTCCTCACTTTGAAATATTTTTTATTATGAAATATCGAGCTAACGATATTGAAAGGGTTGAAGTAGGAATAAAACGTTCAATAATTGCTTAAAGCCTTGAATTTTCCCAAAATACTTTTGCCCCAGCTATTGAAATTGCAAGGACTGTTCCATTAATGTTTTCTATCAAAACCAGGAAGAGATTTAACTCTATAATTTAACTAATAACAATTGGATAGTAGCTATTCATGATTATTAACTTTATGTTTTAACGAATAAGAAATATAAGAGAAGTGTAAGTAGGGCACACTTTATATGATACAAGTGTTGCTAGATCGTTCTGTATAACACTGACTGAACATTTTGTATGGCCAGTTAGCTGCTTGTTTGGAATGTACTGCGGAGTCATCTTGTCTATTGGTTTTTCGTTAAAATAGCCCACTCGATCCTCCAGCTCAATGTATACATATATAGACAGAGAACGCTCACGGTTTATTCCACAGGAATTATGTTATTAGCAATGACTAAACCAATATACGTCACGGTAATGTTTAGAGTAGTACTTCTATTTGATAAGCAAAAGAAATAATAATCATTCTGAACTCTCTATACTGCACCTCAGAGAAACATTACTAGAATAGCTTTTTTCAATATGAAAAATTCGAGCGTGAACCAATAAAGTAGCATAACGACACAATTATCTACTCGCGTAAATGATGGATTCAGAAGTAGAATGGCGCGATATTAATGATTTCAAAGAGAATGTAGATGTTACCCAAAGTAATTAGACAACAGGATTATCCATTTTTCGCATTGGGTTGGGCGATAGTGATCACTCTAGTATCCAGTATTCCGCATCTACAAATTAAAAGTGCCGTTGGCATCCCTGAATTTGATAAGTATGTGCATGTTATTATTTTTGGAATTCTCGCTTATTTGTTGTCTGGAACAATACAGGGGCACTTAAACTCTTGGAAAAAATACAGTCAAATTTTGATCGTTTTTTGTTTTATCGTTGTATTTGGTTTTCTTGATGAACTTCATCAGTCTACTGTTGCGGGTAGAAGTTCAAGTTGGCGTGACCTAGTTGCTGATGGTTTTGGTGGGCTTATCGGTGCATCGCTTTACCAGTTCTTTCAAAATAAAACTAAACGTATTATTAAATAGCCTGTAATACTGTAGAACAGTTGTGTTTACTGTTGAGCAGTTCACGTTTCAAGCGAGTTGTTACTGTATGAATGGCAGTGGTAATTATAATAAATAAAAGAAAGGTTATTAATTTAAGAATGGCTAATAAAAAAAATAAGGTTTTGATCGTCTATCACAGCTTTGCTCATTATCGTGCGGCTGTTGTAGAAGCCCTCGCAAGTAGCAAACAATATGATTTTGTTTTTTGTAGTTCGGCTAAGTCGTATGATCCTTCTATTAAATTAATGAATTTTTCAGATGATATTGCTTTTGAAAATGCAGAGCTTAGTTTTTGGGGCCCTTTCATCTTTCAGAAAAACTTGAAAAATATCATAAGTAGAGAAGACTACAAAGCTGTAATATTTTTGGGTAACCCTTATATCCTATCCTATTGGATACCCACTATTACGCTTCGCTTGAAAGGTGTTGCCGTTCTGTTTTGGACACATGGTTGGCTCAACTCAAAAGACGCCTTCTTAAAACGAACCTTGAGGAATGTATTTTATCGTCTTAGCGATGGTCTACTACTCTATGGCAATCGAGCAAAAAGGTTAGGCTTGGAATATGGTTTTCGAGATGAAGAGATGTTTGTTATCTCTAACAGCCTTGATTTTACTAAAATGCGAGAGATTTTCTTACGTGTAAAACAGTACTCTAAAGTAGAGATACGTGATGAACTTAATATTCCCCAGACCAGTCGTGTTTTGATTTGTAGCGCAAGATTGATCGAATCTTGTCGTTTTGATCTACTTATAGAGTCGGCGGCAAAGTTAATAGAACAAGGGCATGATGCCTATGTCTTGCTCATAGGTGATGGTGTTGCGAAAGAAAGTCTGATCAAGCTTGCAGAACAGCTTTCTGTACCGCTAAAGATAACGGGGGCTTGTTATGATGAAGAACTTATCGGTAAATATTTTTATTCCGCAGATGTTGCAGTTTCTCCAGGAAAAGTTGGACTCTCTGTTATTCACAGCTTCACCTATGAGACACCAATGATTACGAACGATAATTTCGATGTGCAAGGCCCAGAGTATGAAGCGATTATTCCAGATGAAACAGGAGACTTTTTTAAAGAAAGTGATGTTTCCGACTTAACTAGAGCGATTGATAAGTGGTTGAGGCATACAAGTAAACCAGAACATCAAGTTGGTCAGAAATGTGTAGAAAGGGTCGAGCATCACTTTTCTCCAAGTGTACAGTGTCGAGAAATTGAAAATGCTATAGAGAAGGTTCTCTCTTGAACACTACTGAATTAAGGCTCAAATTACGAGGCATAAAATGTAGACTCAAACAATTCTCGCTAGGTTTGAAACACGCACATAAAACGGTATATATCGCGAAGAACTGTGAGATTTCAAAAGACCTTATTGCTGAGGAGTTCGTCTATATTGGCCCTTTGTGCTTGGTTGGACCTAGAGTTGAACTTGGAGCTTATACTATGCTTGCTCCACGAGTCGTGTTTGTCGGAGATGATCATGTCTTTGAAGTGCCTGAAGTACCTACCATATTTTCTGGACGACCAGAAGTAAGAAAAACGAAAGTAGGGCGTGATGTTTGGATTGGCGCAAACTGTGTCATCATGGCTGGTGTTACGATCGGTCCAGGTGCCATTATTGCTGCAGGCTCGGTCGTGACTAAGGATGTACCTGCTTGTGAAATACACGGTGGTGTGCCAGCTAAAAGAATTAAGAACAGATTCAAGACTGAGCAAGAAAAGGAAAGTCACCTTAAATATTTAAATCTTCCACCAAAACGTGGAGATTTTTGTAAAAGTGTCGATACAGAGGAATAACTACTTTGATTCGAACAAGGAAGCACTGTTTAATTTAAGGGATTATGAAATTATCAATCCGTAACATAAGTAACATGTACAAGAATATTGTATCGAAGTAGTATTGCAGATTATAGATTTACACGAATTACTTTATTCATTGTCTTAACAATAATTATCTTTTCATAACTTCTACCGCAGTTGAATATAGCTGTTTTAGAAACGAATATAGAAATATAAAACCTATGTCCAAAGCAAAAGTAGCCTTGATTACAGGTGTCACTGGTCAGGATGGCGCATATCTAGCAGAATTTTTACTCGGAAAGGGCTATGAAGTCCATGGCATTAAACGCCGTAGCTCTTTATTTAATACTGACCGTATTGACCATTTATACCAAGATCCACATGAAAGTGACCGTATGTTTATGCTGCACCATGGGGATTTAACGGACTCAACGAGTTTGATCAGAATTATTCAGGAAACGCAACCTGATGAGATCTATAATTTAGCCGCTCAGTCACATGTAGCTGTTTCTTTTGAAGAGCCTGAATATACGGCTAATTCAGACGCGCTAGGCCCGTTACGAATTTTAGAAGCCATTCGAATTTTAGGTCTTGAGAAAAAAACACGGTTTTATCAAGCGTCTACATCAGAGTTATATGGTGAGGTTCAAGAAACACCGCAGAAAGAAACCACGCCTTTTTATCCTCGCTCACCTTATGGTGTAGCAAAGCTTTATGCCTATTGGATTACGATCAATTATCGTGAGTCTTATGGTATCTATGCATGTAATGGCATATTGTTTAATCACGAATCGCCTTTACGTGGAGAGACTTTTGTTACTAGAAAAATCACTCGTGCCTTGGCTCGAATTAAACTAGGCCTGCAAAAGAAACTGTTCCTGGGCAACATGGATGCATTACGAGATTGGGGCCATGCAAAAGACTACGTTGAAATGCAATGGTTGATGTTGCAGCAAGATAAGCCCGAAGATTTCGTCATTGCAACAGGCGAACAGTTCTCAGTTCGAGATTTCGTTACCATTGCGGCAAACCATCTTTCGATAGAAATCGAGTGGCAAGGTGAAGGTCTCGAAGAAAAAGGTATTAATAAAGAAACGGGGGAAGTCATTGTTGAGGTTGATCCACGTTACTTCCGACCAGCCGAAGTCGAAACGTTACTTGGTGATGCATCAAAAGCAAAAGAAAAGCTTGGTTGGACACCGAAGATCAGTTTCGCTGAACTAGTGGAAGAAATGGTTGCTGAAGATTTAAAAATAGCAAGCCGTGATTCTCTGGTTGAAAAAGTTGGTTATAAAGTGTTTAAACATCAAGAATAAAAACTATTGGGAATATATGTAATATTCACTAAAGTTAGAGCATAAAAAAATATCATGACTAATTTCCAGAAACATATGCCTAAAGATGCCGCTATATATGTTGCAGGGCATAATGGGCTTGTCGGATCAGCAATTGTTCGTTCTTTGAAAAACACAGGTTATACGAACCTTATTTTAAAGAGCAGCAAAGAGATTGACTTGCGGAGCCAAGCCACGGTTCATGATTTTTTTCAACAAGAAAAACCTGAATATGTATTTTTAGCAGCGGCCAAAGTCGGTGGGATTTATGCTAATAATGCAGCACCCGCTGAGTTTCTTTATGATAATTTAATGATAGAAAGTAATATCATTCATAGTGCATATCTATCAGGAGTCAAAAAACTACTGTTTTTAGGTAGTACTTGTATATATCCTAAAATGGCTCCACAGCCATTAAAAGAAGACTATCTTCTGACAGGTGCTTTAGAGCCAAGCAATGAGTGGTATGCGGTTGCAAAGATTGCTGGTATAAAAATGTGTCAGGCTTATCACAAGCAGTATGATTGTAATTTTATCTCTGCAATGCCGACGAATCTTTATGGCCCCGGAGATAACTTTGATTTACAAAACTCCCATGTATTACCGGCAATGATTCGAAAGTTCCATGAGGCGAAAGTCAATGGCGATAAAGAGGTTGTTATTTGGGGAACAGGAACCCCTAAAAGAGAGTTCTTATATGTTGATGATTGTGCCGAAGCATGTGTCCACTTGATGAATAGCTACTCAGATGAAGTTTTCGTCAACGTTGGAACTGGTGAAGACATCTCGATTAGAAACTTAGCGGAACTGATTAAAAAGGTGACAAGCTTTGAAGGGGAAATAACGCATGATATGTCTAAACCAGACGGCACACCTAGAAAATTAGTGGATGTTGATAAGCTACATAAACATGGTTGGAAAGCTGTTGTTACGATTGAAGAAGGTATTGAACGTACATATGACTGGTTTTTATCGCACCAGAACAGCCTAAGAACTAAATAGATTAATATGTCAAAAATCATCTTTATCAATAGATTTTTTTATCCCGATCACTCTGCAACTAGCCAAATGCTGACAGACTTAGTTTTTGGGCTAGTCGAGGGTATAGATGATGAAGAAATTCATATTGTCACAAGTCGACAACAGTACGATACACCTGATGCATTATTGGAAAAATACGAGCTAATTAATAAGGTACATGTTCATAGGATTTGGACGTCACGATTTGGTCGTCAAAACTTATTAGGTCGAGTTGTTGATTACCTTAGTTTTTACATATCTTCTATCTTTATACTTTTCGGTTTAACAAAAAAGAATGATATTGTTGTCGCGAAAACTGATCCGCCTTTAATCTCAGTAATTGCCGCTGGTGTTGCAAAAGTTAAAGGCGCGCACCTATATAACTGGCTACAAGATTTATTCCCTGAGGTTGCCGCTGAACTGGGGATGAAGTTTGCGCGAGGCTGGCCTTATACAATGCTTAAAAAAGTCCGAAATAAGACACTGATGCAAGCGAAATCGAATATTGTCATCGGTAAAGCGATAGCTAATAAGCTTAGATCAGAAGGTATTCCAGATGATAAAATAACCATTATTCATAATTGGGCAGATGAGGATCAAATTAAACTAGTTTCCCACGAACAGAATACACTTAGATATGATTGGGGCTTAAGCGAAAAGTTTGTTGTTGGTTATTCCGGTAACTTAGGCCGTAGTCACGACTTCTCTACTATTCTTGCTGCTGCTGAGTCTTTGAAGAATAATGATGATATCCGTTTCTTGTTAATTGGAGGCGGTGCACAATTAGAAAGTATTAAACAAGAATGTATAGATAGAAAGCTTTCTAATATCGTTTTCAAACCTTATCAGCCAAGAGATATGCTTTCTGAAAGCTTATCTGTCTCCGATATCCATCTAATTAGTTTAAAACCTGAATTAGAAGGCCTAATATTACCTTGTAAGTTCTATGGTATTTTAGCTGTCGGCAGACCTGTGATTTTTATTGGTGCCGAAGATGGAGAGATCGCCGAAGTGGTGAAGAAAGAGTCTTGCGGTTACTCTATAACACAAGGAGATACTGGAAATTTAATAGAGTCAATTCTTAAAGAAATTAACCTACTACGAAATACAGAAGATGGTTCGAAGAAAATAAGAAAGCTTTTCGATGATTCTTATTCAAAAAAACGTGCTATAACTGAGTTTGCAGAGGTCTTTAGACGCTAACGTTACTGTATGATTGAATTTATTCAATTAAGTATGATTTAACGGACTTCTTTTTTACTAATCGAATAAGACATCTCAACGATTTTGTCAATACCTGAAATTTTCTATGATATCTAAATTTATAAATAAAGCACTTGAATCTTCTCTTGTGCAAAGGATCATGAAGGGCGCAGGCTGGAACCTTATAGCAACGTTTCTTGCACGTGGAGTTCCTTTGATTGCAATGATAGAAGTTGCAAGAATCATAGATAAAACTTCGTATGGAGAGCTTGGTGCAGTAACAGGAACGGTCGGAATGTTCGGTGTGCTCGCAGCTGCAGGTATGGGGATTACGGCAGCAAAACATGTCGCTGAATTTCGAAACTCTAATAAAGAATGTACTGGCCGCATTATTTGCATGTCTACCGTTACGTCTACAACGGTGGGGGTCATACTAGGGCTGTTTCTTTTCTTTGCTGCAGACTGGATGGCATCTCATGTTTTAGGCGAACCTCACTTAGCGGAGGGTTTACGGGTAGGTGCGTTCATATTAATATTGACCGCACTACAAGCTGCTCAAACAGGCGTGTTAATTGGGTTTGAGGCATTCAAGCTGATGTCAATGGCGAATGTTATTCTTGGTATTTTAACATTCTCATTCGTTGTTTATGGTGCAACAGTAGGGCACTTATATGGCACTCTTATTGGTTTCCTTGGGGCAGGCATTGCTGGTGTCATAATCAATACTTTTGCAATTCGAAAAGTCATGGCTGCGGAGTCTGTACCTTTTAGAATGAATATGACACCAAGTGAGTGGCATATCCTGAGACATTTCAGTTTACCGTCTCTAGCGGGTGCATTAATGTTCGCCCCTGTTCATTGGCTAAGTATGACAATGCTTATCAATCAGCCTGAAGGCTTCTCCGAAATGGCTGTGTTTACCGCGGCTAATAAATGGTTTGCGTTATTGTTATTTTTACCAGGGGTTATTACAAATACCTTGATGCCTATATTTTCCGGGTTGGTAAATGATGGAGACTACGTTAAATTAAAAGAGTCTTTAAAAACGGGAGCAGGAATGATTGCATTGATTATCCTGCCAATGAGTGTGGTCATCATTATCGCTAGCCCATTGATTATGAAGTTATATGGCCCTGCCTATTCAGATGGCTGGCCCGTTTTTGTTGCTATCGTTTTGGCTGCAGTTTCGGCCGGGGTCGTTAATCTTTTAACGAATTTACTCGCTGCTTTCAATAGAATGTGGGTCCGATTGATTAGTGATATTGCTTGGGCAGCTATATATATATTAGGTACATACTATCTCTTGCAGCTTGGATATGGCGCACTAGGATTAGCAGTGGCTATGTTTATGGCTTTTATGGTGAAGACTATAATAGTGTTGATTATCTTGGTTCATCATATGAACACTAAACTTCCTATACAGACCGACTAAGAAGGTTGAATGTATCGCTTGAAAGGTAGTTTACGCATTAAAAATTCTGACCTCTATACATAATTTATACGAGTGTGAATTAAAGATTAAAGTAATTGTGTCGGCTTTTTGATATTTTTATAGTATAAAGAACATCGTTTTAAACAACGCAAGTCGATGTAAAGACTGGATTAGAAAAACTAACAATAGCAATTTCTATATGACACCGATAACTATATTTATTTTATGTTTTGTCGTACTTTTTGGTATGACCGCTAAAAGGCCTGTGTTTGTCATTGGTGCTATGTTATCGGTCTATGTTATTGAGCAGTTAGCACAAGCTTCTGCGCCATTCTTTGTAGCGAACGCTTCTTTAATTAATTTATTAATCGGTGCTGGTGTTGGTTTTGCTCTTATGATGAAAGAGCAAAAACTGAGTTACTTAGCGCTACCTAAGTTAAAAATAGTGCTAATTTCGACGCTTATTTATATCTACGCTGGGGTATCGACCTTTTGGGCTTATGAACCTGAGTATAGCCTGATTCAAGTCCAGGTGGCATTACCTTATATCATTCTCTATTTACTTCTTGCTACATGGCTCATTGATACACCAGAAGACTATAGAATGCTGTACAAGTCTGTAGTGATTATTGGTACTTTACTACTAGGAACGCTTTTGGTTTCAGGAAAACTTGAAGCTGGTGGTGTTCGAATTCCTTGGCTGCATGACTTCTATGGAGAAGAAATTAGACAAAACTACCTAGAAATAGGCAAGCTTGCAGGGTTAGTTATATTAATCTCTTTACTTTCAGATATTTGGAATACATCAAGAATCTGGAGGTACAGCCGGTGGCTAGTCGCACTACTTTGTTTAGCTATTAGTATCAAATCTGGTGCACGTGCACAAACTGTTTTTACCTTAGGTGTGTTAGTTCTGTTTTTACCTCTAAGATATCCACTTGCAAAAGTTAAGAATTTACTTCTTTTCATCATTGCAGCACCTATCTTAGTTTATTCAATTAAGTTGTTTCTTGATATTTATTGGGGTGGTTCAAACCGTTGGTCACCAGATGCAGTTGGTGAAGAGTCTGTCGGCGGAAGGTTGCAGATGGCTACATTTTTAGTAAGAGAGTGGCTTGCTAGTGAACCACTAGCTTTATTCTTTGGCCTAGGAAGTTCATCATCTTATCAAGTTCTATTTCCTAAGTTTCATCAGCCTTACTCACACATTATTCCTGCGGAGGTTATAGCTGAACTCGGGTTTGTTGGATTTATAATGTTCTGCGGTGTTCTTTTCTTTTACGTATTTAAGTTTCTACAACAATATACAAGAAAATTCACCAACCAATCAAAAGCCTTACTTCTACCACTAGGCGCGGTGTTTGTTTATATTTTTCTGCTTACATTAAAGCAAGGTTCTTTGCTTTCAAGTATGCATTTATTTTATTTTGGTTCACTGATTGTATTACTCAAAAAGGTCGAACAGGCCGACTTACTCATGACAACGGAAAAACGACGAATAGTCACCACTCAATGATTATTCAAGGGAGACAACACAATGGTATTAAAGTCTAAATTTTTAGGGTTCTTTCTTTTAATCTTATCAAGCACGAGTGGGTGTAATAGCCAAGAGTTACCTGTAGAGCTTGATGTTGAGCTTGCACAAATGAAGTTAGACAGAGGCTTTATTCTGTTTGATGCAACGGCTTACACTAGCAAACCAAACTTGGCTGTGTATGGTTTTAAGCCGATGCAAAATATTCAAGCATTTTGGGATGCTGGTGAAAGCCAAGAAAACTTACCAAGTGAGGCGCGTGTAAAAGCTCTATCACGCAAAGTTCTTAAAGACAAAGAAGTAGCCTTTGTTGATATTGAGCATTGGCCCTTACAAGGAACAGAGAAGCAGGTAAAGGTAAGTTTATTAAAGTATAAAACGGTACTCGACTGGGTTAAAGAAGCCTCTCCTCAAGTTAAACTAGGTTTATATAGTATGTTTCCTATTCGAGATTATTGGCGAGCGGTAAAAAGTGAAAGTCACCATGAATACAAACAATGGCAAAGAGAAAATGATCAATTAAAAGCATTAGCCGAAAGCGATAGTGTCGACATTATTTATCCTTCTATCTATACCTACTATCGTGATCAAGAAGGCTGGGTAAAGTATGCTATCGCCAACATAAAAGAAGCAAGAAGGCTGAATCCTAATAAGCCTGTTTATGTTTTTTTATGGCCCCAATATCATGGTTCAAGTAAATTGTTTAGACATACTTATATAGCTGGAGACTATTGGAAGCTTCAGTTAGAAACTGTTTATAAGTACGCGGATGGCGTCATTATTTGGGGTGGTTGGGACTTTGATAAATGGAAGGCTGAGGCTTGGAATGACTCTGCACCATGGTGGAAGTCGACACAAGAGTTTGTCAAAGACATAGCAAGCAAGGAATAACTGATTAAAAAACACATGCTTAATAATCGGATTCTGGAATAATCATACATAAAAGCTGCTAAGTTAGTGATTAAAAGGTGGTATTAATAGGATTTCACAATTATTTATTCACTAATAAACACGCTATCCGTTAGAGTATAGCTAATGATAACTAGACCAAACTGCTTTATAAACCCGCATAGTAAACAGAACAAATTGGGACGTTTAACATGGACTTGGGTGTATTATATTTTGTTCAGGCCTTCTCCGTGGTTTCTGAACTCGTGGCGTATATTTTTACTTCGCTTGTTTGGTGCAAAAATAGGTTCTGCTTCTATTCCTTCAACGGTAAAGGTTTGGGCACCTTGGCGGCTAAAGGTTGGGGACGAAGTTAATTTAGATGAAAATGTTAACCTCTATAATGTATTTGGAATAGAAATTGAAGACAGGGTCATTATTAGTCAAGGCTCTTTCTTATGTGGTGCGTCGCATGATTATGAAAGCCCTATTTATCCCTTAACAGGAGATTGTATTACTGTAAAAAGCGACAGTTGGATCACTGCAGAGTGTTTTATAGGTCCGGGAGTCACCGTTGATTCAGGGACCGTTGTTGGTTCACGCGCAGTTGTATGCAACAACCTGCCTGCGTGGAGTGTTGTTGCTGGTAATCCGGCAAAGGTTATTAAAGAAAGAGTGTTAAAAAATAATATTTAAGAGAAGGCCTGCTGTTTGAGGGCGAAATTATGAACGATATTGTTAAAAAATACGCTGATATAGAAGATACAGTTTTCATGTCAGTAGAAGAAGCGAAGGTGCTTTCAGAAGAGTTAGCTGATCGGGCTAAACAACTGGATATAGAGTTTGATCAGATCGTCGGTATCGCTAATGGCGCTCGTTTGATGACGACTATTATCGCAGAAAGAATGGGTTTACCTTATCAAATGCTAACAATAAGAAGAAAAGGTAGTGTCATTAAAGAGTATTTAAGCCGTTTTCCTCTCTTAATTCGTTTTTTCTCGTTTTGGTATAGTATTCCTGTCCTTAAATATCCATTAGTAGAAGCCATGTGTCGATTACGAGGTTTATCTGATACGAGCGACTTGAATTCTAGTAAGAGCAATAAATCTAATCAGCTCAAGAACATACTGATCGTAGATGATGCTCTTGAGTTTGGAAGCACAATAGAAGCTGCTAAAACGATAATGAAAAGCAACAACGAGAATGCCAATATCGTTGTTGCAGTGATCTCATGGCGTGTATTGCGTCCCAATGAAGAGCAGGTAGCGACCCCAGACATTTTTATAACCAGAATGGTTCAGCATTACCCTTGGTCAATGAACAGCCCACACTTCACAGAATATGAGCAGTGGCTTATAGATCATGATGCTTGATACAGTAAGTGAATGTAAAGACAAAATTTTACTAATAGATCTTGATGGAGTACTTGTTACAGAAGGCTCTGGCGACACAAAGATCGGTTTTGAAATTATAGCTATTCATGAACAACTAACCGAACAGTTAGCTAGCATAAAAATGCCGATTGCTTTATTAACCCATAGATCACGTGGTGAAGCTTTGCAAATTATCAGTGCTTTGGGTCTTAGTAACTTTAATTTTGCGGCAATCTTTACCGCAAATGATCTTTTTATCAATGGTCTTCGATATAAGGGACTTTCTTTTTTACTCAGGAATGGTTCAAGAAAAAGCATTATATTGTCTCAAATAGAGAATATGTTCAATATTCCGGCAGTCAATGTCGCACTAATTGATGATAGGCTATGTAACATAGAAGATCTTCTAGAAGCAGGAGCTGGTTTAGGATTGTGCGCGCCGGCTGCAAAGCTGAGCGAGGGGAGACAATTACAGGCTTTTGATCTGGGCGCAGCTTTCGAAAAAGTGCATCATTGGTGTCAACAAGGCTCACATTCAGATTCAATTATTCACTTAGAACCTGTTACATCAAAGCTTCATTCCGCTGCCAACACAGGGATCATAATGAAAAGAGACTGGAATGATTTTTATGGGCTGACTCGTTCTGGTTTTCGCCATGGTAGGCAGCTGTTTCTAAAACTAATCGCTAAGTAATTATGACCGATAAAATGATATCTGTACCACAAATGCAACCTTGCCTAGGCAAAGAAGAAGCTGACGCTGTATATAAAGTTGTTGAGTCAGGCTGGATTACCGAAGGGGCTGAGTCTGAAAAGTTTAGTCGACAGCTAAATAAAATGATCGGTTGTGATTATGGTGTTTTTGCACCAAATGGAACTTTAGCTCTTTATTTAGGTTTAGTTGCGATGGGCATAGGTGTTGGGGATGAAGTTCTGGTTCCTGATACAACATTCATAGCATCTGCGAACGCTGTGATTATGGCTGGTGCAACCCCTGTTTTTGTTGATGTGAATAGACGTAATTTTCAAATAGATGTTGCAGATGCTACAAAATACTTGTCAAACAAGACGAAAGCGATTATGCCGGTCCATCTATATGGAATGATAGCTAATATGAGTGAAGTTATGGAGTTTTCAAGCACCCATGATCTTCTCGTCATTGAAGATGCTGCACAGGCCTTAGGAGTTCATTACAAAGGCCAACATTCTGGAACGTTTGGTGATGTTGGTTGTTTTTCATTCTTTGCTGATAAAACAATGACAACCGCAGAAGGTGGTTATGTTGTTTGTCAGACTGAAGAGACATATAAGAAACTACTATACCTTCGCAACCAGGGACGTCTAGACCGTGGATCATTTGTTCATCCTGAAATTGGTTATAATTTTCGGATAACTGATATGCATGCAGCAATGGGACTTGTTCAGTTAAAAAAATTAAACTGGATTATCCAACGAAAGCATGAGATTTATTCTTGGTATCGTGAGCAGCTTGAAACTCAGAAAGCAATTACATTTTTAGAAATAGAACCTGGTTCAGAATTTGTACCATTCAGAACCGTTGTCTTGGCAGAGAGATTAGAAGCATTAATGGAATATTTAAATAACAATGGAGTAGGGACTAGAGGGTTCTTTTATCCATTACATAAACAGCCGTGCTATCAGTACATGGTTGAAGAAGGGCGTGATCTTTCAGATGAGAATTATCCTAATGCAACCTACGGTAACAAGCATGGTTTATGCCTAGCTACATTCCCTACATTAGAACGAGAACAAGTTGATCATGTTTGCAAGATGATTAATGATTTTTACTCTCGTTAACTATATTCATTAATGTTTTATTTATGCTAAGTCAGGTAAGCTTGTGCAGTCTTGTCTCGCGACTTTTATTGATAAGTCGTAAGACAGAGACAATGACAGTAGGTGAATGACTTGCTATTAGGCCTAGAATTCATATATTCAAGCTTTTGAGCAACAATTTATAAGTCAAAGTTCCTAATAAAAGGGTTTGACTATTATATTCTTAAAAAGCAGAATACGGCTCAATACTGATTATAGTATCCAAGGAGGGGAGCCCTGGAATTATGAAATATATTCACACGCTCACAGGGTTGAGAGGCTTAGCTGCATTAATTGTCTTTATTTCTCACTCCGCCAACGAATCAATGTTGCCAGCGGCATTAGGGCTTGGGTTTGGTCAAGTCGGTGTCATGATATTTTTTGTCCTCAGTGGTTTTTTGATTTCACATTTATATGTTAAAGAAGACTTTAATAGCGAAAATGTTAAGAGATATTTTTTCGCTCGTGTAGCAAGAATTTTCCCGCTCTACCTTTTACTATTATTTCTCTCTCTTCTAATTTCACAGTACATCTATCCAGAGTTTTTTTATCACTTTAGTGGTTTTCCGGAATTTCTGCGTTCACTATTATTCATTAATGCCCCTTTTGCATTTTGGACAATTCCGGTCGAAGTTCAGTTCTATATAACATTTTTAGGTTTCTGGTACTTATATAAAAAATATGCAAATCCTTATGTATTGGCTCTCTTTATAGTTATTACTCTTATTCCTAGCTTTTTAATTTATTTGAAGTTTCAAGAAACACCCAATATTGTTTCTTTATATTCATACGCGTTCTATATTGGGGTGATAACAGCTTTAATCCAGAAGAAGATACGTGATAATAAGTTAGTAATAAAAGTGGCCTCAATTGCTGGTTATCCATTAATATTTTTCATTTTTGTGAATCTGCCAATATTGAGACAAGAGTTCGGACTGATCTACAGTGAATATTTTTACTTTAGAACTTGGGGTGACCCCATTATTTGGGTAAGCGTTTATAGTCTCTTTATCTGTGCGGTAGTAGATTCTAAAAGTTTGTCTTTTTTAAAGACAAAATTCTTTATTTATCTAGGAAAAATTTCTTATGGCTTTTACCTGATGCACTATCCTGTGATTATGTGTTTTAAAGGTCTAGAGATCTCTCCTTTAAGTCAATGCATCTCAGCTTTTATTGTAACTATCACTATAGCTCACATTTCTTATCATTATTTTGAAAGGCCGGTGGGAAGGTTGATAAGGAATTATCCGACTGCTAAACAGGCACTACGTGCGCAAAGTGAGAAAAGTTAAGATTTATTCTTAGTCATTGTCATTCTTGGTAGCGAAATTGATACCAATGATGACCAATCATCTCATGTAACATATTTCTACTCAGCTCTAAAGAGTCACTTTCTGGTAAAAGTTTTGTGAAAATAGGTGAGTTTTTTCCCGCAGAATAAAAAATAGTTGGGGCAGGGGTAACATCAAAACCCGTGTCTTTAAAAATACTGGCAGCACGCTTCATATGCGATGCATGAGTGACTAGGTATATTTTATTGATCTTCTCTTGCTGTAGTATGTCGAAACTAAACTGCGCATTTTCGGCGGTACTCTTGCTCTCTGTCTCTAACCACTTTGCTGAATACTGAAAGTCTTCCTCGAGCACTCGGTTAATAATGGTAGCTTCAGACTCAGTTTTCAAGAAGACACTTCCTCCAGTAATAAGAAGTGGTAAGCCTGTTTGTCTTTGAAGACGCATTGCATACCTGATCCGCTCGAGAACATTGGCGTAGGGTAGGGCTTCCCCATATTCAGGCATAGAAACGTAACGACCGCCACCGAGTAACACGATGGCCTGTCTATCTGTATTTTTGTCCAGAGTTGGAGGCAGTGGCTTTTTAGTTTCGACTTTTTTCGCTAGCTCATGACTAATATAGGTCGTGCTAAGCAAGTAAAGTGTAAAGACTGAAGTCACGATCAAAACCTTACCCAGTACTGCAGATTTTTTCAGGAATAAGTAACCGATTAAAATAACTAGAATGTTTATTCCAGGCGGTAAAATGAGCGCTTTAATTATATAAAGTGTTGATGTATCCAACTATGTACGATTCCCTGCTTGTAAGTCTGCATGGTAGGAAGAGCGAACCATTGGGCCACTAGCAACATTTTGAAAGCCTAACGAATGTCCAAATTCTGCGAGCTTATCAAATTCTTCAGGTGTTAAATAGCGAGCAACAGGTAAATGGTGACGGCTAGGCTGTAAGTATTGACCCAAAGTAATCATGTCACAACCATGTGCTTTTAGATCGCGTAATACGTCACGAACTTCTTCAAGATCTTCACCCAAGCCCAGCATTATTCCTGATTTTGTTGGAATGCTAGGATTTCTTGATTTAAATTGTTTGATCAAGTTTAGCGACCACTGATAGTCAGCACCAGGACGAACCTGCTTATACATAGAGGGCACCGTTTCTAAATTGTGATTAAAGACATCCGGTAAACCCTTATCGAGATTATCCAATGCTTTTTCTAGTCGACCACGAAAGTCTGGTACTAATACTTCGATTTTTATACCTATGTTGTGTTCTCGTATCTGGTTGATACAGTTTGCGAAATGTTCTGCCCCTCCATCACGTAAATCATCTCGATCGACCGAGGTTACAACGACATATTTTAATCCCATTATCGCGACTGCATCAGCAAGGTTTTTGGGTTCGTCTAGATCTAAAGGGTTCGGCCTGCCGTGTGCAACGTCACAAAAAGGGCAACGCCTAGTGCAGAGCTCACCCATTATCATAAAAGTTGCTGTCCCATGAGCAAAACACTCACCGAGGTTTGGACAAGCAGCTTCTACACAAACCGTGCTGAGCTTCTTTTCTTTAACAAGACTTTTAATTCTTTGTACATTTGGATCAGTCGGTGCTTTAGCTCTGATCCAGCTAGGTTTGCGTGGCAGCTTTCCTTCGGTTGGAATAACTTTTATAGGAATTCTTGCAACTTTTTCAGCACCCCGTTGGGCTCTTGTCGGTGTAGTTTTCATGTTAGTTTGGTAATGAGTTTTCCCAGTTAGCAAATTCTGAATTATAGTTTAAATGTACACATAATATCTTGATTAGATCGTTACGGATATTTAATAGAGTATGATCTTGGCTTAGATCTGATAATTGTGTGATTTTCATTCCTGAGTAACCACATGGATTTATACGAAGAAAAGGTTCAAGATCCATATGGACATTGAGCGCAAGCCCATGGAAGGTGCAACCTTTACGTACGCGTAGTCCCAATGCTGCAATTTTCGATTGAGCAACATAAATACCCGGAGCTTTTTCTCGACGTTCGGACACAACCCCATATTTTTTGAGGAGGTCGATGACGGTCTGTTCTAGCAAATTCACCAAACCTTTTATCGTTAGATCTAAACGGCGCAGATTCAGTAAAACATAACAAATTAATTGTCCTGGGCCGTGGTAGGTTATTTGGCCACCACGATCGATTTGTAATACTGGAATATCACCAGCATCGAGAATATGTTCTTTTTTACCAGCAAGACCTTGCGTAAAAATAGGAGGATGTTCGAGTAGCCAGATCTCATCGTTTGTTTGATCTGTACGGTTTTCATTGAATGCTTGCATGGCTTCCCAAGCCGGCTTGTATTCGACTTGGCCAAGTTGTCGGATTGTAAGGTTCACAGTGCCATCAATACATGTTCATGCGCGCTGAGATCGATATAAATATCATCGAGCTGTACCTTGCTCGTAGCAGTAATACTGATGGAAACCGAAAGGTACTTTCCATTGCTACTTTGACGAGATTTCGCTGCGGTATGCGGAAGATCTTCAATATGGTCTCGGACAATCTCTAGGATTAATTGTTCAAAAGAATCTGTGGCAAGCCCCATTGCTTTAATTTGAAACTCACATGGAAATTCTAATAATGTTTCATGGTCTTTATTTTCCAGATTTGAACTTTTTTTATCTGACATTTCTATCTTCTTTTAATCACTGTAAATATGCTGATGGTTTAGTGACTTTTTCCATAAATAATTGCGTAAATGTATTCACATCTACGGGACGACTATAGTGATAGCCCTGTCCATAATCACATCCTGTTTCTTCTAAAAAGGCTAGTTGTGATTGCTCCTCAATACCTTCAGCGACTACATTGAGCTGCATATTGTGGGCTAAGCCAATAACACCTCTGACGATGGCTGCATCATCTGCATCGACGGTAACATGTTGTATAAAGCTACGATCAATTTTGAGTGTGTTGACTGGAAAGTGTTTAAGGTAGGTAAGAGATGAGTAACCGGTTCCAAAATCATCCAACGAAATTTGGGTACCTAGTAAGCGTAATTTTTTTAACATAGTAATACTTTTTTCCATGTTATTCATCAAGGTACTTTCTGTAATTTCTAATTCAAGCATATTAGGATTAATACCAGCTTTTTTGATGATTCTCGACAGACGTAAGTGAAAATCTTTTTGCCCCAATTGAACAGGAGAAAGATTGATCGCTACAGGGATCGGTTTATAGCCTTGAATATCCCACTCTTTTATTTTTTCGCAGGCAGTTTCAATGATGGTTTCACCGAGCGGAATGATCAAGCCTGTTTTTTCTAAAATATTAATAAACTCTTCAGGGGCGATGATACCAAGGTCAGGATGATTCCAGCGTAGAAGTGCCTCCATACCTACCAGTTTCTTATTCGATATAGACATTTTAGGTTGATAGTACAATACGAACTGCTTCTCATCGATCGCCTTACGCAAGCTAGTCTCCAAGGTCAGACGCTCGAATGCACGTGCATTCATTTTCGGTGTATAAAATTTATAACCATCACCGCCTTGTCTTTTTGCATGATAAAGTGCCGTTGCACTAGTCTTTAACAAGGTATCCGTATTTTTTCCATCGTTAGGATAGACACTGATCCCAATACTGGCTGTTATACGTATTTCCTGACCAGAAACTTGATAAGGATCTGTTAAGGCTTTGGTGATACTTTTTGCAATTTGAGCAGCCTCATCTACCTCATATATTTTGGGTAAGACAACAACAAACTCATCACCTTCTCCATGAGAGATCGTTAAAGGTTTATCTAAATTTTTCTTATTAAAAACTAGGTTATAGTCCTTATGAGTAAAGTAAGATGATTCTTTGATGCTACGAATAAGTCGAATTGCAACTTTTTTAATTAAGTTTTCACCGAAAGCATCACCGTATGAATCAGTGATTAATTTAAACCTATCTAACGTAATGGTCAGAGTCGCAATGGATTGCTCAGAAAAATTCGATGCAGCTATATAGTTATCGAGCAGACGTTTCAACAGAGTTCTGTTAGGTAGTCCAGTTACTTTATTGTAATAAGACAAGCTTTTGATGCGATTTTCAGATTTTTTCTTACTCGTTATGTCTTGTAGTGTGCCGACTAGTTTCGAGGCTTTCCCATGCTCATCAAATATGATTTTTCCAGTCTGAAGTACGGTACTAATTTTAGCATTTGCTAGAACAACCCTATGTTCCAGTTTATAAGAAGAATGCTTTTCTATAGCTTGGTGTATGGCTTTTTTGATCTTGAGCTTATCGGCGGGGTGAGCGGTTTGTAGAATTTCTATAAAAGGAGCTGAGCTTTGTGATGCTGGGAGGCCGAGAATTTGCGTAATTTCTTCTGACCAACTAAACCGGTTATCAGAAGCGGTCCATTGCCAATGCCCCATCTTAGCCACTCGTTGTGCAGTTTCTAATTGTGAGCGAGTATTTTTAAGTTCTTCTGAAATATTTTGAGCTTTCAATAGAAAGCGTATTTTATGTTTGAGTAATACGGGATTAAATGGTTTAACGAGAAAGTCTGTCGCGCCAGCTTCATAGGCCTTATCAATCGAGTCGATGTCATCCAATGAAGTCATAAAGACGAGTGGAGTTTGTCTCTCCGTTTCGATGTTTCGAATCCGTCGACATGTTTCATAACCGTCAACATCAGGTAGTAATACGTCAAGCATGATCAAGTCAGGGCGGAAACTGCGAAAAGCTTCGATCGCGCTGTTGCTATCGACGGCGATGATAACTTCATAGAGATCATTTGGTAAAGATTTTTGTATTAGACGGCAGATCTCTAAATCATCATCAACGATTAATAGAGTTGTTTTTTTTATCTTTATCATTATAGTTGTGAACTACCCATTATCATGTTGTGAAAACATCTGCTTAGAGAATATCATTTAGTTAGCACAACATCATTATATATATCGAGATATTATGGCTTTAGAGATTTTTCAATTCCCTTGTCTAGACGATAACTATGGTTATCTAATACATGATAATCTGTTAGACCAAACAGCCACTATCGACACACCAGATGCAGATGCTATTACCTTAGCTCTAGATCAAAAAGGCTGGCAGTTGACACATATTTTCAACACACACCACCATTCAGATCATGTTGATGGCAATTTAGAGCTTAAAGATAAGGCAAACTGTAAGGTTGTTGGTTCAAAGCGTGATCAGGATAGAATTCCCGGAATTGACATCTGTATCAGTGATAATGAGGAGTTTCTTTTTGGAGAGCATCGGATTATTGTGCAAGAAACATCAGGTCATACCATCGGGCATATTGTTTATCATTTAGTTGATCAGCAGATCGCATTTGTCGGAGATACTCTATTTTCATTGGGCTGTGGTCGGATTTTTGAAGGTTCTCCTGACCAGATGTGGGGATCTTTACAAAAGATTATGCAATGGCCAGATGACACAAAGCTTTACTGTAGTCATGAGTATACACAATCAAACTCCGTATTTGCCTTATCTATTGAACCCGAAAATAAACAGTTGCAAGAAAGGGTGGTTGAAGTAAATCACCTAAGAGCACAAGGGCTAGCAACTATTCCAACAACGGTCAGGCTTGAAAAAGCAACGAACCCGTTCCTCAGACCCGATAGTCAAGAAATTCAACAGAATCTTAAAATGCTAGGTAAACCATCGAACCAGATTTTTGCCAAAATAAGAGAGTTAAAAGATAGCTTTTGATCGTTTGAAGCTATCTATGCGTTTGGTTATTAAGCATTATTATATTAGAGGAATGCTTAATATAGCCTGATGTTTTAAAAGTTCAGGCTTTATTAAGCGGTTCTATTTGTTCAATCTAGGCTTATTATAGATAGCAACAATATACATTTGAACTACGAGTCAAAAGGTAAGATAGCAAGGTTATTATGCTGTAAGACCAAATTAGTTTTAACCAAAGCCCGCGCGGTGCTAACGCCATAAAGACAACAGGCCAGAGTACGTACCATTGACGCCAATAGGCCTGCAAAATAGTTCCTATGACGTAAACAGGCGCTATCCCGTAAAGACGAGTTTGCTTGTCAGTATTGCGTAAACTTAAGTACAGAGTGCAGAGCAGTGTTATTGTCGCTAAGACTATTGAAACGTAAAAATAAACAGTTTCTTGTGATGCCTGCCAACCAAGATCCTGAACAATATGAAATACGCTTTTCTTCAATAATAAAGCAGGTGCTAACCACATTGTATATGGACCACCCGATAACATATTGATTCCGAACAGGTGGGGTAGTTCAGAAAAATTAGTCCAAAATGGAGCAATAATTACAGCACATAGAATAATAACAGCGAAGAGAATTTTAGGGATCTCTATCCATCGGTATCTACCTCGCCAGATATCACGACACACCCACAAACCGGCAACGGCTAGCGCTGGAAGTGCAGATGCCTTAAGTAGAACACCAAGCCCTATAGCCATAAAACCTAACAGAAGCTGTTTTGGTTTCTTTAAAATAAGCATAAAGCCAAACATAACAGCAGCAATTGCAACAATATCATTATGACCAGAGCTTGCGGATTCAACCAATAATAAAGGGTTTGCAGCGACAAACAAAAAACCAAGATTACTCGCGGACGGAGTTACTTTTCTTAGTATTGCGCGTGCAATAAAAGCGCAGGCAAGAAATGAACCGATGGCTAATAACCTGAACAATAACGTAGCTGCCCAGATAGAACCTTCAGTAAGTGATGCAACCAGTGTAGCAATGTGGGTCCACAAAGGACTGTATGGCGTAGAAATATTTGAATGAAATACCCCCGTCAGTTCTATTCCTGGTGTATCAGTGAAGTTCGCCGCAGTTGTTAAGTATGGGTTGATCCCTTTAACACTGGCAATCCATCCATGTTGATAATAAAGAAAAATATCTCGGCTCAAGACAGGCGGAATCATCGCGAGAACAATGATAAGGAGTAATGTCACGATAAAGAAATGCTTGATCTCCTTTTCACTTAAGAGGCCAAGAAATGTATTTCTGAGAACGAGAGCATAACCCGTTGCCCAAACTAGCACACCGGTACCAAATAGAAGGGGAACTATTAAACTAGGAGCTTTATGCCCGATAGCTATTTCATGGCCATACCAGAAGAGGTCCCACTCTGGTGGCGAAGCAAGTATCATTGCAACTATCGTGGTCAGTGCACCGACGATATATATACTCGTTATATTTAAAAACTTCATTGCTATCCTTTCTTTATAATCGCTAAGATATTTCGATATTAATATTTCTAGATACTCATCTTTTTAAACTGGAACTCAGGAATGCTTTTTATAATTACCATCACCCAGCGCCAGATCCATTTACTATAAAGTACATTTTTGCCTTTTTGTTGAGCATTAAAAATATCATTCGCGACTTCTTCTGGTTGGGCTGTTAGTTTTTCTGGCAAGTCCATACCTTCAGTCATTTTTGTGGCTACAAACCCTGGTTTTACGGTCAAAACCTGTATGTTAGCTTCATGAAGTCTATTCCTGAGGCCTGAAAGATAGGTTGTTAGTGCTGCCTTTGCAGAGCCATAGATGTAGTTGCTCTTTCGTCCTCGATCTCCTGCGACAGAACTAATACCAACAATGAAACCACTCTTTCGCTTTTCAAAATCATTAGCAACGATATTGATTAAACTGACGATGCCGACATAGTTGGTGTCGATTATTTTTTTGCTTTCATTGAAATCAACTTGAGCTTTATCTTGTTCACCAAGGTAACCCGCTACAGAAATAATACCCAAAGGTTTTTCCTCTAGGCGGTTATAAAAACTTTCATGTGAAGCTATATCTAAAATATCTAAATCTAAACAGATCGCTGTTTTTTGTGTTCTTAAGTTTATATCGTTTGCAAAGTCTTCGAGTTCGGATGAGTTTCTGGCGGCTAGATAAATGTCATAACCATTTTCAGCATATTTTCTAGCCACAGACTTTGCGATATCACTTTTTGCACCGATGATTAGTATGTAACTCATTTTATATCCCTACTCGTTGTGACTGCAATGAATTGAATTTTTCATTCATATTGTATTTTTTCCTTAGTGCTCTAAAACGGTCTATTTGAGGATAGCCTTGTTCAAAAATGATCTTGCTGACTCTAACATCCTTAGCCAAATAGATACGGCCGCCATGATGAACTACTATTTTATCGAGCTGTTCAAGTAGCTCGAATAATCCTTTTTCTATTTTAAAGTCTAATGCTAAGCTATACCCTTCCATCGGGAAGGAAAGATAATTTTCATTAGCTTTCCCATATAATTTCAAAACAGCTAAAAATGATCCTTTACCGGAATCTGCAATAGTTTTAAGTATTTTTTCGAGTCCTTCAAAGCTAGTTTCTTTGGGAAGTATAAATTGATATTGAGTAAAACCGTTTTCCCCGTAAATCCTTTTCCAATTAGAAAGTGAGTCAAGTGGGTAGAAAAAAGTATCTATATCAACTTTTTGTTTAGAAATAGTTTCCTTAACCTTTCCATAATAAAGCCAGTTAAAGGCTTTGACACTCAGGGTGTTGAGGGCAAATGATGGAAAGTTAAAGGGGATGTTTAGTTTCTTTTTAGTTTTGTAATCCAACTTACCATCATCTCTAAAGTCACCGAGCATAAGCAGGCATCTACCAAGCTCGGAACCTTTTGCAAGACAATCTATCCAAGCTACTGAATAGGTTTTATTCTTATTATTTTCAAAGGCCTCAAAGGTTTCTTTTAAGTTTCTTGTTTTAATAGTTGTTTGATTAATAAATTTTGAATTGATTTTTTTTAGTGATATTTTAGCATCAAGAATAACGCCTGTTAGCCCCATGCCACCACAAGTTGCTTTGAATAATTCTGTGTTCTCATCTTTACTACAAGTAATGATTTTCCCATCAGGAAGCATAAGGTTAAACATTTCAACGCTTTCGCTGAAACATCCTGCAATATGATGATTTTTACCATGCACATCGCTAGCAATAGCACCACCAACAGTGATCAGTTTTGTACCTGGAGTGACTTTTAAGAACCAACCTCGTGGAACCAGAGCAGCCAGTATTTCTGACAGTAAAACACCAGATTGAACATGGACGATACCTTGTTGATCATCAAAGCTAATAAATAAATCATGAGGCTTTACTGTAATTATATTTTCGCTGAGCGCGCTATCCCCGTAACTGCGACCATTGCCATGAGGGATTAATTTATTATTATTTTCAATAATTTTCTTTAAAGTTGAAATTCCATCAAATCTAAACGATCGGTTATTGATTTTAGGGTAGTTTCCCCAACTACGTAGACTCATGAAGGTTGCCCTTCATGTTCACTGTGTAGAGAAGAAAATTGTAATTTAAAGTGAAGATAAATCATAAATAAATGATCCATGCAAAACTAAATAACCAGGCAATGATAGTTATTTGCATAAACCGATCTTTAAAGACGATTTTGGTTGGTGAGCCGCTATCAGATTCAATAAAGGCAATTTGTAAGTAGCGCATAATACCAAGGATGACAAACAAAGCGGTTAGGTATAAATGGTCACTTTCCATTCTCTCAATGACTTCTTGTGATGTTGTATAAAGTAGATAGGCTACGATTACAACAGAGCCCATGATCATCATGGCTCCATCAATCATTTGCAGGTTATAGCCTCCTATAACTTTACGCATCTGTTGACCCGTGTTCTGAAAAATCAACACATCATCACGGCGTTTTGCTAAGGCTAAAAATAAAGCGAGTAGAAAAGTCATAATGACTATCCACATGGAGACAGGAATTTGAGTGACGGAGGCGCCTACAAAAATTCGCAAAACAAACCCAATAGCTATGATGGTGACGTCCAATATCGAAATATGTTTAAGACGAAAACTATAAGCAACATTTAATAATAAGTACGCACAGAGGATAAGCAGTCCTGACAACGAAAGATAGGCCATCATGCTTGTTCCAAAAACTAACAGAAATACCATAGTGATAATGGCTTTTCTTTTTGTAACGGTACCAGAGGCTAAAGGACGAAACTTTTTCTTTGGATGTAGGCGATCTTCCTCAATATCTTGATAATCATTCAAGATATAAATAGCACTTGCTGAAAGGGAGAATGCTAAAAAAGCCAAAAATGCATTAATTAGTAAACTAGCATCTGAAATTTGGCCCATAAAAAATAAGGGCATAAAAATAAACAGATTTTTTACGTACTGGTGTGGCCGAATTAATAATAAGATATTTTTCATATAGTTACTTTTATGATCAATCCTTTAATCATTGTGATTAAAATAATTCAAAGATACTCCCTACCAATAGATGGATGTGTTCGTTCTCTATTAATAGCGTTTGTTTTCTTCCCAAGCTAATGAGGTCTTCACTATGATATTAAGGTCATCAAATGAAGGTTCCCATTTCAACGTTGCTTTGATCCGATCTGCCTTCGCTATTAAAATCGGCGGATCACCCGCACGTCGAGGCTCTTCAATGATATTCAGTTTTGTTCCACTAATTTGTTCTACGGTATCCAAAACCTCACGAACACTATAACCATGGCCGTAACCACAATTAAAGGTTGATGATTCGCCACCTTGCTCTAAATACTCAAGTGCTTTTACATGTGCACTGGCTAAATCTTCAACATGAATGTAGTCACGAACGCCAGTACCATCTTTCGTATCGTAATCTGAACCAAAAACTGAAATAGATTCTCGTTTGCCGAGTGCTGCTTCACATGCAACTTTAATTAATAAAGTAGCTTTAGCTGTGGACTGTCCTATTTCACCGTCAGGGTTTGAGCCCGCGACATTGAAGTAACGTAAAATCACATGCCGTAATGGCGTTGCAAACGAGAGATCCTTCAGCATCATTTCACTCATTAATTTCGAGGTGCCATAAGGATTAATCGGCGCTGTAGGGGTATCTTCTGCAGTTTCGGCTTGGTCAGGTGTTCCGTAGACAGCTGCTGTCGAAGAGAATATAAAATGTTTTACACCCGCATCAGAGCAGCACTCAAGCAAGTTTCTAGTGCAAGATGTGTTATTGCCGTAATATTTTAGAGGATTAGAGACAGATTCAGGCACAATGGTATGGGCTGCGAAATGCATAACGGTATCAACATGATGATCAGCAATAACCTTTTTTACGAGTGATGTGTCGCCGGTATCGCCTTCGATGAACTCTGCTCCAATAACAGCGTCTTTAAAACCAGTACTTAGATTATCAAGGACGACAACTTTACGGCCCGTCGTGGTTAATTGACGTACAACGTGGCTGCCGATGTAACCTGCGCCACCGGTGACTAAAATTGAATTGCTCATACTTATTTACTTATCCTGTCGCTGTGAATTTTATGGGGCAAGAATACAGAAATAATCACTTAAAATGAAGTGCTTAGAAATGAGTTTCGCTTAGGATTAACTTTTCATTACAATATATACATAAATTGACATAGTTGGAGCACAAGAATGCAGCAAAAAAGTACAAATACGGTATGGCATCATGCCACGGTGACAAGAGATAGTCGTGAGCAGCTCAATGAACATAAGAGTGTGATTTTATGGTTCACCGGTTTGTCTGGGGCAGGGAAGTCGACACTAGCCAATGCTGTGGAAGCTCTGCTGTACGAGAGTGGAAAACACACGTATGTACTTGATGGCGATAATGTCCGACAGGGTTTATGTGGAGATCTGAGTTTTTCTGAACAGGATAGAGTTGAGAATATTCGTCGTATTGGTGAAGTTGCTAAACTATTCGTTGATGCTGGAATGCTCACATTATCAGCGTTTATATCACCGTTCAAAGCCGATCGCCTTGCGGTACGCAACCTTGTTGCTACGGATAGCTTTATAGAAATCTACTGCCGTTGTGACTTGAGTGTTTGTGAGGAACGTGATGTAAAGGGCTTGTATAAAAAGGCCAGAGCAGGGGAAATAGCTGAGTTCACAGGAATATCATCACCTTATGAAGAACCTGAGCATGCGGAGTTAGTCGTTGATACGGATAAAAAGCCACTGCAAGAATGTGCGCAACAAGTGGTTGATTATCTGATGGAGAAGGGAATCATTTAAATTTAGGCTTCAATCAATCCGTGTCTGATAGCGATACGAGCAAGTTCTGCCGTTGTTTTAACATCGAGCTTATTTTTGATTTGTGTACTGTAGTTCGCTACTGTTTTATAACTCAGTGAAAGCCTCTCAGCGATGGTTGCGACATTTGAACCCTCGGCAAGCAGGCAAAATATCTCAAACTCTCTTGTCGATAGGTTAGCAAAAGGTGTATTTCGACCACGTGCTTTTTGAATAGCCAGTCGTTGAGCAATATCAGGATCAAGATGATCCTTGCCTTTCGCGATGTCTTGTACAGCCTCAACAAGCTCATTGGCAGCGCTACTCTTAGGAATATAGCCTTTAGCACCAGCTTGTAATGCTTGCTCAACAAATACGGTATCTTCATGCATGCTAAAGACAAGAATTTTCGCATCAGAATCGCGCGCAATGATTCTACGTATAGCTTCCAATCCCCCAATCCCAGGTAAAGATAAATCCATAATGACAATATCTGGAGTTTTTTCTACATAGTATTTACAAGCGATCTCGCCAGTAGGGGCTTCTGCTACAACTTCGATATCTGGATAATTTTCAAGCAGGTTTTTATAGCCTTCACGCACAACGGTATGATCATCGACTAGTAACACTTTTATCTTATTGCTATTTCTAATCATGAAAAATCATCCTTATTATCAGCATGTCGTAAGGTCAATCTTACCTCAATGCTGACACCTTTTCCCGGTTCACTACGACTTTCATACTGCCCATTCAGAGCTTCTACACGCTCTCGCATGCCTAGCAAGCCTAGTCCAGATGTATTTTGTTTAATATCAAATCCTTGCCCATTATCTTTGATAGATAGCTTTAACTGAGTTTCTTCTTTCTTCAAACGAATATATACATCTTCCGCATTAGCATGTTTTGCAACATTATTGAGACACTCTTGAACTAATCGGAATATGGTTATCGAAACCTCTTTTGAAAGGGTGACGAGTTTGTCAAGATCACCTTCAACTTCGAAATGACAAAAGGTATTCTCATGATGGGTATTCCAGTCGTCTATGACATCATTTAGTGCAGGAATAAGGCCTAACTCATCGAGAATCACAGGGTGTAAACGTCTCATCATACCGCGCACAACATCGTAAATACGGTTGGAAATATCGGTGATCGTGGTTACATTTGTTTTTATCTTGACATCATCGGTACGTTGGTTAATCGAACTCGCCACCGCTTTAATCGCACTGATTGATTGGCCCATTTCATCATGAAGTTCACGTGCTAAGTGGCGTCGTTCTTCTTCTTGAATAGCCAGTGTTTGCTGAGTAAGGTAACGGTTTTGTTCACGACTTTGTTCAAGAACGCCAGCCATAGCATTGAATTTTTGGGTGATTTTATCTAGCTCAGGTAGTTGCACACTCTGTAAGCGAGACTGATAGTCACCTTGCTCAATATCGTCAAGCCCTTGAATGATGGCACTGATGGGCTTTAAAGAGCGGCCAATGATGACATAAACAAATATCATTGCGATCAGAAAAAAGATTAATAATAGACCTATTAAAGAACGAGCTTCTTTCCAAGCCTCGGTAATTTCATCCGCTGGATCAGGACGTATTACCAGCTCACTAGCTGGCATGCCAGGGACGAGTATCGATTGACGCAACACAATGCTACTAGGTGCGACCATGTTTACAAACCAATCAGGTGCATCCGATTTATGCACTGCAGAAATATCTGTTGGAAAAGGTTCTAAACCTTCTCCGTGAAGGATCTCGACATGCAGGTGACGAACCTTGCCGAACTCTTTTATACGCTGCATAAGCTCAAACTGGTGCATGGCTTGATCTTCAGGGCTGGTTTGAATGAAGGCAAGTTCTAATAGCTGCAGAGTGAGTTGTGCTGTTGATTCAGTCTCTTCTGCCAGAGCATTACGTGCGTTATGAATTACTAGCACGGCACCTGCTAGTAGGATCGAAATAAATAAAGTGGTTATCAGTAAATTAAGACGAAATTGTAGGTTCATAGTCATTACCTTATTAGTGATTGAATTGTCACTTTAAAATAGCATTTCTGCAAATTACTAACCTTTATGTTTTTTTAGAAAAAAGTGATAAGCTTATGATATAAATATAATATATGAGTAGTTAAGTGGGGAATAATTAAATGAATCTAAAAATGTTTTTCCTTTTATTTCTGAGTGTTACAAGCTTTACCTGCCTAATGGGATGTTCAGGTTTTCAAGTCGCCTCGATGGCGACTATGGCAGTTACCGGTAAAGGTTTTAGTGATCATGCTTTATCGACAGTCACTGGGCAAGATTGTGCTTTCTTCAATGTTGTCGAAGGTGAACAGGTTTGTTTTTCTGAGAATTCAGTTGAAATGACCTTGTTGACCAATAATCAAGTGATTGATGACACCTTGAAAATAAATACTTCCAATAAAGAAAAAATTGAACCAGATAATGCTTTTCTTGTCATAGGAAGCTTCACGCAACGTCCTCGTGCTGAGACTTATCAAGCAAAATATAAAAAATGGAATTCACAAGTGATTAAAATGGGAGATAAGACAGAACAGCTCTATCGTGTTGTTATTGGACCTGTAGCAAAACAAGATAAAGCGCGATTAAAGAGAATTTTTATCAATAAAGGTGTCGAGACACCTTGGTTAGTGACGTTATAGCCATTCATGTTCGTCACAGAAGGGAGTTAGAAAGAGCCAACATGTTCAATCCAAGAATTGTTTTCCTCGTTATCTTTTTAGTCTGTGCAGGTCTAATGAGTTTTGGTTTTTATTTACAATATGTGCTAGGACTTGAGCCTTGTGTCTTATGTATGGTGCAACGCCTCTTTTTTAGTTTATTAGGTCTTACAGCACTGATCGCTTTTCTACATAATCCACAGTTTATTGGGGTTCGAATATATGCCGTTTTAACAGCATTGTTTTCTGTTATGGGTGCAGGTATTGCAGGTCGTCAAGTATGGCTGCAACATCTTCCTGCGGATAAGGTGCCTGAGTGCGGGCCTGATCTATTTTTTATGCTTGAGGTTTACCCATTAGGTGAAGCTCTGATGACGGCTTTGAAAGGAACGGGAGATTGTGCAAAAGTAGCTTGGACTTTTCTCAGCTTATCCATTCCCGAATGGGCAATAATAATCTTTATCGCTATTTTCATTGCGAGTCTACAACTGATCTTTAAGTCTCGCCGATTAATGTAATAGATAGTTTAACGGTCTCTGGAGGTAAACAAGCCTGTTCATTACAAGCTTGAAGTTGTACAGAAGCTGTTATTGGGAATAGTTTACGACTCGGATCAGGTTTATTTTTAGGCAGTAGTTTTGCTTTGATTTGAACGTTACCTTGGAAGAGAGACAATGGCTGCTCATCAAGATCTAACTTCTTTAATTTCGCGGTAGGATATTCAATTTGAACAAGTTTCCACCCATCAGCTAGATCGATTGAAACTTGCGTTGCAATAAGCTCTTTGTGCAAGGGTTTATTTGAATTAATATGCCACCCTTTAACAATATCCAATTTTAATCGTAGGCTATATTGGTGACCAACCTGCCGAATCGAAGCCTTTATTTTGATCGCCCCACGTGCGGCGTATTGCTTATTACCAATCTCTCCATTTCGCAACTCATCAAGTTGTGCAAGCATATAGGCATAGGATGAAGGATATTCTGAAATTGCTCCGGAAAACGTTTCTAGTACATCATTTGCTTTGTTTTTGTACTTAAATTCCCCGCTACGAGCTGCTAATCGAGAAAGCAATCTAACGGCAACAGAGTTTCCTGAGGGCGTAGCGCCATCATAGGTGCTCTTAGGTTGTGTAAAAAGAATGGGATCATTTCCCATTACAAAAGCAGCTGACTCTTTATCCTCAAATTTTACGATCATTTCATCTGTGATCTGTTGAGCTCTATCCAACCATTTTTTCTCTGAGCTTATGTCATAAAGCGCCAACAAAGCTTCTCCAAAATGTGCATAATCATCTTGCCGTGCGCCAATCGAAGCTCGGCCATCAAGATTGACACGTAATAAACCACCTTGTTCTGTGCGCTGTTTATGCCATAGAAATTCCGCGGATTTCACCGCTGCACTAAGATATTTTTCATCACCAAAAATATCTGCGGCCTCAACCAGTGCACAGATCAACATACCATTCCAAGCCACAATGATCTTGTTATCTGTTAAGGGCGGAATACGTTCTTGACGAGTTTTTCTTAATGTTTTATTGATGCGATCAAGTTTTTTGAATAATACACTCAACTCAAGGTTTTCTTGTTGCGCAATGTCAACCAGTGACTGGGGTAGAAACAAAATATTCTTGCCTTCAAAATTACCTTTTTTACTGATGCCATACAACCGAATAACAAAGTCAGCATCTTCAACATTAAGTAATTCTCGTATCTCTTTCTCAGTCCATATAAAATATGTTCCTTCTTCACCTTCACTGTCAGCATCGGTAGCAGAAAAAAAGCCACCATTCTCACCAGCCATTTCTCGAAGAACATAATCCAAAGTTTGACGAGCAGTTCGAGCATACAAGGGATCGCCAAACTGTCGCCATGCCTCAGTATAAACTCGGGCTAGATAAGCTTGGTTGTAGAGCATCTTTTCAAAGTGAGGAACTAACCACTGACTGTCAGTTGAATAACGATGAAACCCTCCACCGATTTGATCATAAATGCCACCTTGTGCCATAGCCTTCAAGGTATGTTCTAAAGCTGCTTTTAAGGCTAAGCTTTGTTCGGTTTTATGGGTTGTTCTTAGCAAGAGTAAAAGTGATGCTTCATTTGGAAATTTAGGTGCCTGAGTAAAACCGCCATTCATCGCATCATAGCGTTCAAGAATATTATTGACTGCCTGCTGAATAGAATGTCGTCCTAGGCGCTGAACGGCGTGTTGCGTGGATGTTGATTTTTTCACAGCATTGGAAAGTTCTTCGGCCTGATCAATAATCTCACTCTTACGTTCATGCCAAATATGAGAAATATTCGATAGTAATTCAGAAAAGTTAGCGGGTGGAAAATAGGTTCCACCAAAGAAAGGTCTGCTGTCTGGCAATAAGAATGATGACATCGGCCAACCACCATTTCCAGTCATTAACATAACAGCTGCCATATAGGTTTCATCTACGTCTGGGTACTGCTCTCGATCAACCTTGATGGCAATAAAGTTCTCATTAAGAATTTTTGCGATCGATTTATTTTCAAAACTTTCTTCTTCCATCACATGACACCAATGACAGGTGGCGTAACCTATGGATAAGAACACAGGCTTATTTTGTTTCTTAGCTTCAAGAAAAGCTTCTTCACCCCACGGATACCAATTGACAGGGTTGTGAGCATGTTGGAGTAAGTAAGGAGAGTCTTCAAAAATAAGGCGATTGGTGAAAGTGGGTTGACCATTTGTTAAATGGCTTGTCCTAGGCTCATAGTTGCTTCCTTTAGATTCAACAGCGGTAATCATTTTATGCTTAAGTGATGTTGAATATTCCATAGTTCCAGGGTGGGTCTCACCGGTAGCCTGTTGAATGTAGAGGAGTGGTAAAAGAAACAATAACGTTAGTATGTGTTTGTATGTTTTGTTTTTCATAGAAGGGAACAATAGTGACTTTTAAGAGGAACCTAGTCTAACAAAATAATGTTACTTAACGAGTTGTATATATTGAGGTGACCAACAAGCGGGGAACGAAAATGACAGTAAGTGCTTGACTCTATTGATAATTGGGTTAGCATGCGCACAGCCCAATATAGGAAGGGCCACTTAACTACTTGAAGGGAGAGAAGAGTGAACAGGACGTCGTTTGATCTAACGGAGATTTTGCGTAAACCAACGGATTACCAGCTAGGACTACTTTTAAATCAACTGGTTTATGTTTCAATTGTTAGCTGTATAGGTGCAGCTGTTGCTGTCAAAGTTTTATGGACCGTTACCGAGCACCTGTGGTTATTGCTGTGGGTTGTATCGATATTTGTCACTTCCTTATTCCGAATTTTGTTAGTTTTCTTTTATAAAATTAACGAACCACCTCTTATAGAAATAAACAGTTGGCGAGTCCTCTCGGTTACTTTAATCTTTCTTGTGGCCATTACCTGGGGATCGTTAGCTTGGATCTATGATTTTAGCTGGCCTGTTCTTCAGCAATTTGCGGTTATTTCTTTGCTTGTGATAGTGGCTTTGGGGGCCATTCCCGCTTATGCCGCTTCTATGTTTGTATATTCACTTTTCTTGCTTATGGTAATGGGCCCGGCCATCTATGTCTTTGTTTTTTCTGGAAATGAAGACTTCGTTACTTATGGCATATTTCTACTTGGATTATCAATACTCTTACTTCTAAAGGCTAATCAATACCATAAAATAGTGATCCATGAGGTAGGGGCTAATCTTAAATACCGCAAGAATTATCGTGCCGTTAGTTATGCTCACGAACAATTAAAATCATCTCACAGTGTTCTAAGTGGTGCTCTTGAAGGTAGAAAAACTGAAGAAGAAATAGCACATGATGTCTACATGCGAGTAGCTAGAATAACCCCAATAAGTGGTGAAGGGATCAGAGGGTTCATTAAACCGATGGGATATTTTAGCGGAGACTTTATCTATAAAGCTAAGACTACAAATAATGAAACATATATATTCTTTGCTGACTTTTCAGGACACGGCTTACCGGCAGCATTAGGTGCTATTCCTGTTTCAACAGCATTTCATAGGATGGTTGCAGAAAATAAGACTCCTGAAGTTATTATAGAAACCATAAATGCTGATCTTGTTGAACAACTATCAACAGCACAATTTTGTTGCGCCTGCTTTCTTGTTCTTAATCAAGATAAAACTCGATTAAAAATTTGGAATGCAGGGATGCCTGATATGTTTATTGTTCGAGAGAATGATCAATCGATTGACAACTTTTCTTCAGTTTCTATGCCTCTTGGTATTAAAAATGATAATGAAAAAATTATTTTTCAAGAAGTAGAACTCGCTAGCGGTGATCTTGTGTTTCTTTACACAGACGGATTAACAGAGGCTTGGAGCGATACTAAAAAAGCATTTGGGAAGGATAAAGTAAAAGAGCTCGTAATAAATAACTTTCAAGATACAAGGTTATTAGAAATAGTAATGGCTGCTGTGGTAGAGCATTGTGGGAATGGTAAAGAGCAAGAAGATGATATCTCCATGCTTGAGATCCGTTGTTAATTTGTTCTAAAATTTCTCTTCTTCAACATTTAATTTTTGCAATATGACTTCGGGAATAGGGCAAGGTTTGAGGCTGACGGTATCAACACAAACTATCGTCACCGTTGCCTTATTTAGACATATTCCTTGTTCATTATCGCGGTAAATTTTTTGCTCAAAAAGGAAACTAGAACGACGGAAAGACGTTGTTTCTGAAGTAACTAAAAGCATGTTGTTTAACCGAGCAGGTTGTTGGTAATCTAACATCACGGTTTTCACCACGAACATGACTCCTGAATTTTTCATTAGATCACTTTGATCAAAACCAACGGCTCGTAAATGCTCTGTTCTTGCGCGTTCGTAAAACCGTAAATAGTTTGCGTAATAAACTATTTTCATGATGTCTACATCTTCATGATAGACACGTATCGGCCAGCTAAATTTACTCATGCTAATTCTCTCTGTACTTTTTGATCCAAAAATTATGGCTAGTTAATAGGTAGCTTTGAACCGGCACCAGGCTTTTCCCAGACAAGTTTAGGAACCAAATAACCCGGTAGTTGATCACGCAGTTTGTCCATCAGTTGACTCGCTTGTTCTCGAGGAATATCAAAATGTGCGGCGCCTTGAACTGGATCTAACAAATGCAAATAGTAAGGTAAAATACCCACAGAAAATAAATTTTCACTGAGCTCTTCTAAAGCTTCTACGGAGTCATTAATACCACGAAGCAAGACAGACTGGTTGAGCAGTGTCACACCATTTCTAGTCAGTTCTGACATTGCTTCTCCGACTTTCGAGTCAATTTCATTTGCATGGTTAGCATGGATAACGACAATTATCTTGAGGCGTGTAGAGCTTATCCAACTGAGTAATTGGTCGTTAATTCTTTCTGGTAAGATCACAGGCATGCGGCTATGAATACGGAGACGTTTTACATGATCAATGGTTTCAATTTCGTTAACAAGATGAGTTAATTTTTGATCATCTAAAGATAACGGATCACCTCCACTTAGTAACACTTCATTTATAGAATGGGTATTACGAATGTAGTCTAATGCCTCCCGCCACTGTCCACTCGATGGGTTCGATTCCGCGTAAGGAAAATGTCGTCGGAAACAGTAACGGCAATGGATACCGCAAGCGCCCGTTGTCACGAGCAGAGCACGACCTTGATATTTATGTAAAACACCGGGAACCACTTCAGAGTCCAAGTCACCAACGGGATCCGTTAGGTAGCCCGGTAACTCAATATTCTCTTTCGTTAAGGGTAAAACTTGTTGTAATAATGGATCGTTAGGGTCACCTTTTTTCATCTTAGCGACAAAGCCTCTGGGCACACGCAAACGGAAGTTGGGCGTCATATCAAGCTGTTGTGCGAGTGGCGTATCTTGCAAATCTAATGCATGCAATAACTCCATGGGCTTAGAAATGCTGTCGGCCAATATATTTTTCCAACTTTTAGGCTGAAAAAGGGTAGCTGTTCGGGGTATCATAGCGTCATTCATTCTGAGAGATTAACAAATAACATGGCCAAATACGCAACTAATCAATTTAAATCTGGGTTAAAACTCATGATCGATGGCGATCCTTATACGATTGTAGAGAACGAAATCGTCAAGCCAGGCAAAGGTCAGGCCTTTAACCGCATTAAAATTAGGAATTTAAAAACGGGTCGAGTGATCGAACGTACCTACAAATCAGGTGAATCTGTTGAAGGTGCTGATGTTATGGACGTTGAACTTGAGTTTCTTTATACCGATGGTGAGTACTGGCACTTCATGGATCCGAAATCATTTGAGCAGTTACAAGCATTAGCGCCCGCAATGGAAGAAGCTTCTAAATGGTTAAAAGGTCAGGAAGTTTGTGAAGTTACGCTTTGGAATGGCGAACCTCTCTCCGTCACCGCACCTAACTTTGTCGAGCTTCAGATCACAGAAACAGATCCAGGTTTGCGTGGAGATACTGCATCGGGCGGCAGTAAGCCAGCGACGTTGGAAACAGGGGCGCTCATACGTGTTCCGTTATTTGTCGATCAGGATGAATTAGTCAAGGTGGACACGCGAACAGGCGATTACGTTTCACGCGTTAAGGATTGATCCTAAGTTGCTCAATGATACATTGCGAGAACGAGCAGGGTTGCTCGCAACGATAAGAAACTTTTTCCAAACTCGAAATGTTTTAGAAGTTGAAACGCCGGTTTTAAGCAAAACCGGTGTTTGTGAACCGTATTTGAAAAACCTAACAACCAATATTAGCAATCAGCGCTATTATCTACAAACCTCACCTGAATTCGCGATGAAGCGTTTACTTTGTGCGGGCTCTGGTTCGATCTATCAAATCAGTAAAGCATTTCGTGACGAAGAACAGGGCAGCCTACATAATCCAGAATTTACAATGCTAGAGTGGTATCGAGTTGGTTTTGATTACCACCAATTGATGGATGAAGTTGAGTCTCTCGTTTGTAGCTTAATGGATGTTACAGAGTTTTCTCGGATTACCTATCAACAAGCATTTTTGCAAACGGTTGGTATTGATCCAATGCGAGTGAGCTATACAGAGTTAGAAAATATAGCGGGATCAGTAACAGGCCAAACGACTAAAAACGATCTGCTCGATTTAATCTTGAGCGACAAAGTTTTACCGGCTTTGCCGCAGGCCGTTTTTATCTATGATTATCCGGCCAATCAAGCCGCGATGGCGAAGATCCGTAATGATGTTGCCGAGCGTTTTGAACTTGTTATTAATGGCGTTGAACTCGCCAATGGCTACAGTGAATTAACCGATCCCGTCGAACAAGAGCAACGTTTTATTAATGAAAATAAACAAAGAGAAACGATGGGTATCAAACCCATGACAATTGATCAGAATTTTCTCGCAGCGATGCAACAAGGTTTACCTGAATGCGCAGGAGTTGCTTTAGGGTTTGATCGACTTTTGATGCTTGTTTGTAATAAGAAAATATTGACCGACGTACTTCCTTTCCCTATAGAGAATGCTTAAACATGTCATCTAAAGCTTCAGCACTACTGAGTGAATCAGGCTCTGTTGCAAAATCCATCGAAGGATTTTCGCCACGCATACAACAACAAGAAATGGCCGATGAAATAGCAAAAACGCTAGATGAAAATGGTATTTTGATCACTGAAGCAGGCACGGGAACGGGTAAAACATTCGCCTATCTCGTGCCCGCATTAATGTCTGGTAAAAAAGTCATCATATCCACCGGAACCAAACATCTGCAAGATCAGCTCTACCATCGTGATCTTCCTGTGATAAGAGATGCACTGAAATTACCGATCAGCATTGCGTTACTTAAAGGTCGTGCAAACTACCTGTGTGCTAACCGACTGGCAGAAGTCGGTAGTCAAAGCAAAGGTATGACATCAAAACTTTTTGTGCAGTTGTCACAAGTTAAAGACTGGGCCGCGAAAACCGTATATGGGGATATTTCTGAGTTAAGTTCTGTACCAGAAGACTCGCAGATATGGTCAATGGTGACATCTGCATCGGATCAATGCTTAAGTCCAGAATGCCGTCAATCAGGGGTTTGTTATGTTTATAAAGCCCGTAAAGAAGCCAATGATGCCGATATTTTAGTGGTTAACCACCATTTATTTATGGCTGACATGTCCTTGCGTGAAGGTGGTTTTGGTGAAGTGTTACCCGGTGCACAAGCAGTCATTTTTGATGAAGCCCATCAAATTCATGATATCGCTTCACAATTTTTTGGATCGAGTGTGACCAGCAGACAGTTGTTAGATCTTGCTCGGGATGTCTTTACCGCTTATTTAAAAGATGCATCCGATATGCCGAATATAGAAGATGCTAGTAATGATCTCGACAAAGCAGCGAAGGATTTCAGACTTTCCTTAGGGAGAGCTAAACAGCGGGCTCCATGGCGAGAGATAAAAAATAACCCTGGCATTAAAGCGGGCTTAGCAGATCTGATCGAAAAGTTACAAACGCTTAAAAACTGTCTTAAGCCCGCAGCGGAAAGAGGTCGCACCATTGAAAATTGTCTGATTCGTACAGAACAAATACTTAGCAGAGTGTTGGGTTTCTCTGATCAACACACCACAGCAGAGACAGCCGATGAAGGCGTATTGCAATGGTTTGAAACTTTCCAACGAACCTTCGTATTAAACACAACGCCTTTAGAAATCTCGCAGGTATTTCAGGCTCGCCGACAAAGCTATCAATGCAGCTGGGTTTTTACGTCAGCGACACTGGCGGTTGGGAATAATTTTAATTACTTTTCACATCGACTCGGGCTTGATGAGGCCACAGCAAAACTTTGGGATAGTCCTTTTGATTATCAGAATCAAGCACTGCTGTATTTACCTGGTCTTGGCTTAGAGCCCAGCCATAACCTCTATACTTCTACAGTTGTTGATGCTGCTATTCCTGTCTTAGAAGCGAGTAAGGGTAGAGCCTTCATGTTGTTTACCAGTCACCGCGCCTTGCAAGAAGCCGCTGAATTACTAGCAGTTAAAACGGATTTCACCTTACTTATCCAAGGCAAAGCGCCTAAAGCAGAGTTGCTCGATCAATTTATTAATACCCCTAACGCCGTATTACTCGGCACAAGTAGTTTCTGGGAAGGTGTCGATGTTCGTGGTGAAGCATTGTCCTGTGTGATCATCGATAAGCTTCCTTTTGCCTCCATGGGCGAACCTGTTATGCAGGCACGTTTGGACGCCATGCGTAAACAAGGTAAAAACCCATTTATGGAATATCAATTACCTGAAGCAGTAATTACCTTAAAGCAGGGTGTCGGTCGTTTGATCCGTGATGTCAAAGACTCTGGCGTCTTGATGATCTGTGACCCACGGTTGAACACAAAACCGTATGGCCGAACATTTCTTGCATCTTTACCACCAATGCGACAGGTAAGAGAATTACAAGATGTAAAGACTTTCTTTAAAGAATATCAATAAGTCATTGAAATACTAGCGAGTTACCGTTACCTTATCTTAAAGTTTAGCGAGTAACTTACGCTAAGCTAACTGTTAGTGTAGTCATTTGAAGAGTGAGCGTAATGTTAGTAGCTGAAGAAATAGGTGAAATGGAATCCACGCTTGATCATTTTGGGATGCTTGAGTTATTGAAAAATCATTATGGCGATGGATCGGTCTATGTCCCAGATGGTGCTTCAACCGATCTGCTCGTTATGGCTGTCCAACAAGGCTACGTAAACGAAGAAGGCTACTTAACTCGCAAAGGTCGCAAGTATGTTACCGAGCATCGATTACAAAAAAACCGTTATTAATGGTTAGCGTTAAATTTGATCAGCTCTTGGTTTGAAAAACACCTTCCTCGCAGTTTTTTCTTACATCATCCCAAGGAAAAAGTTTTCCATTCATAGCGATGTAGATACCTTCCTGCAAACATTGCACCGCAGATATCGCACAGCCTAAATTAAACATACTATCTGAGTAACTGATCGTAAACGGCACCATCGCACCGAACAAAACCACGGTCTTGCCTGTCAGGTTTGCTGCTAGAACTGCCGCAGTTTCAACCATCGTATCCGTACCATGAGAGATAATAATCATCTGTTCCTTACTCTCGAGGCAGTGCTGATTGATCAGGCTGCGATCATTATCATCCATCTCTAAACTGTCTTTTAGCATGACCGTTTCAGACATTATTTCAACTTTACATCGAGACTGATCAAGCATTGCAGGCATATGGCTTTCTGTAAATGTCAGGCTGCCATCTAATTCGTTGTAGATTTTGTCGATGGTTCCACCGGTAATTATAAATTTAATAGCTGACATTTAGAGCCTCGTGTTGAGTTATTGTTATGACTTCTGGTTAGCATAGTAAAGATTGTCAGAAATTATACATGGCAAAGTATAAGTAAGTTGAACGTCTAGTGAGATACTAACAGCAGATAAAAAAATGGCGCCTTTAATAAAGGCGCCTAATTTAAACCAAAGGGAGGAGCGTAACCGTCAAGGGTGACGGATTACAAATGAGAGTTTGCATATGTCATGCCATTATTTTAAATCACATATAAAACAATGAGATATAAACATGCTTATTTTTTTTCTACTTTTTTAGAGTATTCCTCGCTCAAATGTGTCCCAATTGTCGTGTTTTTGACTTTCAGTATTTTGATGATTGCAGTCTCACTATAAGCTAAATTTAGGTAAGTGCTAATCGCCAGATTAAGGTGTTGTGCTTGGTACCCAGATTAATATTGAATACATAGCAAGAGGATAGTTTATATGCCTAATAACATCATTAAGGTTAATAGTTAGAGATAGAATAACGTTCTAGCTATCTTTAATCCCTAACTCAGGTTAAATAAGGAAGGTGGCCATCCTTGGCCAAGTTTATTACAGGCCATTCCTTGGCCCGTAAATTACCAGCAGCTGCATGTCCGTGTGCAATCACTGCTGAAATATGTATCGGGCAAAGGAGCAAATTCCTTTAGCTTAAACCTCAGTTATTTTTTATCTTCTAGGATAACAAAGACTTGCAGAATGCAGTATGTGGCGTGACAGAATATTGACGCTATTCCGTATCTTGAATAGGCAAGTTGAGGTTTTGTTCACGGTTTTCAGGCTCATCGTCATAATTACTATCTAATTCAAGCGCTGAAATAGCCTGCACAGAAGAACCAATTATTCCTCTGACGTCACCATACATTCCTATCGTATTGCTTGTAATACGCTGGATCTGCTTTTCACGTTCTTTCCAGATACGCTCCATGGCACGTTTTTCTTTATGAAGCTGCTCTTGCATACTGCTGAAGGTTTCTACAATGGCTTCTACGCGTTGTTTAAACTCATCGCCAGAGAGGTAGCTGAACATCATTTCCATCTTTTCTCCTTTACCTTGAGAGGCATTTCTTGCGAAATTTATTTGGATCAATTGTTCACGTAGAGCGGAAGCTAAGGGCAAGGCTGACTGAACATCACTGACCCAGACACCCTCTAACAAACCAAAGCCTTTTATGCCCTCAGGCAAAGCTACAGTGACGAGGATGGATAAATTTGCACCGATATCACGTTGATCATCTTTTAACTTTGGTATCCACTGCTGAGACCAGTTTTTTGTATTCTTTGCTTCCCAGATGATTTTTCCACAATCGTTCATCGTCGTGTCACGTACATCTTGGATCACATCAGCACCTTTGATCCCTTTTGGTACAGGTGATATTTCATCATGCACAAACTGGCTACGTAGCCTTCTTTCTAGATCCAGCTCTAAAACCTCGCCTTGGATCTCCATCGAGCCTTGTTCACTTTTGCGCTTAGCTTCCTCCAATGACTTACGCAGGCCGTCAATCTGCATCTCTTTTTCTCTAAGCTTAAGGCTAGTTTCATCAGAAAATTGTTTACTGATCTTCTCTTCTATTCCTTTACGCTCCTCATCAATTTTACGTTGAAACTCAAGATCCATATTCTTTTGCTTTTCTTCTAGTTCTCTCGCTTGTTTGCGGATCTCAAGTTCTTTCTTTTGTGCTTCTTCGACACGACTATCTTTTTCTTTTATTTGTGCTTGTAGATCATTGATCTCAACAGCTGCAGCTTGTTTGGCTTTTTGCTCCAGTTGGCTACGTAAAATCTGCTCTTGTTTTTTTAAACGTGATTCAAGTTCTTCATCTAACTGCTCACTTTTAGCCTCTAAATCTCTTTGTTGTTTCTTTAGGCCTAACTCTTTTTGACGCGCGAGTTCTAGTCGTTGGTTCTGTTCGTCCAACTGTAGCTTCATATCTTCTTTTTCAATAGAAAATTGCTGTTGCGTCTTCTTCTCCGCTGCTGCAACTGCCTGTGAAAGCTTCTGTTCGTTGTCTTTTCTCAGTTCATTTTCGATCTGTTGTGACAGTACCGTTGAGATCTCGATTTCAGTATTACACTCAGGGCATTTAATGGATTTGTCTGTCATGGCGGTTCCGTCTATTATGAGTCATGTGTAAACACATCAGGTTAGCGTGAGATAAGAAGATCTACCACCGTTTTAGAAAAACAGTAGAAAGAAATTCATAATATACAATAACAATAATATCCAAAAAGGATAAAATCGAAATGAGGAGGAGCACAGATGTACTCAGGTTTAGATAAGAGCTCTAAGGGGAGAAGCTTGCTCATCTTTGTCATAGGAGCGTTAGTCTTAGCAGCCGGTCTGATAGGAATAAAACCCAGTTGGACGATTTTTAATATTATTCTTTCAGAACTAAAACTCCCTGGCTCTCCGTACGATTATGCCAGTCTAGTCTATGCTGCACTATGGATTGTCGCTACTGTATCAACCAGCATTGCGGGTATTAGCCTTATCGTCTCCGCGATTAGGCGTAAACAATTTGACCTAATTCCAGGACCAACGCTTTATTTCTTAGGTTTAGCACTTGCAGTTATCGGCGGTTTTTTATTGACAGGTGGTCTAAGCTGGCAGGCTGTTATGGCTGTATCAACTGGTATCTTCTTAATCTATTGGGAATGGGAATACCACGTTAGTTAGATTTAAACTTTAGTAGTTTCAACTTTAAGGGGATCAACATGGAAAACAAACAAACATTTAACCTTCAAAGCGTCATTGAAGATGCAAAGTCAATGATTACAAATCCGGTTGGCTTTTATCGCAATTTATCAAAGACAGGCGGTTTGTCTGATCCGATCATTTTTGTCTTAGTCATGGGTGTAATAGCGGGTTTAATCTTTGCTGTTTTCTCACTATTGGGACTTGGCCGAATGGCTGGAGCTGGGTTTGGGGCAGTTATATTTTTACCGATAATGCTCTTGATCGGTAGTTTTATTTTCGCCGCTATTTTATATGTTATTTGGAAACTTATGGGGTCAGAGAACAATTATGAGACAGCTTATCGTTGTGTAGCCTACTCACTGGCCTTACTTCCTATTATGGCTGTGTTATCCGCCATACCTTACATAGGCACATTGATACATACTCTATGGGGCTCTTATTTAATGTACATCGCCAGTATAGAAGTACATCGCCTAGCGCCTAAAATTAGCATGATTGTTTTTGGGGTTTTAGCATTAATTGGTTTGATGTCTAATCTTGGCGCAGAAAAATCCTCAAGGATGATGGATGTTCACATGGGCAAATTTGGTGAACATATGGAAGGCATGGAAGATATGACGCCAGAAGAAATAGGCCGAGCCGCAGGGGAGTTCATGCGGGGTTTAGAAGACGGTGCTAAGGCCGAGTAGTTGTAAAGAGGACACACTTTTTCATCGTATTATCGAAAGGCTTTGTTTAAAGAGGCTTATTGTCATCAAGATAATAAGCCTTTTTTCATTTTCACATCATTAAAGATTCCTGTCAGGTTTCTCTTCTCTAAGCGTGAATGAGCTTATAAAGCAACGTAAAGGTTTCTTGGGGATTTGGCTTATCATTGGTAGATACTAGCTTGCGAGCGTTCGCGGCACTGGCAGACTAACAAGAAGTACTTAGCGACATTTAAGCTCGGGATTCATTGTTTTAGCTTATGGAAAGTATGCATGACTCAAGCTTGATCGTGAACCGCATTTGTTGTCAGAGGGAAACAAGAAACAACACATAAAAATATAAACAAGAACTCACGGAACTTATTGAGGTGTTTTTTAATCAACTATTCGTTACCGCAAATATATCGATACCGTCAATCTAAAACAATTTAATGTTGGAGACTTTATAATGGGAACTGAACGTTCTAAGCAAAACTCCCAAGTAAAACGGTTTGTTTTGATCTTACTCGTAACAGTAGTTGGGATATATTTATACAACCACTACGATTTAGGTCAAATATTAACCTTAGATTCATTGAAAGAAAGTCGAGACAAACTGGATGCTTATTATCAACAGAACCCCTTAGTTACGGCCGTTATTTTTTTTGCTGTCTATGTGACGACTGCGGCCTTATCGTTACCTGGCGCAGCTATTTTAACCCTAGCCGGTGGTGCCATTTTCGGTTTGGTTAAAGGCTTGGTTTTAGTTTCATTTGCTTCAAGCATTGGTGCCTTACTGGCCTTCTTAGTGGCAAGGTATGTTTTGTTTGATTCTGTGCAAAAACGTTTTGGAAAACAATTGAAACCGGTCAATGAAGGCATTGAACGTGATGGGATCTTATATTTACTAACAATGCGTTTAGTGCCGGTCTTTCCATTTTTCATGGTTAACTTACTGGCTGGCTTGACGACACTTTCGGCAGGCCGATTCTATTGGGTCAGTCAGCTGGGTATGTTGGTTGGAACGGCTGTCTATGTTAATGCCGGGACACAACTCAGTAGCATTGAAAGCCTAGGTGACATTATTTCGCTTCCCATTTTAATCAGTTTTGTTCTGTTGGGTATTTTTCCATTTATTGCAAAGTTCATTGTTCGTAAGATCCAAAGTAAAAAAGTTTATAAGCCTTGGACAAAGCCTAAGCATTTTGATCAAAATCTAGTCGTTATCGGTGCAGGTGCCGGCGGACTTGTTACTTCTTACATCGCAGCAGTGGTCAAGGCTAAAGTGACCTTGATAGAAAACCACAAAATGGGTGGCGATTGTTTGAATTATGGCTGCGTACCAAGTAAGGCGTTGATCCGTTCAGCAAAGATGGCAAAACAGCTTTCTAAAGCAGAGTCCTTAGGCATTACTGAGGCTACTGGGAAAGTGAATTTTTCAGCCGTTATGGAGCGTGTTCATCAGGTAATTAAGACGATCGAACCACATGACTCCATCGAACGCTATACCGAACTAGGTGTTAATGTGGTACAGGGTTACGCTAAGATAATCTCTCCTTGGGAAGTCGAAGTTTCGTCAGGCGATAATGTTCAAACTCTGACGACACGAAGCATTGTCATCGCAACCGGAGCTAGCCCTTTTGTACCGCCTATACCCGGACTAGATAAGGTCGGTTGTCTAACTTCCGATACGATCTGGGGCTTAACTGAGTGTCCAAAACGATTGCTAGTTATGGGTGGAGGACCTATCGGCTGCGAATTGGCTCAGAGTTTTGCAAGGTTAGGCTCAACAGTAACCTTGATAGAAAAATCACCGCGTCTAATGGTCAGAGAAGACCCTGAAGTTTCACAACTTGTAAAAGAAGCATTAGTAGAAGATGGTGTTGAAGTCCTAACGAATTTTGAGGTTGTCTCATGTGATCAGGATGTCAGTCAAAAGTGGTTAGTTGCCCAGTCTGCTGATAAAGAAAAGATTATAAATTTCGATGAACTACTATGTGCAGTTGGTCGTCGGCCGAGAACAGAAGGCTTTGGTCTTGAAGAGCTTGGGATTCCACTTGCAATACGTAACACGATTGAAGTGGATGACTACCTTCAAACAAACTATCCCAATATCTATGCCGTCGGCGATGTCGCAGGCCCTTATCAATTAACACATACAGCCGCTCATCAGGCGTGGTACGCGGCAGTCAATGCACTATTTGGACGTTTTAAACGGTTTAAAGTTGATTACTCAGTTATTCCTTGGGCGACCTTTACTGATCCAGAAGTCGCACGTGTCGGCTTATCGGAAACGGAGGCAAAAGACCAAGACATCCGTTATGAAGTGACACGCTACGATTTGGATGATCTCGACAGAGCGATCGCTGATGACACTACAAAAGGCTTTATTAAGGTATTAACCGTACCGAAAAAAGATCGGATTCTAGGCGTAACCATCGTTGGTGAGCATGCTGGCGATTTGTTGGCCGAATATGTGTTAGCTATGAAGCAAGGCATTGGTCTAAACAAGGTACTGGGAACTATCCATACTTATCCGACACTGGCTGAGGCTAACAAATATGTAGCAGGCCAGTGGAAACAAGCGCATAGCCCAACTAAAATTTTATCCTGGGTTAAAAAATTCCATAAGTGGGAGCGCTCATGAAAATATTTTTTAAATTTAATAAACAAATAGCCACGTCTAACACGTCGTATTTTAGTGTCTTGAGCCTTTTGTTTTTGCTGATAACTAGCTTCTCAGTCTCAGCATTTGATCATGAGCATTCAGCTTGGACTAATCTGTTACAAGCTCACATAAAGGTTTTGAATAACGGACAGTCCTCACAAGTAGACTACCTAGGTTTTAAACAAAACCGATCAAAATTACAGGTGTACTTAAACAGTTTATCAGTCGTCAGCGAAAAAGATTTTTCAAGCTTTACTAAAGGCGAACAAAAATCTTTTCTGATCAATGCTTATAATGCATTTACGATTGATTTAATTCTAACAAAATACCCTGATTTAGAATCTATTAATGACCTGGGCAGACTTTTCATAAATCCTTGGAAGAAGCGTTTTATCGATTTATTTGGAAAAACAATAAGCCTTGATGACATTGAACATGGCAAATTGCGAAACTCAGATACTTATGATGATCCAAGAATACATTTTGCAGTGAACTGTGCATCTATAGGGTGTCCACCGTTGCGAGAAGAAGCATTTATTGCTTCAAAAATTGATGCACAACTGGATGAACAGTCGACACGTTTTCTAAGCGATCATACGCGTAACCGATTTGATGAAAAAAATATGGAACTAAACGTCTCAAAAATATTCAAATGGTACGATGATGACTTTGAAAAAGGTTATCGTGGCATAGAGTCGTTAGAACAGTTTTTTGCTGGTTATGCAGAGCAGTTGACTGATTCAAAAACTGCACAGGAAGTGATCAGATCACAGCAAGTTGATATTAAATTTTTAGACTATGACTGGCGACTAAATGATACGCAATAAATTTTAAGGACATATAGACATGAGTTCTACCTCAACAATAGATAAAAGCTACCTAAATACAACGAAAGATGTTTATAAAGATGCTGCCCTGACTCCGGATGTCGGTTTGTGTTGTACAACCACGCCTATCTGGCAATTGCCTGAATTGGAAATCCCAACGATCATGTTAGAAATGAACTATGGTTGTGGAAGCACCGTTAACCCAAGAGATTTAGTTAATGATCCGAACATACTTTACGTGGGAGCCGGTGGTGGTATGGAACTATTACAGTTCGCATATTTTAGTCGTAAAAAATCGGGCGTAATCGGTTTGGATGTTGTCGAAGAAATGCTTACTGCGAGTGACACTAATCTGACAACAGCTGCTGCGACGAACACTTGGTTTCAACGAGACTTTGTTGATCTACGCCATGGTGATGCATTATCGTTACCCATCGAGAATGAGAGCATCGATGTCGCCGCACAAAACTGTTTGTTTAATATTTTTGAAGAAGCTGAGTTAAAGACGGCATTAGCTGAAATGTATCGTGTGCTCAGACCAAACGGTCGGTTAATTCTTTCTGATCCCATTTGCGATCAATTGATACCAGAAGCACTACGCAATGATGAAGTTTTGCGTGCGCAATGTTTGTCAGGTGCTATTCCATTAAGTGATTATTTACAGCGTTTAATTGATGCGGGTTTCGGTACGATTGAAGTCAGAGCAAAAAGACCCTATAGAATGTTAGCGCCTGAACATTACGCAACGGATGAAAAGCTATTAATCGAAAGTGTAGAAATCTGTGCGATTAAAGATCCTATTCCTGAAGATGGAGCTTGTGTGTTTACAGGTCGTACGGCGATCTATTACGGTGATGCTGAAATTTTTGATGATGGTAAAGGCCATGTGATGACGCCTAACCAACCACTTTCAATTTGTAATAAAACAGCCTTAGCTTTAGAAAAACTGCAACGAGATGATTTATATATCTCTGAGTCAACTTGGTTTTATGATGGGGGAGGTTGCTGTTAAGATTTAAGAGCTGATATCTTTATAAGGAATGACTTGATTGGCTGGAATGAAAAGGTCTCTATAGCATTTTTTTCATATATATTTAAAGATAATTTTCATCATAACTTTTATATTTTTTTATTTGCAACGCAAAGCTTATCCTAAAGAGTGTCGGCATAAAATATATAATGCTCATTAGACGGTAAGATTACTGAGTATGTAGATAGGTTTATTCTGAGATTAATGTTTCGAGGTGAAGTTTTTGATACCGAGATCAAAAGGATGACAGAATAGTATTTTTGATCTTTTAAATTATAGGAACCTTTACCTTCAGCAAAGGTTCCTATCTTTGAACTTAATGAGAGAGCTCTAAAATTCTTCCCACTCGTCACTATTAATGCTTTGATTTGCTGCCGCTGCTTTCATTTGCACAGGCCTTCTTGCCGGCGCTTTCTCAGCTGGTTTGTCTTCATTCCAGGGACGCTCATTTGATCGTCTATTGTCTTGTGTTGACGCTTGAGTTTGCATTACCTCTCCTGTATTGAAGAATTCCATTTGTTCTAGTAGGCCTTGAGATTGTTCTTCCATAGACTCACTGGCAGCGGCAGCTTGTTCAACCAAGGCAGCATTTTGTTGTGTGCCTTGATCCATTTGCGTGACCGCTTTATTAACCTGCTCGATTCCAGTCGATTGCTCCAGTGATGCTGCGGCAATTTCGGCAATGATATCACTGACTTTCTTCGCAGAAACCGTGATTTCTTCAAGCATAGTTCCAGATTCATCAACCAGCCTTGAGCCTTCTTCAACCTTTTGAACACTATCGTTTATGAGGCTCTTGATTTCCTTCGCTGCACCTGCAGAACGTTGTGCAAGGTTTCGGACTTCTGATGCTACGACTGCGAAGCCTCGTCCTTGTTCACCCGCTCTTGCTGCTTCTACCGCAGCATTCAAAGCTAACAAGTTAGTTTGGAAAGCTATCTCATCAATGACACCGATGATGTCTGATATCTGACGGCTAGATGCATTAATTTCTGACATCGCAGCTACAGCACTACTGACAACCGTACTACCTTTTTCTGCTTGTTCTCTTGAACTAGCTGATAGTTGGTTTGCCTGACGAGCATTATCGGCATTTTGTCTCACTGTACCGGTAATTTCTTCCATGCTAGACGCTGTTTCTTCTAATGATGAAGCCTGTTGTTCAGTTCGGTTACTTAAATCGGTATTACCTTGTGCAATTTCACCTGCTGAAGACTGAAGGTTGACAGCACCCTCCCTAATATCAGCCACCATATTCTTAAGGTTTAGAACACACTCGTTAACAGATGTTTGAAGACCATCAAATTCATTACTGTAGTCGCCATCCATCGTTTGAGTTAAATTACCTGCAGCGATAGCGCTCATTACATGGGATGTTTCATCCATTACTTGTTCTAATTCTTGGGCCTTATTTTTTTGTTCCGTAATATTTGTCGCGTACTTAACGACCTTAAAGGCTTCCTTTTTAGGATTAAAGATAGGGTTGTAAGAAGCTTCTAACCATAGCTCGCTTCCATCTTTAGCTATGCGTAGGTATTGTCCTGAATCAAACTCACCATTCCCGAGTTTTTTCCAAAACTGTTGATATTCAGCACCGTTTCGTTCGTTTTGCTCAACGAACATACTATGATGTTTACCTTTGATCTCATTAAGGCTATATCCGACGGTTGCACAGAAGTTATCATTGGCTGTAATAATCGTACCGTCGAGTTCAAACTCGATAACCGCTTGAGCTTTGCTAATGGCTTCTAGCTGGCCAACAAAGTTGGAGTTTTTATGTATATCTTCAGTAATATCGGTAGCATATTTAATGACTTTAAATGGTTTTCCATCTAAATCGAGTATAGGGTTGTAGCTTGCTTGTAACCAAAGGTCACTCCCATCTTTAGCTATGCGCAGGTATTGGCCTTCATCGTACTCACCTTTTGCGAGATTTTTCCAGAAGCCTTTATATTCAGCACTTGTTCTCTGGCTCTCTTCTACAAACATACTGTGATGCTTGCCAACAATTTCTTTTAACTGATATCCAACGGTTGAGCAAAAATTTTCATTCGCATTGATGATAGTTCCATCCAACTCAAACTCAATCACCGCTAGAGCTTTGCTGATAGCCTCAATCTGTGCGGCTTGTTCAATTTGTTTTAAACGTTCATCTTGTGACATCTTAGTGTTATCCATTATTTTATTTTTTTGAGTTGTTGGCATCTCTGGCCCTCTTTATTATTTGATGTTTACGAGCCTGTAAACATCAAAAATTTAATTCTAGTAGCTTGACTATCCTGTACTAATTATCAAAGTGGTAACATTCAATAAGAATTTTTTGACCCAAAAAAGAGTGCGATTTAAGAAGCATTTAAATCAGTCTCATTAAAACAAATAGGTACAGTCTAATTATCAGATAGATCATGCATTGCGTTTGCAAGAGCATCTCGGTTAAACAATCCACCCTAGGAAGTAACCACAAGCTTATTCCTAGTGCTCTTTGCTATCGGCATAGATGGTACAAACTTGAATAGTCTATAAATACGGCGTATTAACGTGCGCCATAAATTGGTTCATATGGGTATCCTTGACCGCTACAGTGATTAATTCATGTCAGAGGAACTAGAATATAGTAGGAAAGGAGTGTAACTACCGAGTAACGGCATTGAAAAACAGTAAAAGTAGAATTATTCTAAAGTGCTTAGGTTGGTTTTGATCGCCTTCCTTACAGAGTCGATAGCAATGATGATTTGATCCACTGAAGGTTTCTCTTCAGTCATGGTGCTCCAATTGTCAGACCATATTTTATTCAAGGTATTAGCTGCATTCTTTACGTTTGAAGTTGTAAGTATGCTTAAGTCAGAAATTAACCCCACCTTTACCCAGCCTTTTCTTGGGTTTCCTTCTTTTGTATCACCATCATAATGAGCAGCATAAACAAGCTGTTCTAAAGATGACAACTCTAAGAGCATTTCGAAGCAGGCAGTACGAATATTGTTATTTTTTTCAGAGGCTTCCATTCGCCAGACGTTGTATGAAAAGCCGACGAGTGTAAACAAAACACTGAAAATAACCGTGGCTTGATATAGGTGCATACTATTTTTATTAATTGTATTCATAATGTTATGGACCGAATAAAAGTGATAGCAACCGGAGTTTATAAATGAAATACAAAGAACAGTATTCCATTACTTAAAGTTCAACCTAAAAGTGCAAGTGGTTATAAAAGATGTTCTGCCATTTTATCGGTCATAGATACTAATGCATCGATCATGGCTGGTTCATTAGCAAGATGCCCTGACTCTGGCAAAATTGTTATCGATGATTTTGGAATCGATTTATGTAGTCTCCAAGATGATTCTAATGGGCAGGTAATATCTCGACGGCCATGCACGATTACAATAGGGACTTCAGGAAGCTGATTAATATTTTTTAATAATTGATCATTATCTAAAAAATACCTATTCAACGCATAATGGATTTCAAGATGGATTTCTCGGATCAGTTTTTCAAGATCTTCTTCATCCTGTTTTTCGTCATTTTGCGGTAATGTCCACGTGACCACTTTACTTGTCCATCGCGACCAAGCCTTAGCAGCGTTAGCTCTTTCATCATCATAAACCGATGTAATCATTTCGTGATAATCTGTAATAAGATCATCATAGAAATTATCAGTATCTTTTGTTAGTGAAGTGAACCTCTGCCACTCATCTGGAAAAATACGGCCGACACCATCCCCAAAAAACCATTCAAGGTCACGTTTTGATGCGAGAAAAGTACCACGAAGAATAATCCCTGAAACTTGTTTAGGATAAGTTTCAGCGTAGAGCAGGGCAAGGGTGACGCCCCATGAACCACCAAATAATACCCAGCGATCAATATTCAGCGTGTTCCGAATAATTTCCATATCAGCGATCAAATCATGAGAGGTATTTTCTTCAAGACAACCATGCGGTGTTGAACGGCCACAGCCGCGTTGATCAAATAAGACAATTCGATATTTTTCAGGATCAAAAAATTGTCGATGATAAGGCTGACATCCAGAGCCTGGGCCACCATGTAAAAAAATAACGGGGATCCCGTTCGGATTGCCACATTCTTCTACATATAGTTGGTGCTTGCCAACGTTAAGAACGTATATTTTTGGATCGGTTATTTTGGGGTACAGAGTTTTCATATCAGAGACAAACGTTAAGCATTCATTTTCAGTAATGCATTGGCCAGATCAGCGCCAACGGATTTAACAGCAGTCACTTTTTTCTGATCAACGAGGACGCCATTGTCATCAAAAGCTTGATGTGCCTGTGAGAGTGACTGTTGGTTAGGCAGAACTATCATGCTGAGATACTCCAACTGTAGGCGTAAAAATAGTAGTGCTTTCATACCACCAGAACCACCGGGAGTCGCACACATGATCGCAGCGATTTTGTTCTGATAAGCTGAAAGTCGAGTTTCATCGGGTGATTCTGATCGTGAAGCCCAGTCGATGGCATTCTTTAATAAAGCTGGGAAACTACTGTTGTACTCAGGAGATGCGATTAACAGACCATCATGCTCAGTTAACAGTTTCTTGAAAGCTTGCGCATGCTCTGGCATTCCTTCGTTATTTTCTAAATCACCGTTATAGATCGGCATTGGATAATCTGCCAAATCAATCACGGTGACCTCTGCGCCAGCGGTTTCAGCACCAACGATCGCAACGTTGAGCATTTTTTTGTTGAAAGAATCTTTTCGGCTGCTGCCTGAAAATGCGAGTATTTTATTCATTTTTTATTTGCCTCTTTTTTAACTTCCCAGGTATCAATAATATTCGTTACCGTTCTGGCAGCCTGCTTCATGTGTGTATGAGCCAGCTCCATGTTTTTATCGAGAAATGCATCCCATGCTTTTTGTACATCAACACGCTCTCGCCCGAGTAGGTTTTCTTCTCGAAGCATGACGTAGGCTGTATCCAGTGCCTGTATCATCGGTTCGATCGATTCTTTTTGTAGCTCATGTTCTTGTAGAACAACCAAACACGCTGCAAGCGGAGCGGCATCAAAAATGGTCGAGGCTGATAGCTGGCCCATCGCGCTCCAGTGATGTTGATAAAGATCACCAAGATCACGAATGAGCGTCATTAGGGCAAGCATTGATGGTAAATCATTAAATAAATCGGGGTCGCCACGTGCAGCTGCGACATCAGCAACAGCATGTAAAGAAGGGCCGATGACAGCTTGATATTCTTCAGGTTTGAGGTTCTCTGTTAGGGGCACGATCTACTTTTCCTGTTTGGTTATGATGATTTTTTCATCGTTGAACTCAATAATATCACCGGCCATGATCTTTTTGCGTTTCTGTGTTTCAAGCTGGCCATTGACGCTTACAAGGCCATTCGCAATAACGAGCTTTGCCTCACCACCGCTGGGCACCATGCCTTCAAATTTAAGTATTTTATATAACTCTGTCGGTTCTTGAATTATTTCGACTTCACGAGTTGTATCGTTGGATTTATCGTTCATTACTAACCTTTATTTCTAGAGTAAACAGAAGGGTAGCGGTTTTGTTTTGACATGTCTCTCCATTCTGTAGATTTTTTGATACTATCTGCACACAAAAAAGGAAGCTAAACAACATGAGTATAGAAAAAAATAAAGTAGTCACCTTTAATTATCGTTTAAAAGAGCCAGGTTTAGACTTTTTTGAGGATTCACGCGATACGGAACCCGCTGTTTATCTACACGGTTACAATGGCATGATGCCCGGTTTAGAAAAAGCACTAACAGGTAAAGAAGAAGGTGAGACGGTCAGTATTACTTTACCGCCAGAAGAGGCTTATGGTCTTCGCCACGAATCTGAGCCGCAGCGAGTGCCGATCAAGTACGTAATAACTAAAGGTAAGCTCAAGCCTGGCATGGCCATTCAGCTGAATACTAAAGACGGTCCACGTGATGCAACCGTCATAAAGGTTGGGCGATTCAATGTCGATATTGATTCAAATCATCCACTAGCTGGAAAAACGCTGGAGTTTGAGCTGGAAGTGATGAATGTGCGCGACGCGAGTGAAGAAGAAATCTCTCATAAACACGTTCACGGTGAAGGTGGTCATCAACATTAAGGTTAAGTTAGGTATATCAAGGAGCACTAGGCGTCAAAAAATGGGGTGATCGCATTATCTATTACTTCAATCATCTTGGCTGTAATGTTCTTTGCACCAGAGAGACCTTAAGGTCAAGCGTATTATAAACTTCGCTGATCAACGGGCTTTTCTGAGTGTACCTAACCTTCTCAAGGTTACTTCTAACGTATTATTTATAATTGACGGTGTTTTTTTTGGTGTCTATGATTGACTAAAAGACCTGAAGCAGGCCTGTTATAGCAGGGCGTGCGTCTGCTATAAGAGAGCACTATCCAACGAGCTGATATTTTTAGAGGGACTTTGTTGTTGGTATAGCTTCGAGCTACCTCCAATACAATCTAATAAATTGAGGCGATCCTAGCGTACTAGACCACGTTTTAAAGAGAAATAAATACCTGGCAGACAAAGGCTCGCAGCAATTAAGAATGATAGCTGGATGACTTTCGCAAGTTGCCCATATTTATCGGGAGTTATTTCTACAGGACCGATCAATAAACTCATAACCAAGGTCACGATGAACATGCTGCTTAATTGACCTAACATGCGCATGGAAGAATTGGTTCCTGCTGCAATGCCATACTGTGTTTTCTTCACCGCACCCATGATCGCATTTGTGTTTGGGGATGAAAATAATCCAAATCCTGCCCCTGTAGTCATCAGTGCAATAATTAGAATTTTTGTTGGACTTTGTGCATCTAAAGTAGCTAGGATCACAAGGCCCAAAATAGTTAGCAATATCCCTAGAGAAGCTAATATCCTCGGTTCAAAACGATCAGAAAGTTTACCTGATATCGGTGCAAAAATAGCCATAACTAAAGGCTGAGTCATCATAATCATTCCAGCAGTGCTGGCAGGAAAGCCTTTTATATATTGCAAATATAAACTAACCAATACGACATTCGCAAAAGTAGCTGTGTACATCAAATATGATGTACAACAAGATAAGGTGAAAATACGATTATTGGTAAATAAACTGAGATCAAAAATAGGATGGGTTGCTGTTTTTTCAATACGAATAAACCACCAAATGGCAAGTAAGCCAAATACTATTAAGAGGTAACTAACGTTTGTTGTTAGTGTTGATATACCTACAGAAAACGCCACTATTGATGAGGCGTAAATGACTGTTCCTTTTATATCTAAATCAGAAAAAGAATGCACATTTTCTGTATTAGACCAATCACCCTGGACTTTAACTAGGCCAATATATAAAACGATAAATGACAAGGGTATTTGAAAAATAAAACAAGCTTGCCAACCAAACTGCTCGATTAAATGGCCTCCAATAAAGGGCCCTGCGGCAAGACCAAAATATAAAGTGGATATAACGATCCCGATCGTAGCCCCACGTTGTGCTGGTGGAAAAACAGAAGAAATAATGGCTACTTGAGTCGCATAGAGCATGGCTGCACTTACGCCTTGCAATAGCCTGAAAAATATCAACGCTTCACCACTTGTTGACATCGCTGCAGCAATAGAAGAAACAATCGTTGAAGCAGTACCTATCAGGAATATTTTCTTCCGCCCAAACATATCTGCCAAGCGTCCAAAGAAGAGCACGAACATCGCACCAGCCATCAGATAAGCCATAGGGATCCAACTCAACATGACTGCATTCATCGTCAGACTTTCAGCAATCGAGGGTAGGGCAACATTGACTGATGAAAGCATTAACGGTGTTGCCCATGCGTTCAATAACACCATAAACAATGTATTTCTTTGCAATGGTGCTAATGAAAAAATATTCATTAAATAAAGCTAGCGAATAAACCGATCAAGCCACCCAATACACCGCCCCAAACGACTAACCAGCCAAGGTGTTTGCGGATCATTTCTTGAATAATTTCCTTGACCATTTGCGGAGTGAGTTCGTCTAGGCGTGAATTGACAATGGACTCTATATTTTCTGTAATATCGCTGCCTAATTTATCGGTATTGAGGCCTGCATGAAGTGCTTTTTGAAATTTCTCACCAGCGGTCATATCTTCTAAAGCTGAGCGCATTTTAATTGAAACGGGTTCCCGTAAAGGTTCTAATGCTTCTGCACCACCCACCATTGCAAGCATAGAGCCTAGCGAGGAAGCATTGATTGCATCGATTAAAGATTGAAAAATTGTATCGTAATCGACCGCATCGAGAATGGGGGAAAAGTTTAAAACATTTTCTGATGAACCTTCTTCTGATTTTATAAATCGTTGAATATTTTCAGTCGTGAAAAATTGCTTCATCATGATATTTTTTATGCCTGTTTTAAATTCTTCAAACTGGTTTGGGATCACACCAGATCCATATAAAAACGGGACTTTTTCAAACAACATGTGAATCGCTAACCAGTTTGTGATAGCACCTGATAATGCAAACAAACCAACCGATAAAATGATCTTAGAGTGGACAGGAGAAACTAAGCCCGCAATAACTAGAGCGAGCGCAAGAATATTCGTGATCAGGCTTTTATTCATGATAACTCCAGCGCAGGGGTATCGAATTTAACGCCACTCAAACCATGTAGGATGAAGTTACGTATATTGGCGTGATCAGTCGCGTCTGGATGTTGTAAAACATCTTCACGATAGTAAACACCAAAACAGGCCAGCGTTTCTTGTTCGGTCAGATCATTTAATTTTCCGAATGCAAAGATCTTACAAGAACCTTCATTGGCTCCACTCTCGTTGACTGTATCGCCATTGATAAAATCCGTAGGTGTATAACGGTAGTTGTCTTCTATCACCTGCATCGTTTGTTGAAACTCAATGGACTCAGGACGAGTCTTAAGCTGAGTAAAAAATTCTTCTAATGTCATAAGTTTTTTTTAAACCTTTTAGTCTTATTTTTCTAATGAATGGTGGGCGTATTCTTTAACGGTTCAATCAAGTACTCTAGTCCGTTGATCTTAATCTCCAAGGCAAGCTGTAATAGCATTCCCAATTGACCTTCTGGAAAGCCTTTATCAGAAAACCAGAGTAAATAAGGCTCAGGCAGATCAATCAGTACTCGGCCTTTATATTTTCCGAACGGCATGGGGATTTTTGCCAGTTTAACTAGATCTTCCTTTTCAAACATTTAGATAGGAGCGCTTGTTCGTTATGATAGTGTGGTAATTTTACAGATTTTTAAACAGAAGCCTAGAGCCGATCTTACGTATGAGTTCATCACAACTAAAACCAATCCCCATACTTTATTCATTTCGTCGTTGCCCTTATGCCATTAGAACACGTATGACTCTACTTTATAGTGGTGTACAGGTTGAAATACGTGATTTGATCTTGCGTGACAAGCCTGCATCCATGTTGGCGTATTCAGAAAAAGGAACCGTTCCTGTGCTGGTATTAGAAGATGGAACGGTTCTTGATGAAAGTTTGGACATTATTAAGTGGGCTCTGGCTAAAAATGATCCACAAGCATGGCTGGGAGCAAAAATTAGTCTATTGGTCACCGAAAATGATCATGCATTTAAACAGCATCTTGATCATTATAAATACGCTGATCGGTTTCCTGAATTTCCAGCAGAAGAATATCGCACACATTGTGAAGCATTCTTACGGCAACTGGAGACAAGATTAAACAAATCAGTTTTCCTAGACGGTGCCCAATGTACATTAACAGATATAGCGATATTTCCATTCATCCGACAATTTGCCTTCGTTGATAAAGACTGGTTTGATCAAACACCTTACCCGAAGTTACAAGCATGGCTTGCAGATTTTTTAGACAATGAGATATTTGTTAGATCAATGAAAAAATATCAACTTTGGAAAGAGGGAGATCCAATAACACTTTTCCCCGATTAGATAAGTTTAATTTTTACCGATTATCTAACGACTTAAATGGTCTGGTTTAAATGATGTGTAACTTACCTCCACTTAAGCTCCTTGTTTCAAGTACTAATCAAGCTCTTTGTAAGTTATTAACCATACAAGAGCTTTAAACCAATAAGGCTAGAGTTTAGCCTTATCGGTATCTACCATCACCTTTATAAATTTACATTTGGTTATTAAATATAAGCGTCATTGCAGCCACTTAATTAAGAATAAGCGGTTAGCGATACTTAATAATGAACGTAGTTACGACACTCTTTAGGAAGGTACTTATTAATAATGCCCGACTGACACTTCCATTTTGTTGAACTGTCATCGTTTGGTGGCGTCATTGTTAAGGTGTTAGTCGCTCCTGTTATAGGTAAATTATTGAACTCAACAATTACTTTACCCATATCTGCAACTACTGTAACAGTGTAATTTGGCGCTAGTTTATTGAGCTGCAACTGATCAATTTCTACTGCATTGGGATATCGTGAATGTTCGATTTTGAACTGATTCAGCGCTATGGTGACAGTTTTAGCATCGAATATGGTAGCAGCCATTTCAGCACGTACAGAGTAATCTTGATAAGCAGGGATTGCTATAGCGGAGAGCGTGCCAAGCGCTGCAAAACCCATATAACCGCTTTGTGTAAATAGCAGTTCTAATGGATTATGTTCATAGACCAACTCAATCGCTAACTGTGTTTCACTTGACGTGATTTTTACACCTGCGGCACCTGAACGGGGTAAATTCGCTTCTCTTGGTGAGGGTAGCTCGAAGAGATCAATAGGACGATCAACAACATCCCCTAAGAAACTCAGTAGACCAAGCTGCAAGCGATAGATAAACTCGGCGCTGCCCTCATTTCGAGCGGTCAACATAAAGAGTGAGCCTTTAGAATCAATTCGCTGTTCTTTCTCTAACCACTGATCAACAGGTCTTGTTGGTTTCACATGATGACGATCCATCAATATTTGAGGAATATTAGCTGTTATTAGATAGTCACCTTCTTGCTCCCAATATAAATGACTAGGCACTGAAAGTACCCGTTTCAGTAGGGTTAGCTGTGCTGCATTTTTAGGCTGCCCAAGAAGCTCATCAAACTCTGATGAGTCAAACGATGGTATTTGAAGATGGTGATAGGTATGACCACTAATAACGCGTTGTTCGTATGATAAATTAAACTCTTTGACAGAGTTCTCCAACATCTGTTTAAAGGCTGTTTTGTTGTTTAAACGTATTGCGAAATGCAGGCCAGCTTCACCAGAGATCAAACTTACGTCTTGACCAAATAGATCAAAAATATCTTCTATTTCAAAACCTAAGGTCTCAGAAAACTTCTTCTTACCGAGGTTATATCCTTCCACCACCTGTGGTGGTGCGCCAAGCATAACGAGCTTCTCAATAGAAATAATATCCGACTTGCTAGGTAAGCCAAACACCGCTACAAGATCTGTTTTACCGGCTAAATTAAAAGTAGGTGCAGACTTAATAGTGGGCAGATAGCCACGAAAGCCAAAAACAGGCATATCTATCACACACTTTAAACGGTTGATGCCATTGCTTGTGCCCATTCCAACGGCAATGTTTTTCATTGAACCAACACCCATCATTGCTAATGCTAAAAACTCTTGCTCCATCCCCATTGCCTTGCTGAGGTACGAGAACTCTTTAGGATTCACCCATGCAAAAAAGCCTTGGCCACTGTCATCAATGGTTTTTTCAACCGCTAGCATAGGGTGGGTTTTATTCGCCTCCAGTGTTGCCAACAATTCATTGAGATTATTTGGCTGCAAGCTTAAGCCACCCAAAACAAACAGGCGTGACAAAGATTTGTCCCAAATAACCTGTGCATCCATTCCCTCAATGGTCACTTCTGCATAGCCCTCTGGGCTCATTGCTTTGGTGACTTCAATCGGTATAGATGTTTCTGATAATTGATAAAATAGCGCTTGAATGGACTCCACTGACTCAAAATTCACTCCAACACTGAATAAGATATTCGGTGTAGCAACCGCAGGGTCAGAATTTTTTATAACGGCTAACTCTATTGGCGATGTGAACGACGTTGTCATCAAACGTGCGAATGAGTGCAATTCTGGTGGAAGTTCAGGAATAATATTGTTCGTAAACCCATCTTTTATCGACTTGGTGGCGTCAACAAACGGTTTAGAGCTAGCGGCGGCGTTAAATGCATTATCTTTAGGCGTACCGATAAAACTCCATAGATTAGGCACTCGTGCATATGCGAAGGAAGACTCTGTCAACCTTTCACGCAAATATGCATCTTTCACCAACGCTTCTCCCTTAGCTTTAATTAAAGGACGTAAATCAGTTGTCTCAACTATATGAGCTGCAACAGACTCAGCTGTATGTGGTGAGCTTGTATTTTTAGTTGGCGCTTTATCACTCTCACAAGCGGCTGTAAAAATTGTCAAAGAAGCACATAGCGATAATTTCGCTAATGTTGAATATGAATGCATATAAAAAAACCTAAAGAAATTTATTAATGAGTAGTGTCAATGAAAAAACACATGGACAGAAGTCTTTGCAAAAAATAGACCAATACATTGAGGTTCCAAAGCGACTCTATATCTTTATTTTGATTTATATTATATATACAGAATATTCAAAGGTCATTGGTTCGCATAAACAATGAGAGCCAAGACCTTGCCAGCCATATCAAGTTAGAGAGAAGCTGATCAGAAAAGTCACTTTCCTGATCAATTTAACTAGGATCTTAGCCGGGCATCCAGCTGATCAATGACATCTGTCCAGTCGGAATCTTGCTCGAGAGACTCGCGCAAAAAAGTAGCCTGACTTGTCGTCCAAACTCTAGCTTTATCGATGGAAATCATTCTACTGATGCCTTTGTTATATTCAATAAAGATATCAATAGCTTTTTCAGAGCTGGGTAGCCCGAGTTGTTCGAAAAGACCACTTAAGTTGTGATTTGAAAGATCCATGACTCACCTCCGCAGGAATAGATCTATATTTTGAATGAACTTATTATTTTAAATCTCCAGTACCTATATTAAAGATAGTTCGTTTTATCAAGATTTTCAACGAGAACGATTGTTCATAATAGACATTAGCGCTAAAAAAGAAGCTAAGGCAGTACTGTTATTAAGTACATTACTGCTAATAGATCTTCTCAGAATATTTAATTAAACTTTTTGCATTTTACAGGGTCTACTAATGTCTATTAATATTTTATCTCAATAAATATATAATGAGCCAACAACCTTATACTCGCTTGTCTGCAGAAGAAAAATTTGATCTCTGCCTCCAACGTTTTCCTGCTCTACAGAAGATGGAAAACGTTCATTCTGAACAGTTAAGAAAAAAGATGCAGTTTAAGTCGCTGGATACTGAGCAGATAGCGTACGAGCCTGGTTGGGAATGTGATCATTTTTTTATGTGCCTAACGGGCAAAACTCGTGTATTCAAACGTTCCGAGTCTGGTCGAGAGATCTTGCTCTATCACGTTAACAAGGGAGAAACATGCGTTTTAACGACATCTTGTCTAATTACAGGCCAGTCATTCCCTGCAAACAGTATCGCAGAACAAGAAACACATCTTGCGGCAATACCTGCAAATACGTTTACGGAACTTCTATCCATTTCACCTGATTTTAGAAGCTTCGTACTGGATAATTATGGCCTGATGCTATCCAGCCTTATCACGCTGGTCGATCAAATTGCATTTGATCGTACCGATCAACGGCTTGCAAAACTTTTAATAAAATTGAGTGATGAGCAGGGCATTGTTAATTGCACTCATAATGAACTAGCTTTAGATCTTGGCAGTGTTCGAGAAGTAATATCTAGGCAGTTACAGGACTGGGAATCTCGAGGTTTTGTGCGAACAAAACGAGGCCGCATTGAAATACTTGAAGCAGAGGACTTAGCACGACACACACAAGGTTCTCCTTAAGCTTTAAAGTTTAATATTATGTGACTCAAGTTACATACTCTATGATTTTATAACCGTACTATTGTTAATGTTCCTGTCCTTTTGGCAGGCGTTAAATAAACCATATCTCATAGAGGAATGTTCAATGAATTTAAAAACTATCATAAGTACAGCACTAACCGGCACCATTCTCGCTATTTCTCACACAGTTTCTGCTGGTGAGTATAATGATCAATGTGCGATGGGCCTTGCGCTTGAAAAGCACTTCGAAACAGACTGCTCTATTAACTTAGAAATTAGCGACAAAACGTATTGTTTTGGAAACAAGGAAGCGAAGTCATTATTTCTTGAAGACACAAAAGGAAATATTGAAAAATCGATAGCTTACTACGAAAATTCAAAATCTTAACATGCTTGATGAAGGAGGCTTGCGAACAGTTTAGCCTCCTTCAAAATCAACAGTCTAGAGCTAAGTAAGCTATTCAATTAGATAGTAATTCTTAGTTCTCTTTAAAACAGCTAATCGATTGTAAGTAAAGTAATTATCATTTTCTGAGTTTTGATAGCGTTATGAACAGGTTCTTTCTAGTTATTGACTTATTACTGATGAAATGCTTCATGTTGTAGATCGAGAGTAACGTCTCTATCTACACTTAGATCTCAGATAAGACATATTTAAATATGTATTAGTATTCGTTGCTTTCTATAGGTATCTTGACTAGGTTAGGTTCGTTTAGTTGGTAGCAGATGAATGATTTTATTCAGAAGAGATATGCGGCCTGTCTATTTCACATATCCATTGTTTCGGTCTAGCCCATCTTCTAAAGTGGTAATCTGTACAAGTAATCAACCAAACCGTTTTTTAAGATAAGCAACTATATCTGAAGATTCATACATCCATTCAACATCGTTTCCTTTTTCAATACGTAAACAAGGAACCTGTGTCATTCCACCTTCGGTAAATAAGGTTTGTCTATGATGGGGATTTTTCATGGTGTCACGGATTTCTATTTCGATACCGAGCTTTTTAATAGCACTTCTTGTTGTCATACAAAAAGGACAGAAGTTATATTGATAAAGACTTAGATCCGAGGTGTTTTTTTGAGTCAAAATATTACCGTCTTTTTTTAAAAAATGATTTTAGCATATCAGAGCATTCTTGTTCTAATAAGCCACCGCTAAATTCAATGGTGTGGTTTAATTTATTTGTCCCTACAATTTCAAAAACACTACCCGCAGCACCACCTTTTGGGTCATACGCGCCGAAGACAATACGTTCAATTCGTGCATGAATAATAGCACCTGCACACATTGCACAAGGTTCCAGCGATACATACAAGGTCGTGTTTGGAATTCGGTAATTCTGTAAGATTTGCGCAGCACTCCGTATCGCTACAATCTCAGCATGTGCGGTTGGATCGTGATTGATGATCGGCTGGTTCCAACCTTCACTAACTAATTCGTCATCTTTCACAATGACAGCCCCTACAGGAACCTCACCAAGTAGCTCAGCTTTTTTAGCTAGTTCAATGCAATGGCGCATCCATTTTTTATCCATAAACAAATTAGTTATCTACTAATGAACATTGACACTTAATAGATAATGTTCCTTTTTGTGATTCTGAGTGATTAAATTATAAAAGAACTTTACTGAGAATATCTCACTTTGTCTTTTCTAAACGACAAATAATTTAAATATTTACCTTATATTTACACCTGAAAAGTTCAGTATCATCATTAGTATACTGTTTACAATGGGGTAGTTTGGTTGATAAGTTTGGCATCACAGTTGCTCTGTTCCTAGTTACAGTCTAGACTTAAACGCTAGAATTAACTCATCAAAGTAAAGGAAAAGTAATGAAAAAAATAGCAATGTCATGTGTGCCGTTTGCGCTCGCGCTTTGTTCACAAATGGTTTCAGCCGCTGCAGTAATGGATCGTTGGGGAACTGCTACCAGCACATTTGCATTCGAATGTGCGACACAATACTGTAACGACCTCGACCGCGGAGGTCCACGTGGTTCTAGAAATGATAACGCCTACCATGAAACAATTTCCTCTTCTAGAGTCACAGATGAAGAAAATTTTAATGCCCGAGCTATCGCTGAGATTGAACATACTGGGGCCATAGCCTTACCTCATTTGCGAGGAGAGGTTTTGTCAGGGCGGAATCTTTATACAGAAGCTAGTGCTTATGCATTAGAAGGTTTCTCGTACAGTGGTATCTCACAAACCGTTAACTTAGGGATTGGGCTTGAGGGATCAATACTTGATCCCATGCCTAATAACATTTCTGATGGAACTTCTATAGCTAGTAGTGTGTATTTATTTACTGATGCGCTAGCGCTTGAAAACACATTAGCTCCAAATCAAGTTCGACTATTTGGAGCTGCTCTATTTGACTTGGCAAGTGCTGAAGAATCATTAATCTTAAATAACTCTTCAGAACCTACGAACGGGATTCTTGCAGACACAGCAACAATAAGTTTTGATTTAGAAGATGGCGATACTTTTTATATTTATGCAACACATCAAGTCATGTCTTCAGGTCCAGGGATTGATTGTCCCACCTGTCCTGACTTCACGAGTGCATCATCGATGAATAGTTTGAACCTAGATCTTACAACTTTGAGTGGCGACCCCGTAACAGGTTTAACAGCAAGCTCAACAGTTGCAGCGGTGCCTTTACCAGCAGCAGTCTGGCTGATGGGCTCTGCCTTAATGGGTTTGGTTGGTTTTAGACGAAGGAAAACGTCTTAGGCTTTAGGGTCATAATACCGCAGCATCGTAATTAGATGCTGCGGTATGAATTACTGTTGCTTCTTGTGAAACTCACTCCCACTCAATCGTTGCAGGTGGTTTACCTGATATATCGTAAACCACGCGAGATACATTTGGGATCTCATTAATGATCCGTCGTGAGAGCAGATCAAGAATATCATAAGGCAGATGCGCCCATCGGGCAGTCATAAAATCAATAGTTTCAACGGCTCTTAATGCAATCACGTAGCTGTAGTTTCGACTGTCTCCAGTGACTCCGACAGATTTCACTGGTAGGAATACAGCGAAGGCTTGGCTGACCTTTTCGTACAAATCATTGTTATAAAGCTCTTCCATAAAGATCGCATCAGCAAGACGTAGAATATCAGCATATTCTTTTTTCACTTCGCCCAAAATACGGACGCCGAGGCCTGGGCCAGGGAATGGGTGTCGATAGATCATTTCGCTCGGTAAACCAAGTCCAACGCCCATTTTGCGCACTTCATCTTTAAATAGTTCGCGAAGTGGTTCGATCAGTTCTAATTCCATATCATCCGGTAAACCACCAACATTATGATGTGATTTGATCACATGGGCTTTACCATTTTTTGTTCCTGCAGATTCGATCACATCAGGATAGATTGTGCCTTGCGCTAACCAATTTACATCGGTTAACTTACGCGCTTCCTCTTCAAAAATTTCGATGAAAATATTACCGATAATCTTACGTTTCTTTTCTGGATCAGCTTCGTCTTTGAGACCATTTAAAAAACGGTCTTCAGCATCAACTCGAATGACTTTTACGCCCATGTGTTCTGCAAAGGTGGTCATGACTTGATCGCCTTCATTTAGGCGAAGCAGACCATTATCAACAAATACGCAAGTTAGCTGATCGCCGATAGCACGATGGAGCAGGGCAGCCACCACAGAAGAATCAACACCGCCTGATAGACCTAATAATACTTTGTCATTCCCCACTTGCTGACGAACCGTTTCAATACTATCTTCGATAATATTCTCGGTTGTCCAGCCGGATTCACAACCGCAGATTTCATGTAAGAAACGATTCAGAATGCGCATACCTTGGCGAGTGTGTGTGACTTCTGGATGAAATTGTAATGCGTAAAAATGACGCTCTTCATCGGCCATTCCTGCGATAGGTGCGCTGTCTGTTGAAGCTATGACTTTAAAACCTGCAGGTAAGGTTTTAACACGATCACCATGGCTCATCCAGACATCGAGCATTCCCCAGCCTTCGGGTGTGCTGTGATCTTCAATTTCTTTTAATAGATTAGAGTGACCACGCGCCCGAACTTGGGCATAACCAAACTCTCGGTGATCAGATTTTTCGACTTCACCACCTAATTGTGCCGCCATGGTTTGCATGCCATAGCAGATACCTAGTACTGGAACACCAGCTTCAAATACAGCCTGAGGTGCACTGATCTCCGAGTCTGTTACCGACTCAGGACCACCCGAGAGAATAATGCCTTTCGGTGCTAGTTTACGGATCGCTTCGGCCGATAAATCATAAGGGTGTAGCTCACAATAAACTCCAGCTTCACGTACGCGGCGGGCAATCAATTGTGTGTATTGTGAACCGAAATCCAGAACTAAGATTCGATCAGCATGTATATCAGTCATTCTTTTTGGCTCTATAGATTGTAGATTTTACTTGATCGTACAAAAACTAACGGCGGCTAGCTCTGACGATAGTTGGGTGGTTCTTTGGTAATCGTCACATCGTGTACGTGACTTTCACGCATACCTGCGGGTGAAACACGAATAAACTCTGGCTTAGTACGCATTTCGTTTAGGTTTGAACAGCCGGTATACCCCATTGAGGCACGAATACCGCCGATCAATTGGTGAACGATGGCGGAAAGCGCTCCTTTATAAGGTACGCGACCTTCGATACCTTCAGGGACAAGCTTTTCAATCTCATCATTTTCTTGGAAATAGCGATCAGACGAACCGTGTGTTTGTGACATAGCGCCCAAAGAACCCATTCCTCGGTAAGATTTATACGAGCGACCTTGATAAAGTTCGATCTCGCCCGGTGCTTCCTCAGTACCGGCGAATAAGCCACCGACCATAATACTATGTGCACCAGCAACTAATGCTTTAGAAATATCTCCGGAGAAACGGATACCGCCATCAGCAATCATTGGAACGCCTGTTCCTTCTAACGCTTCGACAACATTATTAATCGCTGTGATTTGTGGAACACCAATACCGGTAACGATTCTGGTCGTACAAATTGACCCGGGGCCAATACCGACCTTAACGGCATCTGCTCCAGCATCAACGAGTGCTGTTGCTGCAGCGCCTGTAGCGATATTTCCACCGATGATTTGTACATCATTTGCATGGTTTTTACTCGTCCAAGCAACCATGTCCAACACGCCTTGCGAATGACCATGTGCGGTGTCGACAACAATCACGTCAACGCCGGCTTCGATCAAGGCTTCGATACGTTCATGCGTGCCTTCACCTGTACCAACAGCTGCACCTACACGTAGACTTTCTGTGCTGTCTTTGCAGGCATGAGGATAGCGATCGGATTTGCGAATATCTTTTACGGTGATCAAACCACGTAGTTGGAAGTTGTCGTTTACGACGAGCACTTTTTCAATGCGGTGCTGATGCAACTTTTCTATTGCTTCTTCTTGGCTTGCGCCTTCTTTGACGGTAACGAGTCGATCTTTAACAGTCATGATGCTGGCAACAGGCTTATCTAAATCATTTTCGAAACGTAGATCACGACTTGTCACAATACCAACCAGATCTTCGCCATCCACCACTGGCATACCTGAAATATGATAGCGTCTTGTCAGATCAAGAACTTCACGGATACTGGTGTTGGCTGTTACAGTAACCGGATCTTGTACAATGCCACTTTCGTATTTCTTAACCTTACGAACTTGAGCCGCTTGTTCTAAGGTGCTGAGATTTTTATGGATAATTCCAATACCGCCTTGCTGAGCTAATGAAATCGCTAAACGTGACTCTGTAACGGTATCCATCGCTGCTGAGATAATCGGAATATTTAACGTGATGTCACGAGTGAGCTGCGTTTCCAAACTCGCTTCGCGAGGCAAAATGTTTGAATAAGCTGGGACCAGCAAAACATCGTCAAAAGTAAGTGCTTCACCATTAATACGCATAAATCAGATCTTCCTACAGTTAAACTCTAGTCTCAACTGCAATTTAGGGATGAAAAGCGACTTATTATAACGTGTTTTGTTGTTGTTCTTCCAGAGAGATATTAAGATCATTCTATGAATTCTATTAAAGGTACTGGCGAGATCTATTCTGTTTCGCAGCTCAATAGCGAAGTTAAATCGGTTATCGAAGGAAATTTTCCAATGGTTTGGGTTGAAGGAGAGATTTCTAATCTCGCACAACCCGCATCAGGGCATATTTATTTCTCACTAAAAGATGCTAAAGCTCAAGTGCGTTGCGCGATGTTTCGCATGCGTAGAAGTATGCTTAATTTTCAGCCTGAAAACGGTATGCAAATCATGATCTACGCCAGAGTTGGGCTTTATGAAGGGCGCGGCGAATATCAGCTGGTGGCTGAGCGTATGGAACCATCAGGTGAGGGCGCTCTGCAACTAGCTTTCGAACAGTTAAAAACGAAGTTAGATAGTGAGGGATTATTTGATCCGGCGACTAAGCAAGCACTGCCTGCATTTCCGAAGACTGTTGGTATTGTCACATCGCCAACAGGCGCTGCCATTAAGGATATTCTCAGCGTTCTGGAGCGACGCTTTCCTGCACTTGAAGTCATTATTTACCCAACCTTAGTTCAGGGTGACACGGCTTCACATTCGATCGCTCGAATGATTATGTTGGCCACTGAACGTCAGGAGTGCGATGTTTTGATCGTTACGCGTGGCGGCGGATCATTAGAAGACTTATGGTCTTTCAATGAAGAAGTGGTTGCGAGAGCGATTGTTGATTGTGATATTCCAGTAGTCTCAGGTGTCGGACATGAGATCGATTTCACTATCGCTGACTTTGTTGCCGATCTGCGGGCGCCAACCCCTTCGGCTGCAGCAGAGTTGATCAGCCAAGATCAGGTTAAAATTCGTCAGAATATTGAGGGGTTTCAGATCTGGATGCACGATCAAATCAAACAACAGCTCAAGCATTTAACTCAAATGGTTGCTTGGAATGAGAAACGCTTGGTCGATCCGCGTCGCCGTTTAGAAGAACATGCTCAACGATTAGATGATCTTGTCGTGAGGATGAATGCAACGATACGGTCGGAACTTGATCAGCGTCGTGTTGGCTTGAGTCTCTTGATGGCGGATCTAAAGCAACACTCACCAGACAAGGTTATCACGATGAATACGGAACGTTGTCATCAGTATAGCGTCAGGATCAAGTCTGCTATGCAGCATCAGCTAGAAAAGCTATCGGCTAAATTAGGTGAAGCAGGCCGGACTTTAAATACAGTTAGTCCTTTAGCGACCTTAGATCGAGGCTATTCGATACTACAAACCGATACAGAGCAGGTCGTCAGATCAATCAAAGATGTAAATAAAGGCGATAAATTAACCGCTCGTCTACGCTCCGGCACACTAAAATGTACGATTAATGAGTGTATTGATTCTGAGTAACTAAACTTCACTAACATTTCACACTTCCTCACTCCTTGAGGATTTTAAATGTAAGCCGATAAAGTAGACTTAAAACTTCGATTCAGAATGGACTCTGGTATGAGAAAGGTAATTATTGGTTGGTTGAGCTTAGTCATCAGTTTTTATAGTAGCGGCGGTTATGCGGAGCGAGCTTCATTAATCGTTGATATCCAAACAAATCAAGTGTTGTATGCACATAATGCAAATCTTCCGGCCTATCCGGCTTCATTAACGAAGTTGATGACGGTCTATCTGATTTTTGAGGCTATCGAAAACCAGAAACTTTCACTAACAGATCAGTTCATAGCTTCTAAAACCGCACAAGCGCAAATAGGGTCGCGACTAGGACTACGTGAAGGTGACGTGATTACAGTAAAAGAGTTAGTGTTGGCTTTGATCGTTCGTTCAGCCAATGATGCCGCGATTGTCGCTGCTGAAGCGCTTGCGTCAACAGAAGCAGAATTTGTTAGGCAAATGAATTTTCGTACTCGTGTTTTGGGAATGAAAGATACAGTCTTTAAGAATGCTTCAGGTTTGCCTGACCCTGAACAGGTGACAACAGCGAGGGATTTAGCCGTTTTAGCGGTGGCTATTCAAAAACGATATCCACGTCATTTTCATTTATTTTCCGTCAAAACTTTCAGTTATAAAAATCGAGATTACAAAACACATAATCATTTCACTAATAATTATGCTGGTGCTCATGGTTTGAAAACGGGCTTTACCTGTAATGCAGGCTATAATTTAGTGACACTTGTGCGACGTAATAAACAACAATTGATCGGTGTGGTATTAGGTGAGGAGTCCTCAAAACAACGTGACATCTTGATGGCTTCTTTGATGGATAAGGCTTTGGAAAAGTCCATGAAAGTTGATAAAAATCTAACACTTGATCGACTTCGTTATCAGCAACAATATGGTGCGGGGGGGAATGCAAACTTAACCGCAATAGCTATTTCTTGTGGTTCGAAGAGCTTCATTCGTAAACCTGTTCTAGCCAGCTCATCCTGATACAATCAATTAGAAAAACTAGTACTGATCATCTTACTTGAATATATATAAGCAATTGCTAAACTATGTTTTCAATTATTAGGAGCAATTTTATGAAAAGCATTTCCAAATTTCTTCAACTTGTCTTTCTAATAACAACTCTGTCATTAATGGCATGCTCTTCACCCGATCCTGACATTGACTCTGCAGGTGTTTTATCAATAACCGCTGTTGATGCCGAGAAAAAATATACTCGCGAAGAAGCCGTTATAATCGATGTCCGTGAGAAAAGTGAATGGGACGAAAAACATATCCCAGGTGCGATCCATATCCCGCTCGCGCAATTAAGTAATCGTATTGCTGAACTAGACCAATATAAAGCTTCGTCTATTATTATGCAGTGTCATAGTGGTATGCGTTCCGCTAAAGGCGCTGTGATTTTACACTCTGAAGGTTTTCAAAAAGTGTATAACATGGACGGTGGCATTTTAGCATGGGATGGCGCGGGTTTAGTAACCGAATCGGCGAGATAGATTTTCCTTTGCAAGACATAGCTGATCTATATGATAGATCAGTTGTGTCGTTTTATTTTTGCTCTTCAGGTTATGGGCTAGGGTTAGGATATTTTTGGTGAATGGCTTCTATTTCAGTCATCACCTCCTCACTTAGATCCAAATCAATACTGTTAATATCAGCTTTCAATTGATCCATCTTGGTTGCGCCGATAATCGTGCTCGTTACAAAGGGACGACTGTTTACGAACGCTAATGCCATTTGTGCTGGGTCGAGATCATGCTCTCTTGCCAGCTTTACGTAAGCTTCAGTCGCTTCTACTCCTTGCCCTTTCGTATAACGGCTATATTCTTGGTATAGCGTTAAGCGTGCGCCAGCGGGCATATTTCCTTCCAGATATTTTCCAGAAAGAACACCAAAACCAAGTGGAGAGTAAGCAAGCAAACCAACATTCTCACGGCAGGCGACCTCAGCTAGACCTACTTCAAAGCTACGGTTTAATAAACTGTATGGGTTTTGGATACTAACCAGTCGTTCTTGTTGCTGCTTTTCAGCTACCTGAAGATAACGCATGGTTCCCCAAGGTGTTTCGTTAGAGACACCAATGTGACGGATCTTCCCAGCTTTGACCAAATCAGACAGTGCATCTAATGTTTCTTCAATAGGCGTAATGTCATCATCCTGTTTATGAACATAACCTAGCTCACCAAAAAAATTAGCCGATCGATCTGGCCAATGCAGCTGATACAGATCGATATAATCGGTTTTAAGCCGTTTCAGACTTGTTTCAACCGCAGCAACAATATTGTCTCGATCGAGTCGGTTTTTACCATCACGGCAATATTTAACCCATTTACCACGACCGCAGACTTTAGTTGCGATGACTAATTGATCTCGATTTTTACGTTGTTGCATCCAATCGCCGATGATGATTTCTGTAGCACCTTGAGTTTTCGCTTGTGGTGGGATGGGGTACAGCTCAGCGGTATCTATGAAGTTAATACCAGATTCAATCGCGTAGTCTAGTTGTTCGAAGCCTTCTACAAGGGTATTTTGTTCCCCCCATGTCATGGTTCCTAGGCAAATTTTACTAACATCAATGTTTGTATTTCCAAGTTTGGTAAATTTCATAGCTTAAGCCCATTCTATTGTAGACAAGTTAAAGGTAGAGTATCGCACGATTCGTCATCTCGAAAAGAGCACAGTTAGTTCAAAAACCAACAAATACATTTTATGAGAGAATACTTGCATCATGGCACAAAACGAAATTCAAATAACTCGACCAGATGACTTGCATTTACATGTGCGAACAGGGGACGCTTTAAAAAGCGTCGTGCCAGATACTGCTAGACAGTTTGCGCGCGCGATTATCATGCCTAATCTGGAAACTCCGGTGACTTCAGTAGAGCAAGCCGGTAAATATCGACAAGAGATATTAGATGCTGTGCCTGAGGGAATTGATTTTGAACCGTTAATGACACTTTATCTAACGGATAATACCTCTGTGGAAACGATCAAAGCCGCAAAAGACTCAGGGTTTATTCACGGATTGAAGCTCTACCCAGCAGGTGCAACAACCAACTCTGATGCTGGTGTGACAGATGTTCGAAATGTTTATGATGTGTTAGAAACGATGCAGTTAGTCGATTTACCATTACTTGTACATGGGGAAGTGACGGATCCTGTCGTTGATGTTTTTGATCGTGAACGACTTTTTATAAAAGAAATACTTGCTCCTTTAATCGAAAGGCTACCAAAACTTCGCATCGTGATGGAACATATCACAACAAGTGATGCTGTTGACTTCGTGATGTCTGCATCTGATAAAATTGCAGCGACTATTACAGCTCATCATTTATTGATGAATCGTAATGCTATATTCACGGGTGGTGTCAGACCTCATCACTATTGTTTGCCCATTTTAAAACGTGAGGAACATCGACAAGCACTTGTCAAGGCGGCCACGAGCGGTAATCCAAAGTTTTTCTTAGGGACGGATAGTGCCCCACATGCTCAAGGGGCTAAGGAGTCCGATTGTGGTTGTGCTGGAATGTATACTGCTTACAATGCTATGGAACTTTACACTGAAGTTTTTGATCTCAATAACAGCCTAGGCAAACTTGAAGGCTTCGCTAGTACCTATGGTGCTGCATTTTATCATTTGCCGCAGAGTACAGATTCTATTACTCTGCAACGACAAGATTGGAAAATTCCAGCCTCGTTACCACTAGGTCAGGAAAAAGTAATCCCATTACGTGCAGGAGAAAGCTGTCATTGGACGCTAACGAACAAATAATCACTGAAAACAGTGATGAAAATGCAAACCTTATAAACTCTAGGTTTAGAGGTTTTTTACCGGTTGTTGTTGATGTAGAAACAGCAGGCTTTAATTCTGAAACTGACGCACTGCTTGAAGTAGCCGCCGTTATTTTGAGTTGTGATGAAGAGAAAGGTTGGCACCCAGTGCAAACGATCGCGAGCCATGTTGTGCCGTTTGAAGGCGCTAATATTGAACAAGCAGCTTTAGATTTTACAGGAATTGATCCTTACCATCCTTTAAGACTTGCTTTAAAAGAATCAGAAGCATTAGGCAAAGTTTTTAAGCCTATTCGTAAAATGGTTGCTGATACCGGCTGCACTCGCGCGATCCTTGTCGGCCATAATGCCTCGTTTGACATTTCTTTTCTTAAAGCTGCAACAGTGCGTTGTGGGATAAAAAGAAACCCTTTTCATTCCTTTAGTACATTTGATACTGCTACGATGGCAGGCTTAGTTTACGGTCAAACGGTCTTAGCTAGAGCCATACAGGCAGCTGAAATTGATTGGGATGAAAAAGAAGCACATTCAGCCATTTATGATGCTGAGAAAACCGCCGATTTATTTTGCGGGATGGTTAACAAATGGGATTTTTTGACTCAACAAGCGACTAAATAAACATATAATTTTGTGAAGTTTTGTAGTCATCCTTAAGTTAAAGCTATTCATAGAGTCAGATTTCTCATGAATTTAATAGATGCAAACTTGATATTTCTTACGTGAAAGCACTTTTTCTCGAAATATTTAAATATGATGATTAACTGCTGCGAAAACTAAACTTTTTATATTGGTACCGCTTGTTTATTTGCTAAAGGAAGTACTTTTTTTAACTTCTTTCATCAATAGTTATATTTGGCTCATAGTTTAAACCATAACTATATTAGGATAAATAGAATTAGTCGTTAATATAAATCAGGTTAATAGAGTCACTTTTTCGCTCAACAAATGACTGATAAACATGAGGAATTGCTGATAGAAATAACCAGCTCTTTGACTGTTTCATTTATTCTTATCGCGAGAATTTTTCAGATGATGAAAATAGTATAAAAAGACTAGTTTTTACTCTTTGTCATTTAGTATTTCAATGAGCAATAATTTTACTTGTTCCATACCTTTCTTCAAGTGAAGTTCAATTTCCTTCATCGAAATTTCCTCTTGTCCCTTTTTGCCTGCGGCATGATTGGCTACGACTACACAAGTGGCATAAGCTAGCCCAGCCTCTCTGGCTAAAGCTGCTTCAGGCATACCTGTCATTCCAACGACATGGCAACCATCTCGCTCCATGCGGCTGATTTCGGCACTGGTTTCCAACCGAGGTCCTTGCGTTGCGCCATAAGTGCCGCCTTTAAAAATATTGATCTCAGCTTTTTTAGCCGCAAGAATGATCCGGTTACGCAGATTTTTATCATATGGATGTGTGAAATCGATATGAACAACATTGCCTTCTGCGCCTTCACAAAAAGTGTTGTTTCGGCCCCATGTGTAATCGATAATTTGATCTGGTATGGCTAGACGGGCAGGGTAGAGTTCTTTAGTAATACCTCCAACAGCCGCAATACTAATCACTTCTGATACGCCAATTTCTTTTAAAGCCCAAATGTTCGCTCGGTAGTTAATTTTATGGGGTGGGATAGTGTGGCCTGAACCATGTCTCGGTAAAAAAACAATTTCTTTATTATTGTATTCACCGAAAGTCAAAGGACCTGAAGGTTCACCGTAAGGTGTTCGCATAACACGCTTTTTAGTGATATTGATTCCCTCAAGCGTATTGAGCCCTGTTCCACCAATGATAGCAAGTTCGATCATAAGCTCTCTTCTTATCTATTTATTTTGATAAGATAGTGTAACGATTTCACAGACCTTTACTAGTTATTTTGATGTTAGACGAGTTTTATACAAACTATTCAGTTCTAGGCTATTAACACTTATTCTTAGCAAGAGCTTATTCAATATTGGGTTCTAATTACATGTGATTTCATTTATAGATATATGGACATTTATCGAGATAGGCGTAGCTTAAGAATGATGGTAAGAAAAACAACCTTATATTAAAGGTGCTGACCTGTATTTACTTTAAAAACAAGTGTCATATGCCATTAAGTTTTTATTTAATTTCAACGGCTGAAATATTTTCTAAATTCCTAAAATAGCCCTTGTAATCCATGCCACAACCTACGAGATATTTATCCGGTGCGACTAAGCCTGTGAAGTTAGCTTTTTTGACGCCTGCTTTAATCACTAAATTTTTTTCTATCAAGACGGCTGTTAGTGTTTCCTTTGCTTCCTCTCCCTTACAATAGTCGATGATCGCTTCTAAGGTTAAACCTTCATCAAGAATATCATCGATAATTAAAACAGTTCTATTTTTCAGGTCGATTTCTGGTCGTTTAAGCCAGTGTAGATGGCCGCCACTTGTTTCTCCGCGATAACGTGTAGCATGAATGTAATCGAGTTCTAATGGGAAGTTTAAGCGTGGTAACAGCATACCTGTAGGAACGATCCCACCTATCACGGTACATAGAATAATAGGATTAGATTCTGAAAGTTCAAGGTTGATCCTTTCTGCCATTCTATCTATAGCAGATTCTACTTCCAGCTTAGAGAAAATTTCTTTTAAATTACTTTCTACTTGTCGAATGTGATCGATCATTTTTTATTTTTTCTATTGTTTAGTGAATACTGTTTACCCGTAAAATCTATTGCAAATTGCCGCGCAGATCGAAAGTTTCTATTTTCTGCTCGTCCAATAAAGACCTGCAATCGATTAATAAATATTTTGAATAAATAGTGGAAGGCCAGCCATAATAAAAATGCCTCATAATGTAGTTTACTCTCATACTTAGTTCAGCTTACAAAGATTTAAAACCTTGAAGTATTCAAAAGGTATTCTCATCGAACATAACGACAGCGGGTGACATACTCTAGTCAATTTAAATATTGGTGTGCTCAATCAAGAAGTTCTTCATCAGCCTCTCAGCATTAATGAAACTTGAGTCGACGACGGGGTTTACGAGTCAGGCGATTTGCAACAGCATGTAACAAGGTGCCTGAATATCCATGCAGCGCAACAAGATGCATCTTGTAGAGCGATTTATAGATAAGGCGAGCCATCAATCCCTCAAGCATAAGGGCCCCAGACCACTTACCGAGTAAATTACCCATAAGGTTACCAACCGTCGTGTAGGAACTCATATTGACCAATGAACCATAGTCTACATATTTGTATTCTGGTAAAACTTCATCTATTAAACGATTTTGCATAGTTTTAACTAACATTGAAGCTTGTTGATGAGCGGATTGCGCACGCGGAGGCACCATAGTTTCAGAACCTCGTTCAGTAGGACATTGAGCGCAATCTCCAAAGGCAAAAATGTTTTCATCATTGGTCGTTTGCAGCGTTGATTTGACGACAAGTTGATTAATTCTATTTGTTTCGAGACCCTCGATTTTTTTCAAGAAGTCAGGTGCTTTTATACCAGCCGCCCAAACTTTGATTTCCGAAGGAATGAATTGGCCCGCTTCTGTAAGAAAACCATCAGCTGTTGCTTCTGTTATTCGTTCATTGGTTCTGACGTCAACATTAATCTTGTGTAACGCATCGACAGTTGCTTGTGAAAGTCGCTCAGGCAGGGCAGGTAAAACCTTATCAGCCGCCTCGATCAAAGAAATTTTTAAATCACGATCGGGATCAATATTAGTTAGACCAAACGCAACAAGCTCACGTGTTGATTCATGTAGTTCAGCCGAGAGTTCTACGCCGGTAGCCCCCGCACCAGCAATAGCGACATGTAGCTGTCCTTCGCGTAATGGTTGTTGAGTTGTTTGCGCGCTGTAGCATTTTTTCAATAATAATGAATGAAATTTTTCAGCTTGTTCTCTAGTGTCTAGTGAAAAACAATGTTCAGCTATACCTTTGATACCAAAGTCATTCGTCGTGCTACCAACGGCAATAATTAGCGTGTCATATTTAAAGCTACGGCGAGGAATAAACTCCATACCTTCTTCATCGACAGTTGGGGCTAGACGTACTTCTTGATTCTCGCGATCGAGCCCATCCATTCGACCAAGGCGAAAACTAAAATTATGCCAGTTTGCTTGAGCTAGGTATTCTAGATCATCCGCATGAGAGTCCAGTGTTCCTGCGGCAATCTCATGGAGTAACGGCTTCCAGATATGTGTCAATGTCGCGTCAATTAACATGATCTCAGCTTTCTTTTTTTTACCTAATTTATTACCGAGTCGAGTAGCTAGTTCGATGCCACCGGCACCGCCGCCGACGATGACAATTCTATGAGCGGTTGAGTTTTCGGGCATTATTGAACTTTCCAAACAAAAGGCAGGCTATAATAACAGTATTATTAACCCGATAAAAATTAAGGTATTTGATTGATCATGAATGAACAACAAAAATTAGAACTAGAAGCTGCTGCGTTTCGCCGTTTAGTCGAACACTTTAGAACACGAACAGACGTTCAGAATATCGATATGATGAACTTAGCAGGATTTTGTCGAAACTGTTTATCTAAATGGTATATGGCTGCAGCAGAAGAACGTGATCTGGAGATGAATTATGATAATGCTAGAGAAGTTGTTTACGGCATGCCTTATGATGAATGGAAAGATAAGTATCAAAAAGAGGCTTCAACTGATCAACTTAAGGCATTTGATACGTCGATTAAACAGCACGAAACTAAATAATTGACATCTTTAAAGACCATGAGCTGTTCGATCCTGTTTAATCGGGTTACGTATAACTTAAATTCACACCTAAATCAGTTATTTGACCCAGTTTCATATAAGAATAATATCAAATGGCTAATCGTATAATAGGTATATGTAAACTACTCCTGCTGTGTGGTTTTTTAGCTGCTTGTGCTGAATATCAGCTGTACGAGCCTGCGCCGATTGATATCGAGGAAACCACGCGTATTTATCGTGAGATAGATCTAGACTCAGAACCCCTGAAAACCTTATTAGGATCATCAGGCCATGATGTTAGTGATTGGCCCAAGCATCAGTGGGATTTGGAAGAACTGGTCACCGTTGCAGAGTACTATCATTCTGAATTAGCTATTTCCAAGGTTAAGCTTAAGCTTGCAAAAGCCAAAGAGGTCTCCGCTGGGCAAAAAAACAATCCACAATTGGCGTTTTCTACCGAGCATCACAGTGATCATACCGAGGGCAAATCTCCTTGGTCTTTTGGAACGATTTTTAGCTGGGTTTATGAAAGGCCCGAAAAGCGCCAAACTAGAATTGATCATGCCACAGCCATTACCGAAGTCGCTCGTTTAGAACAGTTTGAGATTTTATGGACGATCCGTGATGATGTTACCGACAACTACCTCGACACCATTTCTGCAATCAATCAACAGACGATGCTGCTTGAGGAAAAGTCAGTTTTAGAGCAGGGCATTGATCTACTACAACGTCGAATTGAGTTCGGCCAAGCCAGTGAGTTTGAGATCAGCTCTCTGCGGTTAGAGCGACAACGTTTAACGCTTTCTCTTAGTGAGCTAGAAGCAGATGAAGTTCGAGCCCGCTCACGATTAGCTCTGGCTACAGGGTTACCTGCAGACGCCTTGCAGGCAACCGATCTAAAACAAGATTACTTCCATAAATTGCCAATATTGAGCAGCGCTGATTTGGAACTAGGTTTGTTACAAACTCGTGCTTTGATCGAACGGCCAGATTTGCTTCGTTCACTATCAACTTACGTGGTTGCTGAAGCAGATTTACATTTGCAAATTGAAAAACAATATCCTGATATAACTTTATCTCCTGGGTTTATCTTTGATCAAGGCGATAATGTATGGGCAATGGCGAGCGCTTGGGTTTTGCCCATAAAAGCAAAAAATACGGGGGGGATTGCTGAAGCAGAAGCGAGACGGATGTTAAAAGCTCAACAGTTTTTAGCTTTTCAAAAACGTGTCCTGAGTCAGGTTCATTACGCCAGAATATCTTATCAAGCCGCACTAAAAACACTTGCTGAGGCCGATCTATTGATCAATGATTTAGATGTACGCAACCAAAAACTACAACGCCAGTTTGATTTAGGTTACACCGATCGACTGGCCTTGATCCGAAGCCAGCTGGAAACCTTAACTGTCCGTCGCTCACGTTACCTTTTAAAACTGACCGCATGGCGTGAGTTTGAGAGTCTTGAAGATGCGCTCATGTCGAGGCTGATCAAATAGAGTTAGACTCAACTAATATTCTTATGAAAATAATAATTAAAATAATCCTGCTACTTACTCTCGTCATTATCGTTTTTATCAGTGTCAGAAACTTCTCGTCCGAAAAGGGTTTTGTTGCATCATTAGATGACTGGCTCGATCAATTTCAAGAGACTTCGAACAATGCAAGTCAACAACGGAATGATGATGAGAACGATGCAGAAGGTGACGATGACGATGTCCCTTCACGAGTAGAAGATTTTCAAGGTCTACCAGCCGTTAGATTAGAGAATGATGTGCTTGAGCGTAGCGGTATTCAACTTGCTACGTTGAAGGTTAGCAACTATCAGCATGAAATACGCACCATCGCTAAAGTAGTCGATATGCAGGATCTGTTTCAACGCCGAACGACATACCAACAAGCCACTTTTGATCTGAACTTGGTTTCGGAAAGCTTAAGAGCCTCTTCACGAATTTATGAACGATTACGAGTTTTGCATAAAGAACGAGCTAATATCTCACAACGCCAGGTTGAGGAAGCGCGTTCGCGGATGAATGCAGGTAAAACACGCGTCACTGCCGCAAAACAAGCGATACAAAACATTCGACAACAAGCGCAACTCAAGTGGGGAGTGAGCTTGGTTGATGCAGCATTTAAATTAAACGAAAACGAATCTGATAATAGCTTTCAACATCTGTTGTCAATGCGCGATGTCTTGTTGTTAGTGACGTTTCCCGCAGGATTGGAGCAGAACAGCCTGATACAAGTCAATTCTCAGCCAGATCGTGCGACAGCCCAAGCCGCTAAATTTATATCACCCGCATTAAAAACGAACCCTCTTTCTCAAGGTCTTACCTATTATTATCAGGCTAGGGCTAAACACCTTCGCATGGGTATGAATGTACATGTTTGGATAAATGGTCATAAGAAAATAGGTGTTCAACAAGGTGTAAACATCCCACAAAATGCGGTCATTTGGTATGGCGGATCGGCGTGGATTTATGTCAATGTTGCCGACGAACTCTATTCGCGTCGGCCAATCAAAACAGATCAAGGTACGGATGGTGGTTGGTTTGTTCAGAATACTTTTACAGTCAACGACACGGTTGTGATCAAGGGAGCACAACTACTTTTATCAGAAGAGCTGCGTTGGCAGATCCCTGATGAGGATGATGACTAAAACCTCATGTTATCACTGATCGTTCGATTCTCAGTTCGTTACGCAGGTATTGTTATCGCACTGGCAATACTGATGTTGATCTATGGTAGTTATCGATTGTCTAATGCGGGTCTCGATATTTTCCCAGAATTCTCTCCCAAACAAGTTATCATTCAAACCGAATCTCCCGGATACTCATCGGAACAAGTCGAAATTCTAGTAACGCATCCGATCGAAAATGCGATTAGTGGCTTGATTGGACTTGACTATTTACGCTCAGAATCGATCCAAGGTTTATCGATTGTAACCGCCACTTTTGCCGAAGATTCTGATATCTATCTGAACAGACAAATGGTGAGCGAACGTTTGCTCAGCGTTGGGGCAACATTACCCGATGGTGTTGCTACACCCGTACCCGTACCGCTAGCATCATCTTCGGCAACCGTCTTAACGATTGGTGTGCGATCAGATTCATTGAACATGATGGATCTAAGAAGCATGGTTGACTGGAGTATCGTGCCACAAATTCTCAGTGTTCGAGGCGTGGCAGATGTCAATGTTTTTGGTGGCGAGATAAAGCAATTACAGGTTCAACTTAACCCCGACAAGCTCCGTCAATATGGTTTAGGTATTGAGGATGTTATTAGCGCAACCAAACAGGCAACCGCAATCAAAGGCGCTGGTTTTCTTGAAAATGATAATCAGCGTTTTACGATTCAAACCAGTAGCAATACAACCAGTCCCGCCGATATTGCAAAAACGGTGATCAAAACTGAAGATGGTTATTCAATTAAATTATCGGATGTTGCCGATGTTTTGATGGCAGCAGAGCCCCCTATTGGTGCTGCAGCGATCATGGGTAAACCAGCCATCGTCATGATGGTCATTGGCCAATTTGGGGCAAATACTTTAGATGTTTCAAATGCTGTTGAGGGCGTTTTAACTGATCTCGAAACCGTGTTAAGCGAAGAAGATATTATTTTTTATTCACGGTTATTTCGGCCTGCTGATTATATTGAACGCTCATTAAAAAACATTACTGAACATCTGATGATCGGTGGTGCTTTTGTACTCATTATTTTATTCATCTTTTTGTTTAATATTCGTACCGCGTTTATTTCTGCCTTGGCCATTCCACTGTCGCTGATCAGTGCTGCCATTATCTTGCTCGAAAGTGGCGTTAACTTAAATATTATGGTTCTCGGTGGTTTAGGCATAGCACTGGGTGAGGTGGTTGATGATGCGATCATCGATACAGAAAATATTTACCGCCGTCTGCGAGAAAACAAACGACTTAGCGTACCGCGTTCAATTGCTGATGTCGTCTATGAAGCATCAATGGAGGTTCGTGGCTCCGTGGTCTACGCCAGCTTTATTGTCGCCTTGGTCTTTGTGCCCTTGTTGACTTTGAGTGGTGTCGCCGGACGCTTGTTTTCGCCGCTGGGAGTCTCTTATATTTTAGCCATTTTAACGTCCCTATTAGTGGCTCTAACGGTCACGCCAGCACTTTGTTATCTACTGTTGGGACACAGTAAATTACCCAAAAATGATCCACCATTAATCCGATTAATTCATCCGATCTATGCAGGGTTTCTACGTTTAACAACAAAACTCCCCACCTTGACCATCGGGGTATCTCTGTTGGTTTGTGTCGCAGGGATTGCCATCATCCCAAGTTTAGGTTCTCGTTTTTTACCCGAACTACGCGAAGGACATTACATCGTTCATACCACCGCCATGCCCGGGACATCACTTGAGCAGTCTATTCAAGCGGGTAATCGACTGACGAACGATTTTTTAAAGATACAAGGTGTTCGTTCTGTTTCACAATGGGCGGGAAGGGCTGAACGCTCAGCCGATACCTATGGTAGCCACTACAGCGAATTCGAGGTCGATTTAGAGCCGCTTTCCGGTCAGGAACAGCAAGAAGTTATTGATGGTCTGCGCGATGTGCTTAAACAATTCCCAGGCTTGTTGTTTGAAGCGAACACCTTCTTGATCGAACGTGTTGATGAAACTATTTCTGGTTATACATCACCCATTGTAGTGAACCTTTACGGTAGTGAATTAGGCATTCTTGATAGAAAAGCCGAAACTGTCGCTGAGATTATGCGCTCCATCGATGGAGCAACCGACGTACAAATGCGTTCACCTCATGGTACTCCGGTTCTACAGATCCAATTAAACCATGATCGATTAAGTAACCTTGGCTTAAGGCCTGTCGAAGTAATGAATGCTATCCAAACAGCTTATGAAGGCAAAGTGGTGGGTAAAAATTATCAAGGTAATCATACTTATGATGTTTCGGTGATAATTGATCCAAAGCTGCGTAAAAACCCGGAAGATCTAGGAAAACTACCGATCAAAACCCCATCTGCTGCAATCATCACGTTATCAGACATCGCAAGCATCACCCAGCGCGATGGTCGCTATAACATTCTTCATCAAGGTGCTCAACGGATCCAAGCTGTGACGTGCAATGTCGAAGGACGCGATCTTAATGGCTTCATGAATGAACTTAAACAAAGAGTACTCACTGATGTCAAGTTTGAAAGCGGCATCTATCCAGAGTTTACTGGTGCAGCGATTGAGCAAGCAAAAGCCAGAGAAGATCTGATTCTACACTCGTTGATCGCAGGCATTGGCGTTTTGATTTTGATCTATATGGCGGTCGGCCGACTACGTGATGTTTTGATCATGCTACTAAACTTGCCATTCTCATTAGTCGGCGGTGTTATCGCAGTTTTGTTAACAGGAGCGACCTTATCCGTCGGCTCTATCGTAGGTTTTGTCACCTTGTTTGGGATAACCGTCAGGAACTCAATTATGTTGATCTCACATTACCGCTATCTGGTTGAAGAAGAAAACCTGCCGTGGAATATCGATACGGTCATCTTGGGAGCAAAGGAACGTTTACCTTCGATCTTGATGACAGCCTTAGTAACAGCATTAGCGATGTTACCCATCGCAATTGATAGTGATAACCCAGGTCGCGAGATTATGGGCCCGATGGCGGCGATCATTATTGGAGGAATGGCTTCATCAACGATTCTTAATTTATTAATATTACCGACCATAGTATTTCATTTTGGAAAGTACAATTCAGGCAAAAAGACTGAACATTAAAATAAAAGTTTCAAAAATATTAAATATTTGCTAGTTTAAAAAAGAATATTATTACGAACAAAACTAACTAACATGAAGGGATGTTGTTGTTACGGTTCTACGTATGTTCAATACAAATGAATGCTCAGAATAAGGTTCAAAAAATGATTAAAATTTGGAATGCAGCTTGGGCATTAAAAGAATTAGGTTGGGGGATAATAACAAAACTCAGAAAGCTTTCCGTAAGCTAGATCATGCTTGCTTCTTTAACCATTGATCAAACTATGCGGCATGATCAATGGCAGAATTATAAGTTAGTAATAAATACGTTCAATAAAAATAGGGATCAGGAACGTGCAAGAAACAACCCTCCAATCATCAAAGCAACCCCCATCGTTCGACTTACACTTAAATTCTGAATTCCTGCACCAAATAATCCAAAGTGATCAATCAACACCGCCATAATTATTTGCCCGGTGACAATAAAGCAGATCACATTACCGACACCCATGCGCGGAGCAAGAAAGGTGATCGACAGTACATACGTGGCGACAATAATACCACCTATGTAACTGTAAGTTGGCGCGGATAAAAAGTCTGCAACGGAAGGCACCTGGACTCGGTTAAGAAGAATAAAGCTGACCACAACACCAAATCCCAAGGTAAAAAGAACCAATGCAGAGTAAGCCACGCTACCTATAAATTTACTTAGTGTCGCGTTGGCTGCTGCCTGTATGGGGATTAACGCACCCGTAAAAAGTGCAGCCATGGAGAACAATATTGTCAGCTTCATTACTTCTTTCCTTTGTTTGATTTTTTATTTACTAGGCTTTCCTTGCTTACTCGCTTGGCGCAAGTCAGAAACTAGTTCCCCAGCGATTCCCCAGTTATCCATATTGACTTCATCTATCACAACAACAGTCGTCGCTGGATTCTTATCAAGCACATCGACCAGGAGTTGAGTTGCTCCCTGAATAAGTTGTTCTTTTTGTTCCCTGGTAACACCTTCATCGGTTACTTTTATATTTACGTAGGGCATGTTTATTTTCTCCTGATTAATAAAAATCGATGATAAAAACTTCTTAGCTAACTTTCTTGTTAGCGAGAAAATCTTCGTTGAACATATCGCGCAAATAGTTCTCAAGAAACCCTACCGAACAGGATCCTGAAACAATATTTTCACCATTGAATAAAAAGGTTGGTACACTCTTCATTTTAATTGCGTTCACTTTTATTTGTTTGGCCTTTAACTCTTTCGCCAGCTTTCCTGACATCAAGGCCTGCTTTGCAGCAATCGAGTCCAATCCAATCTGATCACATAGCATAAGTAAAGCTTCTAGAGCACCAATATCAAGCCCATCAGTAAAATAGGCAGGAATAAGCACTTCATTTAATTCGGTCTGCTTTTCGAATTTTTCAGCCCAATGGATCAAACAATGTGAATTAAGCGTATTGTAATAATGGGTACGTTTTGCAAAGTCAAAATTAAGTCCAGCTTCGGCTACGGTTTCTATTAGATCTTTCCGGTATGACACCACCTGCGCCTTGCTCCAGCCATTCCTTTTCATAAGGTGGGCAACAATCTCTTCTCCCTCTACCGGCATACCCGGATTCAACTCATAAGGTAGAAATTGAATGCTGGCCTCTCTCCTCTAGCATTCTGCATACATTTTATTGACAATGGACCAGCGATCGTTTTCTTTAAGAAAGCCGAGGTAATCAACATAGTCATGACCAAGTAGAGGGCAATCCACCGTCGCCATCGCCTGATCACCAATCACTTCCAACGCACGGATCTTGTAACCGTATTTATCCCCTTGTTGATCAGGGACCGGGCGTCCAGAAATATCTTTCAACCAGGTTGCTTTATTGCGACGACTACCCGGCGCTTTCAAAATCACATCATCATGAAAAATATGATCAAGCTTTTCTATATCCGCATAATGAAGACCATCAAAATAATCTGTGATCATTTTTCGAATAGTTTCACTATCAAGATCCCGATCATTATCAAATCCCTGTTTCTTCATTACGCAGCAACCTGCTTCTGTTCTTCCATGAGAGCAAGTTGAAATGAAGGACGATTGATCACGGCTTGAGTCATCTCTTTAACCTTTTTTCCCACCATAATATCTACTGGAAAAAACTCGCCCCAACGCGAATAAACACTCAACAAGATATCTGCCGCAGAAGGTAGATCTCCTCCTAGATAAGGTTTGTCCTGTAATTGATCTTCAATGACTTTCCACAGTGCAGAAATTGAATCCGCCGCTGCTATAAACGCTTCTGTCTTGGCATCCTGATCAGTGATATTCTGCGCGATAAAAAACAGACGACCATAAGCAGGGTGCATCGTGGCATTGGAAAACATAAGATTTTGTATAGCTTGATCCCTAGCTTCGCCACCCTTAGGCAACATAACGCTATTATGTTTATCCAACAGATAAATCATCACCGCTGCACCTTCGGTCAGAATTTTTTCACCATCGATTAAAACGGGAACTGTTCCGACAGGATTAATCTCAGCAAAGTTTTTTGCCTGACTTTTTTCAATAATTTCGACAGGTTCACCGAGTTCATGCAGAACTGTTTGCGTAGCTAACGAACAAGCACCATTAACATAATAAAGTGTGTACATCTTTCTTCTCCTATTTGATTGAGAGTCACTTTTTCTCGAGCCCATCATTCGAGTGGCCTCTAAGAAGGCTCAGTCTAGGCAGTTGGTTTGTTTTCATATATAGCTATAATCAGAACAAACTATTCTCAATTTGGAAACCTTATGGATAAGCTACGTGCGATTAAATTGTTTGTTCGATTAGCCGATCTGGGGAGTTTCACCAAGGTGGCGGAGGAACATAACGCCTCAAAATCTATGATCAGTAAAGAGATCAGCCGTCTGGAAAAAGATCTGGGCGTTCGACTCCTACATCGTTCAACCCGCAACCTGACGCTGACTCAGCTAGGTGAAGGCTATTTACGACGGTGTCGGGAAATCCTGACCAAGATAGATGATGCAGAATCCTATCTGCAAGACTTACAGGGAAGCCCGCGAGGAAAATTAAAGATCAACGCGCCGATGGCCTTAGGCTTACTTGATCTGGATAAAATGTTCTCTGCTTTTATGCAAGCTTACCCCGATATAGAACTGGATATTCATCTAGGCGATGAATCACTTGATCTGATCGAGAATGGCTTCGATTTAGGCTTTCGAGCTGCAAGCCAACCTTTTGACTCCAGCTATGTAGGACGCGTACTAACAAGCTTCAGTTATAAAGTTTGCACGTCACCAGAGTACTTAACCAAACACCCAAAAATCAAAAAGCCTGTCGACCTTCAGAAGCACAACTGCTTCGAGTACAGCTATTTTCGAGGTAAGAATGCCTGGCCGCTAGATGATGGGATTACGATCAGCGGCAACCTTAAAGTGAACAGCGTGATGTTTATGAGGCAGGCGATTAAGGATGGTGTTGGTATTGGCTTCCTGCCCGACTTTATCTGCAACGATGCAATCGAGCACGGCGAGATGGTAGAAATTCTTCCCAAAGCGAAGCGTCCACGCTTAACCCTTTATGCTTTATATCCCGCAAGACATTTTGTGCCACCGAAGTTGACCAAGTGTATTGAGTTTCTGGATGCCTGGTTTAATGCGCCTGCTAATACCTAACTAACCCTAGGCGGATTCCACAATCAATGGCAAATCATTAAAGAGGTGTTTCCATGAGTAGACAAGCTCGTTTCGTATTATTGGCTCATCGACAAGATGTTATTATTCGTAGAAATAGCTCCGATCTTATCTTTTGTATTGGGAATGCCCGGATCCACACTGGAAGTGCACCACTGTAGGTAGAACATAAAACTCCCCGTTGTTAGTGTTTGGTTTGCCAACTAAACAACACAGCGAGAAACCTTATGTCCTATAGTCATCTTACAGAGCGAGAACGATATGTCATCAGCCATTTGTCTATGGCAAAAGTGAGTCTTCGAGAAATTGGTCATCGTTTACTCCGCTCCCACACGAGTATTGGCCGAAAAATCAAACGCAACACAGCACTTCATGGAGTTTACTGGTATAGCTACCCCCATCAGGAAGCGTTAAAAAGACGGCAAACACCCCGTCACAGAAAAGTACAAAACAACACACGCTTAATGCGTTATATCACTCATCATTTATTCCATAAATGGTCACCTGAACAAATCGCTAATAGGCTGATAGTTGATTATCCTGAGCACGACACGATGCGTGTCAATACGGAAACAATCTACCGCTGGATTTATCAGCAAGCACGTCTAGGTCATGCGTTAGCACCGTGTTTAAGAACCGGTCGAGGTCGACGAAAGAAACAAGGTAATAATGCCAACGGTAGCGGTATTATCAAACATCGAGTGTCCATCACCGAACGACCTGAATGTGTCGCTTTACGACAACGTTATGGCCATTGGGAAGGCGATGATAACAGGGCAACAAGGAGCCGGGGCCATTGTGACGCATGTAGAAAGAAAAAATTTATATCTCGTCGCAGGCAAGCTGGCTTCAAAACACGTGAAGCCTTTGACTGAAAAAACGGTTCGTTTATTTAGAAAAATCCCTCTTAAGTTTCGTCAGACATTAACGGTCGATAATGGGACTGAGTTTGCGGATTTTAAGAGCATAGAAAAGGCCAGTCATTTAAAGGTTTACTTTGCTGAACCTTACTCATCATGGCAACGAGGCTGTAATGAAAATATGAATGGTTTACTTCGACAGTATTTTCCTAAAGGGAGTGATTTTAGAAAGATAAAGGATGAGGCGGTTGATAATGCCGTCAAAGCATTGAATAATCGACTAAGGAAATCATTAAACTATCAAACACCCAACGAGGTGATGAAGTTCGCTAAGAGGTGGTGCACTTAGAAAGCGGATCCGGGCTCTCCTTTAGTTGATCGAGACATTTTTCACGGTGTCTCTTTGTTGTCTTTTATGCTCTCGATAATCGGGCAATCGTGGTTGTCACCACTTTTAAAGCATGCATTGAGCATGCCTGAGAGGTCTTTTTTGAGATTCATTAGATCAATCAGGCCTTGCTCAACCTCCTGAAGCTTTTCCGAGATCAGTTTCTGTGCTTGTGGTTTGTCAATAAGCTCAGCTGTTTCTATCCTGATTAGCTGGTGAATTTCGCTAAGTGAAAATTTCATTCGCTTGGCTCGTTTTATAAATCTTACTCGGTCAATGTCTTTGGGCTCATAGCGACGACGTCCACCCTCATCTTTAGTAATATGAGGGAGTAAACCAATTTTTTCGTAGTACCTAAGTGTATGAATAGACACTCCGATTTCTTTAGATACGTCACCAATAGATTTTTGCATTAGTGACATGCCTTTCCCATTTTTTCAAGTCGCCAGTAATTGTAGGGCAGTGGGGTAATAAAGCCAGCCAATAACATTGGTGGAATCGCCCACCATATTAACCTTGCTTCGCCGACTAGAAAATAGTCAACGAGGTTCATCGCGGCTTCCATTGAAATCATACTGACGAGGCTCATTCCAACGGCAGTCTTAAATGCGATGAGAAATGCCATTTGCCTACTTAAAATGAAACTTTCAAGTGCAATGCTGGTGAAAATCCCGTTCACCGCTGCGATAGACATGACAGTTAGTGTTACTGTTCCGGGAGAATAGGTTTGAAACCAAAGGATCGTGCCAAAATCACCGATGACACAGCCCAAGAGGCACCACGCAGTATTTTTTGAGGATTGCTTCCAATTGAGTTTGCTAAACCAATTAAAAGATGAATTGAGGTTTTTGTTTGTACTTTTCATGGTTGCATGATACAACCTAGAGTTAACTCTAAGTCAAGAGCTTTTCTAAGATACTAGGCATTTACAGAAAGTAGCCCTTAGAGTAACTTTTCGTACCGTTGGACTTCAAACCCCTCTTAGGCATACATTTTTTTAAGCTGTTGGTTTTCATCTTCAAGCGCTTTCATCCGTTTCATTAGTGATGCATCCATGCCGCCATACTTCGCACGCCATTTATAGAAGGTTGCATTGCTCATTCCGTGTTCGCGGCAGAGTTCAACAACTGATGTGCCCGCTTCATTTTGTTTCAACAATAGGCAGGATCTGACTGTCGGTGTAACGTGATTTCTTCATAGAAAATTCCTCTATTTAGTTTACGAGTATTTTCTACTTAAAACTCCTGTTATTTTTCGGGGGGACTACATTCATCATCAGGTAATGTAGTTCCCATTTCCTGTGCTCTTTTTTTCCACATTCGTTTTGCATATTTTTGCATATCGGGAGTCTTATCACTTTCATCCATTATCTCTAGACCTAATAATGTTTCGAGAATATCTTCCATCGTTATTATTCCTTCCATACCACCATATTCATCGACAATAACCATAATGTGAACGCGTTTGTGCAGTACTTTTTCAAAGGCGTCAGAGACTGTTGTCGTGTCTGATAAGGTGCTTAGTTCACGTCTATACGTTTCTAGGGGTTTATCTGTATTATTTCGTGCTTGAGCGAGTAGCAGGTCATCTTTTAGTACAAAACCTGTGAAGATTTCATCATCTTCGGCATAGATGGGGATGCGTGAGAAACGAGAGTCATAATGTTCGTCGAAATATTCAAATACGGTGACTGATTCTGGTAATGAAAAAACGACAGGGCGTGGTGTCATGACGTTCGTTACTCTCATCTCATGTAACAAGAACATATTTTTTAAAATGCGAGATTCACGTTCTTCAAGTTGGCCTTCTTCTTCGCCTAACTCTGCCATTGCAGCGAACTCTTCGCGACTGAAACCTTCTATTCTTTTATTATGTGAAAGGCCTCGTGTCAGGAATTCAGACATGACAACAAAGGGATATAAAATTCTAATAAGGTATTTCACACTATGGGCTGTGACACTAGCGAGAGAACGCCAGTAGGTTGCCCCTAAGGTTTTGGGAATTATTTCAGAGAAAATTAAGATGAGTAGTGTTAAAAAGACAGAAAAAATGCCGACCCAAGCGTTACCGAAGACGATAGTTGCTTGCGCTCCAGCACCGACAGCTCCTGCAGTATGAGCAATCGTATTTAACGTTAATATTGCTGCCAGAGGCTTGTTTATATCGTTTTTTAGTTCACGTAATAGTGGCCCAGAACTTTTCTTTTTTTGTTCTAATACACTGATATGAGCAGTTGTAACGCTTAATAGGACTGCCTCATAGATAGAACATAAAAATGAGAGCAGCACTGTAATAATCACAAAAACTATCAGTAATGTCATATTTAAAAGATACTTGACCGACTAGATATTGGCAAGTTAATTATTAGAGCGAATTGACTTGTTCTTTAAAATAACTAAACCATATGCTTTTTTATAAAGATAGGTTTAATCGGGGTTAGGCTTTTTTTTATTCTGTGAAGCTATAAGCTTACTTTCATCTTTTAAAGGTTTGCCTACAGGACAGACTTCTTGCATAAAGCCATTTAACGTATTTACGAGGCTTTTTTCAACGAGGCTATAGTGAACATACTGACCTTTTTTCTCACTACTGACCAAACCTGCATTCTCTAAGACACTTAGGTGTTTAGATAGAGAGGGCTTACTGATTTCAAAACGCTCAGCTATCTCCCCAGCAGTCATGCTGGTGGCGGATAGGTACGCTAGTATTTTACGGCGGACAGTAGAAGAGAGTGCTTGAAAAATTTTTTCCATCATTATGTGTTCTATTGTTGTACATGGGCACCATGTAATTAGCTTATTGACTAAATAACTAAACAGTGAATATAATAAGTTAATTAGCTTATCAGCTAAATATATCATGTGTGTGAATAGAGAGGCAAGATTAATATGAGTGAGGGAGTTGATGTATCTATTTTATATGATAAAGATTGTCCATTTTGTCATTTGTACCATCAAAATTTGCGTTTGGAAGACACTTTAGACAGCGTCACGATAATTAATGCTCGCGAGCCTTCTGACTTGTTAACGGAGGTTACTGAACTGGGTTTGGATGTTGATGAGGGTATGGTTGTTAAGGTTAATAACGTTATTTATAACGGTGCTGATGCCTTACACGTAATCAGTTCATTTAGTTCTAAATCTACCTTGTTTAATCGTTTGAATTATTACATGTTCAGATCAAAAGGGGTTACAAAAATGATCTATCCATATTTACGATCTTGTAGAAGTCTCGCTTTGTGGCTCATGTATAAATCTAAAATAAAAAACTTGAAGGAAATTAAATAAATGTCAGAGCAAGAAACACTAAAAAATAATAAACCTAATCCTAGAATTATTTTTTTTATTTTATTATTAGGTTTTATCTACTTAATGGTTTATTTTCTTATAAAAAAGGATATTGATAGTTCTGCTGCGCTCTATATTGGTGTACCAATGATCCTTGCGATAGGACTTAGTCGTCTACCACATGCAAAGACCCCTATGGGGACGACGATGAAGGCGTTGACTATGTTGTTGATTTTATCAGTGCCACTGCTAAGAGAAGGTTTTGTTTGTATTATCATGGCTGCACCGATTTTATATAGTGCAGCTGCATTGTTTACACTACTATTTCAAAAGATAAGAAAGGCTGATAACCACAGTAATAAAATGCAGTTATCGGCAATTACTGTGCTGCTTACATTAACGTCTGTCGAAGGGATTGATGAGAGTTTAAGTTTCAATCGATATAACGAAGTTGAATACACGACAACGGTTAACCTTGATATTACGACGATCAGAGAAAACCTTTCTAAAGCAACAATTCCGACCGATAAACGACCATTTTTTCTACGTGTTTTTCCACTACCTATCGACATGCAGGGGAGCGGGTTAGATGTAGGGGATGAACGAGTTCTTAATTATGAATATAAAAAATGGATAGTGACCAACATGCATAAAGGTTCAACGGTTTTTAAAATTACGAGTGCGACTCAGAACCATATCCGTTTTGAAATCCCACATGATGACAGTTACATTAGCAACTACTTAACATGGCATGCTTCGGATGTCTTTCTTGAGCCGGTGGATAATGGAGCTACTAATGTCACATGGCGTTTGAGTTATGAGCGAAAGCTCGATCCTTTTTGGTACTTTGCACCGCTTCAACATTATGCAACTTATTTAACCGCAAAAGTTTTAACAGACAATGTTGTTGCAGAGCATAAATAACCCCGATGTACTTAATGCAGTCATCTTATTAGCGCCTATGATCGTACTAGGCGCTCTACTATTCGTGAGGCCAGCAAAATATTTTGAACGTGTAGGAATGATGCTTGGATTCCTACTTTGTGTGCCAATGATATTGTTGATGAATGTATTGGCTGAGTATCTAGGATGGTGGAAGTATGCAGCAACAGCTAATAGTTATTACAATATTCCTATAGAAGTTATCCTTGGTTGGGCTTGCTTTTGGGGAGCGTTATTACCTTATTTATTTAAACAAAATAAGGTGTTGGTTGCATTCTTTGTAGCCTTGATGATTGACCTGATTTACATGCCTTACATGACAGGTTTATTTGTTTTAGGTGAATACTGGTTGATTGGTGAGATCGCTGTTTTAGTAACATGTTTGCTTCCATCTTTAATTATTTACCAACTAACTGCTACAAGAAAAAAAGTATTATTGAGAGGGGGTATTCAATCATATATTTGGGGGACATGGATCGTATTTCTTATCCCATCGTTGATATTAACATATGAACATAAAAGTATATTTGATATTTTTTCAATGAATGCTTTACGAGTACTCATTTTCTTGATCGGTATGGGGAGCAGTATGTTGATCGGTTATCTTGCAGTCGTACAATTGGCTAAAGTTGGTTTAGGAACTCCTATACCCTTTGATTCAGCACAAAAACTTGTGCGTACCGGAATTTATCAACACGTAGCCAATCCATTGCAGATATCAACAGCACTAATGTTTATCTGTATGGCACTTTTATATAAAAGCTGGATGATGCTCTGCCCATTGATAGCGCTTATTTTGTACACTGAAATCTTTGTTCGTTGGCATCATAGCGTAGATATAGAACAGCGTTTTGGAGAAGCGTGGTTTGAGTATAGAAAGCAGGTTAGAAACTGGCTCCCCAAATGGTAGTAATAAAACAGAAAATAGGGTCAGGCCTTTCCATATCATATTTTATTCATAGAGTTTGAAATTTTACTAGTCGTCGTGAGATGTGTTTCATCAGAAAATAAGTGCAACTCTATTTTCGGTGGTTTAAGCCCAAAGAGCGGCATTAACTACTTTCAAAAGACGCTTTCGGTAAGTGTGTATGGGGAAGCTTGAAATATAGTTTATGTTTGCTGTTTAGAGCACTCTCTAGCATTAATTAAGAACCAGCAAACCATTTTCTAATTTAAAAACTTTATCCATTCGATTCGCCAACTCAATGTCGTGAGTGACGATTAATAAAGCTGAGTTCATCGAGCGTTGTAATTCCATCATTAGTTCAAAAACCTGATCGGCTGTATCACGATCAAGGTTTCCAGTAGGTTCATCAGCCAGTAGACATTTTGGGTTGGTGATCAGTGCGCGTGCGATTGCTGTTCTTTGTCGCTCGCCACCAGAAAGTTCGCTGGGTTTGTGAGCGATCCTCTCCGCAAGACCAACCTTATCTAAAATTTCTCTGGCTGCGCTCTTTGCTTTTTTAACCGATTCGCCAGCGATCAACAATGGCATTGCGACATTTTCTTCTGCAGTAAATTCAGGCAATAAATGGTGAAATTGATAGACAAAGCCAAGACTTCGATTTCTTAGTTTGCCGCGTTCGGATTCACTCAAGTTATTCATCTTTTCACCATCGACGATGACTTCGCCAGAGGAGGGGAGATCGAGACCTCCTAACAAATGCATAAGTGTACTTTTCCCCGAACCTGATGAACCTATAATAGCGACACTTTCTCCTGCATTGATTTCAACGTTGATACCTTTCAGGACATCGACATGTAGGATACCTTCCTGAAAAGACATGGTCAGATCATGGCAGGCCAATAAAGATTCTTGATTGTTATTCATTGTGCTACTCATAACGCAGGGCTTCCGCAGGTTGGGTTCGACCAGCGCGCCAAGCAGGATAAAGCGTAGCGAGCAGACATAAGATGAAGGCAACAATACCGATATTGATCACTTCGTTCCATTGTAGATCTGAAGGTACTCCGCTGATCACATAAACACCGGGATCCATAAATTGAGTTTGTAACTTATCTTCAATCCAAGGAACAATCGTTTTAATATTTAGGGCTAATAACACCCCACCAATCATGCCGAGAATGGTGCCGACTAAACCAATGATCATGCCTTGAACAATAAACACCCACATAATGCTACGCGGAGTCATGCCTAAGGTTCTCAGAATAGCAACGTCGGCTTGTTTATCAGTAACGACCATAATCAGGGTTGAAACGATATTAAAAGCTGCGACGGCGATGATCAGCGACAAGATAACCGCCATGACAACTTGCTCGGTTTTTAACGCCTTGAAGAAATTGGTGTGATGCTGTGTCCAGTCGATGACACCATAATAACCGGGCAGTTGTTTAACAATATCCCGGCTGATAGTTGGGGCATTGAACATGTCATCGAGCTTTAAACGTATGCCACTGACACCATTTTTGATCTTGAAAAGTTTCTTCGCATCTTCAATATGAATAATCGCCAGTGAAGAGTCATATTCATTCATGCCGATATTAAAAATACCAACGACATTAAAGCGTTTTAGGCGTGGAACAATGCCGGCGGGTGTCGAGTTGGGTTGTGGCGCGACGATGGTTACCTTGTCACCAACACTGACACGTAAGCTATTCGCCAGCGCATAACCTAAGGTAATATTATATTCTCCGGCTTTTAGATCGGTTAACTTACCTTGTACCATCTTGTCGGCGACAACAGACACTTCAGGTTCTTTTTCTGGCAAGATCCCTCTGATAAGAGCACCTTGCACACCGCCACCATTGGTGAGCATCGCTTGAGTGCGGACAAAGGGTGCAACGCCCAAAACATGCGGCTGTTTCTTTAAGGTTTCTTCTAAAGACTCCCAGTTTCGTAATGCACGGCCTGGTTCTACAACGCTGGCGTGAGCGGTCATGCCCAAGATTCGATTACGTAATTCATTCTCAAAGCCATTCATCACAGAGAGAACGACGATCAAGGCCATCACCCCAAGTGCGACTCCTAGCATAGAGGATAAGGAGATGAATGAGATAAAATGATTACGGCGTTTGGCGCGGGTATATCTCAGGCCAATACTGAGTTCAATAGGTCGAAACATAGATAAGGATTATAGCCTGCTCTGATTGTTTGAAGGATAAGGTTACGTATTGTACTTTATAATTTATAGCTTAGAAGGTTGGACTTGAGGAAAGTTTCCTATAATCTGCCGCCTATGAAGATTTTAGCTATTGATACTTCCACTGAAGCCTGTTCGGCCGCACTTTCTGTTGATGATGAAGTGATTTCACGTTTTGAGATTGCACCCAGAAAACATACCGAACTGATTCTGCCGATGATCGACTCTTTAATGAAAGAGGCTGCTTTGCTACCAACCCAACTTGATGGTTTGGCCTTTACACGAGGGCCTGGTGCTTTTACAGGTGTACGTGTTGCGACAGGTATTATTCAAGGAATTGCTTTTGCTGCTGATCTGCCGGTGGCTCCGATTTCATCTTTAGCGGCTTTGGCGCAAGGTCAGTTCCGAGAGCAGGGTACAAATCACGTGATCAGCGCGATTGATGCGCGTATGAAAGAGATTTATTGGGGGTTTTATCAGCAACAAGCTGGGTTGATGAAAGCTTGTCAGCCAGAAGGAGTCTGTCCTGCCGATCAGATCCCTATCCCTACAAATAACGACGAATGGTTAGGGGCAGGCACTGGCTGGGCTAGTTATGGCGAGCTTCTCAATAATCGCCTAGCAGGAAAAGTTCATACAAGTAACTCATATGCCTACCCACATTCCGTAGATGTAATTACGCTAGCGAAGCCTATGTTTAAATCAGGAGAGTTGGTCAGTGCTGATCAAATTAGTCCGGTTTATTTACGAGATAATGTGGTGTCCTGAGTCGTTCCACTCCCGTTTTAATATCACCATTAGGATGGAGTTTTAACCAGCGATATCCTGGCTGCATGTTATCCGTTCCAAATTGTTTCGCACCTGGGATAAACTGAGCACCGGTTGACGGTGTTCCCATCAACTGCACGCCATTCCTTTGGCCAGAAAACTCTTGATGAATGTGTCCCCAAATAATGCCTTTAACATTCTGATAATCATCAACAATCTCAAACAGTTCATCCGCATTCTCAAGCATCATGCCGTCCATCCATTCGCTTTCGATTGAAACGGGGTGATGATGCAAGCAAAGCAATACATTTGTTTCTTTTGCCTTAATAAGATTTCTTGTTAACTTATCTAACTCGCTTCGACTCAACATACCACCATGGCTAGCTGGCTTGTGAGAGTTGAGGAAAACAACCGACCAGTTATTTAGCGTTTCGATTGATGTATATGATTCGGCAAAAATACCTTTCATCATTGCCGGCTCGTCATGGTTTCCAGCTAAATAGAAAACAGGCTTATTTACCGTTGACATGATTTTTTGTAAATTTTGATAAGCAATCACTTCAGGTTCCTGAACTAAGTCACCAGTAACAATCATATAATTAAACGTTGGGAAATCTTCATTGATTTGATCTAAGACAGCGGTGAGAGAATCACTCGTGTTAATCCCATCAAAAGTCTCATTTTGATTTGTAAAAATATGTGTATCCGTGATCTGGATAAGTACGATTTCATTCTGTCTTTTATTATTCATCTATATTCTTACATTAAAAGTATAACGATCTGTTTACTAAGTATATTTAGAGTTAAATCCTTAATTATATAAGGTCAAAAAACTACGCTTGAACAGTAACATACAGCATATTGCACTGGAGAACTTACTTGACCATAGAGCTTCGTATATTGTAACTTAGCCAGAATATTGACGTTATAGTCAATGTGATCATAATAAAGCTGTTTATTTAGTTTAGAAGGGGACTTTTTTAAATGGATATTTCAAAGGAAAACACTGAGCTAAGATCAGAAATTAATAGATCCGAGATTCAAGAATTTAAGCATGCTGAAGATACTTATCAGCAAAAAGCTATACACCAAAGTTCAACTTCTTCTGAAGAAATTGAAAATGCGATCAAATTATCTGCCGCTTCGTTTGAAAGTTGCGACGCAAACGAATTGATGCACTGCTACCAGATTGCAATCGACTTCGGCGTTCCTACGGCACAACGTGCATTGGCGATGTATCAATCAAAATCTTTGTTAAAAGATAGCTATTAAGTTCTAATCTTTATCTTTGTTTAATTAAGGATTGTTATCAAAAGGTTAAGCCCTGTTAGGTTTATAGATAACAATTACTCTCGCAGCCAATCGCCTGATTTACCGCCTGATTTTGCTAATACGCAAACACCTTCTATCGACATGCCACGATCAACGGCTTTACACATATCATAAATCGTTAGTAATGCGATTTGAGTTGCAGTTAAGGCTTCCATTTCCACGCCGGTTTTACCATCAGTTTCAACAACCGTCTGACAGCGAACGGTATTATCGCTTACCGGTGTCAGATCAATTTGAATATGAGTGATCGATAACGGATGACAAAGCGGGATCAGCTCGGCTGTTTTTTTCGCCGCCATAATGCCTGCCACGCGAGCGATGCCTAAAACATCGCCTTTTTTATGGCTACCCTCAATGATGAGTTTCAAAGTTTCGGGCTGCATAACAATACGACCCTCGGTTTTTGCGACTCGATGAGTGATGTCTTTTTGGCCGACATCCACCATGTGTGCATCACCGGACTGATTAAAGTGAGTGAGTTTGCTCATAATGCGATCAAGTATCCTTAAATCTTTAAACTTAGATTATAATTCAAAACCATGACTATCACGGTAAAGTTTTTCGCCAGTTTAAGCGAGCAATTAGGTAAGAAAGAAATTTCACTCAATGCACAAGATAATTTGACGTTAGAGAATGTTTGGAGCCAAGCGACGAATAATGCTGTCATGCCGACAAAATTATTAATGGCCATCAATATGGAATACGCACAGCTAACGGATCCGGTTAATGATGGCGATGAAGTCGCATATTTCCCACCAGTAACAGGAGGTTAGGTATGAAAGTTACAGTTAGTTCTATACCTTTTGATCCCTGGTCTATGCTCGAAGAGTATCAACAACAACTGCCTTCAGGTCAGTTTGGAGGCTCGAATATTTTTGTAGGCACGATGCGGGATTTTAATGTGGGAGATTCGGTTGCAGAAATGACCTTAGAGCATTATCCAGGTATGACCGAAAAACATTTAGAAAAAATATGCCTACAAGCCATTGATCGCTGGCAACTTGTCGGTGCATTAATCGTGCATAGAGTCGGATTATTATTACCTGACGATCCCATTGTACTGGTTGCGGCATGGTCAGCTCATCGCAAAGAAGCCTTTGAGGCCAGCCGTTTCATGATTGAAGATCTAAAACACTCGGCACCATTTTGGAAAAAAGAAAAAACGACTGGCGGTATACGTTGGGTGGAAAGCAACACACCTTCCTGAGTAGAATAGCTAAATAGAAACAATAATATTTGTCTCAACTTTATCAGAAAGACTAAATCTAAGGTCAGCTAAATTTATGAAAACACCTATTTTACTTGGCGTAAATATCGATCATATAGCTACGTTAAGACAAGCCCGAGGTACTCGTTATCCTGATCCAGTTCAAGCAGCGCTTGATGCTGAACAAGCGGGTGCTGACGGTATCACTGTTCATCTAAGAGAAGACCGTCGTCATATTCAGGATCGTGACGTTGAAATTTTAAAAGATGTCTTACAAACGCGCATGAATTTAGAGATGGCGGTGACGGAAGAGATGATCTCGATTGCAGAACGGATCAAACCTGCACATTGTTGTCTCGTTCCTGAAAAACGCGAGGAGTTAACAACAGAAGGTGGGCTTGATGTCGTTGGTCAGCGCGATAAGGTTAAAGCTGCTTGTGATCGTTTAGGTGCTGCGGGTATTGAAGTTTCTCTCTTTATCGATGCGGATCAAAAACAAATAGAAACGTCAGCAGAAGTTGGCGCTCCAGCGATAGAAATTCATACGGGACATTTTGCAGAATATACCGAACAAAGCGATATAGCAGCAGAAATGCAACGTATCATTGGTGGTGTAGAGCAGGGCGTAAACGCTGGGCTAATCGTCAATGCTGGGCATGGTTTGCACTATCATAATGTCGAAGCCATTGCGGCTATTACTGAGATCAATGAATTAAATATTGGCCATGCTCTGATCGCAAGAGCCATGTTTACCGGCCTATCTGAAGCGGTTAAAGAAATGAAACGCATTATGCGTGAGGCGAGATTGTGATCTTTGGGGTCGGTGTAGATATCGTTCTACTGAGCCGGATCCAAGCCGCGATGGATCGGCATGGTGAAAGTTTTGCAAAAAAAATCCTTACAGATTCTGAGTTCGAATCTTATCTAGTTAATAATAAGCAGGTGAATTTTCTTGCTAAACGTTTTGCTGCCAAAGAAGCTTTTTCCAAAGCACTCGGGACGGGGTTCAGCGATGGACTCTCGTTGAAGCATATCCAACTTGGCCATACTGAACGGGGGCGTCCTAAGTTTACTTTTACGGATGTTGCGAAGCAGAAAATTGAGTATTTTAATATCTTGCATTCTCATCTGAGCTTGTCAGATGAACGTGAACATGTCATTGCTTTTGTAACCTTAGAAGGACATGTTCGCCATAGCGATATGTGACTTTGATTCTAAAAGGAACGAATAGCTCATGCTGTTTGGGTCAAGGCTTCTTCTGCTGTGACACAGTTACGACCATTTTTCTTCGCCTGATAAAGCGCGGTATCTGCTCGTTCGATGAGGTCTTCGCCAGCTTCATCTGGGCGATACATAGCGACACCGATAGAAAGGGTGATACTGTCTATAAATTCTTTACTATCTGTACGGCGTAATTTTTGTTGTTGAATTATGTTTCTTAAATTTTCTGCGACGGTCATTGCTCCAGCAAAAGGTGTTTCCGGTAGGATAATAGCGAACTCTTCTCCGCCAAAACGCGTTACCATATCTTGCCCTTTAAGGTGCTTTTGTAAGATTTGAGCAACAAACCTTAAGACTTTATCACCGAGTTGGTGTCCATAATTGTCATTGAACTTCTTGAAAAAATCGATATCAGCTATGAGTAAGCAGAATGGTGTTTTCTCTTTAATACAAAGAGAAAACCGACTCTCAAATGCTTGTCGATTTGGTATCCCCGTAAGAATATCCGTGTTTGCCGCCTTTCTAGCTTCATCAAGCTCTTTTTTAAGTGTGCTCAACTGTGTCGATGAGTTATTCAGTTTTTGAGTCAAATCTCTGTTAACCGTTTGCATAACATGAGTTTCTTGAGACAGGTTCTTTACAACATCATGTAAATGACCTGACCCTGATTCCACCTCAAGCTCTTTATCAACAACATCAAGTACTTCATTATAGTGCATCACCTGATCACTTGAACTGACAAGTTGATCTGTCAACGCTTCCATAACCTTATTAACACCTTCATGTACCTGCATTGAGACGGCATCATGATTTTGTAAGTGTTTTTTGTATAAAGCGTGGCTCATCTCGGCACTAACAGAACCTTTAGCTTCAATAACTTGATTAATTGCTTTGGTTAAATTTGAATTTTGCCCACTGGCATAAGCATACCAAACAGTATAGTGTATTGGATTAGGGGGAATGCCATGCTTGTTCAGCAGAGGTAATGCTATGCGCAAGTACTCCGAAGCCTGTTCAACATTATCAGTGTAGTCCATTTCGTATTTAATTCCTTAAACTAAGCTAACCTAGGTTTTATTTTGATGTAATTGATAGCAATCTGCCCTCCTACAGCGGCAGAAATTAAAAACTCTTGAGAGCAGAAAGCAATACGAATGAAAATTAGCGTTAAACCTAAATCATTGAAACGGATGACTACAGACGAAAGTTAATGGTTTTAAGCAATTCACATAGACAAAAACAGGACTTATGAAGTAGAATTTAACAAATATTAAAAACGGGACTAACCAGTAGGCTAGATCCCGTTTTTCTATATCTGAATCATGGATTTTTACTGATCTTTCACAGGTCACAGGCAGATTTTCGGAGTTATAACTTGACCCAACAACCAGCTCTCCTTGTACTCGAAGACGGAAGTGAGTTCCAAGGAATTTCTATAGGAACATTAGGATCGACAGTGGGCGAAGTCGTATTTAATACGGCAATGACCGGATATCAGGAAATTCTAACGGATCCATCCTACTCACAGCAGATCGTAACACTAACCTATCCGCATATAGGCAACACAGGAACCAATTTAGGTGACGAGGAGTCATCTGCAGTGCATGCTAGCGGTTTAGTTATACGTGATCTGCCAATGATACACAGTAATTGGCGTGCTTCTATGTCCTTACCGGAATACCTGCAACAGCATAATGTTGTTGCAATTGCTGAGATAGATACACGCCGCTTGACCAGGATCTTGCGTGATAAGGGTTCTCAAAGGGGATGTATTGTGGCTGGAGCAGCTAATATCAATGCTGCCGAAGCCTTAGTCGCAGCAAAAGCTTTTCCGGGATTGAAGGGAACAGACCTTGCGAAAAAAGTCACTAGCAAAGCACCTTATGCTTGGACAGAAGGCGTTTGGAGCCAAGCGACTGATGAACATACAGTGCCCACTGAAACACCTAAATTTAAAGTCGTTGCTTACGATTTTGGCGTGAAGCGTAATATCTTACGTCTGTTAGTGAATGGCGGTTGTGAACTGACAGTTGTTCCTGCAGAGACGTCTGCCGAAGATGTGCTCGCAATGAATCCCGATGGTGTTTTCTTATCAAATGGCCCCGGAGATCCAGAGCCGTGTGATTATGCCATTAAAGCAATTACTACGATTGTAAAGACAGGTGTTCCTACTTTTGGGATCTGTCTTGGTCATCAGCTATTATCACTAGCCTGTGGCGCAAAAACGGTCAAAATGAAATTTGGTCATCATGGCGCAAATCACCCTGTGCAAGATCTAAAAGGAAAAAATGTCATGATCACCAGCCAGAATCATGGCTTTGCAGTGGACGAAGACAGTCTTCCCTCAACATTAACGCCGACACATCGTTCATTATTCGATGGTTCGCTACAAGGTGTTCATCACACAGAATTACCAGCATTTGGTTTTCAGGGGCATCCTGAAGCCAGTCCGGGGCCACATGACATACAGTCATTGTTCGAACATTTTATTAATTTAATGTCAGAAAAAAGAGGTTGATCCCCGAAGATGGCAAAACGTACTGATATAAAGAGTATTCTAATCATCGGAGCAGGACCGATCGTCATTGGACAAGCTTGTGAGTTTGATTATTCTGGAACACAAGCCTGTAAAGCATTAAAAGAAGAAGGTTATCGAGTCATTTTAGTTAACTCGAATCCGGCAACGATTATGACGGATCCAGACATGGCCGATGCCACTTATATTGAGCCCGTGTATTGGCAAAATGTTGCGAATATTATCGAAAAAGAACGGCCTGATGCAATATTGCCAACGATGGGTGGACAAACAGCCTTAAATTGCGCGTTGGATCTTGACCGTGAAGGGGTTCTCGAGAAATTTAATGTCGAAATGATAGGCGCTTCACCTGAAGCTATTGATAAGGCGGAAGATCGAGAGAAATTTCGCGTAGCGATGACGAAGATAGGCCTGAAAACGCCAAGAGCTTTTGCGGCACATAGCATGGATGAGGCTTATCACGCTCAATCGGAAATTGGTTTCCCAATTATCATTCGCCCATCGTTTACCATGGGCGGAACGGGTGGTGGTATAGCATTCAATAAAGAAGAGTTTGATGCGATCTGTAACCGCGGCCTAGAAGCCTCTCGAACAACTGAAATTCTTCTTGAAGAGTCTGTATTAGGCTGGAAAGAGTATGAAATGGAAGTGGTGCGTGATCGTAATGATAATTGCATCATCATATGTGCCATCGAAAACTTGGATCCAATGGGCGTGCACACCGGTGACTCGATTACGGTTGCGCCAGCACAAACTCTGACGGATAAAGAATATCAGATCATGCGAAATGCTTCTTTGGCTGTTCTGCGTGAGATTGGTGTTGAGACGGGGGGATCAAACGTCCAGTTTTCAATCAACCCTGAAAATGGTGACATGATCATCATCGAGATGAATCCACGCGTTTCACGTTCATCGGCCCTTGCTTCAAAAGCGACGGGTTTTCCGATTGCTCGTGTAGCGGCAAAATTAGCAATTGGTTACACGCTTGATGAATTAGAAAATGAGATCACCGGTGGTGCAACACCCGCTTCATTTGAACCATCGATCGATTATGTTGTAACTAAAATCCCTCGTTTTACTTTCGAGAAATTCCCGCAAGCAAATGATCGGCTAACGACTCAAATGAAGTCCGTTGGTGAAGTTATGGCTATCGGTAGAACTTTCCAAGAATCCTTGCAAAAAGCGATTCGTGGCCTAGAGGTTGAACGCGACGGTTTGGTTGAAGTTATTGACCAAGATTGTAATGAAGATGAGCGTGAGTCTAAACTGATCCGTGAAATGCGTGTGCCGGGGGCCAGCCGCCTTTGGTATGTCGGTGATGCTTTCCGTTATGGCATGACTTTAGAAGAGATCTTTAACCACAGTAAGATTGATCCCTGGTTTTTGATCCAGCTTGAAGACTTGATCAAAGAAGAAGCTCTAATTAAAGAACAAGGCATTAGCGCCTTATCTAAAGATCGTCTAAGACAGCTGAAGAGAAAAGGTTTTGCAGATTCTCGGCTCGCAACGTTGACATCTACAAATGAAACGAAAGTACGAGAGCTTCGTTATGAGCATGGAATCCGTCCTGTCTATAAGCGTGTAGATACCTGTGCAGCAGAGTTCGCATCGGATACGGCTTATATGTATTCGACCTATGAAGAAGAATGCGAAGCAGCACCAACCAATAAAGAAAAAATCATCGTATTGGGTGGTGGTCCAAACCGTATTGGTCAGGGCATCGAGTTTGACTATTGTTGTGTACAAGCAGCATTTACAATGCGCGACCTAGGTTATGAAACCATCATGATTAACTGTAATCCTGAAACCGTTTCAACTGATTATGACACATCAGATCGACTCTACTTTGAGCCTCTAACCTTAGAAGATGTATTAGAGGTTATTCATTTAGAGAAACCAAAAGGAATTATTGTTCAGTATGGTGGTCAAACACCTCTGAAATTGGCTAATGCCTTAGAACAGGCCGGAGCTCCGATTATAGGAACAACCCCTGATTCAATAGACTTAGCCGAAGATCGTGAACGTTTCCAGAAGTTACTCCAGGATCTTAATCTAAAGCAACCTGACAACCGAATTGCAGGTAATGTTGATGAGGCTGTTGTTTTGGCCGTAGAAGTTGGCTATCCACTCGTCGTTCGACCATCGTATGTTCTTGGTGGACGAGGCATGGAGATTGTTTACAACGAAGATGATCTTCGTAAATATATGGGAGCCGCTGTCTCCGTATCCAACGATGCTCCCGTTCTGTTAGACCATTTTCTCAATCAGGCAGTCGAAGTAGATGTCGATGCTATTTGTGATGGTAAAGATGTTCTGATTGGTGGGATTATGGAACATATCGAAGAAGCGGGGGTCCATTCAGGAGACTCTGCTTGTTCATTACCACCGCATAATTTAAGTGCCGAGGTTCAAGATGAGATCAAAAAGCAGACTAAAGCCATGGCACTTGCTTTAAAAGTTGTTGGTTTGATGAATGTTCAGTTCGCTATTCAAGGGGATGATATCTATGTTCTTGAAGTGAATCCTCGTGCATCTCGTACAGCTCCTTTTGTATCAAAAGCAACCAGCTTACCTTTAGCCAATATTGCTGCGGCTTGCATGGTCGGTAAAACATTAAAAGAACAAGGTGTTACAGAAGGAAAGACACCTAATTACTATGCCGTGAAAGAAGCTGTATTTCCTTTTGTGAAATTCCCTGGTGTTGATCCATTGTTAAGTCCTGAGATGAAATCAACGGGTGAAGTTATGGGCGTCGGTGAAACTTTCGGTGAAGCCTTTGCTAAATCACAACAGGCTGCGGGAATGACATTACCTTCCAAAGGTACTGCCTTTATTAGTGTTCGTCGTAGCGATAAAGAAAAAGCTATCGATGTTGCTAAACAACTAGAAGAACTTGGTTTTGAGTTGATTGCGACGAGTGGCACACAGCAGACCTTGGTAGATGCCGGTATTAATTGCAATGCGATCAATAAGGTTATTGAAGGCCAGCCGCATATTGTAGATTTGATTAAAAATGATGATATTAGTTTTATTGTTAATACTACGAGTGAGAAAAAACAAGCTATATCTGACTCATATACAATTCGCGGCTCTGCACTTGACCATAAAGTGCCGTACACAACCACAATGACCGGTGCATCAGCTATGGTTCAAGCTATGAAAGAAGAAGATGTACTTCGTGTTAATTGTCTGCAAACATTACATGGGAAAATAAGCTAATGAATAAAGCTCCTATGACGCTTAACGGCGCGGAAAAACTGAAAAAAGAACTACGTGAACTAAAAGGTGTCGCTCGTCCAAGAGTTATTCAAGCTATCTCTGAGGCACGTGAACATGGCGATCTTAAAGAGAATGCTGAATATCATGCTGCACGAGAGCAACAAAGCTTCATAGAAGGTCGTATCCGCGATATTGAAGGTAAGATGTCCAATGCAGTCATCATCGATCCGAAAACTGTTAATGCCAATGGCAAGATTGTCTTTGGCGCTTCTGTCCGTTTACTTCACATAGATGATGAGACTGAGATTGTTTATCAAATCGTTGGCGAAGATGAGGCTGATATTAAGGCTGGGCGTATCTCCGTACAGTCTCCGATAGCGAGAGCGATGATCGGTAAAGTAGAAGAAGACGTCATCGAAGTCAATGCTCCCGGTGGTAAGATTGAATATGAGATCTTGGAGATTAGCTACGAGTAAGAAAAACAAAAGTGCCAGTAGCCACCGTTGGTTGCAAGAGCACGAGTCTGATCAATATGTTATAGCGTCACGGAAAGATGGATATCGTTCTCGTGCCGCTTATAAATTACTTGAGATCCAAGAGAAGATTAAACTGATCAAACTCGGCATGAAGGTTGTCGATCTCGGTGCCGCGCCAGGAGGCTGGACGCAAATAGCAGCTAAGCTCGTTGGCGAAAAAGGGCATGTCTATGCACTCGATATTCTTGAAATGGAGGCTGTATTTAACGCCACCATTATTCAAGGTGACTTTCTGGAACAGTCTGTGCTTGATCAACTTTTATGTTCTCTCGATAAGTCAGTGGTAGACCTTGTAATTTCAGACATGGCCCCCAATATGAGTGGGATGAGTGCTGTTGATCAACCGAAAGGGATGGCTTTAGTCGAGTTAGCGCTTGATTGTGCGGGTCAAATCTTAAAACCCGGTGGCGATTTTCTCACTAAGGCTTTTCAAGGTGAAGGATTTGACGAATTTGTCAAAGATGTACGTAGTCAATTTAAAACAGTTGTCATAAAGAAACCAAAATCATCCAGAGACCGCTCCAGAGAACTTTACGTACTTGGAAGGTCTTTCAATATGTAGTTTAATGTCTTTACTATTATTTTCGAATTGCCCGCTCTGCATGGCAATTCACAAGAGGTGCAGCAACACATGAACGATATGGCAAGAAACTTAATCCTTTGGATCGTCATTGCATTAGTACTAATGATGGTTTTCAATAATTTTGAAACCTCAAAAGTAGCTGATAAAGAACTGGGCTATTCAGAATTTATTCAGGATGTGAAAAGTGGACAGGTTAAAGAAGTTTTAATCGATAAACGAGAAGGTACTATCATTGGCCAAAAAAACGACGAAAGCTATTTCCATACTTTCAACCCTGAGACAGATAACGATGCACTAATCGGAGATTTGTTGAAATATAATGTCGAGATTAATTCTGCGCCTCCGAAAAAGGACAGTGTTCTGTTACAAATCCTGATTTCTTGGTTCCCAATTTTATTATTGATAGGCGTCTGGATCTTTTTCATGAAACAGATGCAAGGCGGTGGTGGTCGTGGTGCAATGTCTTTCGGCAAAAGCCGCGCTAGGTTACTCGGAGAAGATCAAGTCAAAGTTACTTTCGCCGATGTTGCTGGTGTTGAAGAAGCTAAAGAAGAGGTTGCAGAATTAGTCGAATTTTTGAGTGACCCTGGAAAATTCCAAAAACTGGGCGGTAAAATTCCCCGTGGTGTTTTATTAGTGGGCTCACCAGGTACTGGTAAAACATTGCTGGCTAAAGCCATTGCTGGCGAAGCAAAAGTACCCTTCTTTACAATTTCTGGATCAGATTTTGTCGAAATGTTTGTTGGTGTTGGTGCTTCACGTGTCCGTGACATGTTTGAACAAGCCAAAAAACATGCTCCTTGCATTATATTCATTGATGAAATCGATGCCGTAGGTCGCCAGCGAGGCGCAGGTGTTGGTGGTGGTCATGATGAGCGTGAACAAACACTAAACCAACTTCTTGTTGAGATGGATGGTTTCGAAGGCAACGAAGGCGTTATTGTTATTGCCGCAACGAATCGTCCTGACGTCCTAGATTCAGCGTTATTAAGACCGGGCCGATTCGATAGACAAGTTGTTGTTCCTCTACCAGATGTTCGTGGCCGAGATCAAATTTTGCGTGTCCATATGCGTAAAGTACCTATTGGTGATGATGTAAAACCAGGCCTTCTTGCACGTGGAACACCTGGTTTCTCTGGTGCAGATCTAGCGAATTTAGTTAATGAGGCAGCACTGTTTGCCGCAAGAGCGAATAAGAAGCTAGTGACAATGCACGAATTTGAAAAAGCCAAAGATAAGATCATGATGGGCGCAGAAAGAAAGTCCATGGTTATGAACGAAGATGAGAAAAAACTCACCGCTTATCACGAAGCTGGGCACGCCATTGTTGGCCGCTTAGTTCCTTCACATGATCCTGTGTACAAAGTCAGTATTATTCCTCGAGGAAGAGCATTAGGTGTCACGATGTTTCTACCTGAAGAAGACCGTGTTAGTTATAGTAAAGAACGTCTCGAAAGCCAGATCTCAAGTATGTATGGCGGTCGTATAGCTGAAGAAATTATCTATGGTGCAGATAACGTAACGACAGGCGCTTCGAATGATATTGAGCGAGCCACAGAGATTGCCAGAAGCATGGTCACCAAATGGGGCTTGTCTGAAAAGTTAGGTCCATTAACCTATTCTGAAGATGAAGGTGAAGTCTTTTTAGGTCGTTCTGTGACCCAACATAAGCAAGTATCTGATGGTACAGCTAGAGCCATTGATGAAGAGGTTCGTAGTTTTATCGATAGAAATTATCAACGTTCTGAAAATATATTAAAAGATAATATAGATAAACTTCATACGATGGCTGATGCCTTAATGAAATATGAGACGATCGATGCAGAACAGATCAATGACATAATGGAAGGCAAGGTTCCTAGAGAACCAAAAGATTGGTCTGATGATGACAAGGGAGCACCTTCAGGTGGCCTTGATGTTGAATCTGATGATGATAAAAAAGATGATCAAGTTGGTGATCCTGCCAGCTTGCACTAACTCTTAGTTTAGGTCACTTAAATTAACTGATAGAACTAAAAGAATATACTTACAATTATCATTGTTGATATTCACCATTTTAGTGAATATAGGGTTAATGTTTTGTTATAACGGCCGCTAAATCTTCAGATAAGGCGATAGATATAACAAAATGTCAGGAGACAAGGTCAATGACGAATAACAGAAAATACTTCGGAACCGACGGGATTCGTGGTGAGGTCGGAACTTATCCTATTAACCCTGATTTTGTAATGAAGCTGGGCTGGGCAGCAGGCCAAGTTTTAGCAAAACAAGGTAATAGCCGTGTTTTGATTGGAAAAGACACACGTATCTCTGGATACATGTTTGAATCTGCATTAGAAGCAGGACTTTCAGCCGCCGGCGTTGATAGTATGCTCCTAGGCCCAATGCCGACTCCTGGTGTTGCCTATTTAACTCGTACATTCCGTGCGCAAGCCGGTATTGTGATCAGTGCGTCGCATAACCCTTATCAAGATAATGGCATTAAATTCTTTTCTGGTGATGGCCGAAAGCTGGCTGATGAGGTTGAACTAGCAATTGAGGATATGATTGATCGTCCTATGAAAGTTGCTCCTTCAGGTGAATTAGGTAAAGCACATCGTGTACGTGATCCTGAGGGGCGTTATATTGAATTTTGTAAAAGTACTTTTGGTGTTGGGGCTAGTCTTAATGGCCTGAAAATCGTAGTAGATTGCGCAAATGGTGCCACCTATAAAATTGCTCCTGATGTTTTTTCTGAGCTGGGTGCTGATGTTGTGACCATTGGTGTATCTCCAGATGGCCTTAATATCAACAAAGAATGCGGTGCCACTAGCCCTGAGGCCTTACAAGCTGCAGTTATTTCACAAGGTGCTGATCTGGGTATAGCACTGGATGGTGATGGTGACCGACTTATTATGGTCGATCATCACGGTGAAGTTTTAGATGGTGATGAAATACTCTTTATCATCAGTCGTGAGCGTCAACGAACACGCGGCATGAATGGTGCTGTTGTTGGTACGCTGATGAGTAATCTAGGTTTAGAGCACGCAATTAGAACGCTTGGCCTTGACTTCAAGCGCGCTAATGTTGGTGATCGTTATATCATGGAAATGTTACGTGATAATGACTGGACACTAGGTGGTGAGTCTTCCGGTCATATTATCTGTCTTGATATGACAACGACAGGTGATGGTATCGTTTCGTGTTTACAAGTGCTTGATGCAATGGTTCGATCAGGCCAAACCTTGGACACATTAAAATCAGGCATGACCAAGTATCCTCAAACCTTGATAAATGTCCGACTAACGCAGCAAGTTAACGTGATGGAACTTGATAGCGTTAAAAAAGCTGTTCAAGAAGTAGAAGCAGAGCTTGGTAATACTGGCCGTGTTTTACTCCGTCCATCAGGTACAGAACCTTTGGTTCGAGTGATGGTTGAAGGTCAGGATGGCTCTTTGGTGAAGAAACTAGCTGAAGAACTTGCCGAAGCCGTGAAGGGCGCTATTTCAGCACTAGCTGCGTAAATAGACTCTAGCTACGCTACTTTCCCTAAAAATCTAAATCAACACATAACAGATCCAAGCGATCTGCTATGTGTTTTCCTCATAGTCCAATCAAACGTTAAGATTGATCTTGAACAGCAGCTTGTGTAATTTTCTTTAATTCACCTTGCTCATGAAGTTCCATAATAATATCGCAACCACCAACAAGTTCTCCACTAACAAATAATTGAGGAAATGTTGGCCAGTCTGAGTACTGGGGCAGGTTTTGACGCACAGCAGGTTCTTCTAGTACATCAACGTAAGCAAACTCCACTTCACAATTAGTCAGTGCTTCTACTGTTCTCGCAGAAAACCCACATTGTGGAAATTGAGGATTACCTTTCATAAAGAGCACAATTGGCGTGCCTTCTACTGTTTGTTTAATGCTTTCAATAATATCCATTTACTTATCCTGATCGATTAAATTGATGTTCTTATCTTTCCTGAGTATTTTAGTCGGGATTGGTTTTAAATTAAACTGCTTCATTCGATATTTTACCCCAACCGCCGCCGCCAGGAGTACTTATGCTGATTTCATCGCCTAGTTTTACATCTAGTTCTACCTTCGCAGGTAAAGTTTTCTTATTTAAACGGTTCTCCCCAATAAGCCCAGAGCATGCACCTTGTAGTCCCCACGTGCTACGCAAACGTCTTTCTGTTAACAATGAAACGGTAGCTGCTTCTAAGAAATGATACGTTCGGATCAAGCCTTCTCCCCCAGCATTGCTCCCATTGCCTGCAGAACCTTGTCGAATGGCATATCTTGAAATGCGTAAAGGGTAGGTCATTTCTAATACTTCAATGGGAGTATTCAATGTATTTGTCATATGGGTTTGCACGGCATCTAGCCCCTGTGAACGTGGGTTTGCTCCCATGCCGCCGCCAAGTGTTTCGTAGTAGGCCCAGTTTTGTGCTCCCATCGCGATATTATTCATGCTTCCGTGGCTAGCGGCGGGTATTTGATCAGGAATTGCTTGCGCAAGCGCTCCCAACATAACATCGACAATCCGTGTACTCGTCTCAACATTGCCAGCAACTACAGCAGCAGGATAGGCCGCATTAAGTAGACTCTTTGCAGGAACGATCAAACGTATCGGACGAAAACAGCCAGCACAAGCCGGTGTATTTTTAGGCATTAGACAATAAAAAACATAATAAACCGCAGCTGCAGTAACAGAGAGTGGACAGTTGATGTTGCCATGGACCTGATCAGCAGTACCTGCAAAATCTACTGTAATAACGAGTTCTTTATCATGGCCTGAACAGGTTAAATTGACCGTGATAGGAATTTTATATTGTCCCTGGCCATCATCATCCATATAGTCAGTGAAGTTGAAACTACCTTCTGGTAGTTGTTCTAAACGGCTCAAAGAAAGTTTTTCTGCGTAGTTATTTAACGCAACAAGTGCTAGTTCCCACGTTATTACTCCAAGTTTTTCTATTAGTTGCCGAAGCCGCTTCAGACCTGATGTGTTGGCACTAATCTGAGCGATAAAATCACCTCGTTCTGCGGTGGGATCTCTTGATTTTTCTAGTAGACTCAAGACCGTTGTTTCGATCAACTCACCTTGCCGCACTATCTTTGTCGGCGGAATGATGAGCCCCTCTTCGTTTATATTCGTCGATAAAGGCATTGAGCCCGGTGTGTCACAGCCAGCATCAGCATGGTGGGCACGATTAGTAACGAAACCACAAAGTTGCTTATTAGTAAAAACTGGCGCGATCACGGTAATGTCTGGAAGGTGAGTGCCGCCTTTGAATGGATCATTTAGTATCAACATATCGCCTTCATTCCATTCAACAGTACTTATGATCGACTCCATTGCGAATGCCATGCTGCCGAGATGTACAGGAATATGCGCAGCTTGGGCGCATAATTGCCCTTGTCGATCAAAAATAGCGCAAGAAAAATCAAGACGATCTTTAATATTGGGAGAGAAAGCGGTTCTTCTTAACACGGCACCCATTTCATCACAAATGGCGTTTATCCGCGCAGAAAATAAACTAAGTTCTATTGGATTCATATAGCATTATAATCATCTAAACGATGAGTTATAGGAGATTATTATATGCAAGAACCGAGAATTGAAATTGAATATTGTCGCCAGTGCCGGTTTGTCATAAGAGCCACTTGGATCACCCAAGAAATTCTGATGACTCTAGGAGAAGATATTGGTGAAATTGCTCTAATTCCAGGCAAAGGTGGTGTTTTTGACGTTAGGCTAAATGGGAAAACTCTTTTCTCTAGAAAAGAAAAAGACCGCTTCCCTGAGTCAAAAGAATTAAAGCAGCTGATCAGGGATCAAATCGCTCCAGAAAAACCTTTAGGTCATAGTGACTATTAATCGTTGCTAATCAGTCTGTTTATCCTAATCAACAAGTCAGTATTGATAGAGATTATTTCTCTCGAACAATCCTAAATCCAATATGTTTGCGTGATTTGTTAGCTGAAAGTTTATCTCGACGAGAGACATAAAGTGATTTTGAAGCATTCACATAAGAACCTCCTCGCACCACGCGCTCATTGCATGAGGCAGTGTCATTCCAACTACTCCCATCAGTCGGTGCACCTTCATAATTTTCATGGAAGCAGTCTGAAACCCACTCAGCAACATTACCTGCCGAATCAAATAGACCAAATTTATTTGCTGAAAAACTAGCCGTATTATTCGGGCGAGTAGGTTCTAATGGCATCGAACACCCAAAACAAAGTGCGTTGTTTGTTCCAATATTATGCCCCCACCAGTAGGGTGATGTTGTACCTGCTCTTGCTGAATATTCCCACTCGGACTCCGAAGGTAGCCGGTATGTTTGGCCTGTTTGTTTTGATAACCACTTGGTATATTTAGTGGCAACATTCCATGAGACATTTCTAACGGGTTGATCTTTATTAGTCTTTGAAACAGCAACACCACTAAAATGCGAGAAGTCTCCTCGTGTGACTTCTTTAGAGCTAATGGCAAAATCAACCAGTATCACTTGATGGCTTGGGCGTTCGCTTTCAGGAGGAGTGCTTCCCGAGCCCCCCATTTTATATTCGCCAGCAGGAATCCACACCATTTCTGGCGCAAAACCACCTCTAGCTAGCGAATCATTAAACGTAACCACTTTATGCTCTACAGCGACAGGTTCAGCTACTTCAGTTGTCTCGACTGTTGTTACGGTCGGAGGAGGAGGCGTGTCCTGTTCTTTCTCTATTGGTTCGGCCAGATCAGGCGTTAAGTTAGCAATAATCGCTGGATTTTCTCGGAGATACCACCAACCACCAGCAGCTAATGCTATAATGACGATAGCAGGTAAGCCCCATGATGATGAGTCATTTTTAACCGCTAGCGAGTTTATCCGTGCATTTGCGGGAAGGGGACGTGAAGGCCTAGTACTTGCCGCTGCCGGATTTTTTATGTTAAAGCTATTACCGCTAGGAATTATTATTTCAGGGACTGTTTGTTCTTTATCTGACTCAGCAGGCATTACCCGTAGAGCAATAACGGTCGTATTGTCTTGTCTAGGTAAGTCTACTTTTTTAACATCTTCTAATAGCCGACTAGAAAGCTCTTTAGCTGTTTTACTCTTGTTACTTGACTCTTGGATCGCATTTTGATCAAGAGTGTCAATGCCATCAGAACAAAGTAGAATTTGATCATCAACTTCGAGAGTAATAGGCTCTTCAGGACAATCAATTGCCGGAATCGGTTCGCCTGTCAAAGCACTTAACAGCATGTGCCTAGAATAACCACTCTCTTCACTAACCTCATTACCTTCTGCGGCCATTCGATCCAGATAGCCACCATAGCTATGATCAGCATTACATTTAATTAGTTTTTTATTACGAACATGAAAGAGGTGACTATCACCAACACTGACTGAGTACATTTTATTATTGATACAAAGCGCCGCTACGAGCGTACATCCCATACCTTTTAAAGCAGAGGTTTCTTTAATCGCATCAACTATCGCCTTATTTGCTTCATTAACAGCATCTTTTAGCAAAGCGCTAATCGAGTCAGCAGGATAATTTGTGGCAATATATTTATTGAAAGACTCTACAGCAAGATTACTTGCAACATTTCCTGCTGCGTGACCACCCATACCATCTGCGACAATAATTAGGGAGATCTGACCTGAAGCGTCACCAGCTTGTAAATGTGCAGAAAGGAACGAATCCTCTTGGTAGTCACGAGCACCATCAGTCTGCTCGCCAGAAATCTCATATTTCAAGCTCATATCTCTACTATATCTGTTAGGTAACTAATTGAAGAAATTACATGTTGGTAAAACACATGCATAAAGTTTACCGCTTTTGCTAGCAACGGTGAGGTAGCCACTAAAATTAGGAGTATTATAGCGATAAGAAATATATAAGGTTAGTTATAATGTTAATTAATGTTAGGTTCAGCTTCTATTTATCTTGAAAGAGGACTCTTTCTGCTCGGATTTTTCACTCAAGCGTCGAAATACATTAAACTATCGACATATTTCAACGATAATTGCATACACTATCGCTGAGCGGTTATGACACTAGAAGTGAAGTTTGGGATCATTAAAGATCCTTCGAAATCATGTTTTGAGCCATTTCACCTTCTCACTTTCAAACTAAAACAAGCTAGGGTAATAAAATGGATTTGAAGCACTTAGCTTCTACTGTTGATATGTGCATGCAGGTGGATCGTCATCGGTTTCAACAACATTTATCTCGACTAAAGAAACAACGTGGTCAGCAAGATAACACTGTCGCATTAAAAAAATTTGCAGCGCAAGTAGAAACTTCTAGTGAAAAAGTGAAGTCTCGGCGTGAGAATATTCCGAAGCCAACATTTCCAGAAGAACTTCCGATCAGCGCTAAACGAACTGAGATCGTCAAGGCTATTGCAGAGAACCAAGTTGTCATCCTATGTGGTGAGACCGGCTCAGGTAAATCAACCCAGCTGCCGAAGATCTGTCTTGACATGGGCCGAGGTGTGACGGGACTTATTGGCCATACACAACCACGGCGGATTGCTGCCCGCACGGTGGCAGCCAGAGTGGCCGAAGAACTCAATACTCAGCTGGGTAAATATGTAGGCTATAAAATACGTTTTAAAGATAACGTTGGGCCAAATACCTATATCAAAGTAATGACCGATGGAATCTTGTTGGCCGAGACTCAGGGAGATCGCTTTCTCGATGCCTATGACACACTAATCATTGATGAAGCGCACGAGCGCAGCCTGAATATTGACTTTTTGATGGGGTATTTGAGAACCTTATTACCTAAACGACCCGATCTAAAAGTCATTATTACTTCAGCAACGATCGATCCTGAACGTTTCTCCCAACATTTTAATGATGCCCCCATTATCGAAGTTTCTGGTCGAACCTATCCCGTTGAGATGCGTTATCGCCCGTTAATTGAACCGGGACAAGAGGAAAGCGAAAAAGATCTTCAACAGGGTATAAAGGACGCCGTTGATGAGATCTCCTTAATTGATCAAGGTGATATTTTGATCTTTCTTTCTGGTGAACGTGACATTCGTGAAACAACAGAAACATTACGCAAGCACCAATTGAAAAACACCGAAGTTATTCCGCTTTATGCGAAGCAGGGCGCTTCTGATCAAAATAAAATTTTCCAAGCACATAAGAAACGTCACATAATTCTAGCAACCAATGTCGCTGAAACATCATTGACAGTACCGGGGATCCGTTACGTTATTGATCCAGGCTTTGCACGGGTGAGTCGTTATAGCCCTCGGAGTAAAGTGCAAAGACTCCCAATCGAAAACATTTCACAAGCGTCGGCTAATCAGCGAAAAGGACGTTGTGGTCGTGTTAGCGAAGGTATGTGTATTCGACTCTATTCCGAAGATGATTTTAATGCACGGCCCTTGTTTACTGAGCCCGAAATTAAACGAACCAGTCTAGCCTCTGTCATATTGCAGCTCGCTTCGCTTCGCTTCGGTGATATTGAAGCGTTTCCATTTGTTGAGCCACCAGATGGGCGTTATATCAATGATGGCTATAAATTATTAGAAGAATTAGGAGCCGTTGATCGATTCAGAACCATATTACCGATTGGTATACAGCTAGCAAAACTCCCTGTCGATCCAAGAATAGGGCGAATGATTCTAGCGGCGAATGATCAAAACTGTCTAACTGAAACCTTGATCATTGCTAGCGCATTAAGTGTACAAGATGTGCGCGATAAACCTATGGATAAAATGCAGCAGGCTGATGAAGCCCATGCAAAATTTGCCGACGAAGATTCAGATCACATTTGGTTTATAAACCTTTGGAAATTCTACCATGAGCAAATGCAGCATTTGTCGCAAAATAAAATGCGTAAATTATGTAGAACAAATTTTCTAAATTTCATGCATCTACGAGAATGGATGGAGATTCATAGTCAACTAAAAGGCCTGACCGCAGACTTGGGCTTTAGTGCCAACAATGAACCCGCAGAACATGATGCTATTCACCGTTCATTACTGAGTGGATTGCTAGGTAATATAGGTTTTTTGACGGATCGAAAAGAATATACCGGAGCACGAGGCGTAAAGTTTTTTATCTTTCCGGGATCGGGTCAATTTAAAAAGACACCCAAGTGGTTGATGTCCACCGAGCTAGTTGAGACAACAAAATTATATGGTCGGACTAATGCGAAAATTGAACCTGAGTGGATCATAAAAATTGCTGGAGATTTAGTTAAAAAAAGTTACTCCGATCCACATTGGTCAAAAAAATCTGGACAGGTGAGAGCATTAGAAAAAATTGTTCTCTATGGACTCACCTTATCGGCCGATCGTAGCGTAAATTATGGGCCAATTGATCCTGCTGACTCTCGCCGTTTGTTTATTCAAGGCGCGTTAGTTACTGGGCAAACTCATGCACGTCTTGCATTCTTACAGCATAACCAAAAATTACTTGCTGAGATTGAATCGATGGAACATCGATCACGTCGGCTCGATATTTTGATCGATGATCAGGTTCGTTTTGACTTCTACGACGAAAAAATACCCGCTCATATTAATAATATTCGAGGTCTGGAAAAATGGTACAAAGATAGTTCAAAACAAGATTCTGATTTCTTATTTTTTGATCGGGATTTTTTGATTCGAGAAGATGCCAATGAAGTTTGTGATCAAGCTTTACCTGAAGAGTTATCAGTAGCGGGAATGAACCTACCATTAACGTATCATTTTGAGCCAGGGGCAAAAGATGATGGTGTCACCTTATCTGTACCAATGGCTGTTTTAAATCAATTACAACAGGATCGTTTTGATTGGGTAGTACCTGGTTTAATCAAAGAAAAAGTGACTGAACTGATTCGATCACTACCGAAACAATTACGTAGAAATTTCGTTCCCGCACCTAATTATGCAGAAGCTTGTTGTGAGTCGCTTGAGTATGCTGAAGGAAATTTATTTGAAATGATTTCAGCACATCTGAAAAAGATGACAGGTATAGAAATTCCTATCGATGTCTGGGATCAAAAAAAACTAGCGGATCACTTACAAATAAACTTCAAAGTTATCGATGCTCATGGCAAGGTAAGTTCGGAAGGACGTAACCTGAAAGGGTTACAAGGTAAATTAGGAGATGAGGTTGAACAAACATTTTCAGCAGAAACCACTTGGGCTATTGAACGTAGTAATATACGTAAGTGGGATTTTGGTGAGCTGCCCGAGATAGTAGAGACAGTTAAGCATGGCATGCCTCTGCGCGGTTATCCAGCTTTGGTTGATGACGGTGATTCAGTTTCAATAAAGGTTCAAGATACACAAGCAAAAGCCTTAAAATTTCATCAAGATGGGTTAATTAGGTTGATCCGTTTGTCGCTACCTGAACAGATGAAATACTTAAATAAAAATCTGCCTGATTTAGAAAAAATATATATACTTTTTTCTTCCGCAGGAAAAAAAGATGAACTTAAAGAAGATCTTGTAAAGGCGATCATTCAACGTGTATTTATAACAAGTCAAAATATTTTTTATTCTGAACAGGCTTTTCTTAAGCAGCTCGAACAGGGGAGGGGAGAAATTATTCCCATCGCCACAGAGCTCTCTAAAAAACTTATGAATGCACTTCAACAATTTCATGCCATTAAAAAACGCTTATCTGGAAAGACACCTCTTACATGGTTAAACCTAGTTCAAGAAATTCAACTTCAACTGGATAACTTGATCTATCCTGGATTTATTAGTAAAACGCCAGATGAGTGGTTACAGCAATTACCAAAATATCTGCAAGCTATCGATAAAAGGTTGGATAAATTTGATCGTGATCCTGCTAAAGATAAACAATTATCAGCTAAAGTAAATTCATTCTGGCGGCGCTACATAGAAGTAGGATCGAAAACTTCGGATCTCTTATATTTTCGTTGGATGATAGAAGAGCTACGAATTTCTATTTTTGCTCAAGAGCTAGGCACAAAACACCCCGTTTCTGAAAAAAGATTAGAGAAAATTTGGAATGATATTAAATAACAATAACAACTTTAAAACACTTATATTTATTTTTGTTTTTTCTACTCTCAGCCTAATTAAACCTGCTGAAGCTGGAATATTTAAAATATTATTAAATGCGGGGCAAGAAGCGGCTGAAGTAGGTAGTAAAGCTGGACGAAAACTCGATACACATCTTCCCGCATTATCTCATTTACCTGATGAAGTTGGTGTGTCAAAAGTAGGGTTGGAAGTAGACAGTACAGGTTCTCTATCTCTGCTTGCTGAGAGTGGCCAAAAATGGCCATTCAGCCAAGGTGACGATATTACTCAGATCATTGCCGATATTAAAAAAACAAACAACTTATCTTCAGGTAAAAAAACTAACGAATTAAAATTTTACCTCTCAAGTACAGAACTTTTTAATTCATTTGATAACCCTTTACTTAAAAAAATTGATAATTTAAACCTAACTCACGGAGGAAAGGCCTACCCACTTAGTTCAGCAACTAATAAGATTGATACTGGTTGGCAGATTCAAGCCCGTGAAAACCTGTACGTCGATATAAAATCACATGTTGATCTAAAGGAAAGTCTATTTAGAGTTAACCAACCCATCAACTTAGCAAATATGCGTTTAGTTTCTTTTTCGACTGGTACGGAAGGATTTCCATCCAAGATTCAGGTTGCTAGTAAAACAGAGCTTCCTGATGTGACGATGATTCATCCAGATTATTTGGAAAACAGTCTTAACATTCTCAAACACCAAAGCTTAGTTATCACAGGGAAAAGGGTTGGTGATTTTCTTAAGATTAAAGATCCAAAAGGAAAAGAGTCTGCAATTAATCTTAAGACCTTACAAAATGAAGCTGCTAAAAATGATGTTAATCTATTGATTATTGAATCCACTTCATCTGCTCAGCCCGGCTCAAAGTTATTACCTTGGAATAAATCTGTAAAACAAAAGCAATTACAACAGGCATTTTCCTCTGAAACCTATGGCGATTTTTTAAGTTCATTTACTAGCAATAAAACTCCCATTTCTCTTATTGCCGAGCAAACTGATAATAATTTTGTCAGCTTTCGAGCACTTCCCAAAAAAGGGAGTGTCGTATCAAATAGAAAATATAATATTGATGAAGAGGTTTCTGGAATAGAGATTGCGACACATATTACTTTACATGCAGCAAGACTATATACTAAAAGTGAGGATTATGAGAACGAGCTCGGTCGTCGAATTGTGTCTAGTATTCCTTCTTGGGTTCACACGATATTATTAATAAATATTGTCTCTGGCCTTTTAGTTCATGTCTTTTCATATTCACTCTGGGGACGTTTATGGCGGCCCGAAGAGAAAGATGATTTTGACTCTTGGTTAAAATATGCACTGCACTGCTTTGTTTATTTTTCCTTATACATTATCGTCTTTCTAGGTTTGTTTGGAGCAATATTCTTATTAGTACGAGCTCTTATTTGGATTTATAACTTCCTTTTAGGCATTTTTTATATCCTAACTTGGCCATTTCGATTTATTATTGCTCTTTTTTCACGTTAAGTGGTAACTGATCACTTTTCAAACGAAAGTAGTTAACTAAATCGAGATCATTTTGAATATATTTTGTTTGCTCTGGAGTGATAATAGAGCCGATGTGAACTCTTATGTTTTTATCCTGTTTATTGAGTAACTCTGCACCGTAACGAAAAGCATGCAGTTTAGGCCCTAACAAATAAAACCAGTAGCTATTTCTACCTTCTATATGAATGGGCAGTACCAAAGCGTTAGTAGCTCGCGCTAAGTGAGCAATTTGCAAATCCCAGTTAGGATCTGCGACACAGGCTTTTTTAAATTGTAAATGTGCAACATTGCCTGCAGGAAATGTTATCAAGCACTTTCCAGCTTGCAACCAACGGTATATATCCCTCATCACCTTATGATTAGATTTCTTTGCTTGATTATCCTTGAATGGTATGACGCCAAATAAATGTTCAGAAATAGTCGTTATTCGCTGTAAAAATATATTAGCCATCACTTTTACATGAGTATGATGTTTTGAAAAATGATTTAATAAAATTAAAGCTTCAAGGGCTCCAAATGGATGATTGGAGACGATAATAAGTGGCTCCTTCTTAGGGAGCGTCATCATTGGATTAACTATTTCGTAATTAATATTTAATTTTTCAAGTACCGTAGAAGTAAAATTTTCGCTCGTCGTTTCTGATTCTATTTCTTGATATAAGTTTGAAAGCTTTTTAAGGCCTAGAATATATTCTATAGGCAACCAGATCTTACGATTAAGGCGTTCATGTTTTACCGTTTTGAAAAGAGAACTGAGGCTGAATGGATCCATTTAATTATATTTAATAAAAACTTGAACGATAAAGTCTAGAAACAAAAATGCCTAGAATTATATCTAGGCATTTTCAATCGGTAACTAAACTACCCATAATATTTATAGCTTTAAAATATGATGAAGCTTTCTTATGATGTTAAGAGTGCTAAAGAATATTAATGTTTTTTATTTGCTTCTGGCGCTGACATAACTTCCAAAGCCATTAGAACATCTCTACGACTGATAGCTCCGACTAATCGATTTTCCTCGACCACAGGGTAACGTCGAAATGCTGATTTGAGAAAAAACTCTGCCACTTCAATAATGGGAGTATCAACATCAATGGTCTCTACGGATGTCGCCATGTACTCTTCCACACGCCCACCACTTTCACCATGATAGCCCGCATTAAGTGCCACTTTCATACAATCTTTTTCAGATAAAAATCCAACAAGATTACCATGATCATCTGCCACGGGGGCACCTGACATTTTATGCTCTATAAGTATGTGTATCGCTCTTAAAACATCCATATCAGGGGCAAATGTTATTGTTGATCTCCCCATGTACTCTTTAACTTTAACTGTAGCAAACATGATCTGATTTCCTCCGGTATGTTCATCAGAACGAATTACTTTCTAGACAGACCCTTCTTCAGTTCTTTCAGTATTGACGTAATTCTGCTTAGATAAAAATAATTCTCTTAATTATGTATTTTTCTTCTTTTCACACTTCTCTTTTTCTTGTTTTGAGCAAGAACAATTACTAGACAAACCAACTTGATTAAGCCCACCACAACTACCCTTGATCGCAGGTCGACCCGCAATAACACCGACTGCCATGCCTGTTAATGCTATGCCCATAACTATAAAGGTAATAATAAAAATAGTCATCGTTTAACCACCAAAGTCATCAAGGAAGATATGATCACGTTCAACACCGAGATCTTCTAACATGCTGATAACAGCAGAGTTCATCATAGGAGGTCCACACATGTAGTACTCACAATCTTCTGGAGAGGGGTGATCTTTGAGGTAGTTTTCCTTCAGGACATTATGGATAAAGCCTGTATAACCTTCCCAGTTGTCTTCAGGCATTGCATCAGATAATGCGACGTGCCATTTAAAATTGTCATTGTTGGCTTGTAGTGTGTCGAAATCCTCAACATAGAACATTTCACGCAGGCTTCGTGCGCCATACCAGAACGTCATTTTACGTTGAGAGTTTAAACGTGAAAGTTGATCAAAAATATGTGAGCGCATTGGGGCCATACCAGCACCACCACCGATAAAGACCATTTCTTTGTCAGTATCTTTCGCAAAAAAGTCACCGAATGGACCTGCAATCGTGACCTTATCACCTGGTTTTAGATTGTAGATGAATGAAGACATTTTACCGGCTGGAACATCGTCGCTGGCACCGGGTGGTGGTGAAGCAATACGTACGTTGAGCATGATAATGCCTTTCTCTAATGGGTAGTTGGCCATTGAGTAAGCACGGGTGACTTCTTCTTCAACGATAGACTCGTAACGCCAGAGATCAAAACGATCCCAGTCTTCACGATATTCACCTTCTATATCAAAGTTTTTATATTCTATCTGATGAGGAGGGCACTCAATTTGAATGTAACCACCCGCTTGAAAATCGACATTTTCACCTTCAGGCAGTTCAAGTACTAGCTCTTTAATGAATGTCGCCATACTGTTATTTGATTTAACCGTACACTGCCATTTCTTCACACCAAAAACTTCTTCTGGTACTTGGATGGTCATATCTTGTTTAACCGCAACCTGGCATGAAAGCCGATCACCGTCACACGCTTCTCGCTTAGTAATGTGCGATTCTTCTGTTGGAAGGATAGAACCACCACCTTCGAAGATTTTCACCTTACATTGCCCACAGGTACCACCGCCGCCACAAGCAGAAGGAACAAATAGATCGGCATCAGCCAAGGCACCCAGTAACTTACTGCCCGCAGGAGCATGAACCGTTTTCTCACCATTAATGAGGATAGCAATGTCACCGCTGGGAACTAGTTTTGACTTGGCTCCTATAATCAAAAATACCAAGGCCATAATAATGACCGTGAATAATAAAACGCCTAATAGTATTTCCATTAAAGTTGAATCCCCGAAAATGCCATGAAGCCAAGCGCCATAAGGCCAGCAGTTATAAAGGTAATACCTAAGCCTTGTAGCCCATCAGGTACATCAGAATATTTTAGTTTTTCACGGATACCAGCAATTGCAGTGATCGCTAAGGCCCAACCGAGACCACTACCAACACCGTAGACAGTACTTTCAGCAAAGTTATAATTTCTTTCGACCATGAATAAGGTGCCGCCCATAATGGCGCAGTTCACCGTGATCAATGGTAGGAAGATACCCAACGCGTTATACAGAGCAGGGGTGAAGCGATCCATGGCCATTTCTAAGATTTGAACCATCGCCGCGATAACACCGATATAACTGATCAAGCCTAAGAAACTTAAATCAACATTAGGCATGCCAGCCCAAGCTAAAGCACCTTCTTTCAACAACAATTGATAGATCAAGTTATTAGCAGGAACGGTAATCGCCTGCACGAGAATAACCGCAATACCGAGGCCTAGTGCCGTTTCTATTTTTTTCGAAACCGCAAGGAAAGTACACATGCCCAAGAAGAATGATAAGGCAAGATTTTCGATAAAAATCGCTTTTACAAACAGGCTGAGGTAATGCTCCATTAGAGAACCTCCGTGCGATGAACCTGGTGGATCTGATAATCAGGAGACTCAACTTGCTCTGTCTTCCAGCTCCGAACCGCCCAAATAATAAGGCCAATAACAAAGAAGGCACTTGGCGGTAATAACATCAAACCATTCGGTAGATACCAACCTCCTTCGCTGACTGTCGTCAAAATCGTATAGCCAAATAACTTACCAGCACCTAGTAATTCTCTAAAGAAGCCGACAACCATTAACAACAAACTATAACCTAAACCATTACCGATACCATCCAAGAAACTCAAGAACGGAGGATTCTTCATGGCATACGCTTCAGCACGGCCTAGAACAATGCAGTTAGTAATGATCAAACCAACGAATACAGACAATTGTTTACTAGCCTCAAAAGCAAATGCTTTTAAGATTTGATCAACCACGATGACCAAAGATGCAATAATCGTCATCTGAACAATAATCCGAATGCTCGATGGAATATGATTCCTGATCAGACTGATGCAAGCATTAGAGCAGGCTACCACCGACGTTAATGCGATACTCATGATCAGTGCCGTCATCATGTTAGAAGTTACAGCTAGAGCCGAACAAACACCCAAAACCTGTAAGGTAATTGGATTATTGTCGATTAAGGGATCCAATACATTGGACTTTGCTTCGCTAGTCATGCTTTATCCTTTAGTACGTAATTTAGTCAAATAAGGGCCAAAACCGCCTTCGCCCAACCAGTAGTTCACCATGTTAGAAACACCTTTACTGGTTAGTGTTGCGCCTGAAAGTCCATCAACTTGATGATTTTCAGCAGCATTTCCTGCGGCAACCTGACCACGAACGATTTCAAAACGAAGGTCACCTTGATCATCAAAGATTGTTTTACCGACCCATTTCGCTTGCCAGTTAGGGTTATCAACTTCGCCACCTAAGCCAGGTGTTTCTGCATGCTGGTAAAACTTAATACCTTTGACAGTGTTGCCATCATTCTCTAATGATAGGAAGCCATATAAAGTTGACCACAAGCCATAGCCATGAACAGGTAATACAATCTGTTTAATTTGATCACCGTCTTTTAATAGATAGATCTTGGCATATTTTGCTCGATGGCCAATACCGGCAATGTCTTGTTCTCCAGTCAGGTTAATACTCTGAGCGGGATCAGAAGAAGCTTTACGTTGATCATAAGTAGCAGAATCAACATCATCAACATATTCACCTGTTTCAAGATCAACAATTTTGATCTCGAATTGCTTAAACAGCTCGTCGATATCATTACCGTTGGACTTTAAGTCAGCCACGGCAAGAATGTTTTTCTTAATATCTGCCTTTTTATTACTTAACTGCATCGGCTTTAAAATAACCGCAGCGGCAGAAACAAGAATAGAACAGACAAAACACAATACCACCGCGATGATGATGGTCTTTTTAGTGCTATCGTTTGGTAAATTGAGGACTGATGCGAAGAGTCCAGTCGATTTTTTTTCTAGATTATCGGTATCAGACATTGCGCTTCACCCTTCGTTTGACATTGGCGCGGACAACAAAAAAGTCGATCAGCGGAGCAAAGATATTGGCAAAAAGTATCGCAAGCATCATGCCTTCAGGGAAAGCAGGGTTCACAACACGAATCATCACCACCATAAAACCGATCAGCAGGCCGTAAATCCATCGACCTGTATCTGTCATCGCAGCGGTAACGGGATCTGTCGCCATAAAAATCATGCCGAAAGCAAAACCACCTAGCGTTAAATGCCAGTACCAAGGCAGGGCAAACATATAGTTTGTATCGCTGCCGATACCATTAAACATAAGCACCGTTAGGATCATCCCAAAAAGCACACCAAGCATGATTCGATAAGAAGCCACCCGTGTATAAACTAAGAAAGCAGCGCCTAACAAACAGGCAAAAGCAGAAGTCTCGCCGATTGAGCCAGCCATACCACCAAAGAAAGTCTGCTGTAGTGTGAAGCCTGCACTCTGAATAGCTTCTAAGCCTCCAGATGCTGCCAACGCTAATGGCGTTGCACTAGTGAAACCATCAACAACATTCCAAATCGTGTCTCCAGACATCTGTGCAGGGTAAGCAAAAAACAAAAATGCACGTCCCGTTAGAGCGGGGTTTAGAAAGTTTTTACCCGTTCCACCAAAGACTTCTTTACCGATGACAACACCAAAGGATATGCCTAAGGCAACCTGCCAGAGAGGAATCGTAGGAGGTAAAATTAAAGAGTAGAGCATTGAAGTAACGAGGAAACCTTCATTCACTTCATGGTTTCTTACCGCTGCAAACCAAACTTCCCATAAACCACCCGCGAGTAGCGTGGTGACATAGATCGGTAGAAAATATAACAAACCATGTGCGAGATTCGCAAACAAGCTATCTGGGTTGAAGCCGATACCTAAACCAACGAGTAACGAACCACGCCAACCTTCAGCTTCGGTCATGGCTAAAGAAGCCATAGCGGTATTTGCTTGGTTACCCGTGTTCCATAGCATCATCAGAATAACAGGCAGTGTCGCAACGACGACATAACTCATCACTCTTTTAAGATCGATACCATCACGAACATGCGGTGCATGGCGTGTTACATCTTTGGGTGAGTAAAGAAAAGTATCGACCATTTCAAAGACCGCAAAATACCTTTCGTAAGGACCACCTTTCTCGAAAGAAGGCTCTATTTTATCAAGGAAGCGACGTAAACCTTTCATGCTTATCCTTCTTTTTCTATTTGAATTAAATTTTCACGCAAGACAGGACCATAGTCATACTTTCCTGAGCAAACGAACGAACAAAGAGCAAGATCTTCTTCATCAAGTTCTAGGCAACCAAGTTTTTGAGCGGCATCAGTATCTTTAACAACTAATGCTCTTAACAATTGAGTGGGAAGAATATCTAACGGCATAACCGTCTCAAATGTGCCTACAGGAACCATCGCTCTTGGGCTACCATTTTGAGAGGTATTCATATCAAACTCTTTAACACCCATTATTTTGGAGATAAAAACATTTAGCTTTGAAAACTTCTTGCTGCCAGGTTTTATCCAACCAAAGAACTCACGTTCTACCGTTTCTTCAATAACCGAAAGCTGATCATTAAAACGACCCAGATAACCCAACCAGTTAGAAGCCATGCTGCCGGAAAGCACTGAACCTGAGATAACACGAGATTGTTTGTGCTCAGTTTCATTCTTCAATAGGTCTTCTGTCTTAGCACCTAATCGTGTACGAAGTAAACGTGGACGTTTAACCATTGGGCCAGCCAGAGAGATCACTCGTTCAACCCAAAGTCGCCCCGTTGTGAATAATTTACCAACGGCAATAACATCTTGATAATTTAGATGCCAGACTGTTTTCTCAGCAGTAACGGGATCAAGATTATGGATATGCGTCCCGACTAACCCTGCTGGATGAGGACCCGCAAACTGATGTATTTCAATTTGAGATTGTGGAGAAACTGCAATATCTGCCGAATCTGCAGTACAAACATAAACCTTCCCATCAGTTAATCGTGAAAGAACCGTCAAACCATCATTAAAAGCTTCAGACTGTTCCTTGAGAACGACTTCAGGATCAACCGCTAATGGACCTGTGTCGATCGCGGTAACGAAAACTGAACTCGGTACTGATTCTGGAGCAGGAGACTTACTATAAGGACGCGTCCTAATAGAAACCCACATACCGGAGTCAATGAGGTTTTTTTTCACCACTTCTCGGTCAAGCGTAGAAAGCTTCTCTTGAGAAAATTTCTCAAAAGTCACTTCATCATCACCATCTAATTCGATAACGACAGATTGAAGCGCACGCTTAGAACCACGGTTGATTGATTTAACAGTACCTGCACCCGGCGATGTAAAAGGAATATTATTATTCTTTTTATCTGTAAAAAGAACTTGACCGAGCCTGACTCGTTCACCTTCTTCAACTAACATCGTGGGTTTCATATTGATGTAATCGTGACCGAGAACAGCAACAGAATTAACAGGTGGGGCATTATCGATTTTTTGATCAGGGCTACCAGATATAGGTAGGTCTAATCCTTTTTTGATAGAAAAAATCATTATCTATAGAGTCATACTATGTGTATTCACAGAATGACAATAACTCCTATTTCCAAGTTGAAATTTGTTTGGTCGAATTATAGAGCTTGTTCGTTCAGGATAACAGCGCAACATCACCTTAATTTAGCCCCCCATTTACTACAAAGAATTTCATATCATTAATTGATTTTTTCGTTTTTGTAACTCGACTGCGACAATCTGCCACATTCCGTGCTCACTCTCATCTATTTATAATCGGCAGTAATACAAAAAAAATTAGGATGTTTTAACGAAAATGAACAACAAATGTAAAATCACCGTAAAAAGTATAGCATCGATTTTAAGTCTGGCTTTTTCTTCTCAGAGCTATGCAGAACACGCTGAACTACCTAGCATTAATGTGACAGGCACACAAAGTGAATTTTCTTCTTCTGTCATTCAGCCTGACTTCATCAACGCTCCGCAAGGTGATATTGCTAAACTACTTCCTTATGTCCCCGGCGCTAATGTGAACTCAAATGGTGCACTTACAGGGATCGCTCAATACCGTGGCATGTATGGTGACCGAGTCAATATCATGATTGACGGTATCAAGATAAGTTCTGGTGGGCCGAATGCTATGGACCCCGCGCTATCCTACATTCCTAAATCTCGCTTACAGTCCTTAGAAGTTATTCGAGGAATTGCGCCCGTTCGGTCAGGTAACGAGACCATCGGTGGTAGCATGATGACACGTTCAATACATAGCGAGTTTGGTGATGATGATAACGTTGAGTTTCATGGACAAGTCGCAGTAGGCGGGCAAACAGCCGACACAAGTTATGACGTCTCAACGTTATTGTCTATCACAAATCAAAATCATCGATTTCAGCTAGCAGCTAGCCGAGAAGAGGGGGACGATACCCGTTTTGATGGTGGAGACATTCACCCAAGTGAACATGAGAGAAATGTTTATGATTTAGGCTATGGGTATCAACAAGACGATCATGAAATAGCTGTCAACTATGAGCGGCGAGACTCCAATGCCACCGGTACGCCAGCACTACCTATGGATATCGTTTTCGTCAATGCTGACATCGCTAGTGCTAAATACAAAGGTGTTTGGAACAAGGCTGAAATCAATAGTAAGGTCTACTACACTCAGGTGGATCACAAAATGTCGAATTTCGAACTACGTGATGCACCGACCATGACCATGATGAACGGCATGACCATGCCTATGCGTCGCTTTGCCTTAACTGATAGCGAAGATTATGGTTATGGCTTTGATGCAGCCGTTAGTTTTGCAGGTGGAACCTTGAAACTTGGAACTGACGGTCATTTTGCAGAACACAACGCCGATATCTTCAATCCAATGGACAGCCGTTTTCTGGTCAAAAATTTTCACGAAGTAGAGCGTGATGTATTTGGATTTTATGGAGAATGGGACAAATCTATTTCAAATATTTGGGATCTACAGCTAGGCATGCGTTATACACGCATAGAAATGGATGCCGGAGAAGTTTCAGCAGGCGGTTTCCCAATGGCCATGCTACAAATGCAAGCAAACACACTAGCAACAAACTTCAATGCTAGCGCTCGTGAGCAGACAGATAATAATATTGACCTGGTCGTTAAGTTGACGAAACATATCAACAATAGCACTGACCTAGAAGTCGGAATTGCTCGCAAAACGCGTTCACCTTCGTATCAAGAACGCTACCTATGGTTACCACTGGAATCAACAGCTGGACTGGCCGATGGAAATAACTATGTAGGTAATGTTGATCTAAAACCTGAAGTTGCTTATCAATTTGAATTGGGTATCGATCAACACACTGACCAATACTACCTCTCACCACGAGCTTTCTATCATCATGTTGATGATTATATTCAAGGTGTCGATCATACTTCTGGCGGCGCATCGAGAATGTTCCATAACATGCTAACGGGCATGTTGGGATCCAACTCAAAACTCTTACAGTTTGCCAATGTTGACGCACGGCTTTATGGGATCGATCTGAACTGGGGTGTTTTCATCAATCCACAATGGCGGCTTAATGGTGTGTTGAGTTATGTCGAAGGCAAACGTCGGGATACTGAAGACTATCTATATAGAATCTCACCGATAACCACGACACTTGGTTTAACCCATCAGCGTAACGATTGGTCCGCAACCTTAGAAACGGTTGCAGCAAGTGCCAAAAGTCATGTTTCATCAGTAACGAATGAGCAGAAAACAGGTGGTTATGCCTTATTAAACCTCTATGCCCAATATCAATCTCACCACTCAGGATTTAGCCTTACAGCCGGAATAGACAACCTGCTTGATAAAACCTACACCTCACATTTGTCTGGCTACAACCGGGTGAGCAATAGCGATGTTGATAAAGGGCAGAGAGTGCCAGGGGCAGGGATTAGTGCTTACGTAAGCATCAATTACGAATGGTAACTTAAGCTTTGTCAACACACGTTATCGCCATCTCAATATACTTTGGAAAGCTTTCATAATTTGAATGCTTATAAGCTCTTAAAGATAAAGTTCTTGATCAGAAATTACCGACGATAATGTCTTTCTAATTTTAGGAAAGCATTTAATTTAAGCATAAAAAAAGCGACATATCGTCGCCTGAATTTTTATCTCCTCTACTTCCATGCAGAGGTTTGAAGTCTTTTTACTTCTTATCTTTGGGGAATTGTTGTCCCTAAATCAACGTCACATCCGTGTGAGGTATAACTAATACTATTCTGTTCCCCATCGGCCGTCAACCATCTGTCACAACAAATATATTTCCATAAATTAATATTTAAAACAATAGGATAGCGTGTTTATCTTTAGTGTAATCAATGATGAATAACGTTTGTTTTCATTTTAATACGGTGTAAATCAACCATTCTCCCCTAAAGAAGAATGGTTAACTGAACGGCTGCTACTGACCAATCACCACAAATTGGCGGTTACTTTCAAGTGTCTTTTCACCGATCCCATTGACTAGCACTAAGTCCTCTATTGATTTGAATGCACCATGATTATTACGGTACGCAACAATCGCTGCCGCCTTAGCGTCACCCACACCTTTCATATTAGTGGCTATAGTGGTTGCATCAGCGGTATTTATATCGATAGTCTCTGCTGCAAAAGCGAGTGAAGATAAGGTTAGGAAAAGTGCTGCTGTGATGTGTTTTAACATTGTAAAACCTCCATGTATTGATGAGTTAAGTTTGAATCATCAGTAAGTGCGAAACTCCCTTCGACTTACCGATAACTTCAGGCTACCGTAAGATCATTTCTTAAATCAATATGAAAAATAGGTATGTATCAATTCGTTGCAGTTGATTAAGGTTTTTGACAATTAGATCATCGTCGTTAGATCTTTAAAGTACTTAATAATCTGTGTAATTTCTCCTTAATAACGAATCACAAGTGGCCAATAAAACTTAATTTTATGGCATACTTTGCTCTATAAAAATTTAGGAAGTGACTATGAAGGTAGTAATGATCGGCGCCGGTTACGTTGGCTTAGTTTCAGGGACATGTTTTGCCGAGTTTGGCGTCAATGTTACGTGTGTTGATGTCGATGAGGCTAAAATCAAAAAGCTAGAAAATGGACTAATTCCTATCTATGAACCAGGGCTAACGGAACTGGTAAAAAAAAATGTTGCTGAAGGACGTTTACATTTTTCAACCGAACTCAAAGATAATGTAGGCAAGGCTGATCTAGTTTTCATTGCGGTAGGAACACCAACACGGCGCGGAGATGGTCATGCCGATTTGAAATATGTTTATGCTGCGGCCGAAGAGATTGCTAAGCACTTACAGGATTACACCGTTATTGTTGATAAATCGACTGTACCAGTAGGAACAGCACGCAATGTCGAACGGATCATACGTGAGACTAATCCTAATGCTGACTTTGATGTCGCTTCGAATCCAGAGTTTCTACGCGAAGGAGCCGCCTTGTCTGACTTTATGCGGCCTGATCGGGTAGTGATTGGTGTTGAGAGTGATCGTGCCGAAAAGCTATTGCGTGAACTCTATCGTCCGATCAACCTGATTGAAGCACCCATCATGAAAACAGATTTAGAAAGCGCTGAACTCATCAAATATGCTTCTAATGCATTTCTAGCGACTAAGATCAGCTTTATTAATGAGATTTCTTCTTTGTGTGAAGCTGTCGGTGCAGACGTTCATGCCGTTGCGAAAGGTATGGGACTAGATGGTCGAATTGGTCGAAAATTCCTACATGCAGGGCCAGGCTATGGTGGATCTTGTTTCCCTAAAGATACTCAAGCTTTGGTTAGGATTGCACAGGAACATGGTGTCTCATCTAGAATTGTCGAGTCTGTTATCGAAGTTAATGCGGCACAAAAAGCCAGGATGATCAAAAAAATTCGCAACGCTTTAGGTGGTAGTGAAGCGGGCAAGACGATTGCTGTTTTAGGATTGACTTTCAAGCCAGAAACTGACGATATGCGTGATGCGCCAGCACTCGCTATTCTGCCTGCACTTATCGACAAAGGCGCCACAATCAAGGCTCATGATCCACAAGGCATGGAAGAAGCCAAAGAACTTCTTCCTGCGAGCGTTAGCTACCATGATGATATCAATGCAACAGTAGAAAATGCCGATGCTGTGGTCTTGATGACGGAATGGAATAATTATCGTGGATTGAACCTCAAAAATATCCGTCAACAAATGGCAGGCAATGCCTTTATTGATTTACGGAACGTCTACGAGCCTGAGCAAATGGAAAAAGCTGGGTTTGACTACCACTGTGTAGGACGTGCTTAATCGCCAATAGTGCAGAGCTCTCTAAGTATCCAACGTTAAAAATAAACTCCCTTACCTCAATAAGAGTAAGGGAGTGTTTGTATTCAGTAACATTTTCACGGTGAAGCTACCAAGGATCAGATCATGGATTCTGGTGTGGCTAAATGCGCCCATAATCGTCATGTCGATTTGATTCTCAAGTTGATATGCACATAGTTTTTCGTCTGCTTTACCATCCAAATAAACGGAAATTATCTCAATACCACCTGCTGTTCGTAATTTATCAGCCGCTTTATCAAGTCGGCCATTGTTGCTGCCGACGTAAACAAGATGACACTTTAAGCCCTTATACAGCGGGCTGTTAGCAACAATATCTATCGCTTTATCAGAACCTTCACTACCATCGTACGCAATCATTATTTGATCCGGTGCTTTGAATCCTTCATATGCGACTAAGATAGGCCGATGCAGCGAACGGATCACCGACTGTAGTTTAGAACCAATTTGATCTGACTGCCCTTCATGATCCTTGCCACGCGCACCGATCACCATTACGCGAATATCATCTTCAAACTCAACCAGCGCATCGATCAATGTCCCGTGCTGTAGACAGGTTTCAGGCTCAGTTACGCCACCTTTGATGACGCGCTCTTTAGCCGCTTGTAGTAAAGCCTTGCCTTGCTTAATACGCACTTTGCCTTCTTGCTGTTCTTGTTCGGCGATTTCTTCTAACAGGTGATCACGTCCGTCGATGCCTAAGTTTCCAGAGAGATCGGAAGAGGCTGCCGTCTCATGATGATGGTTAATTATATTCAGCAATTTTAGCGGAGCGTCAACACGCTGTGCTATCCAAGCAGCATAATCACTGACCGCCTCGCTCAATTTTGAATCATCGATGCAAGCCAACACTTTTTGTTGTTTATTATTCATTAATGGCCACCCATAATTTTATCAATCTCTTCTGGTTTATCATGAATTCCAAAGCGATCGATAATCGTCGAGGTCGCTTCATTTTGTCCGATCAATTCAACTTCAGCACCTTCACGGCGAAACTTTATAACAGCCTTATCAAGCGCACCGACAGCGGTGATATCCCAAAAATGGGCCCGATGTAGATCAATAACCACTTTTTCCACTGCTTCTTTGAAGTCAAAATTATCAATAAACTTATCTGCTGAGTTAAAAAATACCTGCCCGACAACGTGATAGGTGCGTGTATCGTTTTCTTCATCAAACTCAGATTCGACATACATAAAATGGCTGAGTTTATTGGCAAAAAATAAGGAGCCTAGTAACACGCCGACAAACACGCCGTAGGCTAAATTATGTGTCCAAACGACGACGATCACCGTGGAAATCATGATCATATTAGTAGAGAGTGGGTGCGATTTTAAATCACGAATAGACCCCCAGCTGAATGTTCCAATGGAAACCATGATCATGACTGCGACCAATGCCGCCATAGGAATTAGTTTGATCCAGTCACTAAGGAAAACCACCATAATCAATAGAAAAACACCTGCCACTAATGTCGATAAACGGCCACGACCACCAGACTTCACATTGATAACCGATTGGCCGATCATCGCGCAACCCGCCATACCTCCGAGTAATCCGGCACCGACATTTGCGATACCTTGGGCCTTACACTCACGATTTTTATCACTATCAGTGTCAGTCAACTCATCTACAATCGTCGCTGTCATTAGAGATTCCAGCAGCCCGACTATGGCTAAAGGCACGGCATACGGCAAGATAATCGATAGGGTCTCAAAATTCAGCGGCACTTTAGGCCATAAAAAGATCGGCAATGTGTCAGGCAGCTCACCCATGTCACCAACGGTTCGAATGTCTATCTTAAAATACATTGCGATGGCAGTTAGCGCTAGAATACAAATCAATGGTGATGGAATCGATGTACCTATTTTAGGAATTAAAGGAAATAAATAAATGATGCCTAAACCTGCTGCGGTCATCGCATAAACATGCCATGTAACATTGGTTAATTCAGGTAGCTGTGCCATGAAAATTAAAATTGCTAAGGCATTCACAAACCCAGTCACCACTGAGCGCGAGACAAAACTCATCAAACTACCCAGTTTGAGATAACCAAAAACGACTTGTATCACTCCGGTTAATAAGGTCGCTGCAAGTAAATACTGCAAACCGTGCTCTTTAACCAACATCACCATCAATAAAGCCATGGCACCCGTCGCAGCACTTATCATACCGGGACGGCCTCCGATAATAGCCGTGATCACAGCAATACAAAAAGAAGCGTAAAGGCCTATTTTTGGATCAACGCCTGCGATAATAGAGAAAGCAATGGCTTCAGGGATTAACGCTAGAGCAACCACCGTACCGGCCAGTAAATCACCACGTATATTACCAAGCCAGTCTTGTTTCTTTGAAAGTAAGAGCATTTATTTCCTGTTAGTTTAGGAAGCCGTCAGTCATGAATTATGTACGACTAGAATATTAGTTAGAAAGATCCGCCTAGTGTGATATACAAGCCTAATCGGTGCAATGCCTATTTAGAAAAATCTGGGTAGAGACTGCCTTGTTCGATCAACAGACTGATCAGCTCAAACCCAGCGAATACATTTTGCAAATTATTCAGATCAAACTCGGCGCGAGCACAAAGAGCTTCTGCTAATAGGGATGTTTCCACACCGCACTCAAACACTTCACCATCAACAAACAAGCGGGTTAGCTCGCTATCTTTAATAAAGGCGAATCGTGATCCTTCACTGCGCACTACGATACCGCCTTCAGCTTTATGTTTGATCAAGTCATCGATCGAACATTGTAATCCTGTTGGGGCGTGATCGTTTGAATACTTCGATTCGGTTACGAGCTTTCCGAACCAGCTATCGATCAATTCAGGCTTTTCATAACACTGTTGAATAATTGACTTAATCTTGTCTAAGGCTTGGGGTGTAATTTCCCCCGGGTTATTTTGTAGCACCAGATCAGGATCTGCATAACGCTCTTCACTGCTTAACTGATCAGAAATAGTGTCACTAAAACCCGTTAACAACTCAGCAAAAGAAGGGGCACGGAAACCAACAGAATAAGTCATGCAGCCATCTCCAATGGCCACACCGTTATGTCCCACTTGTGGTGGAAGGTAAAGCATATCGCCAGGTTCTAAAATCCAGCTTGGCTCACCACTTTGCCACTGCTCCAGTAACATAACCGGTACGTCAGGTTGCCGTGGCGAATCCTGATCGAAAATGCCACCGACTTCCCATCGGCGTTGGCCCTCAGCCTGAATCAAAAACACATCATAGTTATCATAATGCGGACCAACGCCACCCCCATCATTTGCATAACTGATCATCAAATCGTCTATTCGCCAATTAGGGATAAAATCAAACTGTCGAATAAAATCAGCCGCTTGTGGGACCCAGTGATCAACCGCTTGTACCAACAAGGTCCAATGCGACTCTGGTAACGAAGAGAATGTTTCATCATCAAAAGGGCCATGTTGTATATCCCAAGTGCTGGCATTTTGATCGTGAATGATCAAACGTGACTCAACGCCTTCTTCACAAGCGAGGCCAGCAAGCTCATCCGCTGCGATGGGTGCGTTCAGATCAGGAAAAGCCTGACGGATCAGTAGTGGTTTTTTTTGCCAATACTCCAATAAAAAAGACTCAGCAGACAATCCACCTAAGGGAATTTTTTTCATATTTTATGTTCTTAATAATTGAGTAGTTATTTTTATCGTTCCTGCGAAAATAGTCGAAATAATAATCTTACTTAACTAGAGCTGCTTGTTGTACGGCTTCAAATTTTTTCCCTTCGCTAGCGATCAGCTCCATTTCGTAGAGTGCCTTACCCGCATTTCCGGGCATCAGAGCCTGTATTAGCTTCGGGTATTTATGACCAGAAACCTGTTCAACGATATCGACTATTCCTGTTGTGCAATTTTTAAAAAATAAATGATACAGCTTTGGATTGCTCGCAATACGATTAGTTTTGTTGATGATCAATTGAAATATTTTTTGTATTTCCTGTGAGTTTATTTTCGTTGGATAAAGAAATAATTTTTCATCTCTACTCTTTCTAAGTCCAATCAAATCGTCTTCTGTTGCAAATAAATAGATCAGCTCAAACTGTCCAAACAAACCACCGAGTAAAGAATACTTCTCACCTTTTTCGCGTCTTGCTTCGATAGAAAAACCAAATTTCTGTTTGTTATTTAGCTCAAACATTAAAAACACATGGGCGATCTCATTGATGGCCGAAAAATGCGAAACTGCAACCTGCATTGATTCCAAGTTACTAAGATCAAATTGAAAATTTTTATAATTATTCTTCTTATTAGAATTTGAATTTAAATTTAAAACAATACCTTCCGACAAAACCCAGTCAAAATCTCGCATATTTTCTATGGAGACGCGATTGTTTTCGTCTATAGAAATAGAGCTTGTTTTTTGCTGCCCAACTTCCCATAAACGATCATTGCTCGGTGATTTTAGTGTGTAACATGCCACCATGATCAGAGTTAAGACGATGAGAAAATATAAAAAATATTTACTGATAGATAAGATAAGGAATAGTACTTTCATTTAAAATCTCTTAGCACGACAAATTAACGCCGTAATAATGTTATCCAGCGACCTAAGTTCAGTAAGCTAGAAAGCGATGCTGCAACATAGGTCCAAGCCGCTGCTTTGAGTACGCTATTAACAGCAGCCTCATCTTGCATCTCTATGTAACCCGTTTTCAAAATCGGCAAGGCTTTTCCGAAACTTGCATCCAGTTCGACAGGCAATGTCACCAAATGTACTAATGCTGCACTGGCCATGCTAACAACGCCGATAGTCAGCATGATCAAACCAGAAGAGGGTGCCCGTGTGACAAGCATGATCAAGGGGATAATTAACATGGCACCAGCACCTAATTTTTGTGCCAGTTGAGCGATAACAACTAATCGGGTTCGTAATGAAAATTTAGATTCTTGATGGTGATGTTGAATCGCATGACCCACTTCGTGTGCCGCTACTGCAACAGCCGTTAATGATTTCTGTTTAAAATTATCAGGACTCAAGCGCACCGTTCTTGATGTTGGATCATAATGATCGCCACCAGGTTTGGTTTCTTCGACACCAACATCCTTCATATCAAAGCGATCGAGTAAGTGTCGGGCAAGCTCGCCACCCGTTCCTTTGATCCGATCAAGCGGTGTTGCATGTTTTTTAAAGGTATAGCGTGCCCACTGTTGCGGGCCCATCAACAAGGCAAAGAGAATAAGAAAAAGGAGGGCAAAGAACATCTATTTCCAGTGATTATAGTTTGAGAGCTAGCGAGTTTTAAACATATTTAACGAAAAGTGCTCTACGAAAGCAAGTCATTCAGAAATTGACTCTATGGAAAATAAAACCAACGAATCCAATTTAAGTTTAGCTAACAAACGCTGAACAACTTGAGTCACCAAAAGTGACTAAGTTTGTCTACCCTTCAATTAAATGAGAATATGTTCAACTTGATCAGCTTGGTTTAGAAAAAATGTTCAACGCAATTCTACTCAATAGCCTTCTCGTCGCAGCAGCTATTTTAATCCATTATGAAATACTCTACCGACTTTCAAGCCTACTCGAATCATTAACCATACAGCCACGCTTTCGTATCGTTATCGGCGTTTTGGGAGCCATGTTTGCTCATGTCGTTGAGATCTGGCTGTTTGCCATTGGCTATTTCTACATGCTTAAGACCGAGCAATATGGCAGCCTTACGGGCAATTTTAATAACACATTGATGGACTGTAGCTATTTCTCACTCACCACTTACACATCATTAGGCTTCGGCGACATCGAACCATTTGGCTATATTCGATTTTTAGCAGGCCTAGAATCATTGGTCGGTTTAGTCCTCATCGGCTGGACGGCTTCATTCATGTACATAAAAATGCAAAAGTTTTGGGATCAAAAATAATGACAAACATCAGCCATAGAAATTACCTGATAGGTCTGGGAGTTTTGTTCAGTATAGAGTGGTTGATCATGGCCATAAAGCCTTGGCATTTCAAAGACTGGTTGCTGGAAAATGTACTGGTCGTAGCCGCTGTTATCTTTATCATCACTACCTTCAAACGATTTCCCTTATCACGCATCTCATACACACTCATTTTTATATTCCTCTGCCTACACGCTGTCGGTGCCCACTACACTTACGCAGAAGTACCTTACAATGAATGGAGCAAAGCTCTCTTCGGTTCATCGATTAATGAAATGATGGGCTGGGAAAGAAACCACTTTGATCGGTTGGTTCATTTTTCTTATGGATTGTTACTGGCTTATCCGATTAGAGAGGTTTTTATTCGCGTCGTTAATGTCAAAGGCTTCTGGGGCTATTTTTTACCGCTTGATCTAACCATGTCAACCTCAATGCTCTACGAGCTAGTAGAGTGGGGCGTCGCTGTCATTTTCGGTGGAGATTTAGGCATGGCCTATCTCGGCACACAAGGCGATATTTGGGATGCACATAAAGACATGGGCTTGGCCAGTTGTGGCGCCTTGATCGCCATGTTTACCACCGCAGCAATCAATAGCGTACTACAACGGGACTTTGCACAAGAATGGGCAGAAAGCTTAAGCGTAAAACATAAAGATCCTCTTGGTGAAGACGAGATAGTGCGGATGTTAGAGGATGACTAAAACTTAAAATAAACTGTTCTAAACCATCCTGTATTTAGACTTGGACGCAAATCGTTTATTTGACCTTGAGCATAAACTTGTTTTCCTTTATCGCAGATTCAGTGGTTGCTAAATAGACTTGCCTTCAAGGTTCCTACTTTTCGATTGATATCCTTGAGCCACACTCCTACACAGCTCAAAATTTCAGGAAACAACTCGGCTGGTTTATACTGGCAGGCCGTTTTCTCATTGGAAAGTTACTTGAATTCTCCCATCACTGCCGAATCGTTAGACTGGCCTGTATCTGCAACACCTCCATTGACTCATGCCAATATTCGTACGCTGGCGGACGACTTTCAAGTTGATGAAGAACCACCTTGTTTACCGTCAGGTGAAGGGGAGCATATTTGGCTTCAGATCCGGAAAAGGGAAATGACAACGGCGGACGCAGCGAGGTTGTTATCCAAAGTTTCGGGGTTACATCCACGGCATATTAGTTTTGCTGGCCAAAAGGATCGTAATGCGGTAACGACTCAATGGTTTAGCGTACATTTTCCGGGGAAGCAAGACATTGATTTCTCATCAATATGGAACGACAATTTTGAATGTCTCTATAAGAAGCGACATGATCGTAAGCTCAAGCGGGGCGGGTTAAAAGGCAACGCCTTCAAGCTGGTGCTGCGTCAGTGTCAAGGTGATAAGCAAGCGGTCACGCAACGTTTGCAGGAAATTGCCACCGGTGGTGTACCTGATTATTTTGGAGAACAACGTTTTGGACGTGGAGGAAGTAATCTTAAGCTGTTTGATCAGCTACTGTCTGGAAGGATACCTCGCGGACGTGAAAAAAAGGCCATGCTGATTTCTAGTGCACGTAGCTGGTTGTTTAATCAGGTGCTTGCTCGACGCGTGAAAGATGCGACTTGGAATCAAATACTGCCGGGGGAAGCTGTCGTATTAGCGGGGTGTCGAAGTTTATTTTCAGCCGAAATCGTCGATGAGACGATCCGTCAACGTGTAGTAAAAGCCGATATCCACCCATCAGGTCCATTGCCCGGCGATGATGGTTTTGAAGTTTTAAATGATGCTTTGCTTCTTGAGCAGTCCGTATTGAATGAGTACTCGGATTTGATTGAAGCCTTATGCAAACAAAGAGTAAAAGGCGCGCGACGGCCTTTACGGATTGTTCCCGAAGATCTTGACTGGCAATGGCAGGATGATGAGACGCTGATGCTGTCATTCAAGCTATCACCGGGAGCCTATGCAACCGCAGTTATACGTGAACTGGCTGCATATAAAGATCTCAGAGCAAGAGGTTAAAGCGACAAAGGCAAAGAGCTAGTCAGCCTATTGCCGCACATTATTTTTAAATGAGCCTGCTCCCTAAAATAAAAAAAGCCCCTATAAATAGAGGCTTCCAGTAAAGCATAAGGTGCTTTAAGTGTTATACGTTTTTCTTTCTTCTAGAAAAACCTATCCCCACTAACCCTAAACCTAGTAAAGCAATCGTCGATGGTTCTGGTACAGAAGAAACTGTCACATTGATGTTATCAATGCCAGCATCATCTGTAGAATTAAAATACACACTAGTGAGGTTAGTCCAACCTAAATTAGTCGAAGTAGCTGTTGTTAGACCTTTTAAGCTACTTGTTACAGTTCCTCCGCCTAATAAAGTACCAGTAATGAGTGCATCAATAGGGTTATTACCAATAAAACTAGGGCCTATTAATAGGCTCAATAAATCAAAAGTTCCTGATAAGTTTGATGTAAGTGTAACGGTGTTTGATTCGGCAAAACCAAACCAGTCAGAACTATTCCCAATCATCGAAAATAGAGCTAATTCATCAAAAACAGCTGACTGATCATTGAATGGGGTTAAAGTAAAGCCACTTTCGGTATACGGTGTGCTTGGTGAAACATTGACTAGAGAGTACTTAGGCGCAACACCTTCAAAATCTATTACCGCAGCATTGGCTACTCCAGTAAAAATATAACAAGCTAACAAACAAATAATTTTTTTCATTCTCTTCTCCATGAGTAATTTAAAGTCATACGGTTTCCATCCTGTACAGATCCTTGAGAGTAAAGTTGAAACTTTATATACAGAATCTGATAATGACAGTCGTCATCTAAACATATCCCTCATTCATCAGTCCATAAACCAATTGTAAAAAATCAACTCATCATAATATTAAGTTCCAATTCATCCATAAATTATTTAGTCATTAGTAATAGAACGGTGTTGTTCTCATGGCTTTCTCTACATTCAGAACTATTCGTTGTCGATACTTTCCACGTGAGAAATCCAGAGAATTAACGATCGAAGATATCAACAGACGTCGCTTTCCAAGCAATAAATTAGATGCTTTTTGCTGGCTTTTTATACCTTGTTTATACCCCCCTTAAGTAAAGACCCAAACTTAGGAATAAAACAGGATCCGCTTTATCGGCATTACGTTGTACAATAGCGCGGATAAATAAACTCGATTAATTGATTGGAATACAACGAAACAGATGACCGTTAGAACTCGCTTTGCTCCCAGCCCAACGGGCTATCTACATGTAGGTGGTGCTAGAACGGCACTTTTCTCTTGGCTTTATGCGCGTAAACATGAAGGTACTTTTGTTTTGCGGATCGAAGACACCGATCTTGAACGCTCAACACAAGAATCTGTCGATGCGATTTTTGCTGGAATGACATGGTTGGGACTTGATCATGATGAAGGGCCATTTTTTCAGACAAAACGGTTTGATAAATACAACGCTGCCATTGATGAGCTAATGGAGAAAGGTCAGGCCTATCTCTGCAACTGCTCGCGTGAGCGTTTGGATGCTTTACGTGAAGAGCAAATGACAAATAAGATTAAGCCGCGCTATGATCGCCATTGTTATGGAAAGAACCTTGACCCGAGTCAGCCACATGTGGTGCGTTTTCTGAACCCTGAAGCGGGTGAAGTGGAAATTAATGACATCGTTCGTGGCAAGGTGTTTATTAGTAATGCGGAGTTAGATGATTTGATCATCCGTCGTACCGATGGATCGCCGACTTATAACCTGACCGTGGTTGTCGATGACACGGAGATGAAAATGTCGCATGTGATCCGTGGAGATGACCATCTCAACAACACACCGCGCCAGATCAATATGATGAAGGCTTTGGGCTTGGATGTCCCGCAGTTCGCACATTTGCCGATGATCTTGGGTGATGATGGCTCGCGTTTGTCGAAGCGACATGGTGCCGTTAGCGTGATGCAATATCGTGACAATGGATTTTTACCTGAAGCCTTGTTGAACTATCTGGTTCGTTTAGGCTGGTCTCATGGTGATCAAGAATTATTCACGATCGAAGAAATGATCACCTTGTTTGATCTAAAAGATGTGAACAAATCCGCTGCCAGTTTTGATACAGACAAATTACGTTGGATTAATCAACAGTATATTCAAAAGCTTTCTGTCGAAGCGTTGGCTGAACGTTTCACGGAATATCAAACGTATATGCAAGCACCGATCACAAGCGAAAATGCTGACGGCACAGACGTGCGTTTAGTGCTTGCCGAAGCTCTGCAAGAACGTGTTTTAACATTGCAAGAAATGCAGGAAGAAGCTGATCGTATGGTTAGCGGTACCTGGACCGCAGAAGGCTTTGAAGAAAAAGCAGCGAAAAAAGCATTACGCCCCGTCGCACAAGAACCGTTACAAAAAATGGCCGAAAGATTAGCTGCACAAACTGACTGGTCGAAAGAAGCCTTACACACAGCAGTCAATGAAGTTGCTGAAGCTTTAGAGGTCGGCATGGGTAAAGTGGGGCAACCGTTGCGCGTTGCTTTGGTCGGTCAATCTTCATCACCGAGTATTGATATGACGTTGCAGATCGTCGGCAAAAAGGCCAGCTTGGAACGGATTAAATTAGCGTTAACATATATCGATGCTCGCATCGCGAATGGATAGTTGAACAATGAGTGAAGAAATAAACAAACCCAATAATTTTATCCGCAACCTTATTGATGCCGATTTAGACAAAGGCAAGAACGAAGGTCGAGTTCATACGCGTTTTCCGCCAGAGCCGAATGGCTACTTGCACATTGGTCATGCAAAATCGATCTGTTTGAATTTTGGTCTAGCGCGGGATTATAAAGGCCAATGTAATTTGCGTTTTGACGACACAAATCCTCAGAAAGAAGACGAAGAATTTGTGGATGCGATCAAAGAAGATGTGCAGTGGCTAGGTTTTGATTGGGGTGAACAACCATTTTTCGCATCTGATTATTTTGATCGTTTATACGACTTCGCAGTCCAACTGATCAAACAAGGCGATGCTTATGTGTGTGATCTCAACGCAGAAGAAACCCGTGAATATCGCGGCACATTAACCGAGCCCGGCAAAAACAGCCCGCACAGAGATCGGACAGTCGAAGAGAACTTAGTGCTATTTGATGGTATGCGAGCAGGCCAATTTCCTGATGGCGCAAAATTACTTCGTGCTAAGATCAACATGGCTTCGCCGAATATCAACCTGCGTGATCCCGCTATCTATCGCATTCGCCAAGGCGTTATCCATCATCAAACCGGCGACAAGTGGTGCATTTACCCAATGTATGACTATACGCATTGTTTGTCTGATGCCATCGAAGGTGTTACGCACTCAGTTTGCACCCTAGAGTTCGAAGATCATCGTCCGCTTTATAATTGGTTTCTTGAAACCTTAAAAACTGAACATCATCCACAACAGATCGAGTTTTCTCGTTTGAATCTGCAATACGCGATCACCAGTAAGCGAAAATTAACGCAACTGGTAGAGCAGGGTGCGGTTGATGGCTGGGATGATCCTAGAATGTCGACGATTTCAGGTATGCGTCGCCGTGGTTATCCTGCCGCTTCCATTCGTGAGTTTTGTGAGCGCATTGGCGTGACTAAAGCCGATAACTCAATCGAAATGAGTACGCTAGAAAGTTGTATTCGAGATAACCTCAACGAAAATTCACCAAGAGCAATGGCGGTTTTAGATCCTTTAAAAATCGTCATTACCAACTATCCAGAAGGGCAAACAGAAGATCTCACCGCACCGAATCACCCGCAACAAGAAGCAATGGGGACACGCAACATTCCTTTCGGGCGCGAGATCTATATCGACAGAGCTGATTTTAAAGAAGAAGCGAATAACAAGTTTAAACGTCTGGTAAAAGACAAAGAAGTTCGCTTACGAAATGCCTACGTGATCCGTTGTGATGACGTGATCAAAAATGCTGATGGTGAGATTATCGAATTGCGCTGCTCTTATGATGACGCAACGCTTGGTGCTGCGCCTGAAGGCCGTAAAGTCAAAGGTGTTATCCACTGGGTATCTGCTGAACATGGCGTAAAGGCCGAAGTGCGGTTGTATGATCGACTCTTCAATCATCCGCAACCGGACAGTGATAAAACAGTCGATGATTTTATGGTGCATCTCAACCCAGACTCTTTAGCGACACGCACTGAATGTGTGCTCGAGCCTAGCTTGTTAACGGCTGAAGCTGGCAAGGTATATCAGTTTGAAAGGGAAGGGTACTTTTGTGCTGATGCAAAACTCAGTAGCGAGTCGAAGCTGGTATTTAACCGCACCATCACCCTACGTGACACCTGGGCGAAGATCGAACAACAAAGTTAAGCTTAGACAAGGGAGGGTCTCGTCAGATGAAACATCTATTACTGTCTGTCATTTTATTCTGCAGCTCAGCTGCCGCAGCAGCCAATCAACAAGTAACGCAGATCATTCAACAAATGAGCGACGAACAAAAAGCCGCTCAGTTGATTCTTGTTTATTACACCACGCCCGAATTTGTCTTGAAACATGAATTCGGCGGTGTCTTGATCATGCAAAATATGCTTAAAGACGCAAGCAAATTAAAAGCTGGCCTAAAAAAAATGCAGGCCAAATCAAAGATTGATCTTCTCGTCAGTATTGATCAAGAGGGCGGCAAGGTGAACCGTATGAAACGCCTGCCTAATTGGAAGAACACCCCGTCAGCACAAACCATGAGCAACTGGTCAAACAAACGTATTACCCAACATGCAAGCAAAATGGCCGTCGATTTAAAAGAGCTCGGCATCAACCTCAACCTCGCTCCCGTGCTAGACCCAAGCCTAGATCACACTGGCGAAAAGGCATTCATGCATAAAAACAAACGCTCCTTCGGCACAGGCATCGAGCAGATCGTACCCAAAGCAGGTGCTTATATAAAAGGTTTCACATCACAAGGCATCGGTAGCATTAGCAAGCATTTCCCAGGTTATGACGTCCAAACTAACTCTGATCACGACGTTGCTGTCAGCAAAGCCTCACTCAAATCAGTCTACAAAAACATTCAACCATTTGAGCAACTGGCCAACCAAGCCACCGGCGTAATGATCTCTAGCATCCATTATCAACAATTTAGTGATGCGCCAGCGGTCATGTCAAAACAAATGGTCTCGTTAGCAAGAGAATCACACCCAAATGGAATTTTGATGACTGACGATCTTTGGGGAGAAGCATTACGATCATGGGTCAAAGCCAAAGGTAACAAATCAACCAACAAACAAGTCTTAGCCCTCACTAAAGGTGCGTTAGAGGCCGGAAACGACATGTTAATGATCACCTATCCAGAAAAAGCGGTGCTCATGATAAAAGCAATATCAAAGTGGATGAAAGCCGATGAAAACATGCGGAAAAGAGTAAATGATTCCGTATTTCAGATCCTGATCAACAAACAAAACTTAGGCTTACTAGCAACCAAGAAACTCGCAACAAAAGAAATACACTAAAAAACAAAAATTACCTTGACGAGCAGGGCCTCCTAGCGTAAATTTGCGTCCTCAAATCAGGGGGGCTATAGCTCAGCTGGGAGAGCGCTTGCATGGCATGCAAGAGGTCGGCGGTTCGATCCCGCCTAGCTCCACCATTAAGTTGGTATAGCTTAACAAAATCTGATTGAAGACAGTTTACTGTCCCCATCGTCTAGAGGCCTAGGACACTGCCCTTTCACGGCGGCAACAGGGGTTCGAATCCCCTTGGGGACGCCATATTCTTAACCTCGGTTATGGAAACATAACCGAGGATTGAGTTTTAAAGTCCACTTCAAGTTATACTCCCTTAACAAAATATCATGCTGAAATACGCAATAGTCATAACAGATTAGTTTTCCGAGCTGAATATCCTTAAAGCAACAAGTAAGCCTCATTATTAGTTCAGTTCATAAATCTTAAACGCCATATTCCATCGAGAATCACGGCATCAAAAAGCTTAAACAAAGAGATCATAACCAAGTTAACGATCTTAAAAACGCATAACGGTATTGAATAACAACCAAAAACCATCTCTAACAGCCAACTAAGTCAATAAATAGAAAGGAAGAGCATGCAACAAGAGAGATAAATCATTACAATGTGAACAAGACCGCATCAAAGAAAACGCTGTAGGCAGAGTAGGGACTGTCGTGTAATTCAATCATGTTATTAGATCGAACAAAACACGTACTTGTTCTCTATTTATCAAAGAGTAACGACACAAAGCTATACTTATAGTTTAGGTACACGTAGTCTTGTTAACTGCCATATATTGAATTAGCTTTAGGGAGAAGCTTTCATTTAGGGTAGAAAGTAGTGTGAAGATTTTTCAAAATAACCATGCTAACTTCTAATACTAGATCCTGCATTTTTTAACATCGGCATATAGGCTGGTCAAAAGAATTAATAGATGTATCTGAAAGGCGTCTCTGTTCGTTTAAAACAAATTCTAAAATATAACTATATGATAAAAATATACTTACCTATAAATATGAGTGTTAACTCAATATACATAACCATATTTCTAGTATTATGTGTATTTGCAACTGAAATTCAAGCAAAAACACTATCATATAAAACTAAAAACTTTCCCAGCTGCAATACACTTTGGAATAAAGAGTTTTTATCCTTTTCACACTATAATGATTGGAAGGTTGAGTACTCTGGTGGAGTTAATGGAAGTTTAGTTAATAATTCATCTTTAAATATAGAAAGTAATGTACTTTCATTGATTTTTAAAACTGATAAAAACTATCCTAAAAGCCCTCAAATAGTAATAAGCTCTGAAACGATTTCAAAAATAAAATATTATAATTTGAAAGCAACCTCTTTGATATACGAGTCTCAAGAGAACGGTAAAATACGAATTATACTGAAAGACAAAAATGGAAGAGCATTTTATAATAGATCCCCACTATCATTAACAAACACCTTAGCAACAGAAACTAAAAGCACATACCATTTAGACAACATTATATATCATGGAAATGCTGACGATCTGAAACAACCATTTGTACCACTTCCACCATTTACAGTTGATCACATTAGAGTTGCTCTCCCTCAAGGAAGGATTTCTCAAGGTATTGTTAAGCTTTCACAGCTTAGGCTTTTTCTTCAAGATGAAAGTAGTCTAACTAAAAAAGTTCAATCAACTTACACAGACTGGTTTCTAAAAAACTGTAATGTATCAAATCATGGTGAGTTATTAGTTGATCTGGAGACACCAGACCAATTCATGCCGATAAAGCTTGGAAATGTTGTGCCTTTAAAGGTTAGTACTAATAATTCAAACATAATTACAAAGCTAACTCTATCTGTGAATCGTTATTCTTCAACTGACGGTCTGTCTAAAGATATTACTCAAATACAAAGCTCAGCGCATAATTCTATTCGAACATATAAACATAAATTTGATATACCAGGTTTATACTCTGTAGTAGTTAGTGCGTTTGGAGCAGATCAACAACTGTTAGCAAGATCAGCCCAAGAGGTTTTAGTTTGGGAACCTGTTGGTAACTTACATATTGATCATAAACCTAATTTTTTTGGAATGATGTATCTGGATAGGTTTTCGAAAACAAGAAATCAAGACCTTCAAGTAATGGCTAGCGCAGGCGTAAAAGTTATAAGGTTTCCTTTTCGCTGGTCTGAAATTGAGACAAAAAGGGGTAGTGTAAATTGGACCAACTATGACACATTAATGAAAGATCTAAAAACAAATAATTTTATCGCACAACCAATGTTTTTTTATACTCCATCTTGGGCATCAAAAAAACTATATAGTGTGCAAAAGATTGAACTTGCAAAGGATAGAGAGCAATGGATTGCACCAAAGAATAATGAGGTTGTATCATCATTTATAGGCAAAGCAGCAAGAAGGTATAGTGAGCAAAATGTTGTCTGGGAATTTTATAATGAACCAACAGAGCGTAAAAACTGGATCGGTGGCAATGCACAAGATTATGTTAATCATCTAAAAGCAATAAATCCTTCTATAAAATCTAATGCTCCAAGTTCAAGTATTATTACAGCAGGAATTGGTGTAGAACAAGCAGAAGATCAAAGTTTCGCGCCATTTTTAGCTCAGAAGATTGAAGGGATTGTAGATGGATTTTCAGTGCATTCTTACGGAGGTTATCTGTCAGCTGCATCAAGTATAGTTAGTACAAAAGCATTATTTCCACAGAAGAGTAGTTTGAAAGTATGGCTAAATGAAACAGGATATCTTGTCGACCCTAAAGATCCTTTAGGAGAGATGAAAAGATCTTCAGAGCTAGTAAAGACAGCTGTTATTTCAAGATATATGGATATAGAAAATTTTAGTTGGTTTATTTTTAGAAATTACTCTAGTGCTGCAAATAGTTCATATGATAATTATTCACTTGTCGGTTCTGATGGTTTACTTCGTTCCCCCATACTAGCCTATGCAAACACGGTTAAATGGCTTTCAGGAACAAAGCCTGTTCGTAAAGTTAAATTGTATAATAATATTATAGTGCATGAGTTTATAAATAATAAGTCACAATCAGTATTGGTTTCATGGTTAGACGATGAATATACTACAGCCAAATTCAATATACATGATGTAGTTAGTAAAGTAGGTAGCGTTAAGGCTTATGATGTTTATGGAGGAGAAGTAAGCCTTTCGAGAGAAGGTGAAGTCTTGACACAAAAACATTCTCCAATATTTATTATTTATAGATAACAAGCTCACAAGGTCAATGTTTTAAATTATGTTTGTTCTAATTAGAAAATTACTCATTGCGAACCAAAAAAAAATAAAGCAGTTATCTACTTTAGTAATTGTAAATGTTTTTATCTCTGCACTTGGATTTATCACTCAAGTAAAGATTGCAAATGTTTTAGGTAAAGAATCCTTTGGTCTAATTAGTTTCGGAATAGCCATAGCTACTTATGGTGCTGTGTTTATTCGGTTTGGTTTAGATAAAACACTAGTAAGGGATTTAATACACTACCCGACAAGATTTTCCGGAACAGTAAAGTCAAGTTTACAAATTAGGCTTACCTTTCTTTTATTATTTATAGTCGGTGTTTTGACATGGAAGTTATCTACTTCCTCAAATAATGATATCTCATGGGGAGTTTTCCTAATCATTTCAGCTAATGTTTTAATGACTCTAGATTTACAGGCTATCTATGATAGTTGGGATAAAATGACAAGGCATGCAATGTATCATTTAGTTCAAAAAGTTTTATATTTCATATTGGTATGGGTAGTTATATTATTCGATAGTAGTTTTTTATCTGTTTCTCTAATTGGCACCATGACGCTAATAGCTGTACTTACCTATTTAGCTCTTCAATACTCTTGGGCCATACCTAGAATTCCTACTGATAAAGTTAAAACCAACCACAGGCTATTGACTATCAATATGATTAGAGGAAATACTCTAATATGGATGTCTGGTGTTATTGGTCTATCATTCGGAACCTTAAATCAAATAATATTAAAATATTACCATGGAGCATCCGAGCTAGGTGGTTATTCAGTTGCATGGATGATTGTAACTATGGCAACTATATTACTCAGCCAAGTTTCTAGAATAGGTTTTCCCGCTACTGCTCGAATGACAACTGGAGAATCAACTCAGCATGAAAAATTCAATTTCCTTATTAAATATTCTAGCTTTATGTTATGTATAACATCACCGATTTCTTTTGTAGCATTTGTATATCCTGAATGGATACTTTCAACATTCTTTAATCCAGAGTTTCGTGATGCTGCATCAGCCTTAAAAATAATGGGTTTATATATCCCTGTCTTCTCTATCGGTCTTGTAGCTACACAATATACGGTATCTATTAAACAAGAAAAAGCTTATTTTTATTCTAACTTATTAGGTGGAGTTGTTAGTTTAACTCTTTGCTTAATTCTCATACCTACTTATGGGTCGGTAGGTGCTATTTGGGCACTACTTCTTTCACACGGTCTAGCTCTTGCTGGTTGTGTATTAATAACAGTTCTAGATGTATTGAAAACAGAAAAAACTATAACAGATAGAAGCCATGAAACCACAACCTAATATTAGCATCGTAATACCTCTCTATAATAAAGAGAAATATTTGGCTCGTACTTTAGAGTCTGTACTTAGTCAATCCTATCAAGATTTTGAAGTCATTATTATTAATGATGGTTCAACAGACCAAGGAGCAAGTATTGCTGCAGAGAAGTTTCCATCATCAAAAATACGTTTGATCAATCAAGAGAACACAGGTGTTTCATCTGCTAGAAACAATGGGGCTCTTCATTCATCAGGTGAGCTTATCATATTTTTAGATGCCGATGACTATTGGGATAGTTCATTTTTGGAAATTATGGTTGAAGGCATTGGTCAGCACAATTGGGCTATGTGTGCAGAATCACATCAAAAAGGAGAGTCTGTAACTTTAAGAGGTTTCGACAATGTAAAATCAGGTATGTTTAATGTTAGTGATTTTTTTACATTATTCTTGAATAACCAAACGGGTTGTCCTGGAACTATTGTTATGAAAAGGAAATTTTATAACAAGTATGGTGGTTTTCTTATAGGCCTTAAGAATGGTGAAGATGTTGAAATGTGGCTTCGTTTAGCAGTAAATGATTCGAAAATACAATACTGTTCAGATAAACTAGTTCACTATAGTTACGCGATACCAGAAGGGGCTACTATGAGTAATAGATGTGAAGATTCTTTAATTTCTTTTTGGATTGCTATGGAGAAGAATCACCCTACTAGTATGAAAAATAAATGCAATAAACCTTTTTTGATGTGTTTTAATCACTTTGCAAATAGGGCATATCGTTTTTACACACGTTCTGGTTACAGAAAAACTGCAAACTACTTAGCAAATTCAGATCATTACGTACCAACAACCATTAATAGCTTAGTTAGTAAATCACCATTTTTTATTGAAAAGGTAGTATTCACTTTACTAAGACTAATAACCTTAAGAATCTCGCTTGTAAAAAAAAATATTACAGGTTTGATTAATAAACAATGACTTCTTATACCCTCGGATTTTCTTTAGTTATTTTTGGTATAACTACTTTATTTACATTTCCCACATGGAAAAAATCATTTAATAAACTCAAAGGGAATGAACGGTTAACTGTGATTGCTTGGGTGTTAATATTCGTTGGACAAGGGCAAATGTTTGCGCAAAAAGAAGCTGCTGTTGGTATCTCTACATTAGGCACAGGAGCTTACTATCAAGTCACTTGGATGGCACTTGGCTCACTGTTTATGTTAATCGCTTTGATTTCAGGGAAGGTAAATACAAAACATTGTTCTATAGCGATAATAGGCCTACTTCTGTATGGGGTTGTTGGGTTAGGAGGCTCTGCTTTTTCACCATCACCTAGCTTAAGCATCTATAAATCATTGCAAATTATTATGGATGTAGCTCTTCTAGTTACCGCTCTTTCATTTATAAAAAATCCAAGATTACTAATAAATTTGTCATATTTTCTACTTATACTTATTCTCGTAAGTTCCGCTATGGGTGGTTTTTTATGGCCTGAGTTAAATTTCCAAAATATTTATGGAGCCTATACAGGTGTACTTCACAGCCATTACCCTCAGGTTCATGCAAACGAATTGGGTTTATTAGCTGCAATAATTTTAATAGCATCAGTTCGCCGTACTTTTGAGAAAGGTTTAAAGTACCAAAGGTATTACTGGGGTAGTGTTGCCATATTAGCCATTACAGTGCTCTACCATGCTCAAGCACGAACTTCTCTTGCATCAGCAACGATAGCAATATTTATTATGGCTATATTCATACCAAGAATGCGTCCTTTCACAGTACTACTAACTATAGGACTTGGTAGTTTTTTAACACTGCAGTGGCTCAATGGAGGTATTAATCTTAATATTGAAGGGTCAACTGTGGAAACATATCTACGAAGAGGCGCTTCAGATGAACAAATATCGTCACTATCGGGACGCACCGAGCTTTGGAGGATAGGCTGGAAGATGTTTATTGATTCACCAGTCTTTGGACACGGAATGGATGCGGGCGTACGTTATGGTGGACGACTATATGGATTGCCTGCAGGTACGAATATGCATAGCTCTCATTTTCAAATATTAGCTAACATGGGTTTTCTTGGCTACCTATCATGGCTAATATTTGTTTTAGCTGTAACCGCTTCTTTATGGAAAGGAGTTTGGAACTCACCTAATAGCCTTCGTAGCGAGGAAGGGAGATTTCGTCTCGAATTGATACTAGTTGCTTCTGTAATATTATTTAGAACTTTTCTAGGCCACGTCCTTGTCACAAATAGTTTTAGCTTATTAGTATTTATAGCATTGTTTGTGTCTATTTTAGCTTCGCGAAATGTGCAAAAATCTTCAAAGCTAGTAATTTAAAATCATGATATCTATGAAAAAACTTGGAAACATGAAGATTTTTAATGAGGGTTTACAGTGAATAGTGAAGAGCAAGCTCAAGTTTTACTTAAAAAGAGTGCCAGGAAAGCTTCTCCAGGTGGTAAGGCGAAGTTACTTAACATCCCAAGAAACTGGTTGCATCAAGCATTTTTTTATATGGATAAAGGTGAGCGCTTTGTTAGAGTTTTTGTCTTATTGTTAGAAACAATCTTAGTTTATTTGCTAGCGTCTTTTGTATTTTCAACAGTTAACATAACTCTACTCCTCACCATAGCTTTTTTGTTTGTTTATACATGGAACTGGGCAACTAATGGACTTTTTTGGGCTTTGATTATTTTTACATTTCCAAAGCTGAAAAATCCAGGGGCTGAAAAAACAGTTCACTATCTCAACCAAATGCGTATACGTCTAGCCAAAGACGATTGTATTACAGGTATAGCAATTTATGGTAGCGTTACAAGAGAAAAGTGGCATAGTAGAAGTGATATTGATATTAGGTTTTTGAGGAAACAGGGTTTTTTATATACGATCCTAGCTTCATGGGTAACAATGAAAGAACGTTTCAGGGCATTTTTAAGTAAACAACCTATGGATCTATTCTTAGCTGACAATACTGACTTTTTAAAAAAAATGAGATCTGACGAGATACCACTTCTTCTTCTTTGTCAGGATAAAAACCTTCAGACTATGTATCCAAACTGTAAAGAAAGAAGCATTACAATTCGCGATCTATTAGGTAAACAAGCTAATGTTTCTATATTAGATTAAATATGAAAATATTAAGTCTTCACTGGGGATTTTCACATGGTGGCGTTGCTACTTATGCTGAAAATATTGAACCCATAGGTTCACTACCTTCTGTAAAATTACGCTCACTTTGTGTCTTGCCAAACTTTCGTGATATCAACCAGAAATCACTCGACTCTCTAGATAAATCTATAATTCAAATTAACAAACTTTCGTCACTAAGCTGGACTTTTGAAGTGCGAAAATATATTGCTAAAGAGCAGCCTGATATTATTTTCACGCATGGTTTCAATGCCCACTTTGTAAGTCTTTTGACAACAATACTATTGCCTCTCAAAGTAAAACGGATAGTGTCATATCACGGTGATTATTTTCCTAATACAACAAAACAGCGCTTTATGGCTCCAATATACAACGGATTTACTAATTGGTTTTTACGTAAAAAAGCAGATGGTATTATCTGTGTTGCTCACCATACAGTTCAAAAACTTTTAAAAAAAAACATTCCGGACTATAAGTTCGCTGTAGTACATAATGGAATTCCCTCTTATAAATCATTAGAAGATACGAGAGAGACTCTTAGATCAGAATGGGGATATGACGAAAGCCATATAATTATATGTATTGCATCTCGTCATGAAAAAATCAAAGGCTTGGAATACCTTATAGAAGCTTTTTCAATAGTTTCACCAAAATTTTCTGAGTTAAGGCTGGTCATGATTGGTGAAGGGACTCAAACACATGCTCTTAAGACACTTGTCGCTTTAAAAAAATTAGAGTCCAGAATACAGTTTGTAGGGCAACGAAGTGATGTAGCGGACTGTCTATCAGCAACTGATATTTTTGCACTCCCTTCATTATCAGAAGCACACTCTATTGGCTTACTTGAAGCAATGCGAGCTGGAAAAGCGATTATTGCAACTGAGATAGAAGGTAATATAGAAACAGTAAGTGATAACAAGGAGGCATTAATAGTTCCAGTTAAAGATGCTTCTTCATTATCGGTTGCTATAGAGAAATTACTAAAGGATACAGATTTACGAGCACGTCTTGGAAAAGCTGCATCAAAACGTTTTAATTCAGAGTTTACAGTGGAAATGATGCGATCAAAAACAACACAATTGTTGAAAGACTTTAGTAATAGGTAATATATGAAGATTAGTTTTTGTATTTATAATTTTGTTGATGAAAAACTACCATTGCAACCTTGGCTTACAATTAGGATATTAGCAGAAGGGTTGGTTAAAAGAGGACACCATGTTTCGATCATTACTGATGTTCAAAACCCTTCAGAATTAAACGGAGTGTCTTTAGTTACTGTTGCCTCTCTTCGAGGGACAAATTCATTAGAGGTTCAGGAAGTCTTAAAAAAAATCAATCCTGATGCTTTAGTTTTTTTACCTACTCCATTAAGCCTAGCAACTACATCATGGTTAAATACGATTGATTGCAGAAAAATAGGATTCGCATCCTATCCTTTTTATAACTTTAAAGAACTTTACATCGCAATAAAAAAACTAGCATGGTCTGACGTGCAGCAATATTTGAGACATATCCTAATCCCCAAAATGGTATGGAAGGCATTCTCTAAAAGAAGAGTTGATGTCCTTATTTCACAATCTAGTACAACAACTAACCGACTTCAAGAAATATTAGGTAATTCAACGAAATGCTTATTCATTCCACCAGGGATAGATAAAGAAGCTTGGCCTCTGGTTTTAAATAAAAAAGACTTAAATAAGAAAAGTATTAACCTTCTTTATTTAGGCTCAGCTATCCCTATCCGTGGTTTCGACTTAGCGCTTGAATCATTAGTTTTTTTAATTGATGAAAAAGTCAATTTGAGAATTCTCGCTCGTGCTGCAAACGAAACAACTTTGAAACCTATGCTAGATAAGGTTAAAAAACTGGGCTTACAAGAGCACGTAGAGCTTGTTGGTGGCTGGATAGAAAGAAATCAGTTAGTTACTGAGATACACAATGCAGACGCTGTCTTACAACCTTTTTTACTAGTCCCTTCTGAACTACCAGTTACTGCTATGGAGGTGATCTCATGTGGTACTCCTGTCATTGGTAGTAAAATTGATGGAATGCCTTCTACCATTGGACCTGCAGGAACGGTCACAAAACATGGCTGTCCTAAAGCTCTCGCGGAAACAATTAAAGAGTTTTTATATTCTTCTTCTTTACGTTCAGACTGGAGTGAAGGATGTCTATCCCAACGTGCACAAATGCAGAGCTGGGACTCAATTATTCAACAGTGGGAGAATGTTTTAGAAAATGGAAGTTGAAATCGAACGCTTACCATCACTTATTTCGATAGTAGGGGTTGATGGTAGTGGAAAAACAACTCTTACAAATTGGTTAGCTGAAGAGTTAGTAAGTAGGAATATAAAACCACAACTAGTTTGGTCTAGATTTAGAAATTATCTGTCTAAGCCAATGTTAGCCATGACTAGAGTTAGCGGACATAATCGTTATAAAACAATCGACGGAGTTCGTTTTGGGTTTCATGATTTTGATAAGTTAGTCTGTTACCGTGAAGTTTTTGCATTGCTTCAAGCCATTGATGTCAATATAGGTGCTTACAAACATATACACAGCAAGAGGCAACAAGCAGATTTATTAATCTGCGAGAGGTGCCCATGGGATACGCTAGTTGATGTAGCAACTGATACTGGATTGTATACTTTATACTCTTCATGGTTAGGCAAACAGTATGTTCGTTCAATGAAAGGGGACAACACCTGTGTTATATGGTTATCAAGAAGTTTAGATAAGATTTTAGAAACAAGGGCTGAACTTAAACACGATAATAAGTTACCCGCGCGTATCGATGGTTATAGGGAGCTATCAAAACTCAACTCTTGGAAGGTAATTGATAATAACGGTTCTTTAGAAAGTACGAAAAAGCAAATTCTTCAAGCACTAAACATTGATTATGTTACCTAATAGTTGAACGTTTCTAACGAAGGAAAGTATAGAATGAAACTGCCTGTATCTGTAATAATTTTAACATTCAATGAAGAGGAAAATATTGAAACTTGCCTCAACTCTGTATCTTGTTGTGATGATGTTATCGTTTTAGATTCGCAGAGCACTGATTCCACGTGCTCAATTGCAAAGTCTAAAGGCGCTAGGGTGTTTGAACGTCCTTTTGATAACTATGCCAATCAACGTAACTATGCGCTTAATGAGATTGAGTATAAATACCCTTGGGTATTAATGCTTGATGCTGATGAAGAAGTAACACAAGAACTTCTAACCGAAATAAACAATAAACTATCGATAGTCAAAGATGACGTCTCTCTATTTCGTTTACGACGCAAAGATTATTTTATGGGTCGTTGGTTAAAATACAGTACAAATTACTCTTCTCTATGGTTTGGTAGATTAATGAGATTAGGACATGTTTGGATCGAAAGAGAAATAAATGAAGAGTTTCATACAGATGGAAAGATTGAGCAACTCGATGGTGCAATAGTACATTATCCATTCAACAAGGGTATTCATCAGTGGTTAGAAAAACATAATAGATATTCAACAATGGAAGCTGAGCATTTAATTAGTGAGAATCCAGACTCGTATGAAATAAAGTCCTTGTTGAGCAAAGATCCTGTTCTTCGTAGAAAAACATTAAAATCTATCGTCTATTCTTTACCCGGTAGACCTGTAATTATGTTCTTTGGTAGGTACATATTTGCAAAAGGGTTTCTTGATGGTAAAGCAGGTTTAAGTTACTCAATTCTCAAATCTATTTATGAATATATGATTAGCTGTAAAGTTCTAGAACTACAAAGAAAAAAAGATGGAATGTCTCTTTAAATGAAAGTTTTGGTTTACGGCATTAACTATTCTCCAGAGTTGACTGGTATTGGTAAATATACAGGCGAGATGGCAGCTTGGTTTCAAAAGAAAGGTCATTCAGTAAGAATTATTACTGCTCCACCGTATTATCCACAATGGGAAGTTGATAAGAAATATAGCTCATTCTTATATCGTCGAGAAACAATAGATGGCGTGCGAGTTTACCGCTCACCATTGTATGTTCCAAGTAAGCCAAAAACATTAAATAGACTTCTGCATTTAATGAGTTTTTCTCTCAGCAGTTCATTGCTTTTAATCAAGCATTTGTTCTGGAAGCCTGATGTAATTATCTCAATCGAACCAACAATGTTTTGTGCGCCTAGTACTTTACTCTTTTCTAAAATTTCAAAAGCAAAAAGTGTGTTGCATATACAAGATTTTGAGTTGGATGCCATGTTAGGTCTAGGCATGGGGAAAGAGGGAGGGATATCTCGCTTTGGTTCAAAAATCGAATCTAAAATAATGTCTAAGTTTGATATGGTTTCTTCTATATCTTATAGCATGGTTCAATTAGCAAATAAGAAAATGGAAGGGGAGAACGAATCTTTATATTTCCCTAATTGGGTTGATATTGACTTTATTACACCTAACGCTAACCGAGGTTACTTTTTAAACAAGTGGGAAATTCCAGAATCTAAAAAAGTAGTGCTTTACTCTGGTAACCTTGGAAAAAAACAAGGGTTGGAAATTGTTCTGCAAGCTGCCGAAAGCATGCTTTCTCAAGAGGAAGTCTTGTTTATCATTGTCGGTACTGGAGCTGCAAAGGATGAGTTATTAAGCCAAGCAAAAAAATTAAAATTAACCAACGTTCAGTTTCATCCTTTACAAGAATATAAAGATCTACCTTCATTGATGACACTCGCAGACTTGCATCTTGTCATTCAGAAAAAGGGCGCCGCAAATGCCGTTCTCCCCTCAAAGCTAACAACTATTCTTTCTGCAGGTGGAACAGCTTTGATTACAGCAGAGAAAGATACAGAACTTGGACTTTTTTGTGAAAAAAATCCTGAGGCAGCTTATTGTGTTGAGCCAGAAGAGCTAGATATCTTTACTGAGAAGTTACGTACGATTCTGTCTTCAATAGATGTATCAACGCGTGCTCATAATAATTCTGCTCGCTCATATGCAATAACATATTTAGAAAAAAACAAAGTACTAGAAAAATTTGAGCAAGATATCCAAGAATTAGTCGCTGAAAGTTAAGTTTAATACCATATTTAACATTGATATAAGCCCAAATTCTCCTAATACACCGTATTTTCCTATAAGATTACTGCTTACGATAATAACAATGATCACAGCTACCTTATGACCACAGAATCAAAACTGCCTGTAACCAAATTCAAACTTGATCTAACCAGTATTATTTTCATTGTTTGCTCAATAGTTCTCTTTTCTGCTCTGTATTTACAAGACTATATCAATCTTTTTAATACTTGGAATACTAGAGAGGAATACAGTCATGGGTTCTTGATTCCTGTATTGAGTGTTTTCTTTCTTTGGCAAAATAAGAATGAATTATCGAAGATACCATTTACAGGTTCCATCTTCGGCTTATTCATTCTAGCTTTTGGGTTACTGCTTTTCTTTCTTGGTAAGTTAGCGACCTTAAACGTCATTATCCAATACTCTATGCTCGTTTCGATAACAGGACTATTGTTCAGTTTCACTGGGTTTAAAAGCCATAAATATCTATGGGTACCTTTGTTCTTTTTGATCTTCATGATCCCTCTACCACCATTCTTATATAACAACCTCTCTCAGAAGCTTCAGCTTATTTCATCTGAGCTAGGTGTTGCGGTAACAAGAGCTTTTGGAATTAGTGTCTATTTAGAGGGCAATGTTATTGATTTAGGTACTTATAAGCTACAAGTTGTAGATGCTTGTAGTGGCCTTCGCTACCTCTTCCCTTTGATGAGCTTTGGCTTTATATGCGCCTATTTGTTTAATGCTCCATTCTGGCAGAGAGCAGCAATCTTCTTTTCAACCATACCTGTCACCGTTCTTATGAACAGCTTTCGTATTGGTGTGATTGGCGTTTTAGTTGATCGCTGGGGTACTGAGCATGCGGAAGGCTTTCTGCATGACTTCGAAGGTTGGGTCATTTTTATGGCTTGCGTAGCAATTCTCTTTGCTGAAATGTGGTTGCTCAACAAGTTTTTCAGTAAAAAGAAAAGGCCTCTTCAAGAAGTGTTTGGTTTGGAGTTCCCTGAGACTGAGAAACACACAGGCCCAATAAAAGTCCGAAAAATACCAAAGACATTCGTAGTTTCTCTTGTCTTACTTATGGCTGCAGCTCTAATGAGTGTCAACTTGGAAAATCGTGAAGAAATCATTCCAGAACGTACAACATTAATTAACTTTCCAGAGCGACTAGATGATTGGGGTGGTAAACACGGCCATTTGGAAGAAGTGTACCTAAAGACCCTTGGTGGTGAAGGTATGACAGATCATATTATCACGGACTATGCCAGTGATGCTGGTGACAAAATCAACTTATATGTTGCTTATTATGAGTCACAAAGAGCGGGTGGTTCTATCCACTCTCCACGTTCGTGTATTCCTGGTGGTGGTTGGATCATTAAAGGTGTTACCCAAGTCCCTCTAGAAGGCGTACTTGTCGACGGCAAGCCTGCGATGGTTAACCGTGTTGAGATTATGAAGGGCGATTATAAACAATTGGTTTATTACTGGTTTCAGCAGCGTGGTCGTTCGATTACCAATGAATATCAACTGAAATGGTTCTTGTTTTGGGATTCGTTAACCCAACATCGTAGTGATGGCGCCTTGTTGCGTTTGACGACTTCTATTCTGCCTAATGAAAGTTGGGAAGAGGGTGATAAGCGTTTGATCAAGTTTTCCCATGCGTTAGGTAACAAGCTTGATGGTTATATTCCTGAATAAAATCCTGTTCGTTTTTTGGGTTTAACTGCTGAAAACCGTCCATTTTTATGGAATAAAACGGCACATGGTTCGCTGCTGAAACCTGTGTAGTTTTCGATCTGCTCAGATCTTTGGTATGTTAGCTATCAAAAAGGAGCTTATTCTCGCCATTTGAGCTTGAATGATGCCTTCTCTATAACTAGAAATATTCCAAGGATAGGAATTAAAAAGAGGTCATACCATGAAAAAACTCATGACGTTGTTCATGCTTATCATGTCTTGCTCTGCTGCTTTTGCGGCACAGGATAGTATCGAAATCGAACTGAATAAGCTGGAAGACAAAGACAATAGTTGTCGTGCTTATCTGGTTTTCAAAAACCAAACGGATTCACATTTCAACGAGTTCAAACTTGATCTGGTCATGTTCGGCTCCGATGGCATTATCAGCCGTCGCCTCGCAGTAGACTCATCTCCCTTACGTGCTAATAAGACCAGCGTTAAGCTATTTGATATTGAAGGCCAGAGTTGTGAGGCCATCAGCTTGATCTTGATCAATGATGTTTTAAGCTGTCGTGATGCTTATGAACGTGATGACTGTGTTGATCTTATCGAGGCATCCTCAAAAGGTAATGTCTCTTTTGTAAAATAATAATGAATAAGGGCTCGTTAGTAAGCCCGCAGGAATGACCTATGAACGCAACTTTTGAACGAGCTACTTTTTTATTGGGTGCTGGCGGTCCAGTTCTTATTATTTTGTTGATTTTGTCGATCGTTGCATTGGCTGTCATCTTGATGAAGTTCTGGCAAATGAGAAAGCTTTCGTTAGGTGACGTAAGTTTTGTGCAACATGTTTTAGATTACTGGCGGGCAGGGCAAGTTAATGCCGCCATGGTTGAGCTTTATCGCACCTATCACCCCGCTGCACGCGTTTTAGAAATCGCTATTCGCGGCGTTGCTGAAAGGAAGGCTGATGAAGCAACCATTCGTGAAGAAGTGATGCGTGAAGGTGTGGAGCAAATAGAAAGTATGCGATCTCATCTTCGTGGCCTTGAAGTCATCGCCACCATCAGCCCACTACTGGGCTTGCTCGGAACGGTTATGGGAATGATTAATGCTTTCCAGCAAATGGAAGCTGCTGGCACTCAAGTTAGTCCTTCGGTTCTCTCAGGTGGCGTTTGGGAAGCCTTATTGACGACTGCGGTTGGTTTAGCTATCGCTATTCCTGTGGTTGTTGCCCTTAATTGGTTTGAGAGCAAAACGGAGAAAGCCAGACATACGATGGAAGATGCTGCGACGCGGATTTTCACTGTCCAAATGTCCTCTCTTAAAGAACGAAACGAAGTGACTGAGACTGAAGAGTTAACCTAATGCAGTTTGAACCCAATCTGCCTATCCAAGCCCGGCGTAGGGCTTTGATCGGCTTAACACCCTTGATCGACGTGGTGTTTATTCTTTTATTATTTTTTCTACTCGCGTCGAGTTTTTTGGACTGGCATACCATTAACTTAACGACTCCAGCGACCCAAGGGATAGTGAAAGGTTCTTCTGGCGGTGCTGTTTTGATCAGGCTGGGGGCTAATGGCGCGCTTGATCTGAATGGCCGACCTGTTTTGATTGATGAGCTGCCGAGTAAGTTAGCTCAATTTCTAACGAACAAACCCGAGCAAAAAATTCTAGTGAGGCCTGCAACAGGCGTACCTTTACAACCTGTTGTGCATGTTTTAGATGCCGTAAAAGAGGCGGGCGGAACGAATGTTTCGTTAACGCGTTAGTCTCGAGCATAACGACAAGAATAATGAAATTTCCTAAACCACAAAAAAAAGCCCAGGTTATTGATCCTATTTTGCCCTTGATCAATGTCGTTTTTTTATTATTGATTTTTGTCATGATGATGTCCCGCGTCGAAAGCACTAATGATTATGAAGTATCGCCACCAGTGTCAACCAGCGAAGAGCCTGCTGGACAACGTGACAGCGTGTTGATTCTGACAGAAGATGGTCAAATCCAACTCAATAATCTTGCCTTGGATAGTCAGGCTTTGTTGCAATACGCAAGAGAACAAAAACAGAGTTTTCCTGATGAGATCGTCAAAATAAAAGCCGATGCTAATGTTGATGCGATGAAATTGATCGCTCTGATGGAAAACTTGCGAATCGGCGGTGTCAATAATCTCGTGTTGTTAACCGAGAAACGGAACTAAACACACCGTGCCGCAAGCCGTCATAAAAAGCATGCGTCCTTCAACAAAAAATCATCAACGTGCATGGATGTTGGTTATCACGCTTTCGCTGTTATTACATTTTTTTCTTGTTACTTGGTTTTCTTCCAGAACACCGAAGTTTCCTGATGTAAATCCGAATGAATTTAAAGTAGGACTGATGTCATCAGAAGGCACCGGCGATACATTACAAGCCAGCCTGCCGGATATAGTCGCGGTGGCTGATGTTGAAACGGAAGAATCCGGCATTGTTTCTCAACAAGAAATTGCGAAGGATCTTTCGCAAGAGCAGATCCTTGAAATTACGGAACAAGTTCCCATCGAGCAAACTTTGATCGAGAATGTTGAACTAGCAACGGTGGTGACGCCTGAGACCAGTTTTTTACCCGATGTTTCACCTCCCGCTCTACAAAATAAAAACGAAACACCCGATCAGAAACCAGAACAATCTCAACCGGTCGAAACCGTCGCTACGCTCATGCCTGCGATGGCTTCAACAGACATTGAGACTGTTGAAACGGTCGGTGTGTCTGCTGAGATTGAAGATGTCGCACCGAGTAATGACTTTTTTAAACCCGCTGAAGTTCTGAGTGCAGACGAGCCGCTATCGACACTACCGATAGAGCAGCTTTCTGCGGTTGCTGCACCCGAGGCTATTCTGGCGAATATTTCACCGGAATTAGCCAAGCATGATGTCGAGATTTTAGAAATTAAAGCACGTGATCTGATCATACAAAAAAGACCGGTGCCACCGAAGCCTAAACCTGTGGTGACCCAAGGAGAAAATGGGAATAGTTCTCTATCATCAGCACAAAGTCTATTGGCTAGATCGGGGCAACGATCTGTCGAATCTGCCAACTCACCATCGTCAGATCAATCAAAACTAACACCTTTAGCCATTCCAAAAGAGTATATGTTGGAATTAAAGTCGTGGTTAAATCTGTATAAAAAGTATCCACAACAAGCCTACCGATTAAAGCAGCAAGGTGTGGTTATTGTCAGTTTGAAAGTAGAAAAAACGGGCAAGATCATTTCTTCTGAGATCAAACGAAGCTCGGGACATAAATTGCTCGATCAAGAAGTTAATAACATGATCAAAAGGGCATCTAAAATACCCGCGCTCCCCGCCGATTTTCCGCGCGACACACTTGAACTACTCATTCCTATTCGTTTTAAGGTTAGATAAACCTAGAACACCATTCGTTATTAATTAACATGCAAAAAGATTAGTTTTACTTCAACTTTATGATGTAAACACTTGATTTTTTATTTTTCTTCTTAACTTATCAAGTTATTTGTTTGTAAGTGTTCGATCTTTCTGTTATACCTGAATTGTAAACAACTGTAAAAAAGAGGTGGTTTTTATAGCTTTGAATATTGTTTATAGAAACTACTTATTTACCAATAACTTTAGTTAGGGAAGGGGAATTTCATGACTATATTAAGACAAACCGCACTGTTGTTCATAATGCTTGGGCTATCAATCAGTGCAAACGGCTATGTTTTAGATTCAGCCACACTCGATCCAACTGAAATTAATGGATCTCTATCTGGCGGCTACAACATTTCAAATTTATCCGGCACATTCAGCGAAGACATTACTTTTAGTGTTGTCGGTGCTCCTGCTGTAGGGATTTCGGGGGTTGCAAATGTGATATCTATTCAATTTGCTGGATTTTTTGGCGTTGACAACTTATCAGCTAGCTTGAATGGCTCACCTCTATCAATTTCCGCTGTCTTTTCGTTTTTGAATGTTGGCGTATTAAATACCATTTTCACTAATGGTGATTACACATTAACGTTTGCAGGAACGGCATTTTCTAATGGTGCAGCTTTATCTGGTAATGTCGCGATTAACTCTGTGCCTGTTCCGGCAGCTTTTTGGTTGTTTGGAAGTGCACTCGTTGGGCTCTTTGGTTTTAGAATGCATAGAAAGACAAGCTAGCATGGTTTGAAATTGTTATTTAGAGCTTGATCTAAAACACTCGAGCATCCTTTAAGTATCATTAAAAGCCCCTTTATAAGGGCTTTTTTTATGGCTTATATTTTTATTTTCCTGTGGAAGGGGGAACTCATACAAGGTTGTCTTTGGAAGGGTGGCAGTAGCTAGCTAAAGCAATCACTCAAAATGCCGATAAGAAAGGTATCACCCATAATAATAATCGTGTACACAATGAAGGTACTTGTAGCAGAAGATACGAAGTCAAACCTGATGTTTCTAAAAGCATGCATTGAAAAAGCAGGCTTTGACGTCATAACGGCCAGTGATGGAATTGAGGCTATAGAACAATTTGACAAACACAACCCTGATCTTATTTTGCTTGATGTCATTATGCCTGGGCTTGATGGTATCGAAGCAGCAAAAAAAATAAGGGAACGAACGGTTGCGAATAAAGGTCATTGGGTTCCCATCATATTCATTAGCGCGATGGATAGTGATCACGATGTTGTTAGAGGCTTAGAAATTGGTGGTGATGATTATATTTGTAAACCGGTCAGCCAAGCCGTTCTAAATGCCAAGTTACACGCCATGCGTCGAATCTATGAGATACAACGAGAGTTGGATGCAGCTAATAAACAATTAAAATTGTTCGCAGAATATGATGTCCTCACGGGTTTAGCCAACCGACGTAAGTTCAATGACCAACTGGAACGAGAATGGAAACGCTCAGCTAGAACCGCAAAACCACTCTGTTTATGTATCTGTGATGTTGATTACTTTAAACAATACAATGATCATTATGGCCACCAAGGTGGTGATGATGCGCTCTGCGCTATTGCTGATTCACTATTCAAAACGATCCGTCGCCCTGGTGATCTTGTTACCCGTTATGGTGGGGAAGAGTTCGCTATTATCATGCCCGAAACCGATATTAATGGCGCTATGATTATTATTGAAAAAGCCAGAATTCATATTGAAGAACTCAACATCCTCCATGCGGGTTCTGCCATCTCAAAGTTTTTAACTGTTAGTGCTGGTATTTCATCGGCATTACCCCGTAGGGATGACCATGATCAAGGGATAAAAACAATGATTAGGCAGGCTGATGAAGCCCTATACACTGCTAAAGCGCAGGGTAGAAATTCTGTCGTCATTGAAGCTACATCTTTAGAAGTTACCGCAGGGTAAAATACCTTCGTACTTCCTAGTCACTTTCATTTCTTTGTACACTACCTAACTTGATTCTTTAAAGTTCCAAATTCAGCTCTAAAAATTGAACTTTCCTTTCTAGATTAAATCAGAGATGATACTAAATGTATTACTACCTGAAAGCATCTGATCAAGCTATTTAAACTAGTCGTAATTAACATAAGTTAACACGACGATCTAAGGGGAAAAAGTGAACACAGTAAATTATAAATCCTACTCTAGGATTTTAGTTATCATTGCGTGCTTTCTAACGCTAACATTTTCAACAGACAACCAAGTTCTAGCCGCAGATAAAACCACTGCAAAAACTCAGCAACCACCCGCAATGCCTGTCACTGTGGCTTTTCCTGAGAAGCGCACGATTACTGAGTGGAATGAATTTACTGGGCGTTTTGAGGCTTCACAACTGGTGGAAATTCGCTCGCGTGTTACAGGATACCTGCAAGAAATTCATTTCACCGATGGCCAATATATCGAAAAAGGTGATCCCTTATTCACGCTTGATCCTCGTCCATTTGAAGTCGTTATTGAAGCGGCAAAAGCAGAGCTTTATCGTGCGGAAACACAGTACTCCCTTGCAAAGCAAGAACTCAACCGTGCAAAACGACTGGTCGCAAAAAAAGCCATCTCTCAAGAACAAGTTGAAGAACGAAACTCCAGAGCAAGAACTTCGCAGGCCAGTATTGCTGCTGCCAAGGCAACCATACGTAGCGCCAAACTTGATCTTGAGTACTCAAAGATCACAGCCCCTATCTCTGGTCGAATTTCCAATCGTAAAGTTGATATTGGTAACTTGATCCAATTAGGTGGTGTTCAAACACTAACAACGATCGTTGCCCTGAATCCTGTCTATTTTAATTTTGACGTCTCTGAGAGTGGCTATTTAACCTATATTCGTAGAAATCCTTCTTCTGAAAAACAATCCGTGCTTGATGAAAACATTAAGGTCGAGGTTAAACTGCTCGATGAAAAAGATTTCGTTCATAAAGGCAAATTGAACTTCGTCGATACACAGCTTGATCAAGGAACGGGAACGATTAGAGTCCGTGCGATCTTTGCAGATAACGCCAATGGCTTGTTATTGCCCGGTGTGTTTGGACGCGCGCGCGTGGCATCCGGTGAACCCGCTCCCGTTTTACTTATTCCTGATCATGCCGTGTTTTCTGATATGGATAGCAAAATTGTCATGACCGTGAATGCTGAAGACCAAGTTGTTCCGAAGAAAGTAACACTAGGTCCTATTTATGAAGGCATGCGCATCGTACGGAGTGGTATTACAGAACAAGATCGTATCATCACAGAAGGTTTGTTAAGAGCCAGACCTGGCTCAAAAGTAGCTCCTCACGAAAAAACTGCTGAAAAAGCCGATAAAACCCAAGAGAAACAGCCGTGAGAATTGCTCACTTTTTTGTAAAACGCCCGATTTTTGCAGGCGTACTATCGATATTGATTGTCGTTATTGGTGCGATCTCATATTTAAACTTGCCGATCTCACAATACCCTGAAATAGCACCACCAAGCGTGAGTGTGACAGCTGTCTATCCAGGCGCGACTGCAGAGATCGCCGCTGATACTGTAGCTACGGCTCTTGAACAACAGATCAACGGTGTTGAAGGCATGCTGTATATGAAGTCTGAAAATACAGCTGATGGGCGGACTTCCTTGACTGTCACGTTTGAGCAGGGAACGGATATTGATCTTGCCCAAATTTTGGTCCAAAACAGAGTTGCACTCGCTGAGCCGTTTCTGCCACAAGAGGTTCAACGACAAGGCATTAATGTTAAGAAAAACTCGCCTGATCTGATGATGGTTATCCATATACTGTCACCGGATGCAAGCCGCGATAGCTTGTATGTATCTAACTATACTCGTACTCAAGTTATTGATCGGCTCGCTCGTATTCCCGGCGTCGGTGAAACGCGTATCGTAGCAGAACGTGCCTATGCTATGAGAGTCTGGATAGATCCTGATCGAGCATTTTCACTTGGCCTAACCGCAAGTGAAATCATCTCGGCCATACGGCGTAATAATGTCCAAATTGCAGCAGGCATCCTGAATCAAGCACCGATAGCGTCGAACGGTAGTTTTGAGTATACGGTTGCAACCCGTGGTCGATTGCTAGAGCCCAAAGAGTTCGCACAAACCATCGTTAAGCAAGGCGAGGGCGGCCGCGTCACTCGACTGCACGAAGTCGCTAGAGTTGAGCTTGCAGCTAAGAATTATACAACTAACGGTTATCTCGATGACGATCAAGCCTTACCGATCGTTATTTTTCAACGACCCGGTTCAAATGCCTTAGAAACAGCTAAGGCTTTGCGCGATGAGATGAAAGAAGTCTCAAAATCAATGCCACAAGGAATTGAATATAAGATTATTTATGATCCAACCCAATTTATAAAGGTTACTATCGACGAGATCTATAAAACCATCTTCGAAGCCATGTTTTTAGTGGTTCTCGTCATCATCGTCTTTTTACAAAGCTGGCGTGCTTCTTTAATCCCGATTATCGCTATTCCCGTTTCACTGATTGGTACATTTGCGATCATGTCCGCTTTGGGTTCATCGCTGAATAATTTGTCTCTGTTCGGCCTTGTTCTCGCCATCGGTATTGTGGTCGATGATGCGATCATCGTGGTTGAAAATATAGAACGTTACATACGCCTAGGTCTCACGCCGAAAGAAGCTGCCCATAAAACCGTAGATGAAGTCGGCGGTGCATTGATCGCGATGTCGCTCGTGCTGGTTGCTGTCTTCTTACCCACAGCATTCATCTCCGGTGTTTCAGGTGCGTTTTACAGCCAATTTGCATTAACAATAACAGCATCAACGCTGATCTCCTTAGTCGTCTCTCTCACCTTGTCACCAGCACTCGGCGCTTTACTACTCAAGCCACATGTTGCGCATGAAAAAAGGAGTCTACTCAAACGTATCCTGCATGCACCTGGCGATCTATTTAATCGTTTCTTTGACATGCTAGCGAATGGTTATGGTGCAATAACTCGCTTGTTCGTTCGACTCGCAGTGATCATGTTGATTATCTATGGCGGTTTGATCGCACTGACAGCCCACGAATTCCAAAAGGTTCCTACGGGCTTTATTCCAGAACTTGATCAAGGTTATTTGATAACGGTTGTCCAATTACCTCCTGGTGCAACATTGGAAAGAACGGATAAGGTCATCAAACAGGCATCAAAAATTCTACACACGGTCGAAGGGATAAAACATACTGTACAGTTTGCCGGTCTTGATGGTGGGACGTTTACGAATGCCTCAAATGCCGGCATCATCTTTACGCCACTGTTGCCTTTTGAAGAACGCCAGGCTCTGGGTTTACCTGCGAAGAAGATCTCTCAAAATGCACAACAAGCACTCGGCCAGATAGAAGAAGCCGTTGCTTTTATGATCATGCCACCCTCTGTGCGTGGTTTAGGTCTATCCGGTGGTTGGAAACTCTATCTACAAGATCAAAAGGGTATTGGTCTTGAAGCGCTGGAAAAGCTCAGCCAAGAACTTATCGCTCAAGCCAACCAACAACCTGAGCTTTCACGTGTTTATTCTTTCTTCAACACTAAAACACCCCGTATCTATGCCGATATAGATGAAACACGTGCCGAGATGTTAAATGTCTCATTTCAAAGTGTCATTGATACCTTAGAGATTTATTTAGGATCAAGATATGTTAATGATTTCAATTTCTTAGGAAGAACATACAATGTAGTTGCTCAAGTTGATGGTTCCTTCCGAGACGAGCCTGAAGACATCAATAACCTACGTGTTCGATCGACTAATGGCGACATGGTGCCCTTGGGTTCACTGGTGACTTTAGAAGACAAAACGGGCCCGATTCGTATCGCAAGATATAACAACTTCACTGGCATTGATATTTCAGGCAGCACAGCTCCAGGCTACGCCACAAGTCAAGCCTTGGCTTCTGTTGAATCATTAGCTGAGAAAATTCTACCTGATGGTGTGAAAATAGAATGGACAGAGCTTGCGCTGCAAGAAAAGCTCACGGATCCAAATTCTTCATTGATCGTCTTTGGGCTTGCTGTGTTGTTTATGTTTCTTTTACTCGCCGCACTCTATGAGAGTTGGGTATTACCATTCTCGATCATTCTCATCGTCCCAATGTGTCTCTTAGCGGCTGTGAGCGGCATTAGTATGCGTGGCATAGACAATAACATTCTTGTACAAGTTGGTTTTGTCGTTTTAATAGGCTTGGCCGCGAAGAATGCTATTTTGATCGTAGAGTTCGCAAAACAGGGGGAAGATTCGGGCCTGAAACGTATCGATGCAATTGTTGAAGCCGCACGTACACGATTGCGACCTATTCTGATGACCTCATTCGCCTTTATTCTAGGTGTGCTGCCACTCGTTATTGCCACAGGCCCAGGTTCTGAAATGCGTCAAGCATTGGGTACAACCGTGTTTTCAGGCATGATCGGCGTTACATTTTTCGGGCTAATTTTCACCCCTGTCTTTTACGTCTTCTGTTCTTGGGTTGCCAGCGTGTTTAGCTCATCTAAAACATCCGAAAACTAATGTTCACTTTATTATAAAATAATATATGAAACAATTGACTAGCACCGCTTTATTAAGCAAATTATTACCTGCAATGTTGGCTCTAAGTTTAGGTGCCTGTTCGACAGTAGGCCCTGAGTTTGCTGGTACGCCAGAGCTTCCCATCAAAGAAGATCAGCCATTCCCTCATGCTCTCCACAAAAATGCCGGACAGGAAAGCATCTATCAGCAACAAGAGCCTGCTAATGCATGGTGGCGTCAACTTAATGATGAAACATTAAATACACTCATCACAATAGCGATCGAAAAAAACACAGATTTGCGTGTTGCGCTAGCGAATATGACAGCAGCAAGAGCACTGCTCACCGAATCACAAACGGGCTTACAACCAAGCATCAATGCAACCGGATCTGTTGAAGCTTCAAGAAACTCTTATGTGCAAGGTGGGACAGCTGATCAAGCCTTAGATGATAATATAGTCACTTCAGCAGGCCTCGGTTTGAACTGGGAACTCGATGTTTTTGGTCGTATAAAAAGAGCCATAGAAGCTGCCGAAGCAAACATCGCCTACTCAGAAGCTTTGCATGATGACGTAAAGCGAATAGTCATCGCCGATATAGCACAAGCCTACGTTGACCTACGGGGTGCACAAGTCCGTCAGCAGGTGATTGAACGTAATATTAACAACCAAAAATCCACATTAGAACTAACAATGACTCTGTTGGAAGAAGGTTTGGTATCTGAACTCGATACGGTTCGAGCACGTGCTCAACTACGCGCCACCGAATCCTTACTACCAACTCAAATCAGCAATGAAGTCGTCGCAGAAAATATACTAGCCTTATTATGCGGAGCAGCGCCTGGACAGCTAGGAGTCGATCTAGATCAAAGCTCAGCACTACCTGTTTTACCAGAATTTTTACCTGTCGGTGATGCCAGTGAACTGATCCGGCGGCGTCCAGACATACGACAAGCTGAGCACATGTTAGCTGGCTTGACTGCAAAAGTAGGGGTTGTCACTGCCGATCTATTTCCAACCATCAGCTTCGGAGCAGGGCTAGGCCTAAGTGCAGAAAACCCCGGTGACCTCGGCAAAACTGGCGCGTTTAATTACTCAATAGGCCCCGGCATCACATGGAACCTTTTCAACCGCGAAGCTACCCGCGCTAGAATTAGACAAGCCGAAGCCAATGTCGATGCTCAACTAGCTAGATATGATGGCGTTGTACTAAAAGCCCTCACAGAAGTTGATTCCGCTCTTATTAACCACATAGAAGAACACAACAAAAATATTGCTTTACAAGAAACAACCATCGCCAGCCGTGAAGCTGTAGAGCTGGTCAGAATTCGTTACAACGCCGGCGCAGAATCATTCCTCGGTGTGCTCGATGCCGAACGAACCTTGTTGGGCGCAGAACAACAACTGACGTCTTCTGATATTGAATTAGCGCAGGGTTTAGTGCGGGTCTATCGTGCGCTTGGTGGTGGTTGGGACTAACATTTATTACTTTGTATAGATCGGTGACAAGGTAAAGAAGGAAGCAGATGAATAAATTATTAAAATACTTGAGCTACTTTCTAATTTTAACCGTCATTTGGATAGTGGCTTTAAAAATTACCTTTCCGTTACCTGATATATCAAAACGAATAGACAGCCTAGCACTTGCCAGTGACCCTAGCACAACGCTTGGCAAAATATTTTCTGATGCTCATACTCACCACCCTAATAAAACAGGGGTTCTTCCTCTTATAAGTGGTAATGATGCACTTGGCAGCCGTTTGATCTTAGCGAAACAAGCCCAGAAAAGTATCGATATTCAATATTACATTTGGCATGACGATCTTTCCGGGAACCTTCTTTTAAAAGCACTATATGATGCATCGCTACGCGGCGTAAAAATCAGGCTATTGCTAGATGACAATGGCATACATGGATTAGATAATATTCTCACATCATTAAATGCCCTCGATAATTTTGAAATTCGAATTTTTAACCCTTCGATGATTAGGAGTCCTAAAATACTCGGTTATAGTTTTGATTTTTTGCGAATGAATCGTAGGATGCATAATAAGTCTTTTATTGTTGATGGAGCGGTCGCCATTATAGGAGGACGAAATGTTGGGGATGAGTATTTCCAAGTTGGTGAGAAATCATTTTTTATTGATTTAGATGTTATTGGTGTGGGGAAAATAGTACCAAAAACAGCATCAGCTTTTGACGAATATTGGAATAGTCAATCCGCCTATGAAATAGAATCATTTATTACAACCATCGGAAACTTAAAAACTTTTCTTAGCAACACATCAAAAGCTAATTCAAGTCCAGGTAACACAGCATTAAGCAAATCAATTAATACCAGTGCTGAACGCTTAATAGCTAAAAAGATGTCATTGGAGTGGACTGACGTTGAGCTTGTGTTTGATAACCCTCTCAAAGGTTTAGGGAAAGTCCAAGAAGATCAGCTATTAATTGAACAAATGATGAGTATGATTGGTGAAGTTAAACACAAAATTGATTTGGTCTCAGCATACTTTATACCAGGAAAGAAGGGGAGTTCTTACTTTTCTAAGCTCGCTAATGATAGTAAAAAAATTCGTATCCTAACCAATGCAATGGCAACAACAGATGTATTAATGGTGCATGCTGGTTATTCAAAATATAGGCGTGAGCTACTAAGTTCTGGCGTGGATTTATACGAATTAAAATTGAACAATGTTATTGAAAAAAAGAAAAACGATTTTTTAAGCGGATCAAATGCCAGCCTTCATGCAAAAACTTTTGCTATAGATAACAATCGAATATTTATAGGATCGTTCAACTTTGATCCTCGCTCGGTTTTTTTGAATTGTGAAATGGGCTTTCTGATCCATAGCTCAAAATTAGCTCTACAACTTAGTGCTGCCTTCGATAAACCAATAAAAGCGAATTCTTATCAGCCTAAATTAACCCCGGGTGGTAAAATGATTTGGAATGAAATTAAAGAAGGTGATGAGTTAATCACTTATCAAGAAGAACCTGAAGCAAGCTGGTTTCAACAAATTTCAATGGTAATCATCGGGTTGTTACCAGTAGAGTGGTTGCTTTAGGACAAATGAGAACCATCAACCTCCGAAATAACCGTGTTTTGTGAAGAACCCACTAGGAACTCACAAAGGATTGCCTTTAACTACCTGATTTGTTCATTGTCGACACTATTACGGCATATTGAATAAATAGATTTATTCCTGGGATATCCTATTTTTTCAACTCATGAATTCATACAATGTTCAAACAAATAAACTAGTCTAAAGACGCCTTAACCCAATCAACAACACTCGCTAATGCTTCGTCGAGTTTAGAAGGATCGTTACCGCCGGCTTGCGCCATGTCTGGACGACCACCGCCTTTGCCATCAACCTGCTGGGCGACGTGATTGATCATCTTGCCTGCTTGTACACGATCAGTGCTGTCTTTGGTTACACCAGCGACCAGTTTAACCTTATCGCCTTCAACCGAGGCCAAGACAATCGCGGCCGAGCCGAGTTTGTTTTTCAGCTGATCCATCGTCTCACGTAATGTGTTGACGTCTGCACCTTCCAGTTTCGCCGCGAGGATTTTTATGCCGGCAACATCGACAGCATCAGCAGTCAGATCAGAACCTGTCTGGCTGGCCATTTTGCCTTTTAACGCTTGAATTTCTTTCTCTTGCTGCCGATTTTTCTGTAATAACTGTTCTAGCTTATCTTCTATATTTGTTGGTGTTGCTTTGAGAATATGCGTTAGGCGTGTGAAGTTCTTTTCAGTTTCACCGATGTAATCTAGCGCTGCTTTACCTGTCAATGCTTCAATACGACGTACGCCGGATGCTATGCCTGTTTCAGAGGTGATTTTGAATAAGCCAATATCACCCGTGCGCTTTACATGCGTACCACCGCAAAGCTCGATAGAAAACTCACCCATGTTTAACACGCGCACTTCATCCGTGTATTTTTCACCGAATAGCGCCATCGCACCGGATTTTTGTGCTTTTTCCATCGACATCACATTCGTTTCTACCGCTAGATTTGCACAGACTTGTTCATTCACTAGGCCCTGAATCTCTATCCGTTGATCCGTCGTAACGCCTTCCGAGTGAGAGAAATCAAAACGTAGCCGTTCAGCCGAAACTAAGGAGCCTTTTTGCAAAACATGCTCGCCCAAAACCTTACGTAGCACGGCATGCAACAAATGTGTTGCTGAGTGATTCTGCTCGGTGGATTGACGTGTCGCTGCGTCGACATTGGCTTGTAACGTGTCGCCTTGCTTGATGCTACCAATTTTTAATGTTCCAAAATGTAGGTGCACATCATTGTGCTTTTTAGTGTCTTCTACAGCAAAGCTGCCATCAGAGCCGAGTAGGGTGCCTGTATCGCCCGCTTGGCCACCTGACTCTGCGTAGAAAGGTGATTGATCAGTGATGATGACTGCGGTTTGTCCTGTGCTAACCTCAGCAACTTCTTTGCTCTCTACAAACAGTCCAGTAACCTTGATCTGATTGCTTAAACCATCGTAACCCGTAAATATGAAGTTACGATTTTCTGTATCCATCGCAGCTGTCAAATCCGCACCACCCGCAGCTTTATTTGCAAAATTTGATGCACCAGAAGCCAACTCTTTTTGCTTCGCCATCGCCGCATCAAAACCAGCCATGTCCAACACTAGACTTTTTTCACGGGCAATATCCGCAGTCAAATCAACAGGGAATCCGAAGGTGTCATAAAGCTTGAAAATCACGTCACCGGGAATGTTTTTATCTTTTATGTTTGTTAAGGATTGCTCAAGAATTTTTAAACCTTGAGTCAGCGTTTCTTTGAAACGTTCCTCTTCTTTCTTCAGAACCTTTTCGACATTCGCTTGTGCTTTAACTAGCTCAGGAAACGCTGTTCCCATTTCATCAACCAATGGTTGTACGAGCTTATAAAAGAACGCGCCGTCCATGCCGATCTTGTTACCATGTCGAACAGCGCGACGAATAATTCTGCGCAATACGTAACCACGACCTTCGTTTGAAGGTACGACACCATCGGTAATAATAAAGGCGCAGGAGCGAATGTGATCAGCGACCACACGTTGTGACATCAACTCATGCTCGGGTGCACAGTTAGCAAGTTTACAAATTGGCTTAATGAGGTTTTGGAACAAGTCAATTTCATAGTTGTTATGAAGATGCTGCATGACTGCTGCGATGCGTTCCAAGCCCATGCCTGTATCAACTGAAGGTTTGGGTAATGGATTTAAGTTACCGTCTTCATCACGATCAAACTGGGTAAAAACGAGGTTCCAAATTTCGATATAACGATCACCGTCTTCCTCTGGCGTTCCAGGAGGTCCGCCCGCAACATCTTCGCCGTGATCATAAAAAATCTCAGTACAAGGTCCGCATGGTCCGGTTGGCCCCATGCTCCAAAAATTATCTTTTTCGCCACAACGTGACATACGTTTTGGATCAAAGCCAATATCTTTTTGCCAGATCTCAGCCGCTTCATCATCTTCTGTATAAACAGTGACCCAAAGTTTTTCTTCGGGCAACCCTAAAGTTTTAGTAAGAAAATCCCAAGCGAATTTGATAGCTTCATGTTTGAAATAATCACCGAAACTAAAGTTGCCAAGCATTTCAAAAAAAGTGTGATGCCTTGCAGTGTAGCCAACGTTTTCTAGATCATTATGCTTACCACCAGCACGCACGCAACGCTGGCTAGAAACGGCTCGGCTATAAGAACGTTTATCTTTACCAGTAAACACATCTTTAAACTGCACCATGCCTGCATTAGTGAACAATAGAGTGGCATCGTTATGTGGAACCAGAGGACTACTGGCAATAACTTCATGCCCTTGTTGATTGAAATAATCCAGAAAAGCTTGGCGGATTTCTGCGGTACTAGTGGGAAGGTTCGAAGTTGTTTTAGTCATTATAATTCATCGTTATAGCTAGTATGTTGGCTGGTTTCCTGACGAATTTGTTCGTTGGTAAAGCCTCTATATTGTAAAAAACGCGCTTGTTTTGCGCGTAGTTGGTAATCTTTGGGTAGTTGTCTACCGAATTTTTTTTCTCGAACTTGAGTGATCATTTCTCGCCAGATGGGATCATGCGTATCGACGTATTCTTCTTGCAAGATCGCGCTAACACCACGTTCCTGTAATTCGTTGAGAATTCTAATTGGCCCTTGGCCTTTCTTACGACGCATATTGACAAAGGCTTCGGTAAAACGTTCGTCACTTTGTAGATCTTGTGATGTCAGGCGATCAACCACTTGTTCGGCGATATCGGCTTCGATCTCTTTTGCTTGTAACTTTGAGATCAACTCTTTACGCGTATGCTCGCGACGGGCTAAGAGGTTCATAGCCTTGTAGCGAGCATTTGCGATTTCATCAGTCAAACTTGAAACCTAACCGTTCAGCCTAAGCTTCGAGTTCTTCTGTATCAGCGTCATCATCGGCGACTTTCTCGCTAGGCTTTGGCAGCAGTTTTTCTCTGATAGCAACTTCAATCTTTTCAGCGGTTTCTGGGTTTTCTTTTAAGTAATTCCGAACATTTTCTTTACCTTGGCCAATGCGATCACCACCATAGCTATACCACGATCCCGCTTTATCGATAAGTTCACATTTTACACCAAGGTCGATAATTTCACTTTCGCGTGAAACACCTTCGCCATAAAGGATATCGAAGTAAGCTTCTTTGAATGGCGGAGCAACTTTATTCTTAACCACTTTAACGCGTGTTTCATTACCGACAATCTCATCTTGTTTCTTGATCGCACCGATACGACGAATATCCAAACGTACTGATGAATAGAATTTAAGTGCATTACCACCTGTCGTCGTTTCAGGGCTGCCGAACATAACACCGATTTTCATACGAATTTGGTTGATGAAGATAACCAGCGTATTTGAACGTTTAATATTACCCGTTAACTTACGCAGGGCTTGAGACATTAGGCGTGCTTGCAGACCAACATGATGATCACCCATATCGCCTTCGATTTCAGCTTTCGGTGTTAATGCTGCGACCGAGTCAATAACCACAATTCCTACCGCGCTAGAGCGAACGAGCATGTCAGTGATTTCTAACGCTTGCTCACCAGTGTCTGGCTGTGAAACTAACAGATCACTAATATTAACGCCGATTTTTTCTGCATAAACGGGATCCATCGCATGCTCAGCATCAACGAAAGCAGCTGTACCACCTGCTTTTTGAATCTCTGCAACTGCATGTAATGCCAATGTTGTTTTACCTGATGATTCAGGACCGTAGATTTCAACGACACGACCGCGTGGTAAACCGCCAACACCCAAGGCAATATCGAGTGCTAATGAACCACTAGAAATAGCTTCTACATTGATGGATTGGCCATCTCCAAGGCGCATAACAGAACCTTTACCGAATTGTTTTTCAATCTGGCTAAGTGCTGCGTTAAGGGCCTTTTCTTTTTGATCATCCATCAATTATTTCTCCAAATTAGGTCAGTACAAATTAGTCGCGCATTATCCCACAAAATCCCATGTCTGAATAACCCTGTATTCGCTCTCTCCTGACACGACGATAGATTCAACGAGAGAGAAACCTCTGACCAACCAAGGAATATGTTTAAAGCTTAGGTGGTTGATCGGTTTTTTAACGCCGCGCATTAAGGTGATATGTAATTGAAAATCTGTTTGCTCCGCTGAGTAGCCAAAAGGCTCAAGTATCTCATTCAACTTACTCACTAACACATTGAGTTGTTCAGGAATATTACTCGATCCCATACAGGTTAACTCTGAGGTTTTCCACCATTCACGCGAGTCTAATTTTAGATCAAAAGGTGCTATGTTTATTTGTTTCGCCGCCTGTTCTAAAGCCTCAATCTGATCAACAGGCACTTCCCCAAGAAAAACTAACGTCGCATGGAAATTGCTGGCTTTAACTTTCTGTCCGCCAGCCGGTATTTGTGCTGCTATCTTGGCAATTTGTTGGCGGACAAGATCATCCGGCATAAGTGCAAAAAATAATCTGGACATATTATTTACTGAGTTCCAATAAACCTTCCAAGGCAGTCACGACGGCTTGTTCTCGGACCTTCGCTCGATCGCCCTTGAAAAGATGTTGCCTGCTGACAATAGAATCCTGATCGGCCCAAGCAAACCAAACCGTACCGACAGGCTTGCCGTGAGTTTCATCATCGGAACCACCGGGGCCAGCAATGCCTGTAATCGCTACACTTAGATCAGCATGACTGTTGTTCAAAGCGCCAACCACCATTTCACGTGCAGTCTCTTCACTAACAGCTCCAAATTGATCGAGGGTGCTTAGTTTGACCCCAAGCATTTCATGCTTAGCAATGTTGGAGTAGGTCACAAAACCTCGATCGAACCAAGCAGAACTCCCCGGGATCGCTGTGATCGCTTCAGAAACCCAGCCTCCAGTGCAAGATTCAGCTGTTACGATCATGATTTTTTGAGGTTTTAGCTGGTCAGCTAACAGGGTTGATTTCTGTTTAATGATTGTCGTCATTTATACGGATATGTTTATGCGTTATTATGGAGAAAGAATCATTGGTAAAACATCATACCAATAAAACAACCAAGTCATACATTCACAAGTTGTAAAAAATACATGATAGATACAAATACAAACGACCATTACGAAGACGACGAAGAGTTCGTCATAAGCAAATCGCAGATCAAGCGAGAGATGAATGCACTTCAAGATCTAGGTAAGGCATTAGTTAAACTTACGCCGAACCAATTGAAGAAAATGCCCATTACAGAAGATCTGCTTGTCAGCGTGACCGAAGCTAAAAAATACAAAATGAAAGCTTTGAAACGACAACTTCAACGAATTGGCGTTTTGATGCGCACGGAAGATGCTGAAGCAATCCAAAAAGCATTAGATAGATTGCATAAGCCGGAAAAACAACAGGTCAAAAAACTCCACAAGATTGAAAAGTGGCGGGATGACTTGGTTGCTGGTGAAGCGAGTGTGCTGGATGACATTGTTGAACAATTCCCAGAGCTTGATCATCAATACGTGAATCAAATGATTCGTAATGCGAAAAAAGAAAAGGCAAGTAACAAGTCTCCTAAATCTGCTCGGGCATTGTTTCAGTATCTAGAAGGCTTGAACCGTTAAGCATGTCGCGTAAGAAAAAGTGGCTGTTATTCTTTATCTTATTATTTTCAGGCCCCATGTATGCGGCTTTTTCCGGTGCTGTTTCTTACAGTAAAGATTGGCGTACAGCTGATCGAAACAGCACAGCGATAGCGCCATTAGCAGCTGAACATCCTGACGCAATCATTCAGGTTTACTCTGCTCGAGCGTTTAACTGGCGTGGTATCTTCGGCGTACACACCTGGATTTCGACTAAAGAAAAGAACGCCAAACAGTACAAAGTACATCAAGTTGTTGGCTGGAATTTATCCCGAAATGTATCTGTCGTCGTCTCTAAATCTGATCAGCCGGATCGATCTTGGTATGGACATGAACCTGTCATTATTGCCGACATTCGTGGCACGCCCGCTGAGCAGCTTATTCCCAAGATCCAAATCGCCGTTAATCGCTATCCATATGACTTTACTTATCATGTCTGGCCAGGCCCTAATAGTAATACCTTTACAGCTTTTGTCGCGCGTGAAGTGCCTGAATTAAACCTTCAATTACCGTCCACTGCAATAGGTAAGGATTTCTTACCGAATAATAGTTTAATTGAACAGACGCCCAGTGGAACGGGTTATCAAATATCTTTGCTCGGAGTTGTTGGTGTCGCTGCAGCCAAAATAGAAGGCCTAGAACTGAATATTTTAGGACTTAACTTTGGTGTCGATTTTGATCAGAAAGCGATTATTTTACCGGGGTTAGATCGCGTCGGAGGCTGATGTTTTTATGCCTATCATCTCCAAAGCAAACACTCTATTAATTTAATCCTCTGAGTGGATCCGAGCACTGGCTTTTTTCTCTTTACGTTCAGCCAGTGATACACCCAGATGGTCTTCATTACGCAGCTTAGATAACTGTATTTGTTTTTGACGTTCTGCGAAACGTTCTCTGCGTTCTTCGCTCATGTTGTCATAACAGAGTGGGCAGGAGATACCTTCTTGATACTTTTCCGATGCACGTTGCTCTTCAGACAAAGGCCAACGGCAGGCGAAACATTGTTCATACCTGCCTTCTTCAAGGTTGTGATCAACAGACACACGGCCATCAAAGACGAAACATTCACCTTCCCAGAGACTTTCTTCCTGAGGAACGTCTTCTAAGTATTTGAGCACGCCACCATTTAAATGAAAAACTTCTTCAAAACCTTGGCTAAGTAAATAGTTGGTGGATTTTTCACAACGGATACCACCCGTGCAAAACATGGCAATCTTTTTATGTTTCGTCGGATCGAGATTTTCTTTGACATAGTCAGGAAACTCTCGAAACGTTTCTGTTTCAGGAGAGATAGCATTTTTGAAGGTTCCAATACCGATCTCATAATCATTACGTGTATCGATCAAAACCACATCCGGATCGGAAATCAGTGCATTCCAATCTTTAGGATCAACACGTTGACCATTAAGCGTTGTCGGATCAGTGCCCGGAACACCCATCGTGACGATTTCTTTTTTCAGCTTTACCTTAGTTCGTAAAAATGGCATTTCATCAACGAGTGATTCTTTATAGGACAAACCCGCAAAACGATCATCCGCAAGTAGATGCTTCATCAAGCTATCGACGCCCTTGCGATCACCCGCTACTGTGCCGTTGATACCTTCTTCTGCAAGCAATAGCGTGCCTTTCACACCTTGCGCGACCATATAATCATGTAATGGCTCTCGTAATGACTCAAAGTCAGCTAGAACAACAAACTTATACAGAGCGGCAACAACAATATGTGGGGACGGGTCTTTCTGGACGTTCATTTTTATTTCCAATTTCAATCAATAAGCGATAAATAAGGCTAATGGTTATTATCTGATATAAAATGCGCCGATGGAACAACTAAATGTATTTGGAGAAGCGCTTGAACCGTGTTCGACAGACCCTTTAACGGGGTTTACTCGTAATGGTTGCTGTGAAACTGGCCCTGCAGATTTGGGTTCGCATACCGTTTGTATTCAAGCGTCACAAGCATTTTTAGAATTCAGTCGCTTTCGAGGTAATGATCTAAGTACGCCTATGCCTGACTATGGCTTTCCTGGCTTAAAACCAGATGACAGCTGGTGTTTGTGTGCCCGACGTTGGCAAGAAGCATTTGAATTGCAAATGGCTCCTCCTGTATATTTGCGCTCAACAAACCAGAAATCGCTAGAACTTGTATCATTGGAAGACCTTAAAAAACACGCGCTCGATCTTGAATAATACGATCAGAAATAGTCGTTCCTAAACAATAATTGTTCCTAAACTAAACAACTCATCGTTAAGATTAATTAACTAAATTTACCTAAGGAGTAAACATGTCTGAAATAACAACCGAATCAGGGCTTAAATACGAAGATCTCACCGTAGGTGAGGGTGCTACCGCTGCAGCAGGACAGAAAGTCGTTGTACATTACACAGGAACACTGGAAGACGGTACAAAATTTGATTCAAGTAAAGATCGCGATATGCCGTTTGAATTCAACCTTGGCGCGGGTCAAGTGATTAAAGGTTGGGATGAAGGCGTTGCAGGCATGAACATCGGCGGCTCACGCAAATTAACGATCCCCTCCGATCTCGGTTACGGCGCACAAGGTGCTGGCGGCGTTATTCCACCCAATGCAACTTTGATCTTTGAAGTTGAATTATTGGATTTGAAATAAACGATTGAACAGTCGAACACCGGAAGTTCAGCGTTGACTGACATCATTCTAACAACACTTAACGCACGCTACATGCACTCCGCATTTGGCCTGCGTTATTTGTTCGCCAACATGCGCGAATATCAAGATCGATCTGAAATAGTCGAGTTCACTATCCACGATCGACCGATGGATATTGTTGAAAGCCTGCTCGATAAAAACCCTAAAATTGTTAGCTTTGGGGTTTATATTTGGAATGTGAATGAACTGACAGACGTTCTCGCTTTGCTCAGAGTCATCGCACCCGATCTGATTATAGTATTAGGCGGCCCAGAAGTGAGCCACCCACCCGATCTTCCATCACTGGTTACCTATGCTGACTATATAATCACAGGGCCAGGTGAAATCACTTTGCCGCAGATTTGTGCTGAACTTTTAAATAACCAAAGACCGTCAGAAAAAATAATAAAAGGTGAAATGGCGGATCTAACGTCATTGGAATTACCTTATCAATATTACACCGAAGACGATATTCGTAATCGAATGATTTATGTTGAGGCTTCTCGTGGTTGTCCATTTAAATGCGAGTTTTGCTTATCTTCATTAGACAAAACCGCGAAGCCATTTGAGCTGAGCTGCTTTCTCAACGAAATGGATAAACTCTTTCAACGAGGCGCACGCAATTTTAAATTTATTGATCGAACTTTTAATTTAAAAGTCAGTAGTTCAGTTGCTATTTTAGAGTTCTTTCTAGAACGAATGACGGATGATCTATACCTACACTTTGAGGTTATTCCAGACAACTTGCCCGACAAACTAAAAGAAACGCTAAAACGTTTTCCACCAAACTCATTGCAATTTGAGATCGGAATTCAAACCTTTGATCCAGAGATTCAAAGCTTGATCAGCCGCAAACAAAATAATGAAAAAAGTGGTGAGAATTTACGCTGGTTACGAGAAAATACAGGTGCCCATTTACACGTCGATCTGATCTTTGGTCTGCCTTCCGATAGGCTAGAAAATTTCGGTGATAGTTTTGACCAACTTATTGCGCTGAAACCACAAGAAATTCAGTTGGGCATTTTAAAACGTCTACGTGGCGCGCCGATTAATCGACACACGGACAAGTATCAACTCAAATACAATCCGAGAGCGCCATACAATATTCTGAGCACACGCGATATTGATTTCCTGACCATGCAAAGAATGAATCGGTTTGCACGCTTCTGGGACATGATCGGTAACTCGGGGCGCTTCCCAAACACGCTGCCCATTATTCTTGCTGACAAACCTTTCGAACGTTTTTACCAACTCAGCGATGACTTATATAACAGCGCCAACAGTACCTGGAAAATTTCGCTAAAAAGGCTGTATAAATTACTTTATACACAACTTACAGAGTCTTTTAACATTGCCCCCGAAATTATACGTCAGGCATTACAAGAAGATTTTGAGCGATCAGGACAAAAAGACACGCTTGATTTTATCCAACCCAGCCTAAAGTCCGTAAGCAAAACAGGCGTCGCGAATAAACGACAACGTAACCACCAACGATAGATGCTTGTAAGTGCTTTATATTTAAGCGATTATTTACAACTTAACTTTCATTAAAATTAAACTTATGACCGAATTAAACATGCAAGAGCAAGCAGCTATTCAAACGACAAAGAAAGGCTTCGGCTGTTTACAAGTCGCTCTAATCTTATTCGTAGGCATCATCCTCGCGGTCGTCATCACTTTTTTTGCGATTAAATATTTTACACAGAATGAGTTTAAACCCGTCAGTTTAAACGCAAAGGAAACGCTCGTTTTAGAAAAAAAACTGCATCGGCTCGAGTCTTTGGATATAGCAGATAAAGACATTGAGAATATTGATCTTGAAATCCGTGATGCAGATTCATTAACCCCAGAAGCTTATAGTGAAGAGGGTGTTAGTCGCTCCGTGTTTTTTACCGAAAGAGAGCTGAACTCCATGCTCACATCAAATGATGAAATGGCAAAAAGCATCGCGATTGATCTAGCTGACGATCTGGTTAGCGCAAAATTTCTGATGCCCATCCCGGAAGACTTTCCGCTATTCGGCGGCAAGACCTTACGCGGTAGAGCAGGCTTAAAAATGGCCTTTCAAGAAGGCCGCCCCATCGTAATATTAAAAGGCGTCAGTGTTATGGGCGTGCCGATCCCCAATGCATGGCTCGGTGGCTTAAAAAATGTCGATCTAGTTGAAGAGTTTGGTGATGGTGAAGGTTTCTGGAAAAGCTTTGCGGTTGGCGTTGAATATATTGAAGTTAGGGAAGGGCAGTTGAATTTAAAGCTAAAAGAATAAAGCAGATAGAGGTTTTAACACCTCTATCTTGCTCTCGCTTAGTTTAGACCTACCAAAAGATCGGAACCAAATACTTCATACTGAATTTTTTCAGCAGGAACACCTTTTTCTTGTAGGTATTTTCGTTGCTGGCGCATAAAGGCTACGGGTCCGCAAAGATAGTATTTTGCAGACTCAATATCATCGGTCACTTTCGTTTGCGATAGATCCATATACCCCTGAAAGTTATTACCTTCATCCGCACATTCTGCTTCCTGATAAAAGTAGCCATGCTGGCAATCTTTCAACATCGGTAAGGTTAAATTTACGTCAGATGCGAGTGCAACATGTTTAGCGCTCTGTGCCGCATGATAAAAATGTATCGATTTCTCGGGACTCTTTTCGGCCAAACTCTTAAGCATACTCACCATCGGTGTTATCCCTACACCCGCACTAAGCATGACCACTGCTTCATCATCATGACTCAAGATAAAGTCTCCATAAGGGTAACTGCCGCGTAATAAATCCCCTTCCTTTAAATTATGTATACGGTTAGAGAGGTAACCAGACGGTGCTTCTACAGGCTCTGTTTTTGCCTCTTCTTTTTTTACCGTGATACGCCACATATCTTGATCGGGTGTGTCCGATAAACTGTATTGTCTAATTTGAGTGAAACCATTTTCTTCCATAGCAACACTGATGTATTGACCTGCATGAAAATTAGGTAGCTTAAGACCATCTACACGGGACAAATAAAGTGAGTTAGTTTGATCGGTTTCTTTGACAACTTTGATGACTTTCAAGCCTAGCCAGTGACCATCATCTAACTCTTTTTGCGCGTAAAGTGTTGCTTCTCTTGCAACCAAATCACAAGCTAACAACCAGTAAACCTCATCCCAAGCGGCCATAATGTCATCTGTAGCAGCTTCACCTAATACTTTTTTGATAGCAGACATTAGGTGCCTACCAACAACCGTGTATTGCGCTGGCTTAATACCGAGGCTAGCATGTTTGTGAGCTATCCTATTTAGTACCGGCTCTAATACCGCTGGCTTATTGATGTTGGCTGCATATGCATACACAGCACTTGCCAACGCTTGTTGTTGTTCACCATTTGCCTGACTACTCATATTAAATAAATTTTTCAACTCTGGGTGAGCCGTTAATAAGTTGCTATAAAATGTACTCGTAATAGCAAGCCCATTTTCACGAACGACTTCTACTGTTGCTTCAACTATATCTAATGATTTCTGCGATATCATGATTCATCCTTTATATATACATTTAAAATACTACTTTATAGGCAAAAAAATCAGCCTGCTTTCCAATGACGATGCATTTGCATCAAAATTTTTGAAGTTGGATCTTGAACAATATCTGCAAGCGTATATTGATCCAAATACTTGTAGAATGACTCCATTGCCTGATTAATAATTCCTTGCAGACAACAATGACCATCTAAAATACATTCTGCTTTCTCACAATCAATTAACGTTTGATCAACTTCTAACGCACGTATCAATGTACCTAGTTTCAATCGATTTGGAGCAATGGAAAGACTCAAGCCTCCATTTCGTCCTCTTACTGAATGAATCCAACCTAAATTAACCATCTGATTAACAACCTTGTTGACATGATTGTAAGACAGAGAAAACTGCTCAGCTAATTCACCAACAGTAACCAATGAATCACGATTATGTTGGGTCAGATACATAAGGCCCCGCATACCTATATCAGTATATTGTGTAAGGTGCATTATATTTTCCATTTAGCCAAGGTTGATTGATCAATCTATCAAATATACATTTGTTATGCAAGTTTAATTGAGCTGTGAAATTTAATTTATATGCCATACCGTGAACTCATATAAATAAAATTATTAATGATATGCATAACCTAACCATCACTAGATATCCTGAATATCTAGTGAGACTAACTTCTGAGTTTAGTCATGGTTTACCTAATCAGTAGGGAATGGAATGTTTCAAAAAAAATGAAGAGTTTAACCACCAGATATAGCAGGGATCACATCGATTTGATCATTCGATTGGACTGGTTTTTCTAAGTCGTTAGCGTTTAATTTTTGATCTTTATGGAAAACCAGCAATGCAGGATTGATCTGGTCGTTATCTGACCAGATCAGTTTTTTAAACGTAGGATATTGATCGCCAACTTGATGTAGACTTTCGCGGACAGTGGCAGCTTCAACGTCAATCTCCCCACGGCTACCAATCCGTTCAGAAAGGGGGGCGGATAAACGAACAGTTACTTTGACTTTCTTGCTCAAAGTTCAGCAATTTCCTGATCAAATTTAGCCCACACTTTTTCGCTTAATTCTGCGAAGAATTCACGCGTAATAAAGGGTTCGATCTTTAAAGCTGGGTTTGGTTTATCAAAAATTTCGCCGGGCAGGGTGTACTCTTCTTTTGTATAACCCTGTTTTTGTTCTAACCACAGTGCATAAATAAAAGATTGCCTAACCGCACCCATCAATTGCTGTTCAGTGATATCGATATCAGCACCAGATTTCAGCGCGTTTAAAGCACCCTCTATATCAAGCATGGCAAATTTACACACGCCGAGTAGATCGTCTCGAACAAAGTATAAACCACGTCCTGTAATCGCTTCAGCCCAATAATCGACTGATGCATCTTTTTCCATCGCGTAGAGCATATAGGTCGCCATCGTCATATGACCACCAGCAATCGCCCATGCGTAACCAGGGTTTGTATCGCCTAAATAAGCGGGTAACTCTAAACCTTTTACATGCATCGCATAATCAGGCTCGCCAACCTTCTTTGATAAGCGCATCGAGCCTCGTCCAACGTCAGCTGCTTGACCACGTCCTGTTTGCTCGATTAGCTCTATAATTTTTTCAAAATCACCAAACGTTGCACCGTTACACAATGGCTTTTCAGGATGACGTTCGTTGTAATCCAAGACATAAGAAATCGTCACGCCAAGTGAGATAGAGTCCATGCCCATCTTGTCGCACATAGCGACCAGATCAGTAGCTTGCTTTGGATCATGTACGCCTAGATTCGTTGATAATAGATTCAGAGGCTCGTAATCAAATTTAGCTAAAAATTTACCCCGCGTTCCATCTTCGTTTTTCTCGTAGATATTTTTATGACAAGCGATCGCGCACTTAAAGCAGTTTTCGGCTTTAACGGCAAATTCATTCTCAACAGCTTCGCGGAATAAGAGCTCAGGCTTTCCTTCCCCTTTCGGACGGAAGTTATTTTCAGGAACGAAGTGATATTGTTCGAGAGAAACATAGTTTGCCCATGTGCCACCTAAGCCTCCTTTTTTTGCTTCGCGAAATTTGCGCGAACCTGGGCCAGTTAAGATTTTTTTATTGATGTCGCGTATTTCGACAGAAGGTTTGATTTTCACATCGGTCGATTGAGCTATGATTCCGATCAGGTTTTTAGAGCCCATAACGGAGCCCATTCCACCACGACCTGCCCAGCGGCTCTTATCATCGCCCGATTTCAGCTGGTTTTCTGTGCTTAACGCAACACCGCCCATGTAACAGTTTTCATAATTCTCGCCAGAAGGCCCGATCATGGCGAAATGTGCACCTTTATATTGCTCATGCATTGTCATAATTTTTTCATGAGAGTGCAGTCCTAGCAGCTCATCAGCAGGTATCAGCGTTACGATAGGCTGCTCATCTTCTTCGCCTTGCTTAATATAAAGCACAACAGGCCTTTCAGACTTACCTTCAAAGACGATCTCATCAATGCCTGCCCATTTTAATTTAGAACCAAACTTACCGCTGCCCGCAGACCACATCGCTGATGGTAAACCCGCATTAGAGCCTTTAAGCGGGCTGTACGCAGAAAAGTAGGTGCGCAACCCCGTCATTATATTACTACCGGTCATAATACCTGTGGTGACAATCAGTGGGTTATTATCAGCATAGGCATCTTTAACATCACGTTTTCCCAAAACCTGAAACGAGCGACCAAACCCACCTAAAACATCAACCATTGTCTGACACACTTCGGAGCTTAATACGACCTTATTACTAGTGAGATCGACTGTGCAACGACGATAGCTGACTGATTCTGGTTTAAATTCAGTATTAGTACTTTGATTGCTCATGCTGGACCGATTTGACCTTCCTTTAAAAGTGTGAGCAATTTATGTTGTAAAACAAGACAGGTCAAGCACGTTTATCTATATGGTTAGGCCTAATTCTGCTAGAAAAATATCAACTTCTAATAAGTACTCTGTTATTATCTTTGAAAAATTGCTTATCGAACTGACAACGAAATAGACAGTAATAAACTAAAGTGTCACGTACTGAGGTAGCGGCATTATGTGGTTACAGGAAAACCCAATGTTTGAAAATGATGAAAGGGCGGAAGTAAATAAGGAGAGTCTCGATCGAATTTTTACGATCCCAGAGTCTAGCGGAGCGACCTTAGCAAGAATAGAACAAGCGATATCAACAAATCTGGATGGTTTCCTACGAGAGCATATCGTTGCTGAAGAAAAGTCGATGCCCGAAATTGAGGCCGATTTTTCATCTGTCAGTATCACTGCTCAACCATTCTATGTCTCGGCTTATACCGACTTCATTCTCAAACACCTAGTTGCGCAGTCCGTTCATACCTCATCCCCGGGCTTTATTGGCCACATGTCGACAGCATTACCTTATTTTATGCTGCCGATGTCTAAAATTATCACAGCGCTTAATCAAAACCTCGTTAAAATAGAAACCTCAAAAGCGTTTACTCCCATGGAACGACAAGTTTTGGGAATGTTGCATAGCCTCGTTTATGAGCGTGAAGATACATTTTACGATCAATGGTTACACAACCCTTCGCATGCATTGGGCGTATTTTGCTCTGGTGGCACAATAGCGAACATAACAGCGCTGTGGGTGGCTCGTAATAGTAGTTTGGATGAGGGTATTATTTCCCAACGTGGGTTACATGGGGCTATACAGGAATCAGGCATCAAAGGCCTAGTTGTTTTAGGCTCAAAACGTGGACATTACTCTCTCAAAAAAGCCGTCGATTTATTAGGCCTTGGCCGTGATAACCTCATCACTGTTGATACCGACGCAGATCACAAGGTCAACATGCAGAGCATACGAGAGAAAGCGCTCGAAGTAGAAAAAGCCGGATATAAGGTCATGATGATCGTCGGGCTGGCTGGAACCACAGAGACAGGAAGTGTTGATCCATTAGATGAGTTGGCTGCTTTAAGTCAAGAAATCGGCTGTCATTTTCATGTTGACGCTGCTTGGGGTGGACCCACCTTGTTTTCTGAGAAATATAAATCGTTATTGAAAGGGATCGAGCTAGCAGATTCCGTGACCATTGATGCACACAAACAACTCTATGTTCCGATGGGGTCGGGAATGGTCTTATTTAAAGATCCTCGAGCGCTAAAAAGTATCGAAATCCATGCCGAATATATTATTCGACGCGGCTCTAGAGATCTGGGTCAACAGAGCCTCGAAGGCTCACGCCCCGGAATGGCCTTATTGGTACATGCAGGGCTGAATATTATCGGTCGTAAAGGTTACGAAATGCTGATTGATCTGGGCATTGAGAAAGCAAAATATTTTGCTGGTGTAATCGACAAGCACGATGACTTTGAGCTAATGGTTAAACCAGAGCTTAATATTCTAGGCTATCGCTACGCACCGGTTTGGATCAGAGATTACCTTCAAAAAGTCGACGCTGAAACTGTCGAATGGATCAATCACAAGCTCGACATTATCAATAAAAACATTCAAAAAGCGCAACGAGAGCAAGGTAAATCATTCGTATCACGAACTCGGGTAGCTATGGCTCAATATGCAGGCGCTGAATTGATCTATTTCAGAGTTATTTTAGCGAATCCTTTAACTAAGCATGAAGATTTAGCTGCCTGTCTTCAAACTCAACTAGAGTTTTCTCAGCATGAACTCGGTTTGAGAATTATGGCCGCAATCAAAGAGCGTTGTTTAATGGCTGCACCTGCACATAAAAATACCTGTCTCTTATACACATCTCCGAGCCCACGAGACAGGCAGAAATCT